>Ga0180301_10001272_pt1 | contig 19835 bp, 18 predicted proteins | sample GuaBasSediGuay16_FD_121797 | JGI IMG/M metagenome (GOLD analysis project Ga0180301, IMG submission 121797) | Subseafloor sediment microbial communities from Guaymas Basin, Gulf of California, Mexico - Guay16, Core 4569-2, 12-15 cm | ecosystem: Environmental > Aquatic > Marine > Hydrothermal...
TATCTATTCAATACTTAAACTTGATTACTAATTTATTTTATTATATATCTTTATTCTTTACTTAAATTAAGCTTAAATAGGGGAAACTGTTCTCCTCTCGTCTTAACCATATTAATGACGTTTTCGTTTAAGCCTCTTGAATATTTTACTTATCTCTTGCAACTCCTCTTTCTTTGTATACAAACCTTTTTCTATTTTAACATGCTTAAGCTCAGATAAGGCTTTGCTGTATAAATGATGGGGCTCTAGATGCATCCTCTTTAAATCATGCCCGCTCACTTTAAGTTTAACACAAGACAAATGTTTTAGAAAAAAAACCAGATGCGCCCTTGCATATTTATTTGTGGTACAGGCATAAAAAAATACAATGGTTTCAAAGCTTAACGGAGTAAGAAGCTTAAAAAGTTTTGATTTCTTTATATTCTTTCTATATAACCCTTTTATAATATTCTTATGCTCAAAAGCACTAACCAATCTTTTTTCTTCTCCCTTCCGGAGTCTAAAGTTTTTACAGAAAATAAGTATTTTTTTAAAAGATAATCTATTCAGCAATGCCATAAGGTATATGAGCCATACGTCCAATGGACGATGTCCTGCGAACGTCTTATCATAAAACATAACTGCCCTTTCTGCCCGCCTTATAAGTTGATAATCCTTATCCTTAAGGATAAGACTATCATCAATAAAGGAAAAACCCATGAGATTCTGAATACGCCTGATATACTTTAAAGGTTTTTTTTCTTTCAAAATAAGAATCAACTCATCACGCAGTCTCTGTTCATCTATAAGCTTCAAGACACCCTGTGAAGAAGCCTCCTTAAGAAGATGAAAAGTATGCTTCTCTATCTTAAAAGAAAATCTCTGCTCAAAACGAACGGCGCGCAGCATACGTGTAGGATCATCAAAAAAACTATTATCATGCATTACCCTGACAACACCTTTTCTTAAATCCGAATACCCTCCATACAAATCAATAAGCTTTCCGTAATCATCTCTATTGATGCTTACTGCCATCGCATTTATAGTAAAGTCTCTCCGGAATAAATCATCAACCAATGCAGCTTTTTCAACTTTGGGAAGAGCACCCCGGTGGGGATAGAACTCCTTCCTTGCGGTAGCAAAATCTATTTTATAATTTTTATAATAAACCGTTGCTGTACCAAAAGTATGATGCCTGCAAAAAGAGACTCCTGATTCCTCAGAAAGCACTCTGCACAACTCTATCGCATCCCCTTCAACAACAATATCATAATCAAAACTCTCTCTTCCAAGTATCAAATCACGCACAATTCCCCCCACCAGGTATATTCTCATATCAAGCCTATAAGCTAAGTGAGAACATTTCTTTATAAATGTTCTTACCGTATAAGGTATTTTTTCTATACGTTTATTCCACATCTTATTTTGCCCGGGGGTGATAGAGATTGTGAATCTCCTTTAAATGCGCCTTGTTAATATGAGTATAAATCTGTGTAGTAGTAATACTTGTATGTCCTAAAAGCTCCTGGACACTGCGCAAACTCGCTCCTCTCTCCAAAAGATGAGTAGCAAAGGAATGTCTTAATGTGTGGGGACTTACCTTTTTTCTAATACCTGCTTTCTTCACCATTCTTTTAATCATTTTCCAAACGCTTTGTCTGCTTAAACTTCTGCCTCCTTGCGCAAGGAAAACATTTGAAGAAGTATTTCTCCCTAAAAGTTTTGGGCGTGCTTCTTCAAGGTATCGCTTAAGGAATTTCACAGCCATCCTCCCCAGAGGCACTATACGTTCTTTAGAAGCTTTCCCTTTACATCTTAAAAACCCTATTTCCAAATTAAGATCCGACACTTTAAGATTAGCCACCTCCGATACCCTCAATCCTGTAGCATACATAAGCTCTAAGATTGCCTTATCCCTTATACCGCCTACCCTATGAGAATTAGGAGCCTTAAGAAGACGAGTAACTTCTTCAAAGCTCAAAACATCCGGAATCTTCTTCCCTAATTTAGGAGAATCTATAAGATTGGAAGGGTCATGTAACACTACTTTTTCTCTCATAAGAAACCTATGAAAACTTTTTACAGATGAAAGCACCCTAGCAATACTGGTTACAGAAAGCTTTTCCCTTAAGGAATACAGAAAGTCATTAATATCTCTCCGTTCTATTCGATTAGGATTAGTTATCCCCCTTGTCTCTAAAAAAGACAAATACTTAGATAGGTCTTGCCGGTATGAATTAACCGAATTAACAGACAAACCCTTTTCTACCTTCAAATAGTCCAAATAGGCATCAAGATAAATATCCATATTAACTTTAACGCAAAAAAGGATTAAGGTCTGATTCTCTCTTTATGGTGGTAGAGGGACCATGTCCTGGATAGACACGAACATCATCACCACACGGCAATATCTTTCTCTTTATAGACTCTATTAATACCTCATAAGAAGCCAAAGGAATGTCGGTCCTTCCTATAGAACCGTAAAACAGAGCATCACCTGAAAATAAACAGCCATCGACAAGAAAAGAAACTGAGCCAGGAGTATGTCCAGGAGTATGTAGCACCTCTATGCAGAAAGAGCCTATACGCACATCCCCTTCTTTTAAGATAACAGGTTTCTTGCTGATAGACACTGGTCTGCCAAAAAAAGAAGACAAATTCAAACCAGGGTTAATAAGAAATTCCCTATCTTTTTCATGAATATAGAAGGGCAAATCAATTTTAGCAAGTCCTGCGATATGGTCAATATGCCCGTGCGTAACAATAACTCCTTTTAAATTTAACTTTTTTTCATCCACAAATTGCAACACTTTATCTATCCCACCTGGCGCATCAATCAAAATAGCCTCACCACGTTCCTTATCTATCAACAGGTAGGCATTCGTACAAAATTCACTCAAGGAAAAAGACACTAATTCTTCTCTATCCACTGCGACACCTTACTGTATACAAAACCTTTGCCAAATCTTATTTTAATGCTTTCTATCTTCTGTAATAAATAATTCCTCTCGATACCGGAAAGAAACGGCGACAATTTTCCTTCCAGCCCTAACAACTCATTATACAAAGGAGAAATTTCTTTCTTCCCCTCTGCGTTAAAAACTTTACGAATCTTATCCATATTCTTAACTGCCTCAGAGAAGGCATGTCTTTGTCTTTTGTAATTAAAATCTCCTCTTAAACCTTCAATCATCTCCTCAAGCCAAGCATTAGCAAAAAGATACCAGTCTTCATAAAGCTGCTTAAGCGAAAGGGCAGGATACTCTTTAAGCTCAATATATACCTTTTTCGGCTGAAGATTTTTCTTTTTCCTTACAAATTTCTTACGCAGAGAATAACAACCTGTTGCAACTACTATCGCTAAAAAGAGAAAAAATAATTTTTTATAATTCATAACTATATTTTAACGGCTTATATATGCAAAATCAAAGAGTATGTTGTTAACTATTTTGCGCCAATCATCTTTTTAAACTTTTCTTCATTCAAAATTTTTACTCCAAGCTTTTTTGCCTTTTGCAATTTTGAACCAGGGTCTTTCCCCACTACAACAAAATCTGTATTCCTACTTACCGAAGAGCTATAGCGTCCTCCCATCTCTTCAACTACTCTTTGGGCCTCAAGACGAGTAAAACTATCCAATTCTCCTGTGAATACAAAGTTTTTCCCTCTAAGCTTATCGCTTTTTACCCTCTTTTCCTCCTTAAGATTCAGTCCTAACTTCTTAAACTCAAGCATCATTTTCTTAACGCGTGCCTGAGAAAAAAAATCCACAAGAGACTGTGCCATTATAGAGCCTATTTCAGGAATACGCTCAAAATCCTCTTTTTTAAGCTCAAAGAATCTGTCTATATCAGGATAATGCTGCGCAAGCAAACTTGCTGCTTTCTCTCCTATGTGGCGAATCCCTAACCCATAGAGGAAACGGGAAAGAGGCCTTTTTTTACTTTTTGCGATAGCAGTATATAGATTATGCGTTTTCTTTTCCTTAAATAAAGGTAATTTATGGAAATCTTCCTTTTCTAATTTATATATATCTACCAAGCTTCTTACCATCCCTCTATTCACTAACTCTTCAACCAAGCTTTCCCCCATACCCTCAATATCCATTGCTCCTCTTGAAACAAAATGCATAATAGATTCCTTAAGGCGAGCGGGGCAATCTGGATTTATACAGTACCAATAAACCTCATCCTCTTTTTCTTTAGAAATTTTGCTTTTACATACAGGGCACTTCTCAGGAGGAAGCACTTTGCGACTCCTTTTGACCCTCTTAGAGAGTATAACCTTTACTATCTTAGGAATCACCTCTCCTGCTCTTTCTATTAAAACAGTATCCCCCTCTCGCACGTCAAGCCTCTCTATCTCATCAAAATTATGCAAAGTTGCCCTTGATATTGTCACTCCTCCACACTCGACTGGTTTTAAAATAGCCACAGGGGTAATTATACCTGTTCTACCCACGCTAAAGTCTATTTTCTCTACAACAGTTGTTGCCTGATGAGCAGGAAATTTATAAGCTACCGCCCAACGAGGAGACTTAAGAGTTATTCCCAAGGTTTTTTGCAGGTTAAAATCATTAACTTTTATCACAATACCATCCACTTCATATTCTAACTCATCTCTCTTCGAAACCCAGAAATTATAGTAATCAATTACTTCGCGTAGGTTTTTACAATACTTATTGTAAGGGTTTATACGCAAACCCCACTGTCTTATCTTATCCAGAAACTGAAAATGAGAATAAAATTTGCCGCCTTCTACCCACCCAAAAGAATGAATAAAGCACTTCAGATTCCTTTTGCTAACTAACGAGGGGTCCAGAAGCTTGAGAGACCCGCTTGCAGCATTGCGAGGGTTAGCAAAAGGAGATTCTCCCTTTCTTATCTTTTCTTTATTAATCTTTTCAAAATCACTTTTCTCCATATATATCTCGCCCCGGACTTCTATCTGGAAAGGTACATCATCACCCAATAATTTTAACGGGATAGATTTAACCGTCTTTAAGTTCTCTGTTATGTTTTCTCCAATTTGGCCATCTCCCCTCGTAGAACCTAAAACTAAAACACCTTCTCTGTATAATAAAGAGCAACTCACCCCGTCAATTTTTAACTCTGCCGTATAATCTAAATCTACCTCTTTCTTCAGAATTCTCTTAAGCTTTCTCTCCCACTCCCATACTTCATCCTCCGAATAGGTATTATCCAGTGAAAGCATCTTCACCTTATGCCGTACAGTAGAAAAACCGCTAATTATCCCTCCCGAGACTCTCTGCGTAGGAGAATCAGGCGTAATAAACTGAGGATACTTTTCTTCCCACTTCTTCAATTCCTTTACCATGTCGTCATATTCCTTATCAGAGATTTCAGGATCGCTTAAAACGTAATAACGCCAGTCATGGTAGCGTATCATATTTCTAAGCTCTTCTATTCTTTTTCTTATCTTATCCTCTTTCATAAAATTACTTCCCCAAATATAACCTCTGCCCAAGAAAAGAAGGCAAACCAGCTTTTATAATTTTGTTAGAGGCTTCGTTTATATCATATCCAAAACGGACAAAAGTAACTAACTGTTCTTTTGAATCGTACACACATATGCACCCCATACTCTTCCCATCACGAGGTTGCCCCACACTGCCCACGTTAAAAATATAACGATTCTCTTTATCTAAAGAAACTTCTTTCTGTTGTAATCTCCTTATCTCTCCTCTTTTTAAAACATATCCTTCCATTCTATGAGAATGCCCAATAAAACATATGTGTTTTCTTAGAATACTGAATAAGAGCTTAGCATCATCGTAGTTAGTTACATAACGGAATTCATGCGGCTGCCATAGATTGCCATGCACACACACAAAATCTCCTTCTTCATAGACAAGAGAAAGGCTTAATAAAAATGACCTATCTTCTTCTCCTAATACTGACTTTGTCCATAAGATTGCTTCTTTTGCGTAATCATTGAAATACTTGATATCAAACTTGTCCACACAAGCCCAGTCATGGTTCCCGGCTACATTTATAGACCGTATTTCTTTAAGAAGGCTGATTGTCTCTTTAGGGTTAGCTCCATATCCTACTATATCTCCAAGAAAAATATACCTATCTATCTTCAACGCTCTAAACCGTATTATTGCCTCGCTAAAGGCTTCTAAATTACCATGTACATCAGAAAATATTCCATACCGCATGCGCTAAAAAAGTACCGAACATTGATCCTTTAAAACTTTATGATAAAATCCTCCAACCCATCTTGAGCAGATAGCCACTTCGACTCCTCATTGATAATATACCCTTTGAATTCTATGCGCAAGTCATTCAAAAAAGAAACTATACTCTTAGGATTACCCTGAGCTAACAATTCCACTCTCCCATCTGCCAAATTCCTAACCCACCCCTTAATTCTATGTTTCAAGGCCAAAGACTTTGCAGTAAACCTAAACCCAACTCCCTGAACTCTCCCAGAAAAATATATATGAACTGCCTCTTCCAAAAAAGCCCCCTTCAGCTTAATTTCTCTCCTTCTTTTAAATGATGGCCACATAAGAAATCCCTTACCAGCATTTCTCTTTTTCCTTCTGGTTTAACCTTTGTTATCTTTATTATACCTCTTCCTGCAGCTACATAAATAGCGTCCTTCTCTATCCGTACAATCGTAGAAGGCTCAAAAGGTGCTGTCTCATCAACAACCTCGGCCTCCAGTATTTTAATCAGCTTGCCCCTATAGAAAGAAAAAGCCTCTGGCCAGGGACGTAGCCCTCTCACCAAATTTCTTATAGAAAATGCATCTGTCTCCCACTTTATATGTCCGTCTTCCTTCTTAAGTTTAGGAGCAAACGTTGCCTTTGACTCATCTTGAGGAATAAGACGATATGTTTTTCTCTCCAGAGACGGTATCACCTTTAAAAGCAAACTTGAGCTTAAATGTGCTAACTTCTCAGATAATGTTACAGCGTCATCGCTATCTTCAATCTCCAGAGGCTGCTGAATAATAATCTCTCCTGCATCAATTTTCTCGTTAATCTTAAATATAGAAACGCCGGTTACCTTCTCTCCTTTTATTATTGCCCAGTTAATTGGCGCTGCCCCTCTATAGCGGGGTAGCAAAGAAGGATGAACAGCTATAGGCATAATACGCGGCAGGTCAAGTAACTCTCTGGGAATAAGATTTCCATAGCTCGCCACAATAAATATATCTGCATTTAATGCCCTTATTTTTTCTAATAAAGGCTTTTCTTTTAAATCATAAGGTGTTATAGTTTCTATTTTATTCTCAACAGAAAACTCTTTAACTGGGGTAGACCTAACCTTAAGGCTCCTGCCTTTGGGTTTATCAGGAGTAGTAATAACCATAAGGGGAAGCAATTTAGCGCTGGCTAATCCAGCAAGCACAACACGGGAGAACTGTGAACTACCAAAATATACAAATCTCATTCTACTACCACAGCAATCTTAGAATAACGGCGATAATGTTCCAGAAGTAAATTTATATCCTTAAGAAAACTCTTGCTCTTTTTAAACTTTGCTACAATCGAGTAACGATATAAACCTCTCATCTTGAAAGGAAATTCCTTAAATGGCCCCAGAACACAAAAACTATGCTCTCTAAGATTATTATACAGGGAATTGGCATGGTTAGAAAGTTTATTCTCGTTTCTTGCCCTTAAAGTAATCTTTACTAACCGTACATAAGGAGGAAAATTAAACTCTTTTCTTAACCGCAATTCTTTTCCGTAAAAATATTTCCACTCCCCAGAGATATAATTCCACAGATAATAACCAGGATTATGTGTAAAAATATAGACTCCGTCTTTGACCAGATTTGATATCTTCCTCAAATAGATAAAAGTAGAGTAAGTGGCATTGTAATCGGAAGATGAAAGCATATGGTCTGCATCCAAAACAAGGGCGATGTTGAGATTGTAATCATAATCATAAAGATAGTTTGCCACCTTAGGAATAGAAAGAACTATATCTGCGTCTGTGTTCAAGCTTTTTAATCTTGCTATCTTGTATTCAGGAAATATCCTTTTTGTAATAGCTTCTAATCTCTCTATGCCAACTCCTATAGGCCGGATATACCCGGAAGAACACATCTTACACATCTTCTCTATATCATATACTGCACCACACCACGAGCAGACACCTTTGTTCTCATCAAGAGATATCCTTAAATGGCTTGAACACTTTAAACACATAGGTATATATCCACAGTTGTTGCACTTAAGAAACGAACAAAAATTATTCTTATTCCACAGAATGAGTATTTTCTTTCCTTCTTCGAGATTTTTTCTTATCAGCTCGATAGTAAAAGGCGTAAAGATCCTCTTTCTGCCTTTATAAAAGTTACTAAAATGCAAAACTTTTAGATTCTTCTTTTCTTCCTTCTTTTCTATAAGAAACATTTTTTTATCTTTACATTCTTTGTAAGTAGAGATTCGGGGGTAATCTCCGCTCAATATAAGAGGGATGTTCTTTAATCTGGCTAAGATCTTAGCTACATCAATCAGTTGATAATACGGTCTTTCAGGATTAAAATAATAATGGCTGTTTTCCTCCTCTACTACTATCAAACTAAGGTCTGCGGGATAATAGAATAACCCCAGGCGTGTACTCACAATAAATACATTCCCCTTCTTTATACGAAGCCAGTTGCGATAATGTTCCTTTTGCCGCTGATAGCTATGTATAAGAACCGCTCTATTTTTTAACTCACCGTCAATATCACAAAAAACTCTTTCAGCATGTTCCACGGTAGGTAAACATAAAATAACAGAGTTTCCCCTCAAAGCAGCAGTTATATCTTTCTTATATATAGAAAAACGCTTGTGGAAACTATTCGACTTCACAAAAACAGGGACAATAGCTTCTTTTGGTCTTTTTTTGGTACTATTAAGGATGTTTTCCGTGAAATAACTTTTTTTTCTTAAAAAAGGGGGCAACATCATAAAAACTATCTCACCTAAAGGGCAAATATATTCTTTTGACAACCTGCGAGCGAAGTCAATATGTTCCCTGCTTAAAGAAGGCTGTGCATCAAGACAGCTTAAAACAGGCTTTATGCCTTTAACTTCTGTTTTCTTTGAGAAGGATACGATAACTGCCGTCCTTATATTCTTATTAAACTCCACGCGAACACGCGAGCCGACTTTAGCATTCAACGAGGAAGATAAATAATAATCAAACTCCTTATTTACACCCAGATTAAATACTACTTTAGCTATCATCTCCTTCTCCATCCCCATATAAAATCTCTCTCATCCGATAAAAAATATCCTCGCCGTTTATAGCCAAAGGATCACACAAAATATCTCTACCAGTAACTATTCTCTTCAGCTCATCAAATGAACGCACATAGACACCTCTTTTTAACTTCTCTATTACATCTTTGTTAACCTCCTCCTGGCCTTTTATAAAATGAGTAAAAATAAGATATTTTCCTTTATAAAGTGCCTCAAACACTGTAAGCCCCCCTGGCTTTGTTATAATAAAAGAAGCTATTTCCATGAGTTCCCAAATATGGGAATAATAAGAGAATCCCTTAACAGAACGAACTCCCATTTTCTTAACTACAGACTCTGCTTTCTTATTTTTCCCATAAATAACAATACAGTTAAAGCTTGCGCTTAATTGTTCAAGCACATCCTTGAGAAAATGTATACTCCCTGTAGTACTGGAAAGTAAAAGCAGCGTCTTCTCTTTCTCCAGCCCAAGCTTGCTTCTTATATCCTGCGGATCTACACTTTTTCTAAAACCTTCCCTTAAGGGAATCCCTGTAACCATTATTTTTCTCTCTGGTACGTTTCTCTTTAAAAGTTCTCTTTTCGTATACTCAATGGGAACAAAATAATAATCAACACTATTATCAATCCACAAAGGATGCACTCCCATGTCTGTTATTATAACTATCATTCTAATATCGTCTTTCTTCTTAATAGCCTTTACTATAGAGACAGGAAAAAAGTGAGTAAGGATAACATAGTGCGGTTTATTTTTTCTCAAGAAGTTGTAAAAAGGCAAAAAGATAATTAAATTTAGCTTATCAAGTAGCAGTTTAACCATTCTGAGTTCAGTAAGTAAAAATATTCCATGCCATAGAAATGGCAACTGTTTCACTATAAACCTATACCCTGAAGAATAAAGTTTTCTTATTACAGGATGGGAAAAATGAAGAATATCATAAGATGGAAATTTGAAATGTTCTACTACGGCCTCTGCGGCCTTCTTGTGCCCTTCTCCGCAACTGGCATAAACAACAATACAATCTTTATTCATCATGAAAACATATATAACGGGCAGCCTCTAAAAGATTCTTAAATACATAATCAGGAGCAAACTCCCATGAATCTTTATTCTCAATTTTTTCCTTACCGGACAATACCAGTATTGATTTACACCCAAATGCTTTTGCTGCTTTCATGTCACGAAAAGAATCTCCAACAAAGAAACATGCTTCTGGCTTATCCTTCAGGCTCTTTACAGCCTCCTCTAATAAACCTACTTTTGGTTTGCGACAACCACAGTTATCTTCATCCCTGTGCATACAGTAATAAACGCCATCTATATGAGCACCGCTCTTCTCTACTTCTTTAAGCATCCTGGTTGTTATATCTTTGAGAGCCTCCTGTGAATAGATACCTTTGGATACACCTGCCTGATTCGAAACAACAAAAACCTTAAGCCCATTCTCATTGAAGAGTTTAATTGCCTCTATGCTTCCGGGAAGGAAAGAAAACTCCTGCCAGCTCTTAACGTAATCCCTGTCGCCGGGATACTTATTAATTACTCCATCTCTGTCAAGAAATACAACTTTCATCTTCCATCCCTTACTAATCTTAACTACGAAAATCAACAGTAATGTGTATGGCGTCTTGTGGGTTCACCGAGACTTACCCCTTTTGCTTGTAAAATATACACTACAAATGGAATTTTGTTTCTTTCGGTAATGTTTCACATCGCATATTACTTCCCATCTCATCAATGAGCAGCAATAAGCTAACGAGTTTATGTGTTAACAAATTAACTGAACAGCTTGATAACGCAATATCCCCTGGGGACAACTCGACAGCTACATATCTGCTGTTGACTGTCCCTGAAACTTAAGTCTTTGTACTTTCCTTTCTGGAATGGGACGCATCTTGCCCGGCTCTAAATTTCCCAACGATATATTGCCAATACGCACGCGTTTAAGAGAAACCACTTTAAGTCCTAACTGTTTAAAAATACGGCGTAAGTGCCTTTTTTTTCCTTCCTTAATAACAACCCGCACTCTGGACAATTCCCCTATTCTTTCCACCCTGCCCTTCTCTATCCTCAATATCTCTCCTTTATCCTCGATACCCAAACACGCCCTACGTAAGTCTTGAGAAGTGCAGTTTCCTTCCACTTCAAGAATATACTCTTTCTTCACTCCATATCGAGGATGAGTAAGTTTTAGAGCAAACTCCCCATCATTGGTAAGAATAAGAAGACCCTCTGACTCCCTGTCCAGACGCCCCACAGGGAAAAGACCTCTCATATGGGAAGGTATATAGTCGCCTACACTTCTTTCTGCAAAACGGTCAGCCATAGTAGTAGTAACCCCACGCGGCTTATAAAAAGCAAAATAAGCAAACCCCTTAGGTGAAATCAGTTTACCCCCTACCTCAACCCTATCCTTTCTGCTTACACGTAATCCACAATATGTAACTACATCTCCGTTCACTTTAACTTTACCTTTCTTGATAAGCTCATCAGCTCGACGCCGAGCAGCTACACCGCAACGGGCAAGAAACACGTTAAGCCGTATACCATTTTGCTTTGATTTCTCCCCTCTTGCTTTCATACATCACAACAGGATAAATATTTCCTAACTCCCTATCACCCCTGGCACAAACCCGCAGGTAATTCTCTGTATATCCGATAGTATAACCTTTCTCTCTTTCCTCTGCAACCATATAAAGAACCTTTCCAGAAAACCTACGAGCATACTCATAAGAAAATTTCTCTGCCTTCTGTTTAAGCACCTGCACGCGTTTCTTAACCTGCAAAGAATTCTTTACTTTAAACTTCTCAAATTTTGTTTTCTCGCGGGGAGAAAAAGAAAAAATGTGCATACGCATGGGTCGAATATCTTCTAAAAACTTAACTGTCCTTTCGAAACTCTCCCCATCCTCTGCAGGAAAGCCCACCATAATATCACAACTTATCGCGATATCCGGATATCTTGCGCGCAAGTTCTCCACGAGGCGGTAATAGTCAGAGACTCTCTCCCGTTTATTCATAAGTGTAAGCACCTTATCATCTCCGCTCTGAAAGGGAAGGTGAAGATGAGGACAAAGCCGCTTATCAGAAAAAAGAGAAATCAGTTCATCATCAACAAGATAGGGTTCAAGAGAACTTAGCCGCAACCGACCCAACCCTTTTATATCAAGAATCTTCTTTATAAGGAAAGAAAGCTTCTTTTTTGGTCTTAAATCCTCCCCGTAAAGACCAAGATTCACCCCACAGAGGACAATCTCCGGATGGTGTGGAAGAAGACGCTCTATCTCCTCAATAACTTCGTTATCGCTGCGGCTACGTGAATAACCACGCAGGTAAGGAATTTTACAAAAACTACAGAAGTTGTTACATCCGTCTTGTACCTTTACAAACGCCCGGTGATTAAAAAATCGGCTTATTTTCAAGTCCCAGATACACTTCTCTTGAGGTAAAAACTCCTTTCCTTTGACTATCTCAACAAGAAACTGTTTTCTATCCTGAGGAATAAGATAATCAACATCAAACCTTTTTATCTTTTCGATATTACCTTGAACAAAACAGCCGCACAGCGCAACTTTTGCCTGAGGGTTTTCATGGTGTGCACGGGTAACTGCTTCTTTTGACTTTGCATCAGCGCGATGAGTAACACTACATGTATTAATAATATACAAATCTGCTTTATCTTTCGTGACTTCAAACCCTGCCTCTTCCATTTTCTCCATAAGAGCCTGAGTCTCATACTGATTTACTTTACATCCTAAGGTTATAAACTTTACTCTCATTGCCCACAAACAATATTCAACAACCGATGATTAACAACTCATATTTGAACCTATACCATCCCTATACCCTAGCTATACGCTATTAACTACTCTCTATGCTCTGCGCCTTGATAACCCCAATAGAAAGAATTGCCGCGGTTTCGGTACGTAAGATATTCTTTGATAAACGTATAAATAGGAATCCTTCTGATTTTAACTGCTCATACTCAGAAGGAGAAAAATCCCCCTCCGGGCCGACCATAACAAGAGTATCGCCTGCTTTGTATCTTAAAACACTACTGAAGTTCTTTCCCTCTATGGAAGCGACAAGCTTTAAAGAAAATTTTTCCTTAACAATATCCTCAAACCTTAAAACACCTCTTACCTCAGGAACCCAAAGCCGGCCTGATTGACGCACTGCCTCAAGGACAATCCTTTGCCATCTGGTCAATCTTTCTTTTTTGGGCACAGTCCGTAAACTACGGGAGCATATAAAAGGAATAAAACCATCCACACCTAATTCTGTTGCTTTCTGCAGGATAAAGTCTATTTTCCCTTCTCTTATGATGGGAAAACCTAAGACTGCTCTTGCTGAGGCAGCCGGCTCTTCTCTCACCTGCTTTTTTTTATCTAAAACAACTTTGCCTTTATCTATCCTGCTTATTTTATAAAGATATTCTCTGCCTTCACCGTCGAAAACATACACAGAATCATTACTTTTAAGACGCAAAACATCCTTAATTTTATGGACAACATTCCTGTCTACAACCTCGACTGAATCCTTTACATTTTGAGATTCAATGTATATTCTTATTTTGGACATTTCTTAAATAAAGTCACAAATGGTCTATGGTCAATAGTCATACATTATAGTAATGTTTGTTGTAAGAAACGGCACTGACACAAAACTGTTTGAATCAGTAATGTGTCAAATTTCTCCCTCGGAGAATACCTCTGCAGAGAATTTATAAATTACCGCATCAGGCTCTTTATAAGCGTCTTTATAAAGTCCAGCTTTGTAACATAGGTTTTCCAAGAATGTTTTCCTGTCCCAGCCGTACTCTATAGGCACCTGTGGCAGAAGAAGTCCGGAATTAAAACCTTTGCGTATCATAAGGCCGTCTCTTCCCACTTTTATATCATCAAGATTTTTTACCTCCTCAAAAGGCGTCATTACAGATATTTCAATCTCAATATCATCCAACTCTTCATAACGCACCGCAGCGAACCTGGGGTCATGCAAAGCAGAATCAATAGCTACTTGTGATACTGCCTTATAGAGAGGCGTATCAGCAACAATCCTGCCAATGCAACCCCGAAGCTGACCGTGTTTTTTCAAAGTAACAAACACCATCCGTTTTTCCTTAAGCCTTTCTGAATTAACCTGAAACTGGGGAATCTTCCTGCCGCTAAGATAACTCTCCAATGTCTTACGTGCAATATCAAGCAATGTCTTTTTTTCTTCTTTAGTTAATCCCATCTTTTCCTCCTTTTTCAAAAAAGGATAAACATAAGCAACAGCACTTAGATATCCTACTACTCTATCTTTATGCCCTGAAGTATCGCCTGAGTTGGCATACTTAATAATCTTTACTGTTCCTCCTATTTCCTTAACATAGCAGAGAAAAGTTATAAGAGGCAATATCCCGCAAGCGCGCATCTCATTATTAACAACACTCTTCCATAGCCAACTATAATCAAGCTTTTTTATATGTCGGATGGTTTCTAAATCAATAGTCCGTGCCTCAAAATAAGGATGATAATGCGATAGATCCGTAGATACAACAATAATAATCCTCTTATTCTTATGTAATTCTACAAAATATCCAGCAAGGTTTTTCATCTGGGAAAGAGTCATCCTCCCAAATAGAACAGGGACAATTCTACAATGAGGCATAGCTTTTTTTAAAAAAGGAAGTTGCACTTCTATTGAATGCTCACCATAAAATGCTTTGGTGTCAAATGTAACACACTTTATATTCCTAAGTTCTTCTGTTATGTCTTCATCGATTTTAATTTCGCCAAAGGGGGTATTAAATGCTCCCTTAGGATACACAGAAACCCCATCAAAATAATAGTGGTGTGTGGGGGCTAAAATAATTACCGTAGTTTTTTTACTATTCTCTCTTTGAAGTGTTTTATAGCTATAAGCTGCAATTTTCCCTGAATATATATATCCGGCATGAGGAGAAATAACTCCTAAAATTTCTCCTTCTATCATAGAAGCTTCTGCTTCCCTAGCAAATGAGTCAATCATTTCCTGCAATTTCTTTCTATCTTCAGGGTAGAAAGACCCTGCAAACTCATAATCTTTTATACTGTCTGAGAATACGTTCACGCAAAAGAAAAAAGAAGCTAAAAAAACAAAATACATATTTTTTAACATCAATCCCTCCTTTTTCACTAAAATACGTAAGAAATGTAAAAGCCGGCAGGGGGATTTGAACCCTCGACCTACTCTTTACGAGAGAGTTGCTCTACCACTGAGCTATGCCGGCATAAATAAATATCCTCTGGTATTTTACGTCTCTAGAAGATTCTGAGGTATATTTACTCTGTGCGTCAATTCCTCTAAAAAAGATGGTTTATATCCTGTGGGTTTAGCAATAAAATCCTCTTTGCCATCTCTTACGACTTTTTGCAAAGAGAAAATATCTTTTATAATAAAATTGTTTCCATCATAATCAAATTCAGAAACCTGAGAAACCACCCTCTTACCATTAGTAAGCCGTAACATGTGAACAATAAGATTAATTCCTAACCGCATAAACCTATGCACAACATCTTTTGATATATTAAATCTGCTCATCAAAGACAGAGTTTCTAAGCGCACCAAAGCGTCTTCCGCATCATTAGAATGAATGGTACACATAGAGCCGTCATGTCCTGTATTAACTATATGCAAGAAATTAAAAGCTTCTTCCCCTCTAACCTCCCCAATGATAATTCTGTCTGGCCTTAAATGAAGTGCTAACTTTACCAGGTCAGAAAGCATAACCTCTCCTTCTCCAGAAATATTTGGAGGGCGCGTGAGCAACTTAACAAAGTGCTGATTATCATTTAACACCAATTCTTCTGTATCCTCAATTACTATAACTCTTTCATTAACAGGTATAAATTCCTTTGCCAAAAGATTCATAAAAGTGGTTTTACCTGTACCGGTGGCTCCTGAAATTAAGATATTAAGACGACCTTTAACACAATATTTTAAAAAATCTGCCATCTTCGGCGTTAAAGTACCCATCTCAATGAGTTGCTCCAAACTAAATATGTCCCGCATAATTTTCCTTATACATAGAGAGGGGCTCCGCGAAGCAATAGGAGGAATAACAGCAGTCACCCTTTCTCCCCCCTTAAGTCTGAAATCTACATAGGGAGAAGACCAATCAACTCTTCTGCCACTTTCCATAATCATACGTTCAATAATGGAAGTAATCTGTTTTTCGTCTTCAAACTTAACATCACCTTTTATCAGGATACCATCTTTTTCTATAAATATCTGGTCAGGGCTATTAACAAGAATATCAGTAACCTTTGGATCCCTTATGTATTTCTCGATAACTCCATACCCTAAATACTCTGCAATGATACTATCTTTTACCTCTTCCAAGATATCCTCGGTAACAATCTTTCTGTATCCGCGAGAAAGACGAATAAGTATCCTTTTTAAAGCAACTGCCAGTTCCTCCTTCTGGCGCGCATCTACATGGCTACTTACATCTATATGGTTATCCAAAAGCAACTGTTGAAAAACCTTCCTTGCCTCATTCTTAATCCTTTGTAATTCTTCCATCACACCTCCTCCTTGAGTCGCAATATATTGCTTCTACAATTTTACCTCTCTTACAATAATTTCTCAATAAAAATCATACGAAATAAGAACTTACCTCGTCACAGAAAAGATAACCTTTCCTCGTCACAGCTATTTTTTTAAGAATCCCCCCTTTTTTATAAAACCTTATTAACCCCCTCTTTCTAAACTCCTCAATAACCTCTCTGTTCTCGATACTTAAGAAATCAAACCCTGTAGTCTTCTTAAACCAATCAAAATCTATGCCTTCCTTAGTGCGAATCTTTAAAGCAGCAAGCTCTTTTGCACTTTTCTTTCTGTCCAAACGTTCTCCTGACTCAACACAACTGCGGCTAAGAAGAAATTTTCTTATGTACTCTCTAACATCTGAAATATTTTTCTTTCTTACCCCATCAATGTAAGAAACTGCGCCAGCACCTATACCTAAATAAGAAGAACCATTCCAATACTTAAGGTTATGCCTACACTCAAACCCATCTAAAGCAAAATTAGAAACTTCATATTGCTTATATCCGTTCTTAGGTAAAAACCTCATATTAAAAATATACATCTTTGCCACTTCTTTATCATCTATATTCTCTTTTAATCTATAAAAATCTGTGTTCGGCTCACAATTTAAAGCATAACAAGAAATATGAGTAACGGGAAGCTCTATAGCCTTAGTTAATTCTTTCTCCCAAGAGTTAAAAACCTCATTGAAACAACCATATATCAAATCTATACTAATATTAGAGAATCCACACCCTTTAGCGTCCATCACAGCTTTTATTCCTCTTTCTGCATTGTGAATTCTTCCCAGAGACTTTAGTTTGTTATCACTGAGAGACTGCAAGCCAATGCTTATACGGTTTATGTTATACTCTAAAAACAGCTTAAGTTTCTCTCTGCTTAAACTTTCCGGATTAGCCTCGATGGTGTTTTCGCAAGAATTTCTCAATACTCTCTTTAAACTGCCCAATAATCTTTTCCATAGACCCACACTTATCACCGTGGGTGTACCGCCTCCAATATAAACCGTATCAAAGGAAATGTTTAATTTACTTATTTCTTCAGATATAATATTGATATATCCCCTGGCAAGTTTTTCCTGATAAACGATGCTATAGAAATCGCAATAAGGACATTTTCTTCTACAAAAAGGAATATGGATATAAAGACTCGTGCCCATAATAAACTATTATAGTAAATATGAAAGAGACAGTCTACCTTATACAATGCCCTCCCCAGTGGACAAAAACTCCTCCTCTGGGATTAGAATATATTAAGAGCTACCTGAAATTTAGAAACATTGAAGTAAAAATCATTGACCTAAATATCATAACCTACAAACTACTAAAAGCAACAAGAAAAAATTGGCTAACTTTAAACGAAGATTTTGAGAGAAATCTATTTTCTATAGTAAAAGAAAGGGTACCCAATCTCCTTCGCAATCTTATAAAAGAGATAAAAAAAGCCTCACTAATAGGAATCTCTCTTTTCAAGCAAAACAAATACTTTTCTTTTGATTTAGCTCGTGTACTTAAAAGGCTTTATCCTCAAATTCCTCTTGTTTTTGGCGGACCACATACTCTTTTTATTAGACTATATAAAGAAAAATTTTCAGATGGATTTAAATGGATTATTGGTGAAGGCGAAGAGAGCCTTTATAACATTATCAAAGGCGAAACAAGAAATATTATTGAATACCAGGAGATTGACGACATCGACAGAATCCCTTTCCTAGAATTTGATGATTTCAATATCTCTACATACGGGAACTCTCTTCCTCTTATATCAAGCAGAGGTTGCATAAAGAAATGTCAGTTTTGCACAGAACGGCTACTTTTTAAGAAATTCCGTCAGCATTCTCCTCGATATATAGTAGACCAGATAAAGTATCTTTTATTAAAACACAACACTGCCTATTTTATCTTTCAGGACTCCCTTATAAATGCAAATCTCCGTTGGCTTGAAGAATTTTGCACCCTTGTTATTAAAGATAAACTAAATATCAAGTGGGAGGCGCAGGCAATTGTAAGAGCTGATTTTCCACCAAAGCTGGCACAACTGATGAAAAAAAGTGGCTGTTTTAACCTTTTTGTAGGATTAGAAAGTGCTTCAGACAAAGTGCTTAAGAATATGAATAAAGGATTCACCCAGACAGAAGCTATCAAGTTCTTTAGAACACTTAGAAAAGAAGAACTCCATTTTGAGATAAGCATTATTACTGGTTATCCTCAAGAAACCAATAAAGATTTTATGGAAACGATTAATTTTATTGTCAAAAACAAGCAAATCATTCCCAAAGTAGCTCAAGTAAATCCTTACCTTGACTATTTTACAAAGGGTTACACTCCCTATCCTATTGCTTTACAGAGAGTGAATAAACTTGTAGAAACTATCCGCAAAGAAAAAATACCATATACAAAAAGTTTTATTAATAACCTTTTTTATCATAATGCAAGTTAAAGTAATCAACACACAAAAAGCACTCTCCCCTACCCAGATAACCTTAGCCGACTACGCCATAAATCCCTACAGAGGATGTGAATTTGGCTGCCTTTACTGTTATGTCCAAGGAAATAAGAATATGAGAGAAAATACAGACATCCTGGGAATAAAACTGAATGCTCCTTGTATTTTAGAAAAAGAGCTCAGATATAAAGCACCAAAAAGAGTAGTGTTAGGTTCTACCACGGAGTGCTTTCAATACAAAGAGTTAGAATACCGGCTAACAGAAAAAATATTAAGATTACTTAACAGTCACGCAATCCCTTACACCATTCTTACAAAGTCCCATATTATAGCAGAGTACCTTCCTTTGATTGCTGAAAACAAAAAGAACAAAATATACTTTACATTAAATTTCCATTGCGATGAGTTCATAAAACTATTTGAGAAAAAAAGCCCTTTAATAAAACAACGCCTCTTAGCAATAGAAGAAATAAAAAAACACGAAATTCCTCTGCGAATACACATTGGACCCTTTATTCCCTATATCTCATCTCTTCACGATATTATCGAATTGATTTCTGACACAACTTACGAAATCAATATAGAAATATATCACCA
>Ga0180301_10001273_pt1 | contig 19828 bp, 19 predicted proteins | sample GuaBasSediGuay16_FD_121797 | JGI IMG/M metagenome (GOLD analysis project Ga0180301, IMG submission 121797) | Subseafloor sediment microbial communities from Guaymas Basin, Gulf of California, Mexico - Guay16, Core 4569-2, 12-15 cm | ecosystem: Environmental > Aquatic > Marine > Hydrothermal...
AAGAGAATGCATACTTTAGTTGTTTATTGTATGTGTGTGCAAAGAGTATGCAACTCAAAAGTTTGAGAAATTGCGTTTCGAAAAATTCATATAAATCGTATGACGCTTTAATAACTAAATACTCTTATAACTATAAAAATGACCTTTTCATAAAATCAAAGAAATGGTTCCTTTATCGGGGAGAAATGTCCATAAAAAATGTTCTCTTTCATCCGATAATATAATTACATTGCATGTAGAATATGGTTCGGATGGTAGATGCCAAATGTATCATAAAGATTCTAATAATAAGTTGACGGGTGAGTTTATAAGGTGGTATGATAATAATAAATTCGAAGAACAATCTTTCTATAAAGATGGTGAGTTGGATGGAGTATGCTTAAGTTGGCATTATAATGGACGACTACGTTGCTATTCAGTATACGAAAGAAATAAGTTAAATGGTATTTTCATGAGGTGGTATGATAACGGCCAACTATTGGAATATTCTTTATTCAAGGATAATTTTGCAGACGGCAAATACTTTACTTGGTATAGTAATGGCCAATTAAAAACACAAGGCTTCAATAGGGGTGATAATGCTCATGGTGAGCATAAAGAATGGTATGAAAACGGTCAATTAAAAACACAAACTTTCTATGAAAATGGTAAGATAGAAGGAGAATCTAAAGTATGGCATGATAATGGTCAATTGAAAGAGCAAGCTCATTACAAGGATAGTAAACTAGATGGTGTACTCATAAGTTGGCATGATAATGGTGATTTGATGGTACAACAAATTTATTCTAATGGAATATTAGTCGAGGAATAACGTAATCACAACTTAATAAAAATAATAAAAATAATAAAAATAATAAAAATAATAAAAATAATAAAAATAATAAAAATAATAAAAATAATAAAAATAATAAAAATAATCATAAAATACAAAAATGATCTTTTTACAAAATCAAAGAAATGGCTTCTTTATTAGAGGAATTATCATATCGACCTAAAATCCTTCCGCTAAAAATATTAGCGGGACAAAATTTATATAAACATTATACAAATCGATCTAAAAGGGTTTTTTCATTTAATAATATTAGTGATGATCTTATTGATCTGATTTCATTACAATTCGACTATCATACGAATGGAACTTTGCATCTAATCTGTCATAAGGATTATAATAATAGATTACATGGTGAATATAAAGAATGGTATGATAATGATAATACATTTATACATTCTTCTTATATAAATGGTGAATTAGATGGTAAATATAGTAAATGGTATAGAAATGGTGTACTGGAAAAACAATGTTTCTATAAAAATGGTATGAAAGATGGTAAATACAATTCATGGTATGATAATGGTATATCGAAAGAACAATCTTTCTATAAAGATAATAAATTGAATGGTGAACATATTCTATGGTATGATAATGGCCGATTAAAAGAACATAGTTTCTATAAGGATGGAAAAACGGAAAGGGAATATAAAGTCTGGTATGAAAATGGTCAATTGAAAGAACAATCTTTCTACAAAGATGGTATAAGAAATGGTGAATATATTTTATGCTACGATAGTGGTGTATTGAAAGAACAAACATTCTACAAAGATAATAAATTGAATGGTGAATATAGAGAATGGTATGAGAATGGACAATCAAAAGAACATAGTTTCTATAAGGATGGAAGGCCGAATGGTGAACAGAAATTATGGTATAGTAATAATCAACTATGGTGTCAACGTTTCTTTAAAGACGATATCCTTGAAGGCGAATATAAAATATGGTATGATAATGGTCGATTAAAGTATATCTATTTATATAACAATGGAGTTTTAAATGGTGAATTTAAAGAATGGCATGCAAATGGTCGATTATCTTTACATACCTTTTACACAAATGGCAAACGGCATGGTGAAACTCATTCATGGTATGAAAATAATCAATTAGCCTCACACACCTTCTACACAAATGGTAAACGGCATGGTGAGAGTCGCGTATGGCATAATAATGGTCGTTTAAAGTATATCTATTTATATAACAATGGAGTTTTAAATGGTGAATTTAAAGAATGGCATGCAAATGGCCAGTTATCTTTACATACCTTTTACACAAATGGCAAACGGCATGGTGAGAGTCGTTCATATTATGAAAATGGTCAACTGGCCTCACGTGCCTTCTACATAAATGGTAAACGGCACGGTGAGTGTCGTACATGGCATAATAATGGTCAATTATACAGCCTTAGTCTATATAATAATGGCGAATTAAAAGATGAATATAGAAAATGGCATGAGAATGGTCAATTAGAGGAACAATATTTCTATAAAGATGGTAAGTTAGAAGGTGAGTTTAAAGGATGGTATCTCGATGGTCAAGTACGTCGGCAATCTCTCTATAAAGATGGTAAAGAAGAAGGCGAGTTTAAAGGATGGTATCCCAATGGTCAATTATCCTTCCACGCCTTCTATGAAAATGGTAAATTAGAAGGCAAAGTTAATACATGGCATGACAATGGTATATTGAAAGAACAATCTTTCTATAAAGATGGTGAAAAGAACGGTGAATACAAAAAATGGAATGATAATGGTGATTTAGTGGTACAACAAATTTATTCTAATGGAATAATAGTCGAGTGATAAGATACAAAAATGATCTTTTTACGAATGTAAAATCATGAGTTCATTATTGGAGGAATTAATAATAAAGCCTAAGATCTTTCCGCTGAAGATATTAACGGGAAAAATTCTACATAATCATCATAATAAAGATCCTTCTTTAAATAATAATAATATCTCCAGTGATCTTATCGATCTAATTTCATTACAATTAGTTTATAATACAAATGGGCATTTATGCCGAATGTATCATACGAATAGTGATAATAAATTACATGGCGAATATATAAAGTGGTATGAAAATAATAGTTTACATATTCATTGTTTCTACAATAATGGAATATTAAATGGTGCGTATAGAGCATGGTCTTCTATTGGTCAATTATATCTGCAAACTTATTATAAAGATGGTAAATTGAATGGTGAATATAAAGAATGGCATTACAATGGTCAACCAAAAGAACAAACTTACTACAAAGATGATAAAAGAGAAGGTGAAGTTAAGGAATGGCATGGCAATGGTCAAATATGTTATCAATGTTTCTATAAAAATGGTAAAAAAGAAGGCGAATTTAAACAATGGCATTACAATGGTCAACCAAAAGAACAAACTTACTACAAAGACGGTAAAAAAGAAGGCGAACTTAAGGCATGGAATGGAAATGGTCAAATAAGAGGACAATATTTCTATAAAAATAATAAAATGGAAGGCGAGGCTAAAGAATGGGAGGATAATGGCCAATTAAGTTTGCATTATTTCTTCAAGGATGGTAAAAAGAATGGTGTATACAAAGCATGGGATGATAATGGTAATTTAATAGCACATCAAATTTATTCGAATGGAACATTAGTCGGGGAATAGAATAATTACGATTTAATAGCATGTTGTTCATTTAATAATGAAATATCAGTTGAGTGATAAAGTAATCATAATATTCAAAAATGATCTTTTTACAAACAAACAAATGATATCTTTATTGAAGAAGTTGATATATCGTCCTAATGTCCTTCCTTTGAAAGTATTAGCGGGAAGAGCTGTGAATTAACATGATAAATTATTCACATTTATTTCATCCGATAATATTAGTAGTGATCTTATAGATTTAGTTACATTACACTTGGAATATAATTCGCATGGTTATTTGCGCTATATGTATCATAAGGATCATAATGATAAATTATACGGCGAATTTAGTGAATGGTATGATAATAGTCGACTAAAAAGGCAATCTTTCTACAAAGACGGTATTTTAGAAGGAGAATATAGAGAATGGTACATTAATGGTCAACTCAAAAGACGTTATTATTTCAAGGATGGTAACTTAGAGGGTGAAGTTAATGAATGGTATGAGAACGGCCAATTAAAAAATCAATATTTCTTCAAAGACGATAAGTTGAATGGTGAACGTAATGAATGGCATATCAATGGCCACCTAAAAAGTCAATGTTTCTTCAAAGACGATAAGTTGAATGGTGAACGTAGTGAATGGTATGAAAGTGGCCAGCTGAAAGAACAACATTTCTACAAAGATAGTAAACCGGAAGGTGAAAATAAAGAATGGTCTTATGATGGCGATTTGGTAATATATGATAAATATTCCAATGGAATAATAATTGAAACTTAAACTATTCATGTATTAATAATATTTTCATGACTATAGTTACAAAAGTGATCTTTTTGCAAATTGGATAAATGTCTTCTGTGGAAGAGGAATTGTTTTATAAACCTAAGATCTTTCCGCTGAAGGTATTAGCGGGAAAAATTCTACATGATCATCAAGGCAAAGATCCTTCTTTAAATAATAATAATAATATCTCCAGTGATCTTATCGATCTAATTTCATTGCAATTCGACTATTATATGAATGGGCGTTTATGTCGAATGTATTATGAGAATAGTGATAATAGATTACATGGCGAATATAAAGAATGGTATGAGAATAACAATCTAAAGAAGCAATGTTATCTTAAAGATGGTGAATTACATGGTGAATTTAATGAATGGTATGAGAATAACAATCTAAAGAAGCAATGTTATCTTAAAGATGGTAAATTAAATGGCGAAAATAAAGAATGGTATGAGAATAATAATCTAAAGAGTCAATGTTATCTTAAAGATGGTAAATTAAATGGCGAAAATAAAGAATGGTATGAGAATAATAATCTAAAAAGACAATGTTTCTATAAAGATGATAAATTAAATGGCGAAAATAAAACATGGTATGAACATGGTCAATTGAAATCTTATTATATATATAAAGAAGGTAAGCGGAATGGTGATCATATGACATGGCATGAAAATGGTCAATTGCAAGAGCAATCTTTCTACAATGATGATGTTTTAGAAGGAGAAAATAAGTGTTGGTATGCAAACGGTCAATTGGAAAATCAATATTTCCTTGTAAATGATATTGCGGAAGGTGAATACTCAGTATGGTATGAAAATGGTCAATTAAAAGCACAAGGCTGCAATAGGTACGATAATGCTCATGGTGAGCATAAAGAATGGTATGAAAACGGTCAATTAAAAACACAAACTTACTATGAAAATGGTAGCATAGAAGGTGAAGTTAAGACATGGCATGAAAACGGTCAATTAAAAAAACGTTGTTACTTTAAAAATACTAAGCGAGAAGGCGAGTGTATCGAATGGTTTGATAATGGCCAATTACATCTGCAAACTTTCTATAAAGATGGTAAATTAGACGGAGAATATAAAGAATGGCATCCAGATGGCCATTTACTTCTGCAGACTTTCTATAAAGATGGTAAATTAAACGGAGAATATATAGAATGATCACGTAATAGTGATTTAACGCTACATCAAATTTATTCCGATGGAATATTAGTCGAGTGATAAAGTAATCACAATTTAATGAAAATGTTTTTTTACGAATGTAAAATCATGAGTTCATTATCGGAGGAATTAAGAATAAAGCCTAAGATCTTTCCGTTAAAAGTACTAGCGGGAAGAAGAACTTTTGAAAACCATAAAAATCTTTCATCCGATAACCTAAGTGATGACCTCATAGATCTAATTACATTGCTATTAGTCTATAATACGAATGGGCGTTTATATCGAATGTGGCATAAGGATCATAATGATAAACTATGTGGTGAATTTAAGGTATGGCATGATAATGGACAAATTCAACATCATCAATTCTATAAAAATAATAAATTAGTTATTTCATAAACTATTCATATGCTAAGAATGATTTTTTATGAATTACAAAAATGACCTTTTCGTAAACTCAAAGTAATGTCCTCTTTGTCGGAAGAACTGTTTTATCGGCCTAAGGTCTTTCCGCTAAAAATATTAGTGGGTCGACTTCTATATGATCGACAGAAAGACCTTCTTTCATTCAATGACATTAGTATTGATCTTATTAAATTAATAACATTACGATTAATTTATTATTCAGATGGCACGTTATGTCGAATGTATCATAAAAATTATGACGATGAATTACATGGAGAATTTATAGAATGGTGTCATGGTAGATTATATAAACATTGTCATTATAAAAATGGTCTTTTAGACGGTAATCGTTTAGAGTGGCATTTTAATGGTCAATTGAGAGAACGTTCTTTCTATAAAGATAGCAAATTAGATAGTGAGCGTATTATATGGCATGAGAATGGACAAATGAGAGAACGTTCTTTCTATAAAGATGATAAATTGGATGGTGAATGTACTACATGGCATGAGAATGGACAGTTAAAAAGACAATGTTTCTACAAAGATGATAAATTGGATGGTGAATGTACTACATGGCATGAGAATGGTCAGATGAAAGAACATGCATTCTATACGAATGGACTAGTAGATGGTGAATTAATTGTTGGGCATAAAAATGGTCGATTAAAAGGGCAATGTTTCTATAAAGGTGGTAAATTAAATGGTGAATTTACTGAATGGTATAAAAATGGTCAAGTGAAAGAACATACATTCTATACGAATGGAATGACAAATGGCAAATTAATTGTTTGGTATGAAAATGGTCAATTAAAAGAACAATCTTTCTATAAGAATGGAAAACCAGATAATGAATGTATTTCTTGGTACGAAAACGGCCAATTAGAAGCGCAATCCTTCTATAAGAATGGATATCCAGATGGCGAACATCGTGGTTGGTATGAAAATGGTCAAATAGAAGAACATTGTTCATATAAAGACGGAAAATTAGTTGGCGAATTTACTATGTGGTATGAAAATGGTCAAATAGAACAACATATTTTCTTTACAGTGACGACTTAGAGGACTAACATGAAATATATTATAATTTTTCGCTGAAAGTATTGACGAGCTATATGCAATTTTGTGCATCATAAATGGAAACTGTAACTTTACTATTAATTGGATTAGTCATAGGATTTCTATTTGCTATAATTACACTAGTGCTATGTTTATGTTGTGTACCTCTTCCGCCAGAACGAGAACTTGTAATGCCAAAGGCAAAAAGAAGAGCTAAGATCTATGTTCCGATAATGTGTTTGATAGGTACAGCTGGAGGTGCTATCGCTGCGAGCCTTGCGAGTCGGTATTCATTGATCGAAGTTCCTGTTGCTTAGCATAAATGAAAATCTTCAAATCCTCACTCAACTTAGTATTAATTGGATTCCGGACGTAGTCTTTTCCGCTACCATCATCATCGGTAGATATGAGTTCACATTCTGGCGTTAGAACGATTGTATCATAATACTTAGGACGAATATCCATCAATCCTTCTGTGATCATGTATGCATATCCATTTGATGTTACTCCCTTAGCAACTATAGAAGTACGTGTCCATCTTGTTGAAAAGTCTAGTAAATAAAACAGTTGCTTTATTGTTAATGGCGAAGGGATTTTAAAACCAGTAATAGCACGCATTGTCTTAGAAAGGATGAGTTCGACACGATCAGCTTGTTCAGCCATCATTGATATATTAATAAAGTTCATTTTTATAATATGTTCATTGAAGTGAATTATCTAGGATGTTGTGTTATCATCTGATTTTTTAAGGATATTGTGTCGCCATATAGATACTATGTCAGACCATCGGAAGATGAACCACCATATAATTTTTCTATAAGATGTATACCATATCACTCCGCTAAATGTAAAGCCAGATAGATACCCAATGGAATGCATATATAATGATGCGATTCCACATGATATCAATATAAATAGCACAACCTTATAGACAATATACATCGGATTAATCCTTGGATGTTTAGTTTCTGGAATGTCCCAATCATCACTGTCTGAATTTATTGTTTGTGAATCACCCATTTCTAATGTACAGAAATTGTATCAATTCTATCATGACAAAAAATAGAACATGCATTATGATTTGTAATAAACATAAACATAAACATAAACATAAACATAAACATAAAACTAAACGTAAACTATAGCTCAGAATTATTAGCTAATCTGAATTGATATTGTGCATTAAGTATGAGTTTTCTAAGATTTTTGCTTACGCCACTTAAAGGTCTTTTGATATAATCTTCATCACTTCCATCATCATCCGATACTAGAAAATTACAGAATGGCGTCATTATGCAAACATCATAATGTATGGGACGATCAGATGGTGTTCGTTCAAAGAATATGCATGCATACCCTTCATCTGTAACACACTTAGTCTCTGTTTGATTCCATAGATATGCAAAGTTTTCAAGTTGGTGAAGTTGCCGTATAGTTATCGGAGAGAGAATACAGAATCCCTCGATAGCTAGAATATCCTCACTCAACAAAACTTCTATCCGATCAGCCATCCGTATCTATGAACTCGTATAGGTGTGTATGAACACGTATGAATGTGTATGCATATTCATGGATGTTTCATTTGTACAAAAGACAATGTAAAAGTAAGAATGAATAAATATTACATTATAAATGGGAAACATATTTTCATGCTGCACTACACCAAAAGAAGAGCAACCAGAATTCTCCGATATATCTTTGGATGACTCAGTACCAATAATAACTGATCCTATCCCACGATTCAATGGAAAGACTGACACGCTAAAATTACAAATAAATGAAGTGTATGATGGAGACACTGTATATGCAATCATAAAGCGGGAAGAGCTTATACCAACTCAATTAGTTCAAATACCAATACGCATACTATCTATAGATACTCCTGAGAAAAAGACTAAGAACATGGCGGAGAAAGAAGCAGCTCTTCTCGCTACTGAAGCAATGAAACGTTTAGTATTGAATAAGAGAGTATATGTAAAGCTGACGAAGCATGATAAGTTTGGAGGCCGTTTTGATGGTACACTAATGCTTGAAGGAGGCATACTCATAAGTGATATAATGATACTAGCAGGCCATGGCAGACCATATAAGGGAGATAAAAAGATTCCATTCGATGAATGGTATGATCCGAATAAAATTAGAGATGTTGAAGAAGTATATCATGAATTATTGGCCAAATCGACTCTCATTGAGTAAATACGCATTCTCTATTTATAGTATGTATTATGTCCATAATATTACCATTTATTTTTTCGTCTTCTTCGTCAAATATTTTCACTATTTTTGAAGATAGTTCGTCTTCCGATATAAGAAGAGTGGCGCCTATTGCTTGGAATTTTCCATCGGATAGATGCAATATGTAATATAATTGGTTGCGTTTATATGTGATGTGTAATGTTGTTGTAGTATCATCTTTTCGTTCGAATTCACAAATCATTCTATGTTTAGTATGCTTTCTAAAGATGAATCCATCTATTTCGTGTAGACCTATATTAAATGCACCCTTTATCAAATAAGGGATGCGTTCAATAGGTTTGTATAATTTGTCATAACGAAACCAAATTTCAGTGAGTTCCTGATGATACTCATTATAATGAATCTGTCGTTCATTAAATTGTTGATATCCTTCGTAGCTTATTCTCATCTATACTTACTATCAATTAATCATTTATACTTATTATATTGAACTTGGCATTCATCGAAACAGATCATTCAGTAACTTTTTCCTATCAGTATCATAACACCAATCAAATGCACGTTTTGGATGCCAAGTAACTCTCATGAGCTCTTCTTCGATGCATTTCTTGTATTTTGTACGCCATGTTGTATTTTCAAATAAGCCCGCATAATTGAAATAGTTCATAGATAGATTAAAGGTTTCCCATGCTTCTATAGCATGGCTCTTAAAGAAATCAAATGTTAAGTTTGGATTACTGGATAAACCACGGTAATTCCATTGTATTTCTGAATAAGATAACACATCATTCATTGTTATGACAAGAAACACTTAATAGATTCCATTCACAATGAGGAAATTGTTTTATATATTCTATCGTGAAGTTTGGATTTGATGATAAGTTTTTAAAATTCCATGGAAGAGTATGATGATCTATTATATCTTGTAATTTGATGGCCGGATTTTTGGATAAGTAAGCCCAATTCCAGTTTTCCTCTCGATGTTCACAAATGAATTGCATTGTAATATTTCTATTCCTCGATATATATTGCCAATCCCATGGCATGTTAGGATGATCCTCGATATCACCTATTTTTATATTTGGATGTTTTGACAACTCAGACCAGTTCCAGTTTTCATTAATGTGCTTGATGACAAACTCCATATTAATGTGTGGATTATTACGCATTATGTCCCAATTCCATTTTGATTCTGGCATACTTTCAATGTCTTCCAAAGTTATATACTGATTTGATGATATATCGGTAAGATGCCACGACTTATCAGGATATCTTGCCATAAGACTTATGTCGAAACATGTATCTTCTTCTTCGTCATATGTGATATCGTGAATAACAGGCTCAATTAAAAGCTCTAGAAAATCTGCATTAATGTTAGGATTGTAAATGGCCGCTCCATAATCCCAAGATAACTCATGATGTTCTAAAATTTCTTCCATTTTTATACCCGGATTCATAGATAATGATGGCCAATTCCAGTTTTCGTCATTATGATCAATGATAAAATCGAGTGTTATATTTGAATTCTCTGATATGCCATTCCATGACCAAGGGAAATCGTTGTAACTACGTACGAAATCCAAAGTTATGTTTGGGTTTGAAGATAAAGAATACCAATGCCACTCCAAGTATGGATACTCCAAGACTATTTTTTGTAAAGTATTCATCGGAGTATCAATAATCCATTTGGTTGTCCAAAAATATTCACTTTCGCGATACTAATGATGATGTGTGTTCATTTCATATAGTTCCTTCGAAGTTACTAATAATAATCGCAACAACAGCTATCATTAATGCCTCTTCAAAGACAGATTTTGATTTAAATTTTAGTAGTCTATTGGATATACGATTTATGATATGAAATAAAGGTGTAGTTTTATAAAGTTTAGATACATCGATCGTATTGCCATCACTAAAAGTTTTAGATCCCCAAACTAAATAGGATCTAGTTTCAGAAATGTTATGTATCCAATTAGTAAATCCATCTGCAATGTCATAATATACATCTATCAACTCTCCTGTTCCAATATTAAATGCAATTGCTCCATTATTAACTGTATTGGTTGCTACAGCAATACAGCATTCAGTATATATATTATCGATCGACAATCTACCTTTGCAAATATTAGATATATTTTTTGCATTAGATATAATGCCATGTGCTCTACATATTAAGTTGAATCGAGTATTATCTATCGCTTTTATTATTTCATATTCTCCCGATCTGACATTTATTAACATTGCAATAGGAGCATTAATCATAGTAGCGTATATTGCTATTTGCCGTCTATGCTCGTTCGATATATTATTTACATACTTTATTTCTATAACTTTTCCATTAGCGGAGAAATCAAATTTTCCTATTATCGTTGTTTTAGTATTCAATCCAATACTATTCATGATATACATATACACTTTTTGTTGATACTTTATTTGATTTGATGGACAACCTAAATATTTTTCCATTTTTTCAATATATGGTAAAAGCATATCTGGTGGAAGGGGTTTATTAATTCGCTCACTAATTATCCAAGGAGTTCCTATATTTGCTGTATACTGCATTGCAGCATAAATATACGCTTTATTATTTGTTTTCATTAACCGAGATTTATATTGTTGCATAATATTATCCATTTCACGAGGGTATGTGAATGTTAATATCGAATTTAACATATGTAATCCTATGAAATGTCCTTTTTTCTTATCTTCCATTTCTAGAAGAACATCATTCACTGGAATACCACATTGCACCATTAATGAAGTTTCTATATAACTTCCTATAAAATCTGCATCATATTCGATCTGCAAACAAACTGGGTCTGCGATTTTCCCTTGAGCAACAACCTCCGGTTCTATCATGATAAGTTTACATATATCACTTTTCACTTCATAATAGTTTAATATATCAACAGTTATACTAGGTGATTGTGTTATATAATTTCTATTAAGTAAGCAGGCCAATGGGTTATCATCAGAGAGATATGTTGCTAATACTATATATAAATTAGATTTAGCCCTAGATATAGCGACGAATATATGCTTTATAAATGCTTCTTTTGACACATTATAATTAGTATATGGTGGTTCTAATCCATATACAACAACTGTTCTACGTTCTGTACCTTTTAATTTCTTCGCAGTTCCTATATGATATAAATGTTCATCATTAGTTAGCTGTACATTATTGTCTTCTGATAATGGATTTGCATGACATCCTGGTTTAAGTTCATATACATATTGCCGAATAGCACCTGTTATCTTATCCATATGAAACTTATTGATAGTAATAGGAGATATAGCATATGCATTGTTTCCATCATCCGATGTTAATAGATTGGATATTTCGCGTGCATGATGTTGACTATGTAATATTATCTCAAATCTTCCGCTATTGGTCGTAGCGCATATTTGATCATGATGTAAAGTTGGAAAATTCATCTTACTATATCTATTAAGCATGTGGACTATTTCAGCGGAAGATCTATGGTTGTATCGTAAACACAATTTAACATCTTTAGATGCCTTGGTCCACATATGCGAATACCATCTTGCACCATTGTATAATTCTTGTCTTGGATCTCCCGCTATGAATGTATGCTCTGTAATACGCATCACTGCTTCGATAAGTGCAGCGTGTGCATCTAAAAGATCCTGAGCTTCATCTACTATGAAATAGTCCCAATGCTGATTATGAAGTCGTTTAGTAGCAAACTCCAACTGCTTCCTATAAGCTCCATCGGAGAAATGATTATTATCTACCAATAATGACATATCTACATTAATTGACACACCGACTTGGTATCCAAACTCATTGATAGTTAATATGCAACATCCTTTATGGTCTACATCGTTGCAATGATGTTTGGCTATGTCAGGTATTGATAGAGCGGAGAATCTAGTATGTAAAGTTGCTTTAGCATTTCGATTATATGCTAATACTAAAACTCTAGCTTGAGGATTTTCTTCCGTTATCTTTTTGGCAAGTTTGCATAAAGTCGTCGTTTTACCAGATCCAGGGCCTGCACTTACGAGCAACAACTTATCATTCCATCTATCGACTACCTTTTGTTGATCTTCATCTAAAGTAACATTATATGTAGATATGCCATTTTCATCGGCAAGAATTGCTGCATCAATAAGCATGCTTTTAGACATCTTACTAATTCCTTTGATACCACGTTCTTTTAGGTATGTTCTCAGTTTAACAACAGTCATATCCTTTGAATACTCTCTACGTTTTCTACGTATCTCTTTTATATATTGTATCTCTTCCGCTGAAATGTCATCTATTAAAACTTGAAGTAATGATATATCATATAATGTATCCATATCTCTGTATCGCGCCAAGGCAACATAGTCCTCTTCAAACAGAGGGAAATCATCCATTTATACGTTTTATATAATCATTTGTATATTTAAATGTATATTTAAATGTATGTTTATATGCATATGCATATTTAAATGTATATTTAAATGTATATTTAAATGTATATGCATATCATAGAACAACATGTGCTTCATCCGATTGCATCTATAAGTCATATACAAAAAATATAGAACAACATGTGCTTCATCCGATTGCATCTATAAGTCATATACAAATAGCATGTGCTTCATCCGATTGCATCTGTAATGACCTTTATCTCTTTGTTGAATGCATCTGTAGTCATCAAGCCCTTGGCAACATAATCATTATGAAACTTAGTATGTAACTTGGCCTTAAGTTCTGTTTCAAATTTCTTTTGTACCGCATTCTCCTTGGGACTTTCTATTAGCTCTTGTTCTTCTGCACTATATTTATCCATTAAACTAGCTCTAACTATAGGAACCGCATTTAACATTTCTTGTTTTATCATGTCAGTGTGTATGATCTTGACTTCATCATCTATTCCATTAAGTGAATTAACCATTCGTCCTATTCGTCCGCCAGTACAAACAACCATACCATTCTCTATAGCGGATGCAAGTTCTATTATGAAATTCCTCTTTTTGTCGTCATCATTTCGTATTTTATCCCACATAAGCGAGAAGACTTCCCATTCTGATCCACCATAAGATGTTTGTTCGCCACCATGTGTATGTATAGTTTCCATGACACGTATAGCATCTAATGCCTGGCTGAGTTTAAAGTTGTTTCGGGCATATTCTTTTGCTTCTTGTATGCTTTGTTGTATATTTTGTTGTCTTTTGGTTCGTGGTACGGTTGTTTTTAATGCTGTGATAGCTTCTTTCACTCCTTTAACTACAGCATGGTCATGAGCACTTTGTGCATTGTTTTGCCATAACTCTTCTCGTATAGTAATCTCTCGTTGTGGAATGTCTCTAGCCGCTATGAAATCTTGAACTAATGCAATGTTTTCTCGTGCTTCTCTGTCAATAGCAACATGACAATATGGACACTCATTAGTATACCCAGCGGGTAAGGTGAAATCACAATGAAAACATTTCACCATAGGACCAGCATGCAACATGCCATGACATCGAGGACACCTTATATTTATGTCACGTTTACAAACAGTGCATACAGTTGGATACTTAACATCATTCCCATTAAATGCAGTAAGTTCATTTAGTCTTTCTTCTATAATATCCAAACGTTCTAATGTCCTAGGATTATGTATAGTTTCTTTCCCTTTAAGAAGACAAGCTCTAGCTAATGTGAAGTTTGGTGGAAATGTTGGAGAACCTTGCATCATTATCTCCGCCAACTTCACATATCCTTTCTTATATCCTAGTCTAACCGCTTTTGTGAGATAGAGAATGGTTTTATTTAAATCAGGTTTATCACCTTCTATTTTTTTACCACTCTTAGTATAAACGTCTGGTATACCATTTCTATATTTATTCGCTAACTTTACATACAATTTAATTCTGTCTTTAGCGGAGAGATCATCATTTTTGAGTTGTTGTTGTAAACCTTCTATATCTTTCTTTCGCTTTGTTTTAACCAACTTCAATTTATCTTTATATAATATATTAACTGATACTATTATAATAGCTGTGATGATGACAATAAGAATTATCATCCACCACTGCACGCCATCCCATATCATTTATAATTGACAAAAAGAATTGATCAAAATGATTCGAATTAACTCAACAATACGATAAGTTTGCATAACTAATTAAACGACAAAAAGAATTAACTCAACAATACGATAAGTTTGCATAACTAATTAAACGACAAAAAGAACTAGCTGTGAACAACTGAATGCTCTCAACTAGTACGAAAGCCTACTGCTTCTCGTTAAGATAGCCTCGAGCGCTCCCCCTCGGGTAAAATGGTAGATATTTAGGGGTGACTAGGCCACACACCATATATGCAACCTAGCCATATACTTTAGAAAAATTCATTTTTACAATAATTATGAAATCACTATTTATCTCATAAATTAACTTCAAGAAATAGTTTATCTTCTAATGTATTATCGCGTGATGGCGGCGGAAGATATGTTTTTCCTTCTCTTTCCATTGCTTCGACTAATGAAGGCAATACCGTTTGTATGTCTTTTTCGATATGCTCATATGTTATATATCCTCGATCATTGATTATACATTGTATACAGTCATTTATAAGTTTTTCATCTTGATATTTTAAAGCAAGTTTTATTTGTTCGAGAGTATAATTAGAAGCTGCTCGACGAACTCCTAAATGAAGGTTATATAGTCTTCCTCGTTGTCCTGGATTTGCATTATCAGTATTATGTACTTTCATGAAATGTTCTGCTCGTACTTTTCGTACATGTTGTGCCATGCGCATCAGGAATATACCGCCAATATCATTAGAGAATTTCTCTCGTAATTCTTCTTTCGATAATGATATGAAGCTAAAACCACATACACATTTGAGGACAGATGGCCCTAATGTCGTAACAAATGGCGGAGGAACACGATGAGCAGCATCAAATTCTCCTCGATCTACAATAGGATGTGTGTTTAATTCTCTGATTACATCTTCATCAATGAACTCGATACTTGGTCGACCAATATCAAATATGGCTGCTCCATATAGTTGACGACGAAAATGCGCTATGAGTTCATCGGATGAAAATTGTCTGGGTTGAACTTCTAATAGATACATGAGTAACTTTGTAAGATGCTTTGGAATAGGTTTACAATTTGAAAGCTCATGTACAGCATTTAGATTCAATAATTGAGGAAATTCTTGAACCAATCTACCCGTTCCACGGATTGGAATACCAAAACGTGTATCCCATAGTGATGATATAATTGATTGTCGTATTAAATTCCATTGATTTCTTTTATCATTAGCACAAGCAGTTCGAACTATTTGTCTCATGTATGCTCGTTGCAGAAGAGAATCGATTTGGTCATTGGTAACATTTCCTATGCGATGTGTTTTGATAAGTAGAAGAACTGTCAATTGTGCATAGAAAGGTTGTTGCCAGAAAACATCCAATGTTATTACATGCAATAATGCTTTGCGCAATGATACTTTTTCATCGGCAGCAGCCATCGCTTCTTTTAAATTGGGGTATGTTTTGCAATGCGTTAGAATCTGCTCTTTGATGAAATTATGTATGTTATGCATTTCAAGTTGTCTTATGCATGTTTGCAATGTTGCAAGCCATTTCCTTTTATCGGAAGAAGTTGGCATATACTCTTCCGCTATATTCGTGAGTTTGGTCAATAACTGAGGATCATCTAATGATATGTTGGTAAATTTAGATTTGATTACGTCCAATGCATCAGCGGGAAATTTAGCCCATTCAGGTGCATGTGCAAGAATACTTATCAATAGCATTAATGGAGCTTCAGGATTAACATTGTGTATAGGTACTCTAGCATAGAATGCCAATTCAAGTGTTCTGTACCATATTTCTTTGTTTCGATAGAATTGGCATACGGGGAACATAGATGTAACCTCTCTTCGACCCAATGGATCAAGTTGACCATGTATCGCTCTAGCACACTGTAAACATGTGATCAACGGTGTAAATACGTTTCTATTATGTTCTGCTTTACCGAGTGCTAGCGGAAAATTCAATGCAAAGTCATCATTGTTCTTATCCGCTTTTACCATTCCATCTGGCATTACACCATCAACCTTTACAAATTGCAATACAATGTGGTCTTGCCCTAAGCAAATTTGACACATGCCTGTAGGACTATCGGTAAAATCAGGGTTCATTTGCAGAATGGAAAGTTGTTCAACATCTTCTCCCGCTCGTACAGCTCGATTACCCATACCACGAGACTTCCTATCTATTGCACTTGCTCCATAATTGGATTTTTGCATTTCCGCTAACTTACTTAATGCTTCATAATATAATGCCCTTCGACTTTTTATGCGATTCATGATTTGCTTATGTGTAGTGTTTATTTCTATTGCGGTTCTCATGCGCTCTTGTGCTAATTGCAATCTAAATTGTTTGAGTTCTTCTAATATAGCGGATGTATCACCAGTTGCTGATTCCAATTCAGCATTCAGTGTTCTTATCCTATTAATGAGTTGTGAAGTATTCGATGAAATAGTTATTTGTTGTAACTCTTCGTCTAATCGGATGATACAATTATTTAACCATTTTCGATATAGTTCCCATTTTTCATTAACCTGAGCCCATATGCGTACATCACTTAACAATTCTCGCGTTATAGTAATATCTGCATTAATTGTATTCATAAGTCTCTCTGGATAAAACGTCACATCATTTGAACAAATTACTCCTATTGGAAGTCTTGGTAGTTTCCTATATTCTACATCTCGTAAAGTTTGTATATTAGGAATAAAAGTATCTTTATGGAAATTAGCAAAAGCTCCCTTAGACTCAATGACTTTGCATATAGGCATTGCATTCGAATCAAGGCCGCAACATTGAATAGCTATAGCATGTGTCTTGGCAGCGAAAGGAGCAATAATAACTGATACATTAGGTTCTTCATTCGTTACTATAATAAGTATCACGACTTCAGGTAAAAGGTGCATATATTTATTAAATTGGTTAATAGCATCTTCATGGATATACCCATCAGTGATTAGTGTGAAAATATCTATATGTTCCATGCTCTCATTGTTTTCAAATATTGACTGTGGGCGTGTTCCTCCACCATAAAGTGGGATATCATTTAGATCATTCTTCCATTGACTACATATACCACTCCAACTACAAAAACGTGTCATCAAACGATTATCAGTCAATCCATAGCCCAACTCATAAGCCAACCTTTTTTCGATATTGAATATAGATTTATCAGTAAGAAAAGTACTTATTGTACTGCCAGATGCATCAATAGCAATTAACATCCAACTATTTTTTATTGCAACACGTTGTTGAAATGATGACTTTTCACGGTATTGCCATTTGGCATTTTCTCCGCTAGCACTTCCTGTTTCAACAGTCGTTTGTGTTAATGTGGAACGTGACATGATTTAATCCATGATAAATATCATTTTTACACAATACTTAGCAAAAAATATAACGGAATAAATGAAGATATTTGGATTAATTGTCCTTGTGGTTATAGTTGTCATTATCTTAATTGTATTGAATAGAAATGCGCGAAAGCCCATTACAACATCGACTGGAGTTATCATTCACGTCTCATCTGGGGAACTTCCTAAACGTCCCCCACCATCTTCTGAGGAACAACGTTTCGCTAGAGCATTATCTTCTTTTGGATTTTAATTTGTGATTAAAAATAGATAATCTATATCAATGTGACATGATTTAATCCATGATAAATATCATTTTTACACAATACTTAGCAAAAAATATAACGGAATAAATGAAGATATTTGGTTTAATCGTCCTTGTGGTTATAGTTGCTATTATCTTAATCGTATTGAATATAGATGCACGAAAACCCATTACAGAACCTAGACCAGTTGGAAGTCCCGTTTATATCCCACCCGAGGAAACTCCACCACCCGAAGAGCCTCCTACTGAAGAGCCATCTCAAGTTGAAGAACCAGCAATTGATGTATTGTCTGCTACAGAAGTTCGATTTAGGATTAAGGATCGGGCAGGAAGAAATAAATTCATAATATTAGATTACAAAGGAGCATTCAATGATACTCCATCCGATCGTGCACTCAATATGTTTATTGGAGAATTTACAGAAACTCAACCCGCTATTGAAAAAGCATACAATCTAGGAGCTAAATATATTGGGTTCCAATATTATCGGGCAGATAGAGGTGGAAAATTCCAAGTATGGATTGATCCTTATCGTGATTCATACTATGATGTACATGGCGAAGCCACTGCTCTATATAAAGTAGGATCAATTCATATTGGCGGAGGAAATGTAAATGCTGTATATAAAGTTAAGGAACCTATGCCTATTCCTAATAGTGGATTTGCTGCGAAAATACTTTCTAAAGAAGTTACTTTCATGGGAGTATATAAAGACGTTGCTTCACCAGAAAAGATTGTTGAAGGAGAACGAATTAATCGTGTATTCAAAGAAACTTTTGGCCGAGTAGTCGGACCAGATGGAGTAATGAACGCATTGATTCAAGCCAAAGATAGAGGTTATGAATATTTTGCAATACAGGCATATCGGATAGAAGGCACAGTCGAAATAAGAGTTGGTAAAGCAGATGTTCAATACAATAAATATGGCGTATCACCCAATGCTGTAAATGTCAGAGGTGTTATATATGGAGGTGATTGGGCTAATGCTGTATATAAAATAAATTAAATTATAAATTAAATTATAAATCAAATGACGTTATTTTTGTATTTCCGATAATAAGCGTAAAAGTGAAAAATAGTCCCAAATAAATAATCACCATGAATAATG
>Ga0180301_10001274_pt1 | contig 19819 bp, 20 predicted proteins | sample GuaBasSediGuay16_FD_121797 | JGI IMG/M metagenome (GOLD analysis project Ga0180301, IMG submission 121797) | Subseafloor sediment microbial communities from Guaymas Basin, Gulf of California, Mexico - Guay16, Core 4569-2, 12-15 cm | ecosystem: Environmental > Aquatic > Marine > Hydrothermal...
CTCAATATTCGTAAAGATCAAGGCTATTTTAAACTTTAAGAGACTATTAGAGTCTACTTAATTTTCAACGCCTCCACATCCAATTTCAGCTAATCTTAACCAATATTTCACGGTAAAGTTTTTCAAATTGAATGGAGAGGTTTATGGGGATATACATGTCAATCCATGAAATATATGTTAGATTTAGAAAGTATGGGAGAAGGTTAAGTGAGAAAGGCTATGTTGCTGGGCATGGGGGAAATATCAGCTTGAGAATCGGCGACTCCATAATTATTACGAGAAGAGGATGCACACTTGAAGATTTGAAGCCTTCCGATTTGATAATGGTTTCATTTGGAGAGGAGGAAGCTAAGTTGGCTTCCACGGAGCTTCCAGTACATAGAGAAATATATTTGAAGACCGATTTTAAAGCTGTCATCCACGCCCATTGCCCATACTCCACAGCCATATCATATTTTTACGGTGAAATTGAAGCTTTAGAGATAGAGGCGCAATATACTTTAAAGAAGATACCTGTAGTGGAGGGTAGATCGGGTTCCATGGATCTCGCCGTCAAAGTTGCAGATGCTGTTAGAAAATTCGGCGGAGTTATTGTGAGAGGGCATGGAACATTCACTGCTGGAGTAGACCTTGAATCAGCATATAGATTGACCTGTCTTATTGAGAGGAATTCGAAGCAGAAGTATTTGACCGATGTTTTGAGGAAGCTTGGCTTCAAAATGATATTTCCAAGAGAAGTTTAAAGTATATTTGAGAATAAAATAAATTTTGAAATGTAATAGTTGATTTGAAATGAAAACCATTTACGATGTGGTTATAATTGGTTGCGGTGCAGCTGGACTCTCAGCTGCAACATATACTTCTAGAGAAGGGTTTAAAACTTTGATTATAGATGAGAAGAATCTAGGTGGAGAGTTAATGTCAACCGGTAAAATCGACGATTATCTAGGGATTTTTGGAGGGGTTAGCGGTGTCCAATTGGCAATGAACATGTATAGACAAGCCTTGAAGTTTGGTGTTGAAGTAAAATGTCCTGAAACCATAGTGGATTTAGATTTGAACGGCATAGTTAAGAAGATTATAACTGGAAGCGGCGAATATAGAGGATATTCAATTATAATTACAAGTGGAGGGGGAGAGTCTAGATCTCTAGTGGAGGGGGAAGCTAAACTTATAGGTAGAGGTGTAAGCTATTGTGCAAGCTGCGACGGCCCATTATATAGAGGTGTAGATGTGGCATGTATAGGAAATTCTGGAAAGATAATCGAGGATTTGAAGATTCTTACATCTACAGCTAGAAGAGTCTACCTTGTATTGGAGGAGGAGAATGGAGAATTAGAAAAAGCTGCAAGCCAGTATGGAAATGTGGTGACAGTTAAAGGTAGATTATTGAAGATTGGGGGAAGCGGGAAAGTTGAAGAGATAATTGTTGAAGGAGATTTTGGAAGGAGGAGAATTCCAGTATCAGCTGTCTTCATAGCTGGAGAAGGCGATGGGAAGAATGAAATTTATGGTAGGGCTGGAATAGCTTTAACTGATGAAGGATATGTGAAAGTGAATTTGAAGCAGGAGACGAATATTAGAGGAATCTATGCTGCTGGAAACTGTACTGGGAGAGGATTTAATGTAGCAATCTCCATTGGAGACGGTTTAATGGCAGCCATTTCAGCTTTAAAATATGTTAAGAGCATTAAGGCTAGAATGGGTGAAATTAAAAGGGAAAGTAACATTTTCTATGTTGAGATAGAGGAGGGGAAGAGGGCTTATCATCGATTCAAAGTTGAGGAAGACTGTATGATAATGCAGAGCACATATACTCCCCCGGAATATAGAGGTTTGGGAATTGCTGGAAGAATAGTTGGTGAAGTTTTAAAATATGCTGGGAAGATAGGTGTGAAGAAGCTTATAGTTGAGTGCAGCTATGTTAAGAGGTGGATTGAGAAGAGGAGAGGAGAGATAGGGGAATTCGAAGTGGAATATGATATTAAGGCATAAAAAGGGAGATTTCAGCTATTTTATCCGCATAAAGTATATTGCTGCAATTAGAATTACAATTGCACTTGAATATGTATTAATTGAAATGAAATTTATCAATAGCGAAAACTCGACATACATAATTGTAAAAGCAAAATTTCCATATATGTGGATAATATAAAATTGGCAGTGGACTTGAAGAAGCTGCTACATTAAACTTTGAAATAGCAGTTGACGAAATTAACTTCCAGTCGAAACGTGTTGAACTGTTAAACTTGGATGAAGCAACTTTAAGCACATGTTCAGGAAAAGTTAGCAGATATTTAACTTTGACATAGTTGATGAAGCTTCATAGCAAAGTTAGAAATAAAAAGTTTTATAAATATTTAAATCTTCAGTGCAATTGGATTTTGAACTATACTTTGGAGGTTTAAAGTTGAATTTTGAGAAAATATGGTCAAAGAAGACTAAATTTATGAGGGAGTCTGAGATTAGAGCACTTCTAAAATGGATTTCTCAGGGAAATATAATAAGTTTTGGAGGGGGAATGCCTGACCCGAAGAATATTCCTAAAAAGGAACTGGCCGAGATCACATATAATCTTCTATTAAATAGAGGTGAGAAGATTCTCCAATACTCTGGAACGAAGGGAACTTTAGAACTTAGAGAAGAACTTTTAAAGTTCATGGGGAAGCATGGAATAAAATTTGAAAGTCCTGAAAACATAATTATAACTACTGGAAGCCAGCAGGGACTGGATCTTCTAGGAAGAATTTTCATAGATCCAGGAGACACAGTGATCGTTGAGATACCCACATATCTTGCCGCCATAAATGCTTTCCAAGTGTATGAATGTAAATTTATAGGTGTACCTGTGGATGATGAGGGGATGAGAACCGATATTTTAGAGGAAAAGGTTAAGGAGGCTGAGGGGAGAGGGGAAAGAATAAAATTCATATATACTATTCCAACATGCCAAAATCCTTCAGGAGTCTCCATGAGCATCGATAGGAGGAGACATCTTCTTGAAATAGCATCCAAATATGATTTGCTGGTGGTGGAGGATGATCCATACAGCTACTTCCTATATGAACCTGTAGAGTTCAAATATTTGAAGTCGATGGATAGGGAGGGGAGAGTTCTATTTATGAGCACTTTCAGCAAGATTCTGGCTCCAGGATTGAGGGTTGGATGGCTTGCAGGAGATCGTGAAGCCATCGAGAAGTTCTGTTTGGCAAAACAGTCCATGGATCTCTGTACTTCGCAGCTCAACCAGCTTATAGCCAGTGAGGCTTTGAGAACTGGGCTTATAGAGAGGCAGCTTCCAAAAATAAGGGAGATTTATAGGGAGAAGAGGAACACCATGTTAAAATCATTGGAGACCTATATGCCTGAAGGATGCAGATGGGCTAGACCTATAGGAGGCATGTTCATATTTGTATGGGCGCCTGAAAACGTTGATACAAAGAAGATGTTGAAGAGATGTCTAGAAAAATATAGGGTGGCGTATGTTCCCGGCAGATCATTCCATGTGGATGGTAGCGGTGGAAATGCTATGAGACTTAACTTTACATATCCATCTAAGGAGGAGATTGTGGAGGGGGTGAAGAGGCTCTCGAAAGCTATAAGGGAGGAGATTGAATCAAGTTAGAATTGGAAAAGGGGATCAGTAAAATTTAATTTCCCCATATTCTCACCATATCTAATTTATATTTTTCCTTTAAGATTATAGTTGAATCCGTCTAGATTAAAATTGCAGGGAAAATTCAGTTAACATACTTCACGTAGACTCTGCATTTCACGGATAATTTGAACGGGACAAATATAATTTAAATTTGAAATTTATATGTAATTTCGATGCTTCATTAATATGGTTTTGAAGTGGAGGAAGTTTTAACCGTTTTGGAAGTGGATTGAAATTGAAATACTTTCCGTTTAAACCTAGACCATACCAGGAGGAGGTGATCGACAAAATAGCGGGAAATATTGATGTTAAAAATATATGTCTCCATGCTCCTACAGGTTTCGGTAAGACTGCTGTGATCTTATCGTCGCTTATTCCAAGAATGCTTAGAGGCTTCAAAGTTATATGGGCTGTTAGAACTGGAAATGAGACTGATAGACCTGTGGAGGAGTTTAGGAGGATAGTTGAGAAGTATGGGCTGAAACTTTTCGGAATATCTTATAGGGGTAAGAGGGATATGTGTCTTTTAGCTGAAAAATATGGGGAGGAATATGATTATTCAGATGTATCCTATATGTGTAGTATTTTAAAGGAAAACTGTAAATATTATTTGAAATTTAAGGAGATGTTTAATCCCTCCGAATATCTTTCCCTTGGATCTTTAAAGTATTCTGAGATCTACAGTTTAGGTAAAAATTTGAATATGTGTCCATACTATATTCAGAGAAGTTTGGCTCAATATTCAACTCTAATATCTTTAAGCTACAATTACATTGTGGATGCTAAACTTGAATGGAGCATTAGACCTTTAATACGGTTTAGAAGAGCTATACTGGTGGTTGATGAGGCACATAATCTTCAAAATTTAGAGTTAAACTCTGATACTGTAACGCTTGGAACGGTTCGTAGAGCTAGAAGGGAGGCTGAGGAGTATAAGGCTGAAGAAATAGTGTCCATGTTGAATTATGTTGAGGAGAGGATGCTTGAAATCTATTCTAGAATTGGAGAGGGGGAGGATGCATCATTTAATCCTGAAAATTTAATTAGAGATTCAGATCGCCAATTCCTATTGGAGGCTGAGAGGCTTGGTGAACTTGTCAGGAGGAGGAAATTTGAGAGGGGAATTAGACCTAGATCCTCTCTCCATCACTTCGCAAAGTTCATGCTTAAAGCCCTTTCAAACATTGAAGTTGAAGGAGTAGCCTTCATAGCTGAGAGAGAGGAAAATAATTTAAGATTGAATCTTTGGGATATGAGGGCTTCTGAAATTCTCGGTGGAAGATGGCCTCTATTTAGAAAATGCATCTTCTGTTCAGGAGCCCTTGAACCTATAGATGCATTTGCAGAGACTGTGGGTTTGAAGAATTATATGGAAATAAAGGTTCCAAACATATATGGAAGGGAGAATATTAAAGTCTATATTGCCACTGGATTATCCACGAGGGGGGAGGATTTAAGCGATGAGATGGCTGGAAGATATGTGGAGACTGCTAAAAGATTTCTGGCAAGGGTTAAGGTGAATTCAGCGATATTTACTGCAAGCTATAGGGTTCAGGAGAAGCTTCTCCAATATGGTTTAAAATCTGAAGCTGAAGGTTTAGGTTATAAAGTTTTCTTGGAGGAGAGGGGGATGAGCGGTCCTGAAAGTAACAGGATTTTGGAGATGTTTAAGAGAGGAGGAGTAAATGAACCTTCACTTCTAGTTGCACCTATAGGTGGAAGATTTGCTGAAGGTGCAGATTTTCCGGGAGAGGAGCTTCAAGCAATACTTCTCGCGGGAATTCCATTTCAAAGGCCAACTACAAGGGTTAAACTTTACATAGAGTATTATGAGAAGCTTTACGGCGAGGAGAAGGGTAAACTATACGCATATATTATACCTGCATTTAAGAGGGCTGCTCAAGCTTTGGGGAGGGCTGTTCGAAGCTTAGAGGATAAGGCGGTTCTAATTTTAGCTGACAACAGGTATATTGGATATCTGCATTTTCTCCCCGAATATGTTAGAGAATGGTATAGGAGAATATATTATAGGAGGATAGGTGAAATAGAGGTTCCATGGGAGGAAAGCTGAGCGGAAAGTTAAATTATATGCAGGTTAAGGATGACATGTGGGAAGAATTAAAGTTTTAATTCAACCTTTAGGAGATGTATCTGAAGAAGCTGTTTTGAAACTTACTGAAATGTTAAATGTGAAACTTGACCTATTCGAAGCTTACATGTCGAATAGGAGGCTGCCATTATCGGAGAAGGCATACAACCCTTTGAGAAGACAGTATCACTCTCCACATATATTGAAAATACTCTGCAGAGTTTCCGAAAATTTGGATTTTGACAGAATTTTAGGAGTCGCTGAAGCAGATCTATATGTTAGAGGTTTAAACTTCATTTTTGGAGAAGCCCAGCTTGGAGGAAGATGCGCCATAATCTCTCTATGCAGGTTGAAGCCGGAATTCTATGGTGAACGGAGCGATAAGAAATTATTTTATTTGAGAATGTTGAAGGAGGCTGTACATGAACTGGGGCATACTCTCGGATTGAACCATTGCCGAAACATGAAATGTGTAATGTACTTCAGTAATAGTATATGGGATACTGATATGAAAGATTATAGGTTCTGCTCTCAATGTAGGGAGAAGATAATCTTAAATTGACAGGTGGATTAAATGTTAAACTTTAAGTTGATCTGGTTCGACTCATTCGGCGCCAAATCATCCTGCACTCTAATAGAGTTAGAGGATACTGTTATTCTGGTGGATCCTGGAGTGGCAATAATGCATCCTTCATTCCCCGCATCCTATAATTTAAAATTGGAGTGGATGAGGGAGGGGGAGAGGAGGATTAGGGAGACTGCTGAAAAAGTAGACATTATCATTATTACACATTACCATTACGATCATTACATGGATCCTGAAAGTTTAAAATATATGGGCCGGATCATTTTGGCGAAGAATCCAAATGAATATATAAATGATTCTCAGAGAAGGAGGGCTCTAAAATTCTATGGAAAACTTTTTAGACTTATCGGCCAGGTTGAGATGGATGATTTAATGGCGGAGGCTAAAGTTGGAGATTATTCGGATCCCATAGGGAAACTTGAAATGGCTTTAAGCAGAGACTATGGAGAATATTGGGAGAGGAAGATGAATCTTCTCAGGAAGGGTTTCAAATGGTTTGAAAGAAGAGTGGAGAAGTGGAAGAGTTGGAGGAGAATTCCTGAAATGAATTTTAAAGATGGATTGGAGACGAAGCTGCTATTCAATGACAATTTAACATTTGAATATGGAGGGGCTAGAGTGAAATTTACTGAACCCATGTTTCATGGAGTGGAGTTTTCAAGGGTTGGATGGGTAGTCGGCTTCACCGTTGAGAAAGGCAAATATAAAATACTTTACACTTCGGATTTAAATGGACCTATAATTGAAGATTATGCTCAATGGATTATCGATGAGAAACCTAACACTATAATTTTGGATGGACCTATGACCTATATGCTCGGATACACTTTGAACAGGATAAATTTGGAGAGAGCTTTAGATAATGCTGTGAGAATTGTAAGGGAGGCTGGAGCTGAAACCATAATTTATGATCATCATCTTCCAAGGGAGAAGAGGTTCAGAGAGCATACGATGAGGGTTTGGAAAACTGCTGAAAGGGAAAATGTTAAATTGGTTACAGCGGCCGAATATCTTGGCAGAAAACCTGCAGTTCTACTTTCAAATTGACATTTTATGTTTGGCGAAAATCGATCAACTTGATTTAGGCTTTACTTTGAATTGGCAGTATGGATCTCCCATAGCTATACATTTGGTTTGATTGCAATCACTTCTTTTGAATAGTTGGCTGAACCATCCGGCCAGTTCTCCTCTCACAAGTTGAGATTAAGATTTACTTGATCCTTTAAAGAATTCACATTCAAAGTTGTGATAAATCTTCACGGATGCTTCACAGCTATCCATATATAACAATTTACCATTAATATTTCATTGTTTTAAGTTAATTTTAAATTTTATTTTGATTATGTTTATTTGGGTCTTTAATGTCATGGCTTCATTATCGGGAGTTGGATAGACTTCTAATCCAGCTGAGACAGTTATACTCGTCAGCTGAAGTTTCAAATGAGCTTAGAGGATGGAGTTGGAGTGGAGATCTCCTTTCACCTCCCATGGAGAATGTTTATTTAGGTGTCTCTGAACTTGCAAACAGGTATTGTCCAACCTATAGGGATATTTATCTTCGCAGAGTGGCTGGAGTTCAAGCTCCAATAACTTTTAAGACTGTTCGCGGATGGGTTTATCATGCCCTGTCAAGTAGATGTTCATCCCTCATAAAATCTAAGCTTTATTTACATGGCTTGATTAGAGGAGTTGAATTAATTAAAATTTTATTGGAGGAAGAGTCCAACCTAATAGACTCTATAATCGAAGAATATAATGTTAAACGATATTTAGATTCCAGTAAAGTTGAAGTGTTAAGGAGAAATATGCGCCTCCTCTTCGAATATTTCATTGTTCAGACTGCTGCAAGACTGGATTCCGTTATCTGCGAAGTTAAATATGCTAAGCTTGAAAGCATAATAGGTAAGGTTGTTCCCCAAGTGGCTGAGAAACTTGTGGATGGAAGGTTGATTGGACTTTCAAGGGAACTTCGCATCGACATAATGCTCGATAATAGAGTTATAATTGATATTAAAACTGGAGATGTTAGAGATTTTCATAAATATGCTTTGGCTGGATATGCATTGGCCGTTGAAAGCGACTTAGAGATTCCTGTAGACTATGGACTTATAACTTATCTTTCAATCGTCAACAACCATGTGAAAATATATAATAAAATGTATTTTATTGGAGACGAGTTGAGAAGGGAGTTCATAGAGATTAGAGATGAAGCCTTCAACATTTTAAATTCAGGGGAGGATCCTGGAAAACCATCCTCATGCCCTGAATACTGCATATATTACTCTATATGTAGAGGTGAATAATCATAGTTAAAAGGCTGATTTTAACCGGCTATGGCTATTATCTCTCGGCTAGGAAGGGTATGCTTCTCATCAGGAAAGCCGGTGGAGAAAAGAGGGAGGTGAGTGTTGGAAATCTATCACATATAATTGTAAATGCTAGGGGTTTCAGTATAAGTGGAGATGCACTTAAACTTCTACTTCGCAACGGTGTCCAACTAGTATTTCTCTCGAAGAATAGACCTATAGGAAAGCTTCAACCCATGAGGAGAGGTGGATCGATAAAATTGAAGAAAGAACAGTTCAAAGCTCAAATGGATCATAGAGGTTTAAACATTGCGTGGAGAATAGTTTTAAATAAAATTTCAAATCAGATCAATCTGCTTAAACGTATCCGTAAAGTTAGAATGAGAAAGAATGCTAAATTGGCTGAAGAGTTGAAAGTTGACATTGAAGAGATAAGAGGGGTTAAAAGGGAAGTTGAGGATAAAGGTATTGGAGATTATAAGCCATGGTATATTTCCAAGGAGGCGGAGGCCAGTAGAATTTACTGGGAATCCGTTAACAGGATTCTTCCAAGTGAGATTGGATTTGAAGGGAAGAGGAAGAAACGTTTTGATAAACCTTCAGATCCCTTTAACATCGCCTTAAACTATCTTTACTCCATTCTAGCAAGTGAAGTATGGTTTGCAGTGGAACTGTCGGGATTAGACCCATATTTAGGATATTTACATGAGGATAGTAGTAGGCGGCCCAGCCTAGTAATGGATTTAATGGAGGAGTTTAGACAGCCCATAGTGGATAAAAGCCTAATACACTTCTTCAGTATAGGTGAAGATTGGAAGAAAATTCTCAGCAGCAAGGAAGGTAAACTCGCTGATAAGGGTAGAAGAAAGCTGCTTAAAACATTTTATGGGATGCTTGACAGAAAAGTTACATTTCAAAATAGATCTCTACCTATAAAAGCACATATTCACCTTCAACCTAGAAGACTTGCAAAATACATTGTCGGCTACAGTCAAAAATATCAGCCATATAACATTATTTAGTGGTTGAAATGCATACTCTAATAATATATGATATAACCGACAATAAAATAAGAGATAGAATTGCCACAGCATGCAAAGAAGCCGGCCTAACAAGAATACAAAAAAGCGCCTTTCTAGGAATACTTAATTCACAGCAAAGAAAAAATCTCAAAAATAGACTTAAAAGAATTCTAGGCAGAAATAAGGGAAATATACAGATATTCATAATATGTAATGCAGACATGAAGCTTAGAGAAATAATTGGAGAGATAATTCCATATGAAGAGGAAGAGATAATAGTTTTGTGACTTACCGGCTTATTTCCAGCAACCATTTCCATAGAGGTTTAAAAACTATCTTTCTGCCACCTATCTTCTCTACATCTTCATAATCAAATGTTATTATAAGTAAATTTTTACATGCAAGATCTCTACTTGCCTTTAAAATTGATTTTATTTTTCTCTCCTTAACCTTAAAGTCTTCAATTTCATAGCATACTTGTATTAACTGCCTTGCTCTATTATTCTCCTTGACGACGAAGTCAACTTCTCCTGTATTAGCCTTATAATAATTGATTTGTCTACTTCCCAGTCTTCTCACTAAGTGCATGTAAACTAAGTTTTCCATCAATTTACTTTTACTGTTAACTCCTTGAATTCTGAGCAAACCATTGTCAACAAAATATATTTTTGGTAGGGATCGCTCTTCTCCTTTATATGAGGAGGTAAATCGCCTAACTGGAAATATTATTAATATATCGCTTAGCATTTCCAAGTAAGCATATAATGTGTTTTTACTAATTTTATATCCACTTGACTTTAGATAGTTGAAGAATTTATGTGTTGAAAATTCCTTTGAGAATGCAAGTGTCCTAATCAATATTTTTAATATTCTTTCATTTTTAATCCTATATCTCTCAATTAAATCACGTTGAATAGTGACTTCTAATATTTCTCTTAAAATTCTTTCTTTATTAAAAAGTAAAGTTTCAGGATAGCCACCCCACTCTAAGTATTCATTCAACGCATTAATTACTCGAGATCGTTCTCTGGATGATAGAAACTTATCGAATTTAATCTCTTTGAAATCTAAGAATTCATTGAAACTTAATGGATAAATTTCATAGCTTATAGTTCTCCCTCTCAGTTGCGTCGCAATTTCTCTACTTAGAAGCTTAGATGATGAACCTGAAATATAAATTGAAATACTGCCCTTATCGATTAAACCTCTAATGAATACTTCCCAATTCTCTAAATTTTGTATTTCATCTAGAAAGAACCATACTCTTCTATCTCTATTTTCAGGGTAAATTTCAAAGTAGATGTCTACAAGTCTTTTTGCATCATTTATTTTTGCACCTATCAAGTCATATGACTCAAAGTTGACATATAATATTCTATTGGAGTCGACACCTCTCCTAATTAGTCTCCTTATTAAGAGAAACATCATATATGTCTTACCGCTTCTTCTGGGACCTATTATTGAAATAGCTCTTTTCAATGGGATTTCAAGAGGAATTTTCAGATTTCTCTCCCTTAAATCACTTGGAAATGGATTTTCAACAAAATCCTTTATCAATCTTATCAGCGTATCTCTGCCAATCACAGTATCATATATGGGGAAAGTTTTTTAAAAATTTTCCCTCCAAATAGAACCAAATTAATAATCAAAAGCGACGATAAATATGTTAAGACAAAGAACAGATAAATTATAATTGAAATGTCTGAGGAAGAAACATATATAACACCAATCCATGTCAGAGACTACCTATTCTGCCCAACAATACTATACAATAAATATGTTAAAAGAATAATTGAACCTGAAACCGCAATGATGGAGAAGGGAAAAAAAGAATATGAAAGAGACAAGAAAGGTTTAAAGAGAAGGGAGAGCATACTGGGAGATAAGAGAATAAAAGCTGAAAAAATAATCTTTGAAGCACCATTAAAGAGCAGAAAATACGGAGTTATGGGAGTTGCAGACATCATTTACTGGAAAGATAATAAACTGCACATAGTGGAAATAAAATATAGCAAAGCGAAAAAACCTTTCCCAGACCACATCTACCAAACAGCAACATATGCAATTATGGCTGAAGAAACATTGAAACAAAAAGTATACAAAATAATACTATACTATAAATATTCAAAACTATGGTATGAGAGAAGATTTACAGGGCAACTCAAAAACTACACCATAAAAATAATAGAGAAAACTAGAAAAATACTGAAAGGAGAAATTATACCTGAAGTTAAATGGAAGAGAAAGTGTGGTAGCTGCTGGTATAGACGCATATGCTATCCTCAAATTTAAGGTTTCAAATAATAATTGTAAAAATCTTTTAGAGCCATATGAAATCTTGAACCTCCATAGCCCCTTAATTCTCTGGCTGCAAGATTATCGGCGGTTAAAAGTATGGATAGTAGCATCAATGACATCTTTTTATATTTTGGATATGTCATCACCATTCTCCAAAGATCAACCATTTTTTTATCAATATACCTGGTCATTTCAGTATAGAAAAAGGGGTATGAAATTTCTTTTTTTAAACGTTCTATAACGCTGTTAAAGACAGGTTTTTCACTGTCTAATAGAAATGTGTTTAGAAATTTTAGGCCATCAATAATCTTTAATGTATATTGAAGGTGTTTGTTAACAGATTTAGGAGGTTTCCTTAAGTTTACATTCATCGCATGATGGTGAAATAGAATTGCAAATGAACATACATTATAATAATTGTATATTTCCATATTGACATTCCTGTTCAGGTTTTGATCAATAGTTTCTTTCAAGAATTTTTCAAAGATGTAGGAGGAGAAATATTCATGGCCTCTAAAGGAAATATATTTTCCCCCATCTAGAGATCGATACATTTTTTGATAGAAGATTTTTCCAGTATCATGGAAGATTATTGAGAGTCTGGAAAGATCGTGAATATCTACTTCTGGGGGTAAAAGATTTTTGGAAAATTTGAAAAGCTTAGATTCTCTAGAAAATTTAATGTAATCTAAAGCCCTTTTTACATGGTCATTTAGAAGTTCTAAATGTATTTTGCCGTCGGATTCATAATAATAGCTTAAAATGCTATGCTCACCTTTCATTTAATATCAGCCCTCTCTTCGAATCATATTCTGCATCAACTATGAAAGATACAATATTATTTTTAACTAGGAACCTCATAAAGCTCGACGGATATCTCACAGAAACTTTCAGATTTGAGACATCTTCTAATGCTTTTACCTTTAATCTTTCCTTTCCAGATTCCTTCTTCTTCTCTTTTAAGACTATGCCGTTTATGATCGGCGGCTCTTTTAAAAGGAAGCCTTTAAAAGTATTAAGTGAGATTGGAATTAATAACCTTATAAAAGTAGAGTAATCCATTTTCAGATAGTCTTCCTCAATTAAACTGCTTATGATCTGCCTTGGAATTATGGAAATCAATAATGAATCTCTGACGAAACTTCCTTCTAAGTTGAAGAATTCGTTTACCGCTCTATAGGAGACGGATTCGAAGCTTAAAAGTATTTTAATTAAATTGCTTACACGTTTCTCGTCGATGTTGAAGCAGTTTTCCATGTAAACGCTATCTATGAGATCTTTATATCCAAATATGCCCTTCGCAGTTGGAATATGAAAATTAATGTTATCCTTATTTTTCACTAGCTGCATTAAAGTTCGATGAGTGAGGTCCCAATCATAAACTTTATAGTAGCTTTTTCCATTCGATAGACGTTTGAGGAGGCCTTTCTCATCTACTTCATACCAAATTAATATTTTGCCATCGTTTTCACCTTCATATCTCAGAAATCTGCCGATTCTTTGAACCAGTGAATTTGCAGGAGCAATTTCAGTGATGAAAAGATTAGATGAAATGTCCACTCCAGCCTCTATGACCTGTGTTGACACTATAATATATTCTTCTTTTTCTCTAAGTTTCTTTAATTTTTCAATCTTACTTTCCTTATCTTTTTCATTGAATCTTGAATGGAGAAGGATTTTAGTAAAATCCTTAAGGTTTAAATTATTATAGAGGTTGATGGCATCATTAACAGTGTTAAACACTACAATTATACGTCTATATTTATCTTTATGTAGATTGATGTATTTTATAATTTGTTGGTATTTGTTGAATTCTTCAACATCCATCAACGTTACATCATATTTTTTGTTTAATCGTTCATTAATGAAATGTTCATCGCCACAGTGAAATGTTGAATTCCCGTTTTTATCACAAAATTTTACAAATAACATTTTTTCTAAACTCTGGGAAAGCTTCTGTTTTAGAAGATTCTCTAATGCTGTTGGAATAGTCGCAGACATTAAAATTAGTTTTTGATCATTTTCTAAGACTATTCTCATCAAAGCTAAGAGGAAGTTTAATGATTTTGTTGAATCGGAAAGTAAGTGAACTTCATCTAAAATTAGATTTGAGAGTGTTGTTGAGGTTATTGAGAAGAGATAGTGGCCTAGTGATCCTGAAGAGGTTCCACTCCAATATTTAACAGCTTTATCCAGATCCTCTGGAGGAATTCCGAAAAATGTTAGCGAAAGTGTGTCGACAGTTGTAAGTGTGATAGGCTTTATCAAATATCTGGATTCAGGATTGTGCATATATCTTTTTCCAAGAAATTCTTTGTTAACTAATGTTTTAAATTTTTCAAATTGATCTTCAAGTAGTGTTCTCAGAGGAAAAGCTATAATGGTTTTCAATTCTTCATTGAACGTATATAATGCAATAGTTGCTGAAATCGTGGATTTTCCATATCCTGTGGGAGCTTCTATGATGAAGATGTTCTTTTCTCTCCAATTTTTCTGAATTGTAGATAATGTGAAGCTGATAAATCTTCTTTCACTTTTATCTTTAAACCATTTATTTAAAACTATTTTATAATAATCATTTATCATCAATTCTTATCACACATATGAAAGCATCTTTAACAGTTTAAGATATATGCTTCCACCCGACTTATCCTTCCTCTTCTCATGAGCATTCCACAATTCTCTTAGAAAATCAAACCATCCTTGCATATTCCCTAAAATCACAAATCTATATAAACCGTTCACTGCTCTTATCAGATTTGAATTTTCCTCAGCTTTCGGATTTGAAAGATTCTTTAGAATAGCTTCGCTTGGAGAAAGAACTTTAGATAATTGACTTGCCAATTGCATTGGATTTCTAAAATATTCACTTGCCACTCTATAGAATGATGACTCACGATATAGGCTTATTGGAATAACCTCGTAAATTTTATATGTTTGACCTTCATGGGCTACTCTGAATAGTGCCAACGACACTTTACCAAGATTTTCTCGAATGATTAAATCTTGAATTCTAGTATTTACAAGAAGTTCTGTAAGGAGAAGTTCTGCGGACTGATAACTTTTAAGAATCTGTCTCAAAACATTTTTTACTTCGCATTTAACTTGGAAATATTTTTTCATTAAAGATTTATTTCCTTCACTTAGCAACCTCATGATCTCTTCTGGCGAGAATAATAGGAAATAATATGTTCTTTCCCTCTGCTGTACTACTGTAGTTATAAAAGATGAGTAGAGTCCCAGCAAAAGGAGAAGGGCTATTTCCTTTGAGAAATATAAGGTTATTTGCCGGGTGATTAAATCAGTCTCTAAAGATGATAAACCAGTATATCTATCTATTTTGAAGAGAGCTGCCTGCAAACCTTCCTTTTCACTTGCTACATCTATCAGTAAAAACTTTTTAAATTTTTTCAATTTAATTTCAACGTTATTTTTAAACTTCAACTTTTCATGATACTTTTTTAAACAAAATATTAGATCACGATATGTTTTTTTACTGGCTACATTTGCAACATTGAATTTTTCAAATAACTTTCTGTTAATATTATCATTACCGGTCATTAAAACGCCTATGCTATTAATTTTGGCATCATCCAATTCTGAAAATAATTTACCTATGAAACCATTATCCTTAAAAATTATTTCATCAATATTTATGTTGCATTCCGAATTCAACGCAGCATATAAAATACCTTCATATGTCAACTCGCTCAGAAAGGTATAGTCGGCAGGAAGCTTTATCCTTAACTTCACCATCTTCCAATCACCACTTCCCCATCATACTTGTATGCAGCAAGATCACCTTTAAACTCCAAAACATATTCTGGAATATTGAGAACTCCTCGAAGTATTGGAACTTTAAAAGGCACTATCTTTTCACCTAACATGTAATTTGTTATTGGATTCTCCTTTTCATCATAAGCTCCAATTTCAAAAGGATTTATATACCATTCCTGCTCCCAAGAGCCTGTCTTCTCAAATAGCGGGACAAGCCCATCTAATAATGGAAAGCTAAATGTTGTTGAAACTCTTCCAGTTAACATTTCAGGAGAAGAAATCTTAATAACATTAATTGTAGAAATCCTACTTTCCTTTGAACCCAACCTATGAATTCTCCAGAAACAATCTTCATCTATTTTAATATCCTTATCATTAAACACCACGCGCCCTTCTCTAAACACAATAAAGAATCTGATTATTGGAGGGTTGCAGTCTAATGTTGAGAGAATAGTTTTACCTCTAGCTGGGGAGTCGAAAGATTTATCTAAGTAAAGTGGATGAGGGGCCATTATTTGAATATTCTTCTTAGTTTTTACATCTTTTGCACCTACTTTCCTAACTGTAATTATTTTATTTAAATCTTCATATTTTAACGGTATGTAATTTTTTGCTCTAAAACCAATTGCTAACAAATCTTGGCTTAGCAGGGGAATTAGCTTTTTTCCCTCTCGCTCTCCGAGATAATTTTTGCGGGCAATAGCCTCTGAGAGTGCTCCTAAAATTGTTGATGGAGGAGGATAATAAAAGGATGGTGAAGTTTTTGATAGACCTGCTATTCTTGCTTGAAAACCCCATAGGAACTCTATGTCAACGAGAAATGCAATCACCATTTAAGTTCACTCTTTCACTTAATGTTAAATAATGTCTAATCTCTTTTTGGCGTCTTTAATGGCATTTAAAACCGCATCTTCAAAGCTTCCTTTGCCAAACTCGAAGGAGTAAAGTTTAGTATTGTAGCTTACTTTTTCCTGTTTCAACTTTGCCCTTTCAATGTAGTCTCTTGTGAAAGGGCTTGGCACTGTCCAAACATCATCGGATACAGAGATACAGATAGATTCCCAATCAACTATCGGGAGAAATCTGGTCTTTTTAGCTCCAAACATCATTTCTAATAGAAACTTTTTAAGTGCATTTAAGGCTACATGTAGCCGCATCTTTCTATCATTAACTACTAGTTTTCCAGCATTCTGATAGGTGAAAGTTGTTTTGCCAATGTATTTTGTATCTAAATCAAAACTGAATACGTAGGGTGCTGAAGCTAACTCCACGTAATATATCATTTGTCCTCGCTCAGCACCTTTTTTAACAAATGAAGTGCCCAATGCATATCTAGTATGTAATTGTGGTTCGATTACTACATTTTGAATCGACTCTCTTACAGGGATCATATATCCAGTATAGAAGTTCGAGGTTCTCTTAACATTTCTACCGCCATGGGCATAAAGGAAACCGCCAACATCCTCAACGAGGCATCCTTTGATAATTTCCTTTTCAAGTTCGTTATCATCTTTGGGTGATGATTTGCCGAATGCTTCTTTAAAGACATTCTCATTGGTACTTTTTAAGAAGATTCCTTTGCTACATAATTTGCAGACTGGTAATGGAGGATTCATGTTTAAGGCAGTTTGAGCTAAAACTTCTTGGTATCCATGAGCTATGCTTTCACCTGATATGGCTGGCACAAAGTAAACTGAATATCCGCCTTCTTCCTGCAATATTACAGGTACACGTCTATGTTTCACATAGTTTCCAACCGACTCAGTCATGCTTAATGCTTCAACGTTAATTAAAACCCTACCTCTAATAGATAGGAAGACTTCATCCATATTTACACCTCCTTAGATTCAGATTGAACACCTTTCAATTTTGCAGAGAATGCTAGAGCCCTTGCAGCAATGGAGGAAGTCCTTTCTCTTAGTACTCTTCTATCTTTAATCTTATCGAAGTTTTCAAGCTCCCTCTCAATTTGATCGAAATTTATCTTGGACAATTCGGCTGCTGCAACTTTATTTTTAAATTCCCCTTTTCTTAAAAGTGAATGTAAATCTCTGAGTGCTTCTTTAAGGTAGAATAATGCTAGATCTTTTGAGGGAGCATAAGCCAATTTATCCGCATATGTATAGCTTTCTTGCTCAGCTATTAAAATTCCCAGAGCTTTCCCTATTTCTTTAAAACTATCCATATTCATCCTCCTTAAATATTTACTGAAATAATGTATAAATAAACTGCTTATAACTTTTTCCATTTGTTGAACATTATTCTATAATTAGGAATCGTTCAATTTAAATAGTACAATTTTATATTTTGTTTTATAGGGTTTGAACAATGAAAACCATTATAATTACATTTGGCTTCGATGAGAAATTTGCTATTAGAGGACTTTTACGTAACGGTTTAAACTATGGTGATAAAGTTCTAGTTTTCACGGCGAAACCTATCATCGACAAGGTTGAGAGAGCACTTCATATTCTTGAAGAATTCGTCTCAAAATATTATAGGGGGGTTACATTTAAAGTTGTAAGTGTAAATGTTCAGGATTTCAATTCAGCCATATTACAGATTGGTAGAACATTAAGGGAGGAGGCTGAAGGGGAAAAAATAATAAATTTAAGTGGTGGAATGAGGAGTCTTATAATCGAAACTTTAGCAGCAGTGCTAATAATGGGAATGGAAGGAGAAGTTGAAGTTGAATTGGAAAATTTTGAAGGGGTAATAAAATTTCCACTTAACATAATTAAAGTTAAACCTCCTTTAAGCGAAGAATTCAAGAATATATTGAATATTCTGATAGAGGAAGGAGGGCTCAGTATAAGTGAACTTTCAAGGAGACTGAATGTTGCTAAGAGTACGATTCATAGGAGAATTAAAATTTTAAAGGAGATGGGGCTTGTAGAAACGGAGTATGAGGGGAAAAGGTTAATGTGCTCGGCAACATCGATAGCCAAGTTATTTATAAGCAAATAATTTAAGTTATTTTAATTTTCACAACTATCCCTTTAATTCCATACTAAATGTTTTCTTAATTAAAGTATATATTTTGAAGAAGCAATTTATCTGTTGAGATGGTTTCCAACACGTTTCTAATCTTCGACTTCAACCTGACAAGTACAAGTGAATTTAAATTTTTAAGGTTCACCGGTTTCGCCATCCAGAATTTTCTATTCAAACTTTTAGGTTTTATCGATAAGGAGTTAGCTATTAAACTTCACAATTCAATTAGAGTTAAACCTTACAGCGTTACACCATTATTAAATAATTATAGAACAGTTTATCATTCAGGTAAGGGAAACACTTCCTACAATTTTAGAATAGTGTTTTTTGATGAAGAATGCTTCGACATTTTCCATAGATTCTATAAGTTGATCAGCGAAAAACTGTATTTAGACAACATAGTCTTTCTAGTCAATAACATTCATATTAAAGTAGAAACATATGATAACCTTTTAAAGTATATGGTAAACGATTATTTCACCTTAGACTTCATAACACCAACATGCTTCAAAACAGGAATAGTCTACCCGAAAAGAGTTAAAGGTTACGGTGAAGAAAGCATATATGAAGTTCGAAGAAAAGAGGAAAGTGCATACTGCCCACTTCCAATACCCGAATTAATGCTTAGAAACCTTCTAAGAATTTGGAAAAGTTTCTCCTCAAAACCACTACCATCAAAAAACATAGAAGACATAATCTCAGAAGACCACATATTCGTTTACGACTTTCCAAAAGGAATAAGAACCATGTGGGCTAGAGAAGGAAGCAGAAAAAATCAACAAGGATTCATAGGAAAAGTAACCTTTGGAACAAGAAAACTAAACAACGAAGCAAAAAACTCAATAGCAGCACTAATAAAACTAGGAGAATACAGTGGAACAGGAATCATGAGAACAGCAGGACTAGGCTACTACAAGATAATAGAAGGAATAAACAAAAAGAAAGTTTCTTCCACATCAGAAACATCATAGATTAGAACTTTTAATGTTGTTTTTCTGCAAGTTTGTAGAGTTCCAATATGTATTGTGAAAAACAGGTCTCCGAAAGCTTTTTAACAGTAAAGAAGAAAAAATACGTATCGGAACCCTA
>Ga0180301_10001275_pt1 | contig 19817 bp, 34 predicted proteins | sample GuaBasSediGuay16_FD_121797 | JGI IMG/M metagenome (GOLD analysis project Ga0180301, IMG submission 121797) | Subseafloor sediment microbial communities from Guaymas Basin, Gulf of California, Mexico - Guay16, Core 4569-2, 12-15 cm | ecosystem: Environmental > Aquatic > Marine > Hydrothermal...
GTCAACTCATCATCAAGATCCTCATCAAAAAACCGTTCAAATCGATCTAAAACTCTCATCGCTTCACTTATGTCAACATGAAATTCAATGCTCGACAAACCTAATCACCACTTTGACTTTTAAGATCCTCAGAAATAAGAAGAAGTAAAAGCTCAACTTCACGGCCGTCGAGTTTGTCGAATTCGCTTGGCTGCATGTGATAATATCGCATGAAAAGATGCTTTACAATGATATATTGCACTTCAAAGTCGTATAGATGTACGTCTCGTGTGCGATATGCTTCAAGAAGTGCTCTTACTGTTGAAAAGGGATTGCATTAAAAATAATAATTTCATTGAAGAGCCGCTCGGCAACCGCCGCATCCATATTTTCAACATCTTCACGAGTTAATTGTGGCTCTTTAACGCCGAGCACTATTGCATTAATCATAAATTCGCCAATGTCAAGTTCTTTTATTCTGCCGGATCGATCCAGCTTTGCAGCACGCTTGTAAAGCTCGATTTTCTCTTTGAATTTCCAGCGCTTAATAATATACTCTTCATTACCTATGCGAATTAGTTTTTCAGTTTGCATCAATTGTCACCTCTAAGCTAAAGTTATTGATTTAGCTGTAAACGGCAGTGTTAAGCCAATGAGATCGGTAGGCCGGCTTGGAACTCTAAATTCATCCCACTTGCAACCGGTTAAATTGAAGCTGTTTATGCTGCTTATTTTAAGTGTGAGTGAGAATTCAGTGTCATTTATGATGTCAGTTAATTCTATGAAGTCTTCAAGAGTTACGGTGATTGATCCAGTTATTTCTCGATGCTTCTCAATAATTGCCTGTGGCTTAGTATCCCATCCTGGAACTCGCTCAAGATTATTACGTATTCTAAGCTCAAAAGCAATTGCCTTAACAAATGCTGAACCATCTTTTAGAACAGCGTCGCTTGGCGGCACAAATGGATCAGTGCCGGGATCACTTGGCAACTCACTGTACTGCGGCGCAGTTTCACTATGATCCTTGCAGAGCCAATTCATTGTTACTGCAAGCGGCTCGCCGGGCCGGCCTCGAACAGTTAATTCATTTGCTTTACAGCCAGTTAAAACGAGATCCTTATTTATGTTTGTGAAATTAAACCACCATGTCACGCTCTTACTAATATTGCCAATTGCATACTGCATGACGTTTATCGTTGTCGGCTGAAGAATTGTTCTTAAGTTCACGTCTTCACGAACTTTTACATGCCTTGCAACATCGCGAGATCCACTTAAATAGCGAACTCTAATATATTGTGGTAGGATGGCTGGATCAATCTCTATAACGTCGCCCCAATTATAAGATAATGTAGCTGTATCTGTGCCGGTTGGCGCTGTGCCGAAAGTTGTTTCCTCATAATAGCCGTGCCTAACGGCATATCCACGCTCAACAACTAAACTCATGCTTTTTCACCCTCACATGTTTCGGCTTTCCTGCCCGCAACCTGCTGCGAGTCAGGGCCATCAACAAGATCCAACATTGATTTAAGATTTTGTTCAAACTCCATATACGCATCAACAAGCACATTCACAAACACATGAAGTTGCTCATCCTTAAGACGAGGAAAATTGTCATGTATGTATTCGAGGAAAGCGGTTAAATTGCGTGCGCGAAATAATGCAAGTGCAAGCTCACTAAAAAACCGGTTTAGCTTATCAACATTCAAGGCGCAATCACCAAGCACATAAAGTCGAGTGCTTTGCGGTAAAATGCGCCGCGACGCGCATACTCAACAAGATCACGTGAACTTACGAGGCGAATGCCGAGGCAGAAACTGCTCATATTTTCATATAATACTTTAATTATTTGATCTGCATACGTGTCGCGCAAACTCGGTTTGCCGGCCCACACGTCAATTGTTATACCGACTTCAAGAATTCTGGATGTTCTGTTGAACCAAACTGTGTTTTCACGCGTTGCAAAAGTATAAAGAATTGCAGCCGGCAACTTGATTTTTTCACCGGGCCACTCATCATAAACATGCAAGTTTTGAATATTATCTGAAAGTAGTGTTTTGATATCGCTTATGAGCTTCTGGTATGGCGTTGTGGCGCTCATTTCATGCCACTCTCACATAAACCTGCGATTTAAGTCGTTCAATTGCTTTTAATGCCATTTCATAGAACATCATTGCTTTTTCTTTGCCCCGTGCAAGAGATCCATACGCTAATGATGCAGCAAGAAGCGTTGCAGCGTGACTTGCAATTTTAAATTCTGGCGTGTCGCTGGTGTAGCCGTAGGTGTATGTGATTTCAATGATTTTTTCGCCTGAATCAACAGTGTCGCTGAATTTAATCATTCCAACGTTATGATAAACGTAGTAGTCTTCGTTTTCAGTTTTCTGTTCACCATTGATTTTAAGGCTGGTTACATTGATGATCGGCTGATTATTCACGAAGATTTTATCGACGCCGCCATCAAAATATTCGGTTGCGCTGGGCGGTGTTTCTCCATTTGCAGTGTCAACGAAAGTTTTGTTCGTCCAGTTCTTGATGAGGTGTTCGGCTTGATTAATAATTGATTGTAGTGTAGTGTCGTCGATGACGTCGGCTTCTATGCCTGCGATTGCCCTTACATCACTAATTGTTGTTAACGTCACTTCAAATCACCATTGAGCGTTTATAAAAATAGTGAAGGCTGGGCCGACGTGCTGCGGCCCATATAAATTCATCTACGCCGGGCGCCAATAAACCGGCGGATACTCACGTAAAACAGTGTTTGAGTTTCGCTTGCTTATGCAGTGATGATCTCAACGATTGCCTTGTCAAATAAAACGTCAACGCCAAACCTGTGAGTTGCAACGATCTTTAGCTGTCTCTTACCGATTTCTTTCTGTGTTTCTACTAGTAATTCGCGTTTTGGAGCTAGAACTACTGCGTCGCGCCTCATGAGAAAGGCGTGATAACAGGTGACTCCACCAGCATTTTCAGTTGTTGGAACCTTGCTTGATAATACGATTGGTATGCCCATGATTGAGTCCATTACAACTTTTCCGCCAGCGACACCGGCCTTACTAGCATCCTTAAACCATTGTAATGAATTATTTAAATCGTGCCATTGCTTTGGTGACAGTACGAGTACGAGGTCGCTTGGAGTTACATCATATCCATTATCGGCAATAGTCTTAAGAGCTTTTAATACGAGGTCAGCGGTGAAAGTATCGGCAGAATCAATTGAGTCAACATCAGTTGCATCTCCACCATAAATTTCAGTTATATTCGTATCAGCCTTGAGAGTTGACAGTATAACTTCGTCTTCCTTGAGCTTAGCGGCTTTAGCGAGGCCAGCATTTATTGCTCTTATAAGCTCTTCGCCGAGATCCTCAATGTCTTGATAATCAATGGTGCCGACTAAACCGTATTCGTTCAATGTTACTTCAACTGCGCTTACAGTCCAAGTAGTATCGGATGGCTCAGTTCCCTTCGTGAGCTGAGCGAACTCTGGAACAGTTATTTTTCTTATTCTTACTCTATCGCCTTGAGTTACTTGAACTACTCTTACAGCGCTCCTTAAGTTTGCAATAAGTCCAATTGGCTCCGCTTCAATTTCAGTCTTCCACGTTACTTGAGTTACACCAGTGCCAATAGATACAGCTTCTCTAAGATCCTTGACTGTCTTTAGAATTGGATCCTTCTCTTCCATCACAACACCCTTTCCTGCCTTCTCTTCTACCTTCTCCATTTTCTCCTCACCCTCAACCTTTTCTACTTCTTTTTTGCCCCCCACAGATTCCACAGCCGACGTGGGGGCAACCGTCGGCTGCGGCTCCTCAAGTTGATGAGGAGCATGAACCTCGTCACTTACTTCAAGCATTTCCTTGAATTCTGGCGGCTCTTTGTCGAACTGCTCATAGTGTGCACGTAAATGCTCATAAACTGCCCTTCGATCCTTAGCTGGAATATTGACGCCGCCACGCGCACCCATCAATGCAGCCATAGCCGCAGCAACGCCGCGCCAAACGACGACAAGTTTACCGTCGATCACGTCGTGATGCGGCAATTTGTATGAGCCGAAGTTTTCCGGATCATTCTCGTCATACCATGCAAATGCCATTCGATATTTTCGCCAATCAATCTTGTCTTTATCGCCGGATCCATCACTACTTGCCCATTTTCGTATTCTTGTGATTGCAGCGGTTTTATCCCACTCTCGTTCTTCAGGTGCCTTCGGCGTTTTATGTTTTGGTGGAACGGCTTCAGCAACTTCTTTGTCATTATTGTAGTTTTCTAGGCTAATTGTAACGTTGACTTGGGCTTCTGGGCCGACATCAATGTTTGCTTGTGGCTCGGAGGCTGCTGGCTCAACCTCAATTTTCGGCTCTGGCTTTTCAGCAACTGTCGGTTTAGCTTCAATATTGGGTTCTTTCACTTCTTTCAGGGAAACTTCTTCCTTTTCTTTCCCTTTCTCCTCAACTTTCTCTTGTTTTTTCTCACTCATATTCTCACAACAAACAAGTTTTTCAATGACCATGATATTCGCATGTGGATCGCCGGGCACGGCGACAAGTGAAAGCTCACAAAAACGAAGATTACGCGGTACACGAATACCATCAAGATAATCTATAAGCTCATAATCAGCTGCAATACTTACATGCTTAATAACACCGGCCCGAATCTTATCGGCAACCTCATCATCATAAATTTCAGCTTCAAAAACAATTGCCCGCTCATCTTCATCCCAATAAGCATTCACGACTTTGCCAACCGCATTATTCACGTCAACATGCTCCAAGTAAACCGGCACGCCAATGAGGCTTTGAGCCGCCTTTTTCAACTCAGTCTCTAAATATAAATTCCAGTTGCGAGTTGCACCGGCATGAATGGCATAGCCGCGAATCCTTAATGGCTTAACATCAAGACGAAACTTCTCAAATGATATTCGCCATTCTCTTCGAAATTTCTGGAGCTGCGGCTCAATTGGCTTTGTCTCGTCAAGCATATATTTGTTGAGCCACATGCGATAATATTCTTCACCTTTTTCTTCACCATATATTTCGATGAAGTTGCGATAAATTGTCTCAAAGTCGGGATGACGATTAGGCGGCATAAAACTCACTCCTTAAACATAAACTCGAAAACAAGCGGAAACTGATCACTATACCACATTTTTGCCTTCGAAAGATCCCACTCGGCTTTAGACTTGTCAAATATGATTGCACAAACCCATCGTCGGCCGCCGGTGCCCGTGACTTTCGCAACCATAATTTTTATACCTTGATTAGCGTCAATTGAATAGTATCTTATGCTTGACTTGTCAATCCGGTTAGGATCAACAAGAATAAGCATAACTTGTTTCGGTGTTTCAACCCACTTTGCACGATAGCCGAGCGCCTCTTTAGTCTCAGCTTCAGTTTCTTCTTCAATTGGAAATCCCATTTTCTGAAGCCACTTGCGGGCCGTCGATGTGTTGATGATGCTTATTTCTGGCTTGACGAGTTGTGCAATATCGTTAAGCGTTAATTCATCAAGTTTGGTGCGTGGGAAGCCCCAATTCAGACGCGGTACTTCAGTTAAATCATAACCTTCAATGAGTGGCTTGAAAATTTCGCTTTCAACTTTACGCTTAATATATCGCTGTAAACCGGCAACATGGCGCTCAACGGCTTCAAGCATTGCTCGGGCCGACGCTTCAGTTGCATTACGCAAATAACTTAAGAGCGGCGCGCCTAAACCCTCAAAAATATTGCGTTCAAGATATTCAATAAAATCAGCAAATCTTAATCGCGGATCAATCTCAATAACCTCATGTTGAATGTCGCCGCTTACAATTGGATCTTCATCCGGATCTAAATTGTTAAGAACAATTTTGAGGCTTTCAACACTTGCCTCATCGCCGCATTTCCAAATTACTTTAGGTGCAGCATAGCGGTGAATGATTTTTTCCATATCTTCATTAAATTGCTTCTTAATCTCCAAGAATTTAAGAACGGGTTTAATCATTGAAATGCCGTAGGCTTTCGTGCCGATTTCAAGATATTTTAAATGCACGATTTCTTCAGGTTTGAATTGTATTTCGCGGCCCGCGACAAGCTGCACATATCCTTCAATAACACCGTGCTCGTCACGTTTTACGCGAATATTCGTTGACGGTAACAATTTAATGTTAAGGAGTTTTTTACCGTCAAAAACTTTTTCGATATACGCGTTGCCATAAATGAGCATGTTGCGAGTTGCTCTAAGAAGTAAGCCGTCAAGATTTACTTTAGCTGCAAATTCATCGACAATCTGCTTTGCACGCTCATCTTCACATGAAGTGTAGTAGCCGACGCCGGCAACCATTTCAGCGATGAAGTCAACGGCGGCCCGCACAACCGGATCATTCAAATAGTAATACTCGTAAGTGCTGGGATCATCTTCAGGTGGCTCACCATAGTATTTGAAGAGGCTTGCAGCTGAGTCAACAATGCCTTTTTGCTTTTTAATTCTGAAAAATTTCTTTACGCGCTCAATAAAACTCAACTTTTCTTCCTCACAAACGGATTTTTTGCTTTATCAATGACTGTTTTCTGTGACCTTAGAAACTTGAAGAAGCGCTTGAATTGCTTGTTCATCTCATAAATTATAATTGTCATAAGACAAGTTTCTAGAAAATTTTCTTCGCCTTATCAACAAAAATTCGCGGCTTAGTAAATGCAGCATAAACAGCTAACGCGAAAGCCCAAAGCCGATCGTCATGCGTTCCAGCAGGATGATAAAATTTTATGCGGCCATCCTTAGTAAGCTCAAACTTCTCAACATTTAATTCAGCAATGAGATCCTTATCATACGGAATCTTAACTAAGCCTTCTTGCATCTTCGCTTTCAGTAAACTCATTATTTCCTCTTTACGCGGCAATGTTAAGGTAATGCCGGTGACGTTTGATAAGCCGGCCCGCTTCATATCCTCAGTAATATATTCGCCAACACCTGTAACATCAGTATAGATTCGCCGCACAAATTTCCAGCGATCATAAAGCGTCTTTACATAACCGATGACTGAAGCATAAGGCGTTTCAAGTGGAAATCTATGTAAGTGAATAAGCTTAACAACATCATTCTCTTTTTCAACAACTGTAACAACTGAATAATCGACTTTCTTACCGAAGTCAATACCAATATAGAGATCTTTACTGGTTATACGCGCATCAAACGAATAATAATCAAGCTCAGCATCAATACACTTAGCAATTAAGTCTTGCGTCAACCATGAATCTTCATCTTCAACAAATTCAGCTTCAAACTCCATTTTGAAACGCTGTGCCGGCAACTGTCGTTTCATCTCCTCAATAAAATCAAGACTTACAAGGCCGCATTTTACAACTTCGCGCCAATCTAGGAAATGTTTGCTAAAGTTTGGATCAATACACATTTTGTAGAAAACTGAGTCGGTGCCCCAAGGCGTTGAACTCACAATAAGCGTGCCATCCGTCGTGCTAAGCATTGGATAAAGAACTGAATAAAAAATGTCTTCATCATCTTTGAAAAATGCGGCTTCATCTGTAATTACTTGATGAGCCGTATAACCTCGCAAAAGATGAACCGAACATGGAAGCGCGACAATTTGAGATCCATTCTTAAACCTTATGACGGTTCGCAGCATTTTTAAAACAAGCTGTCGGCGAAGATCTTTAGGCAAGCTTAGTAAGAAGCCGTGAATCTTATCCATCATGATCATGCTTTGACGTTTTGATGGTGCAACAATAAGCGTTAAAGTTTTCGGGTGAGTAACTGCAAACCAAATGGCGCGGGCTGCAATTGTCGTTGACTTACCGCTCTGACGCGGCCACTTCACAACAATACGCTTAGATTGATCCCGCAACAACTTTTCTTGATAAGGCAACGGCTTAAAACCAAGAATCTTCACGCAAAACTCAACCGGATCACTCGGCAACTTAACACGCTTATATTGTTGTTTAAGCAATTTATCAATGATTTTTGTAAGTCGTTCAAGCTCGGTTCGACTCATAAAAATCGCCTTAATTGTGATTGGTTTGTTAATTCGATAATTGCATTCTTAAAGTTTAGAAGATTTATTTTAAACAATTCTTCGTTTGTTAATTTGTTTATTGGCCGAGTGTGCTTTTTCCATCCTTGCCATATCAAACCATTTTTGACGAAAAAAGACGGTATTGTCGTGTCAAATCCATCAAAATTTAAAATTATTTCCGGCTTCTTTCCCATCCAACCTAAAAACCAACGTTTTTTATCTTTTGTAAATTCTAAAAATTCATTTAATGAATAATCACGTGTAACCAATCCTTTTAAACATGGTTTTCGTGGAAAAGCAACCCACTCAAAATTTTGAGCAAAATTAAGTTCACTTTTAAAATGAAGCGGAAAAATCCAATTTATATGTGAAAATTTTTTAAGAAGCCATAATAAATCATAACGAAAATCAGGATAAACTACAAATTTAACTTCATTACCATATTCAACTAAAATTTTAAGTAGTTTCTTCACATTTGGTTTACCAAAACGAACAAATTCATTGTCAACAAACTCCGGAAAAGTAAGAAAACCAAGCTCTTTCACATATTTTATTTGATAATAATAACATGGTATTGCAATAATCATAATCACACCTAGAGTATTTTGGTTGGAATATTCTTGTGAGACGCTCAAGTTCACTTCGACTCATAAAATCACCAGAAATATTGGGCCGGAGGGCCTGAATCTGTGATGAAAACCAGGCTAGATGATTGGTGATTTAAGGCTTAGCAACCGAGGCACCTGCAGCCAGCGGGATACCCTTCCGGCCCAATTCAATATTTTCTTAGAACGTAGTATAAATTTATTCTGGTTGGAATATGCTGATGAGAATGTGAAGAGATCCCTCCCTTCATTGAGGCCCTACATGCCTCTCTGGTGAGGATCATCTATTCCATCATCTCTTCGAGGAGCTTTAGTTTTTCTTTGAGTAATTCGAGTTGCTTCTTTATGTCTTGCTCGTCATAGCTGTTGAGTATTGAGTTTATTGTTTGAGCAATATATGCAGCAAGCCTTGCCCACTTTTCCCTTCGCTTCACATTGAGTCTTTTATCTGTTGAGTAGCGATAACAAATGTCAAAAAGCTCCTTAAGTTTCTCAATTATTTTTTCACGTTCAAGCTGCGTGTCAATAGCCATTAAACTCTCAAATACGCTTTTCATTTCACTCACCTTAAATCACCTTCTTCACTTTTCGCTTTACTTCGCGGATTTGCTCGCGCACTGTTTCAATTTCGCTTTCATAGTCGAAGTCGAAGGCCTGCCAAATTTTTAGCTGCATTTCCGGCTTATCCATCGGGTTATAGAATTTTTCGAATAGTCTTAATGCGAGGGGTTTTCGAACTCCCATTCAACTACTCCCCGCGTCAACTTATCATATTTTTTAAGTTTCTTCACGTCTTCAAAATACTCTTGATCATCAAACCATGCAAAACCATCATAAATAATGCCGCGATAACCGCGTTCTGCTGCTGCTTTATCGATGATCGGCAATGGATTAGGGCCGGCAGTAGTTTCTATAATACATATTTTATTCTTATATGTCGTTTCAACCCACGCATGAAAACCTAAGAACTGTTTTGTTTTTGCGTCGATGATCGCGCCTAACACAACTTTACACGGTATGTTTTTCGCTAAGAGTAGTGAAGCAAGAAGTAATGATGTGTCAATACATAAGCCGTATTTGACTCTGAGGGTTTGGGCCGGCTTCAACCAGCCATATTTTGAGCTTAATTCGAAATGATAGATTGGGCCGGCTGCTTTGAAGATTAAGACTTTCCGCTCAGTTGACGGCTTACCTTTCCACGTGAATGGATATTTGATTAGGCGGCATACGGTTCGTGTTGCTTCTTCGATGATCCGGTCGGGATCTTTATGTCTTATGCGTTTTACAATGTCTAGTACGGCAGGATTATCTTTTTGAATGTAGTCAAAAATATAGTCGAGTTCGCTGACAAGGCCGTAATTAACGGTGATTGGCTTTGAATTGCGAGTATAACGTTTAAGCGTCATGTTTTCACACTTCAAAAAGTTTTGCAAATAATACAATGAAACTGAGAAGAATAACGAAAATCGTCAAAAGTAGATAAGCTGAAATTGTAATGTAAACTAAGAAGATGATCCAGCCGGGCAATGATCCAGGCCGAAAAACATCAATTAAAATAAGTGCAATCAGCAAAATAAAGAATGCAAGCGTGTTAAAGTCAAATTCAACTTTCCTATCACTTTCCATGATGATCCCACCAAAATGGTGGTGGGGGGTTGGGCCGGCTCAGCTAGCGACCAAGTTCATCATCGATTATTCAGCTTTGGGAGGATCATCATCGCCGGCCCACAAGAACCTGCTATTTCTTTGCTTCTTCGGCTTTTGCGTCAAAGTATGCTTTCATAAACATGGCATCAAGTGGCAGTAATGGTGAAATGAGCATTGTAATGTCTTGAACATTAAAGCCTTTCAAAAGCCCGACAAACAATGCTGCAAATGTGCCGCCAGTCCAAGCTACTGCAAGCCAGAATCTGTAATCTCGCTCTTTCTTCGTCAATTTTACTTCTTCTTTTACTTCTTTACTCATTTAAACCACCTTTCCAAAATCTTACGAGTGTAAATATATGCAAAGAATGTGAAAGTTAGGATCGTGCCGAAAGTCGAGATGAGTGGCAGCCAATCGTAAAGCCAATCCAAACCTGCAAACGCAAGCATCTCGCAGAATGCGTAAATGCCTTGTGCAAACGCGTTTGTCATTAATGCGAATTTATCGTCAATGTCTTGGCCGGGCCGCAATGCAAGAATCATATAGAGAATGAAAACCGAACCGCCGCCCATAAATGCAACAGCGATGATTCGATTAAGCGATTCAGGCCATGCAGTTGGGAAAACAGCGGCGCCATGCGGCATTAATTTAATGTAGCCGTCGCCGCCAAGCCAGCGTAAAACAACGAGATGACCAAACTCATGTATCGGCAAAGTCATGAGCCAAAAAATAAGATATACAAATGTAAATGAAAGAATCTTGAAAAGCGTGGGCCGACGTGCACAAGCAAGATAAAGTTGCACTCGCAAATCACGTCGCTGTAAATATAAAGTTAAAGCGATGCCACCGACAATTAATGAAGTAAGCAATTCGAAAACAATGGGATTCAAGGCGGATCCTCTCACAAAATTCTCACAAAATATAGTTGTCATAAGACAAGTTTCACGTCACAGCAATATGCAGTGAATCATCATTTTACTCATCACGTGCAGCAGAAAATGAAGCTTAGAACCGAGATAGAAATGTCAAAAACACTTAAATAACGAAAATAATAAAATATTTTATGAACCCCAGCGGTTTAAAGAACCGCGGGGAAATTGAAAAACAAGGTGAAAATTAAATGTCGATGGCGGCGGATGAGGCCGCAACAATTATTATGCGAGCAGCATCACTCTATCATAAAGCAATTGAAGATCAGCTTAATTGCCTCGCAGAAAATGACGTTGATTTTACAGTTTCATATACTGCATTAAAAAATGATCGCGGCCACTGGAGCTTAAAACTTAATGATCCTTCAAATGTTAATGAAAAATTTGTTAAACAAATTCTCTATTTGATGCGGGATGCAGCATATAATTTTGCAGCAATAATTAGAAGCCTCGGCTTCAACACTGACGTAAAAATAAGCAGCAAAAAAGGAATCTTAATTATTTGGAAAAAAGTTAAGTGAATTTTGTTTTAAGTTCTTCAAGCTGCTTTATTGCTTCTTCAATGTCACTTAAACTTTTAATTGTGAATGTAAGTGTTATTGCTTTCTCTCCTGCTTCTTTAATCTTGAAGTTTGGTGTTTTAATTATCTTTTTGAAGTATAGTGTTGAGTCGCGGTAATCTGTTTCACGTCCACAGTCTTCTGCTGTTTTTGCATAGAAATTATCTTGTAAATCATGTTTGATTAAGCGAACTTTTATTCTTGCGAGTTGTCGGCCTGCCTCTGATCCACGTGGATATCTTCTTGATCCTCTGTAAGCCCAGCATACGCGAATTGCTTCAGCAGTATCTGAATCTTCAATACTATCAATGTCTAGAACGAGATAATTCTCAGTTTCTTTTATTACTTTGACTTTCACTGCAACCAGCTGATAAGTAACTTTATGAACTTCACTTGCTGCTCCAAGAACATCAATGATGTCGGCCGGCAGAATTTCATTAACATTTAACTCAACTTCCTCAACGCTAGGCTCGCTAAAAACTATTAGTTTTGCTTTTTCCAGCTCTTCTTTTGATCCGCGGAAAATAAAGCCTCCATAACGTCCTTCACTTGCATATCTTATTTCATCATTCTCCATCAAAAAAGTAAGACACTTCTTTTCTGAAGGAAGTCGAAACACGAGTTTTTTAAGAGGCTCCATCTTTTTCCACCCAGTAGAAAATTTAGAACAAGAAGTATATAAACTTTTCTATTCAGGTTCCCTTTGAATAGAACTGATTCCGAAAAATTTAAATACAACTACAACCACATTTTCTACCGGGTGGAAATCATGAATGAAATGGTAAAAATTAAACTACCATATTTTCCATTCATAAAATATGTACCATATAAGCAGTTGCTCAATGAAGTTAGAGGTACATTTCTTGAACAAGCTTTAAAACAAATAAAGGAAACTGGGCGAAAATATGCAGAAGTAAAGTGTCCTTGTTGTGGCAGAATCATTAGAATTTCTATCGAAGAAGTTGAGAGGTGATTTATAATGCAAGTTCAAGTTTTTTCTTTGGAGCGGCTTCGTGAGTTTGTTGAGTCGCAGCGTTGCAGCTGGTGTGGCGGTCGGCTGAAAATGAAGTATTATGATCATCCAAATGGGGTTGAAACTGAGGTTGGCAAAGTCTGGGTTTATGGTGAATGTCAGAAATGCGGGTACCAGTGGGCGTTATGGAAACTCTTAAGGAGAAAAAGTAGAAGTGTTACGTGAAGGTGGAAGAGTGATGAGTGAGCGTAAATTGAAGTCAATTAAAGTTGAGTTTAATGTGTGGCAGGAGCTTGTGCGGCTTCAAGGTGAATTGCAGAAAAAACAAGGTAAGCGAGTGTCTATGAGTGACACAATACAATATTTATTAGATAGATATTATATAACAAGCAGTAAAAAAGTTAGCGATAGTTATACAAAATCCGGCGGCGATGACAATTACGTTGAAGTCACTTAATTTTCATTTTTCTTTTTTGTTTTTCTAAGTCTAGTGCTGCTTTTATTCTGAAGTTGCCTTGCTCATCTTTGACGATTGAAAGTGATCTTACATGTTTTGAGTTTCTTCGTCTTGCTTGTGCAACCCGCCACAAATACCGCATCTTAATTCTATTCTTCTTCACATAATCTTGCAGCCACCGCCGCTTATATTCGCGGCGAAAACGCTTTTGACACTCATCACATCTAGTTGCCGGCCCACGTTTCCTAAAGATTCTAAAACATTCGCGGCAAAGCCGGCCCAAAACAACAACCAAAATGTATCTAACCATCACACATTCAATATCACGGATTTTCTTATGAACTTCCTTTTCAGTTCTCATTTATCCTCACGCTCCTTTACTTTTCTTTTGAATTGAAGAATTGCCCAGCCTTTTTTGCGAAAACAAATTGTTTTGATGTGTTTTTCTTCAATCCATGACAAACAAAACCATTTCCTACCTATACCATCAAATTCATATAATTCAATATCTTTGTGTTTCATTATCAACCGCATTTTCCTACACCCTTTTTTTCTTGTTGTTTGATGAGTTGCTCAATGATTTCGTTTTGAACGTCGCGGTAGAAGTCAGCGCCAAAGATTGCATGCACAAGGCCGCATTTTGGGCATACGAGTTCTTTTAAATGTATTGCGCCGATGTATTCAACGACTTTAAGTTTTGCGCCGCATTCAATGCAGTGTGAAAGTCGAATGTCAAGCTGCGGCGGTAAATGTGAGTCTATAACGACTTTATACATCCAGCCGGTCGATGCTACGAGGATCATGCGCTTACCCAAACCCTATACCTCCATTCATGTGATGATGATCTTGCATTACAAATTTCATAATACATGATCTTAGAATGCTGCTGCACACGCTGAAGCTTACCAATAATAACTTCAAGATCACGCAAAAGCTCCCGCCTCACATCATCAAGCTCACTCATAACATTCCCAAGCTCATCAACCTGAAGATTTTCAACTGAACTTTTTAGATCATCAAGCAACTCAACATAAAACTGCGAAGACTTCCACACCCTAAACAATCTCTCAAGCAGTAAACCAATATTCTGAGATTTCAAAATGATACCCCCTCCCCCTTTTTCATATTATTTTTATTTTCACATCTATCACAATGTTCTCGAAATTCACAAGCAACATAGCATTGCCAACGCATAGACTCATTTTGCTTCGCTTCGGCCGGCGGCAACGTCTTCGTAATAATAAATTCATGAAGCTGCTTCACACGATCAATAAGCATATCAAGTCGATCACGATCAAACACGACTGGACAAACCTTAATCTGCAACGTAGGCTTCTCAACATAAACAATTGCGCCATAACGGCAGCGCATCGCATACAAGTAAATCATAAGCTGATTCACATGCTCAGAATAAGGTAATTCAACATCAACATGCTCCTTACGCTCACGATCCCACTTTCTAAATGACTTTATGCTTTTCACTTCAATGACAATTGGCTCTTTAAATCCGCGAAGCAGAATCATATCGTCGTAGCGACCGCGGATCTGAATATCATCAATAATAATTGCGAATTCACCTTCATTGTGCAGCAACTCAATCTTCTCACTTTTCTCCAAAACTTCTTTAATGAAGCTGTGAATAATGTTGCCGGCGTGAAAGATCCTGAGCTTTTCACTTGAAACGGGTTTCGGCGGTGAAGTATAAAGATAAAAGAGCCGCCTTAAACAATACGAAATCATTGATGGATAGTAAACGCCAACAACTAATGGTCGTTCTTCACGCCTTAAATATTCATCGATTGCTTGATTAATCGTGCCTTCAAGATCAAGTGATAAGAAGCTATTTTCGGCGAGTTCGGGCCGGCTGTATGGAATTAATATGACTTCACTCACGTTATCATCACTCCTTCTTGAATTATCATCACAGTGAGTGATGGTAATACGCGTGAAAAGTGATGATAATCTACGGAAAAGTGATGATGAGTGATGATAAGTGATGATAATCTGTGAGAAACACTAAGCATTTTCTTCACTCTCCTCAAAATATTCACATGAAGCACAATCACAATGCTTACAAACTTCGTCAGTTATCCACTGTCGATCACAGATGATCTCGTCCAATATTTTGCAGCGGGTTAGCAGTAATCCGCCTGAAGTTACGTGTTCAGCGTGTTTGCATTTAAAGCAAGGAGGTTCAAAATCCTCAAAATCTTCAGACTTCATTTTTATTCCACTCCATAAGTTTTAAGTAGAGATTACCGGCCCGACGCTCTAAGAATAGTTTACCCTCATCGATGAGTTCTTCGATGATTGGATCGGGGTTTGCTAGTCCGTTGAGTGCACAGGTGTTCAGCAATTGTCGATATTCTATGCCTTCCGGCCGGTGTTTCTCTATGAGTGTGATGATCCAGCGCTTAAAACTTAATTTTTCTAGTGTTTTCTCTGTATTACCATCACTCATCATCACTTCCATTGTTTTATCATCACTCGTTATCATCACTTTTTCCGGCGTTATCATCACAGGATGTGATGATAAAAACAGGTCTAGTGATGATGGAATGTAGCGGCGTGCAAGTCGAACTATAAGTTTTTCATCGTATTTAATGGCGATTCGACTGTCGTCGTTACTCATTCGCATTTTCTTGAAGCCAAGCTTCTTCAAAATTTTGCCAAGCTGTGTAGGTCGCATTTGATCTTTTTCGTCTCGATTCATATTGATTTGATCAAGAATAGTTTGTAATGGTAATTTGTTTTTCTCGACGAGATCTTTACATTTGATGATTGCGTCGATGACTTCAGCTTCAATTGTTGTTCGTTCTTCTTCACGTATTATTGTTGCTAGGCTTTCACCATATTTAATCAAATTTTGTTTTACGTCGGCCGGCGTCACAGCGAGCGGTGCAATGAATAATTCAGTTAGGCGGCCGTTCTCACCTATCCGTACGATTTGATCCTCAGTTACGTTAAAGTCATCTTCAATTAGTTTTTGTATGCGGTATCGTAACAGTTTGCTGCGGAGATTGGCGGCCCAGTCAAAATCAAGCATAATCTTCACTTGTCGCACGGCGCGGCTCATATTAATTATGAAGCATCTTGACTGAAATGTCGGTGCTAAAAGAGTTGTGCATGCAACTGCCTTGAAGCCAAACACGTCATAAAGGCCGAGTTCAAGTTTATTTTCACCAACTTTTTCAACTCGTATTGCACATTGTCCGCGTCGATATCCAGCGTTTAGGAGTGCCATGACTTCAAGCATGTCGCTGCGATTATAGATTTCAGCTTCATCAAGAATGATTGTTGGGTGCCATGCTTCACATGCGCGGAATAATCCGGCTGGTCGAATGCTTGTTGACATTAAGCCGCGATAACTAAGTTGCCACAAAACTTCTAGGCAGCGCGTTTTACCCGAGTTGAGTGGGCCGATGAAAAACAGGTAAGGTACTACATTGAATTTTTCGGGGATCCACGTCGCCATGATCCAGCTCGCCATAAGCGCGTAATGCTCCTTCTCGCTAAAATCAATATGCTGATAAACATAATCATAGATTTCTTGCCACAACTCATCTTCATTAACGCGATCAACCGGCGGCTTCGGAATAGGCGGCCAAGGCAGCTTCTTCAAAGCAACCTCATTAATCTCATAGCCATTTTCATCAACACCGAGATAACGTACTGCAGGCCGCTGCACATGCAAAACAAACTTATCACGCTCTCCACGCACAAAATAAGCTTCACAATAAGCGTATTGACCATCATCACACATTACTTGCTCAAACAGAAACATATTCCGCTGATCAAAATAACCTGGCGAATACTTTACAATAACCTTCTCACGACTATTACGCCTCATTTCAGTCCCTCACAAAGAAATTCAACTATACCAGCGAGAATGAAGACAAAACTGAGATGAGCTGTAATTAAGAGAATTGTCGCGAAAATGATGTACATAATTATTTTGAAGAAATCAATTGTGTATTGTGAGTTGAGATCTGGACCGCCGATTATGCGATAAATTTCATCGGTTAAATACCATGCGCCTGTAATTGTGCAAATATATATAATTATTGTTAAAATAATTGTAAGTGCTAAAAGCAACCCACTTTTAATTGCGAAATCAGCCTTTTCGAGTAAAGAGGAAAAAATAAGGAATTTCATGGCATTTCACTCCATAATGTGCATATCTGGCTGCTTGTTGCGGCCCGGCTCTGGGCAAATCCAAATTGAAATGATGCCGATCTTGTTTGGCGGGAGTAAGCGACGCTCAGCGTATGATGCGGTTTTCGTTATCTTCCAGCCTCGCAGAAATGTGCCGGTAATCGCAAAGATCCTTTTGCGCTCAACGATTTTGCAGGATCTTGTGACGCGAAGCTGAATATTACGGAAACCGGCAACTTCATGTACATGACCAACAAGATATATGTCGGCGTCAAAGTATCTTGCAAGATCCTCAACGCGATTTATTTTGCCGCCGATCCGCCGGCCCGAGTAATAGCCATGAGTCGCAAATATGTCGATGGTGACGGTGTGGCGGCCGCGTTTGAAAACAAGCTTTACAAATGCAGCAAAATCAAGATATGGCACACCAAGCTTATATGCAAGCTCATCAACCCAATTATGATAATGACGGCGTCTTAGTAAGTCATCATGGTTTCCAGTCAACAAACCTAGACAATTATGTTTGATTGGCTCAAAAAGCTCATAAATGAATTGATACTGTTTTTCTGGCGTGTAAAGCTCGGGATCAATTACATCTAAATCAAGTCGTTTCTCATTTGGATGAGGAAAAATTGCGTTGGCATAGTCACCCATTCCGATCCAGAGCGCATCTTGATGTAAGATGAAGTCGCGGATCTCAATTAGTTTATCTTTATCGCAATTTCGGTGACCAACATGAAGATCGCCGAATGGAATGAGCAGAAATGTGTCGCCGGGCTTTTCATATTCGATGATGTGTTTTACAACGCGCATAGAAACGTCACCACTCTAAACCATGCTCATACTTAATATGCCGGGAAAACTCAACCCAATCAGTGAATCTTTCACCACAAAACATGCAGCGAACAGCTTTACCGCGTTTCAGCATTGCGCGGATTCGTGCGCGCTGCCTAACACGCGCATACTTAACTCTAACAAGCCGCCCACATTTTGGGCAGCGCTTCCTACCTGCCTTATCCGTCTTAAGCTCTTCCTTAGGAATCCATTTCCCACAGTGTTTGCAATAAGCATACTTATCATATTTTCTGAAGACAGGTCTTTGGATCGGCCACGCATTCAAAATAACAGAACTCACTTCTTATCACCCGCCTTGGAAATTGGGTAACGTTGAATGAAGCGATCATTGTCACCGCTTAATCGATAACGATAACCGTCAATTTCGACGAAGTTATTGCCGCGGGCCTTCTTTTTCTGAAGAATGCGCTTTAATTCGGGGAAATCATTACTGAAGGCCCACTCGCCAGTTCCGGTTTTGAATTTATGCCACTTCTCTTCTTCCTCATTTTTCGCTAGCTTTTCATTGATTTCCTTAAGAACCTGATAGATTTGTTCTAGATTTTTGTTAATTTTGTCAATTCCTTCATTAATTAAGTTGAATGCTTCCTCAAGAAACGCAGCAAGATCTTTATTCAAGCCTTTTCACTCTCCTCTGCTTCGAAGAAGCGGCCGCATTTGCGGCAGAAAAAGAATTTAGCGATGATTTCATTGTCGGTTGCAATAGTTAGTGAAGTAATGTTTTTGCTTTGACAATATGGGCATGAAATCTTGAGTGTTTGCTGGTTAAGCATTCTTTTTCACGTCCTCTCAACTTTCAATTTTATAGTTAAGATAACGCTCAATAAGTTCGGAAACATCTTCAGGATTTATGTGAGAATCTAAGATGAATTGAAGCGCTTTGCAAATAGCTCCTTTCTTATCGCATGGTTCTTTTAATTCACATTCACCGCATAATAGATCAGTAAAGAATTCAGCAATCACATCTTCTTTTATTGTCATGTTTCAACCCCCAGTGAAATTAGAAGTTTGTGAATTGCTACTCGAACTGCTTCGCCAATGTCCTTGAAGACGCCGCGCTCGACAAGCTGCATAAGTTTTTCATGAAGTTCTTCGGGTACGTCGATGATTACTGTGTCTTTAATTTCATGTGTCTCGAGGTTTGCCACGGTTTCACGCTCGTTCATAAAGTTTGGAACAGGTTCTATATATTTTTTTCTCTTTTTGTTTTTTCCAAAACAAGATCTATCCCGTATTTTATAAATACATAAATTATTTAAAACCTACACCACATATGTTGAACCGGTGGGAGGTGAAATAGAATGGTTAGAAAAGGTTGGGTAGGAGTAGCAATTCCAAAGGAACTTGCAGATAGAATAGATAAACTTGTAGGGCATTACGGCTATCGTTCAAGAAATGACGTTGTGGCTGATGCAATTAGACAATTGCTTCGCGCATACGGCCTATTACCAGAAATTAAAATCGAAAAACGCAAGGCAGGAATTGAAGAAGAGGAAAGTGATGAATCTGAAAATCGATAAACTAATATATTTTCCAGCTGAAAATTGCAATGAAGTCGGATTTCATGATTGTCTCATAATCGTTTTCATTAAGTTTCTCCGGCCCGAAGTTGCTAGCCGGACCGGGGTAGCTAATCATTATATTCACATTTTTA
>Ga0180301_10001276_pt1 | contig 19805 bp, 17 predicted proteins | sample GuaBasSediGuay16_FD_121797 | JGI IMG/M metagenome (GOLD analysis project Ga0180301, IMG submission 121797) | Subseafloor sediment microbial communities from Guaymas Basin, Gulf of California, Mexico - Guay16, Core 4569-2, 12-15 cm | ecosystem: Environmental > Aquatic > Marine > Hydrothermal...
GAATATATATCGACAACTTTCATTTAATTTAGAACTTTCACTTTTTACCTGTATCGGTTTTTTTTTCAAGAAGGATCTGGTTTGTTTTTGATCTTGATTCACCAATGCTTGTAACATAAACCGCCGGTTTATCCTGAACTGGACAAACATGTTCGCAAATACCACATCCCCAGCAGATTTTCGGGTCAATATAAGGTCTTTTAATGGTTGTAACTGTTCCATCTCTTTTTACTATTTTTTCCTCTTTCAGCCATACGGCTTTTGGTGATGTAGGACAGAATTCCTCGCAAACAATACAGGGTGTGTCCATAGCCCACGGTAAACATCTACCTCTATCATAGAAAGCAGTACCTATTTTTACAGGTTTTCCCGTTTTTATACCCAATTTTTCTTCTTCAGTTATTCTCCATATAGCCCCGGTTGGACAAACCTGACTGCACAATACACAGGTATGTTCACAATATCCTATTCGCATAATAAGCATAGGCGTCCACATTCCCTCTACACCTGCTTCAAGGAAAGTCGGTTGAATAGCATTGGTAGGGCATACTTTCATACACTCACCACATCTAATACATCTCTTAAGAAATTCTTTTTCATCAAGAGAACCTGGCGGTCTTATTAACCGTGGATTATAATTCTTTGTTAATCCTGAAGTAGCTCTTAAAACAGGAACAAGAGCAGCTCCAGCTACTATGCCTGTTAATATTCTTCTTCGTTGAAAATCAGGTGTAATCTGAGTTCTTTTTCTTGAAGGAAAAAACTTGAACTTCAGGGCACCTTCAGGACATTCTGCCTGACAATTCAAACATAAATGACATTCAGAGGATTTCCACCTGTCTTTAGGATGCGGGTCATCACCCCCCTGACAGTAAAGTAAACACCTATTGCATTCAGTACATTTTTCAGGATATTTCTCCAGTCCAAATATAGAAAACCTCGATATCAGACCCAGAAAAGCACCCAATGGGCATATTCCACGGCACCAGAACCTTGTAATCACTCGATTCAGCGCAAGAACCGTAATGAAAATCACACCAATTAAAAAACTATAATGATAAAATGTTTGTTTATAGCTGAGAAGCGTTGAACCAAGAGCTGCAAAAGAAAAATCAGAAATATGTTGAAAAACTGGTATATTCGTCTGATATAAACCGTTTAAAATGCCTCGTATACCATAATTAACTGCCGGTAAAATTGATACTGATAGAGAACGAACAAGAAAAGGAATAGGGTCAATCAATCCAGTTTGTAAACTCGTAAATAATCCAGCAGTAATTAATCCAATCAAGATATAATATTTAACAATCTGCCAGCTCTTCCATTTATTAGATTTTATAAGTTTTGCACCTTTTCGCCTTAACTTTATGTGGGAAAAAAAATGATTTAATGTTCCCAGTGGACATACCCATCCACAGAATGCTCTTCCAAAAATTAATGTTATACCGATAAATATAAGAGCCCAGATTGTTCCCTTATATATACTGTGAGTTGAAATTGATGTGGAAAATACAACTAAAGGGTCAAACTCTAAAAATACTCTCACTGGATAGTTCAGCCTGATAGTCTCGACCTCTGATTTCTTGAAAGTACCCCTGAACTCGGTCTTTAATAGAAGGAATAAAAATAAAACTAAAAAAATGGTCTGAGAAACCCTTCTTAAAATCCTTATATTTTTTATTTTCAAAGTATTAAGATTCCTTTTCAGACTTTAACCAAGATTAATCTTCCTGATATTCATTTCATTTAATTTCATATTTCCCAGCCCGCGCTCGTAACCCTTTTTAATAAAACCAAAATCTTCAGGGTTTTTATTCAGCAGGGTTGCTCCAAAAGAATCAATAGCTACCTGATCAACACTAACAGCTATAGTTCTTATTTCTTTTGTATCCTGAATGTTCCCACCCTGAGGACCATTGGTTAAAAGAATACGATAAGCATCAAGTATTACCAGAGTTGGCCTCATAAAATTACATAAATCTGCAATACTTTCATGGATGTTCTGGTGTAGCTGGTTTCTTCTACCCCCGAGTATTCCATACCAGTTTTTCATTGCCATAGTTGCACCAGCAAGATTATGATGCTTGACTATTGGAATATTTATTAATTTGTCGGTCTCAACAAAAGGTGTAAAAACAGGCCATACATCAAGGACTTTACCGCCGAGTTTCATATCTTTGAATTTTCGCTTTTCAGGAAGGATTACATAACCGCCAACAGATTTCACCGCCCTTGCTATTCCACTCCTTCTAAAGCACCTCCTCGCATCATTACAGGATACATCCGAAACAATAACCTTCTTTGCACCGACATTATAACAAAGCTCGACAACAGTTTTAACCACTTCCGGGTTTGTATTAGCAGCCTGTTTAGGAACCCTATCCCAGCCGATATTGGGTTTTATTACTACGACATCTCCTCTGGAAATGAACCTGCTCATTCCCCCAAGTTCATTAATTGCCGATTTAACAAGTTCTGCTGGTGAACTATTCCGAACTATAACAATATCCGGAAGGTTTGCAGGTAAATTTACTCTAAAATCATTCATAGTTGTACTCAGCTCTACTTCGCCGGGAAATCTTTCCCGCTTTTTTAACCAGTATCCAAGTACACCTGTAGTGACAAGGGCTACACCTGTTTTTGCTGTTCTACTGATAAAGTCCCTTCTGGTAAGATTATTATCTTCTTTTTCCATTCTGTTTATTTAAATTACGAAATATTTCAGGTAATTTACTCAAAACAAAATCTTTTATTTTTTTGCAGAATTATATGCGTTCATAGTTTCTGAATGTGAAGAACTATACCAATCATCCGGATATCTTATCTCTACTGCATAATCTGATAAATCACCGATAATAGGTTCAATTTTTTCAAAATCCTTATCAATCTCTTTACAAACACTCACCAGACCTTCAATAACATTTGTTTTTAGAAAATCGATTTCATTATATAACAAATAACCCTTTAAGTATTTTTCAGCCATTTGTTGAGTATGAAAGCAAACAGTTCCATAAAGTATATCTTCTGAATTCAAATTATTCTCAACATTTTTCCTGTCTTCTTCAGCCTTAAAAATCCATAGTTTAACGAGGTCAATTTTTTTCATACAATATAATTCCTTTTTTCATAATATAAGTTATAAAAGCAAGTGGACAATCTTCCCACTTCTTAACTTCTTCCGGCGTATAGATAATTATATCTTTAGGAAACCGAAATTCTGTTAAGAATTTTCTTATATATTTTCCCCTCTGATATCTTGGTAAATCAACATCTTTAATAATCAACAGATCAACATCACTATCACTATCTGAAGCACCATAAGCATAAGAACCAAAAAGAATTATTTTCTCAGGTTTGTAATACTTTACTATTTTCTTAACCATTTTTTCTATCATTTCTTTTGTCACTATAGCACTCAAAAATAAATAATTTAAGATAAAATATCAAGTTATTTATTAAACTGGATGTACTATAAACATTCCATGCCTGAAGAGGTTTATAAAAATAACGGGTTATAATGACATAGTAATTATCTACTTTACATCTTTAAATATTCAAAATAAAACCCGTAAAACCTGCATTCCTGACCGTTATTTTTAAATAACACTATAATATTAAAAAGATTACTTCGCAATGACAGACCGGCTGAGATTGCTTTGGCCCTGAATACTGAATGGGACATCTCAATGACAGAATGGTTAAGACTGTTTTGATCTGAATGAGGTCTCTCTATGATAGGCAGAGGTTAAATTTATCAATATTATAACTATATGTTCACAATGATTATAATATTAAATAGCTACGACAGGAGCAATATGTTTGTAGAACTTTTGAATAAAAAAATCTTAATAAATCACCATCTATTAAGAGGTTTCAGGGAAAATTTTTTTCTCAGCACCAGAATTAAATTCTGGTGCTAGAGTAAGCAGATGGTAATTCATTAAAATGACTGCCCTTAAAAGGATTGTAACTTTGTTGTTAAAGTCCCAGAACAGTCTCTTATGAAAATTTATTAAACTTACATTACTATTGTCATTAGTTTATAAATGAAACAATACAACTCCAGGACGTCATTGCGAGAGCCCCAGTATGGGGCGTGGCAATCTCTTGATTTAATTACATCCAGAATGATAGTAAAGATTAGATTATTTTTACCTGTGCCTGTTATAACACAAACAATACATCTTTTATTGTTAGAAAATACAATTACAGTTTAAGGATTTGTAATGAACAGGAAAGCTTTTTCTGCTGCGGCATTTGCTTGAATAATACACTCCCTTAATGTTTTAGGATAGTGAGCCATTCCACATACAAATATACCTTCTCTATCAAGTTCTACGGGATTCAATAACGGGTCAATCTCTTTAAAAAACATCTCCTTATCCAGAGAAACATTTAAAACATCAGCGATTTTTTTATTATCTTCACTGGGAATTGAAGCTACATTAAAAACAACAAGGTCAGCATCATAGATAGCTTTCACATTCTTTTTCTTATCGTTCTCAAATACTTTTACTCTAATATTTTCCCCTTCTTCCTCAACTTCAGGGTCAATCACACTTTCGACAAATTTTACACCCTTTTCAATAGCTTCAGAATACAGTTCTTCATCAAAATCAAAAACTCTGATACCTTTATGTAAAACTATAATATCAGTATCTGGAGAAACCTGTTTAATTTTAAGAGCATTAACTATTGCCTCTGTGCAACATAATCTACTACAATAATTTCTGGCTCCAACACATTGAATCATCACCACCTTCTTTGCAGAAAATTTATTTTCTGCAATTAACTTTTCCAGTTCATATTGATTAATACCTTTATTCTTATTTTTCGACAGAGCATAATCCTCAGAGTATCTATATATTGAAGTACCAATTGCGACTATTATTCCACCGGTTTTGATTTCATTAAATTTTCCATCTGATTTTATCTTCACAGAGAAATTCCCTGGTTCGCCCTTCACTTCCTCAATATAAGAATTTAAAATTACTTTTATTTTCTCATTATTATTGACTTTTTCATTTAATTCTTCAAGTTTTTCTTCTGGTTTAATTTCATCACCTGTAATCAAATAATAAGAATCAATAAGCCTTCCACCAAGTTTTTCCTTTTTTTCAACAAGAAATACATCCAAACCCAGCTCAGCTAATTTGAGAGAAGCAGTAATCCCGCTTACTCCACCACCGATTATCATACAGCTTTTCACTTTTTCAATTCTGGTCTTACTTTCAGGTTTCCCATTTTTCTTATCAAGGAGAGTTTTTAATTTACTTAAAATTCCCCCATTACCGCTATTAATATCAAGCACATCCACAAATTCCGGTTTCAAATTAGCATCAGCAGAAATATCTTTAAACAAACCTGAATGACTTTCAGAATAACAGGAACAAATTATAATTCTATCAAGATTTTCTTCTCTAATTGTATTAATAATATCATCAGTTGATTTCTTAACACATGCATAGTCATATTTCTTAACTGGATATGCTTCAGATAATTCATCTATTACACCCAAAAATTCCATCATTTCGGTTTTGCTTAAAGTTTTTAAACCATATTTACACAAGAAAATACCTGTTCTTCCGTCATATTTTCCTTTTTCAGGTTTCACTGAAACTTCAATTTTTCCTTTTTTATTCTTCAACATAGAACAAATATGTGAAACAACATTACCTGCTTCCGCTATACAGGAAGGTATATCCATAGGTCCATTAAAAGCACCTGCAGTAAAAACTCCCTCCTTTTCTGTATAACAGGGTAAAAAGGATTTATTGATAGAAAAGTTATATTTATTTAATCCTGTTTTTAACATTCTACTAAGTTTTTTTGCATCCCTGGGAGCTTGAATACCAGTAGAAAGAACAACAAGGTCAAATTTTTCTTTCTTTTCTTCATTATTCTGGAGATATTCAATTTTAATATTCCCGGAATCATCCTGTTGTAAATTTTTTACTTCAGCCTCTACAAAATCAATTGTATACTTTTCCTTTGCTTCAATGAAAAGTAACTCAGACCCCTTACCAAAAGGCCTTATTCCTCTGTGAAAAATTTTTACCTCGGTATTTTTTAGCCTTTTTTTTATTTCTATTGAGTTTTTAAGGGCATTCACACAACAAATACTGGAACAATAATTAGCAGCAAGCATTTCCTCTCTGGAACCAACACACTGAATAAAAGCAATCTTTTCCGGTATTTCACCATCAAAGGGTCTTAAAATAAGGCCACCATAGGGACCATTATCACTTAAAATCCTTTCGAATTCAATACCTGTAATCACATTATAGAATTTTGAATATCCGAGTTCCGGTATTCTTCGTGGATTAAATTCCTCAAATCCGGGTGCTAAAATAATGGCGTCAGCTTTTATGTCAATAGTTTCAGGTTTATCATCATAAATAATAGCTTTAGGGTCACACTCTGCAAGGCACAGTCCACAGCCTATACATCTCCTGCAGCTCAAACATCTTTTTGCTTCAGCAATTGCTTCTTCTTCTGTAAAACCAAGTTCAACTTCTTTAAAATTCAATTTTCTTTCTTCGAGAGAAAGTTCTCTCATTTTATGTCTGGGAGTTGGAATATCATCAAATTCCGTAATAAATTTATCCTTTTTCATAAAGTTCTCCTGATTAAATCAAGAAAGATATCTATCCATAGAATCAGCAGCAGTATGACCTGCAGCTATTGCCTCGATTACTGTTGCTGGACCGGTAACATCATCGCCACCAGCAAATATTCCGGGTCTGTTGGTTGCCCCATTTTTATCAATTACAAATGAATCCCATCTTGAGATTTCGAGCCCGTGCCCTTCATGAAGAAAAGATATATCAGGACGCTGACTAATCGCAGGAATAATACAATCTGCTTCAACTTCAAATTCAGAGCCCTCAACCGGTATTGGTCTTCTTCTACCGCTTGCATCGAGTTTACCCAGCCTCATTTTAGTACACAACATTCCTGTAACCTTCCCATTACTGCCAAGAATTTTAACAGGTGCAGCAAGATAATGAATCTTCACACCCTCTCTTTCTGCCTCTTCAACCTCCCAGGGGTTAGCAGGCATTTCTTTCCTTGACCTTCTATAAAGAATGTAAACTTCATCACTACCAAGCCTTAGAGCTGTTCTTGCTGAATCAATAGCCGAATTACCACCACCAATAACTATAACCTTTTTACCTGGTTTACTCTTATCTCCGAGATTTACCCTTCTTAAAAATACCACACAATCAAGAAAACCCTCATAATCATCTTCGCCTGGAACTCTGAGTTTTAATCCCTTATGTGCACCAATTCCAAGAAATACAGCTTTATATCCTTTCTTAAAAAGGTCATCAATGGTAAAATCTTTATTTATTGGTGTATTTAGTTTAATATCTACACCCAGATGTTTAATGTAATCCACCTCAACTTCTATAATATCTCTGGGCAGTCGATATTCTGGTATTCCCAGCCACAGCATACCACCCGGAACGGGTGCTGCTTCATAAATTGTGCAATCGTATCCTTTAAGAGCAAGGTCATGAGCAACCGTTAAACCAGCAGGTCCAGCTCCAACTACTGCAACCTTTATGTGTTTACTTTTTTCAGGTGGTTTAGGAAGAAAACTTTTCCCTTCTTTTCTTAATTTTAGTTCGTAATCTGCTACAAATCTTTTTAAAGCATCAATTGCAACTGGCTGGTCTATTTTCCCCCTGTTGCATGCATCTTCACAGGGATGATTACAAACTCTACCACAAATAGCAGGAAGGGGATTCCTCTCTCTTATAACCTTTAAGGCTTCAAGAAATTTCCCTTCGGCAATCAGTCCTATATATTTTCTGATGTTTATATGAACAGGACAGGTTTCCACACAAATCGGGGTTTCTTTTTCAATATTATAAAGAAAAGGATATGCAGTAGAATTATGAATATCTATTGCTGTCCTTAAAATAAGCCCTTCATTAAAAGTATCATAAGGTTTTATCGGGCAAACCCTCATACAATCACCACATGCAGTACAGTTTTCATTAACTCTTAGTGGGTTTTTCACAACTTTAACTTCAAAGTTTCCTGCTTCTCCTTTAACCCGTGAAATTTCTGCATTTGTAATAATTTTAATATTAGGGTGTCTGTAAACAGCGTTAATATCAGGTGCAAATCTGCAAAATGCCGGTTTATCATCAGGATAAGCAGAACTTAATTGAGAAAAAGTACCACCAATAGCAGGTGCCTTTTCAACAAGATACACCTTGAAACCTGAATTAGCAAGTTCAAGTGCAGACCTTATTCCTGTTATACCTCCACCTGCTATTATTACTGTTCCTGTATTACTATTTTCCATAACTACTAATAAATTAATTTTAAATTTAGTTACTACTCATCTACAGTTTTCCATAATGGAGAACTTCCTGAGACATCTTCAAGCTCTACAAGTCCCATTTTCTTCAAATTAGCTATTTCTCTAAGGATACGATGAGAAGGAAGCCTCATTTTTTCAGATAATTCCTTTACAGAAGAAGGCTTATTTTTCAACCTCAAAAGTATCTCCTGCAGGTCAACTTCATCCATCACAACTTCCTTAAACATTCTCTCTATTTCATGAGCAGTGAATATTTCGTTATAAAGGTTACCACTTTCCATAAATTCGGTTCTTTTACCAACAACCCATCTCAGTTTCTTACCTTCAAGGGCATTCCTGACTGCTTCCAATTTGAGTTTTAACTCATTTTCACTTAAATTTTCTGCTTTACCAATCCTTCCCAGTTCAATAATTTTATCCATAAATTCAGAAACATATTTTACAAATTTTTGTGCTTCAGCAGAGGACATAAACTTAATCGTCAATCTCTCAGGAGATATACCTGCTCGTTTTAGAGCAAGCTGTGTCAAAAGTATTTTACCCTGAGCCTGATAATTTCCTGATATATACCTGCATTCACCTAACAGACAGCCACCGCAGAATACTCCATCTGCTCCATTAACAAAAGCTTCCATTATCAATGAAGGGTCTATACGACCTGAACACATCACTCTGATTATTCTAATATCAGGTTTATACTGAATCCTCGCAACCCCGGCGAGGTCTGCTGCTCCGTATGCTCACCAATTACAGCAAAAAGCAATTATTTTTGGCCTGAATTTTTCCATATAATATTTACTCCTCTAAAAAAGCCCTTATCTGAGCCTTTATCTGTTCATCACTGAAATGATTCATTCTTATCGCATGCCTGTAACAGGAAGCACCACAAATTCCGCATCCTCTGCATGCAACTTCAATAACTTTTGCTTTTACACCTTTTGGAGTTTCTACCATTTCTATCGCATTTGAAGGACATAAAGAAGCACACAACCCACAGCCTCTACATTCATCTTCATAGTAAACACTGGATACAATAGGCTCTACCATTACATACTTCTTTTCAAGATGAATGGAAGATCTGGCAGCAGCACCAAGAGCCTGTGTAGTACTCTCCTCAGTTGAAGCAGGCCAGTGAGCAGTTCCACAAACATATATACCATTTGTCGAAAAATCGAGAGGCCTTAATTTTATATGTGCTTCAAGATAGAACCCGTTTTCATCAAGAGTAACCTTTAACTTCTTAGAAAGATTCTCATTATCTTCAGGTGCTACAAGAGGCGTTGCAAGAATAATCAAATCTGCAGGTATTAAAAGCTCCTTACCCAGAATCTCATTGTAAACTCGAACTGTATTATCCTCTACTTCTGGAAGTTTATTCAGGGAATAGTTTACAAACCTTATTCCATTTATTTTTGCTCTTCTTAATGTTTCCTCATTGGTTGTTCCATAAGCCTGTAAATCTCGATATAAAATAAAAATTTTCGATTCAGGATTCTTTTCTTTAATCAGTAATGCATTCTTTATTGCACTCATACAGCAAATTCTTGAGCAGTAAACTCTCTCATTATTCCTTGACCCGGCACACAGAATCATAACAAAATTCTTATATTGACTGATTCCATCATTTTTTAATTTATCTTCAAGTTGGAGCATATCTATTACTTTTTTACCATCATAGCTAAATAAACCTTCAGGACTAAGAGTTTTTGCCCCGGTTGCAACAATTATAACACCAATATCAAAATTTAATTCATTGCCTTTATCATTTTCTGCTTTTACTTTATAATTTCCGATATATCCTCCAACATTTTTAATCTCAGTAGAAGTAAAAACATTGATATTTTTATTTTTTTTCACTTCATTAATCTTCTGATTTATATATTCTTCTGCATTGATGTTTTCAGGGTAAATTTTATATAGAGATTTTACCAACCCACCCAGCTTTTTTTCTTTTTCTATCAGTTTTACCTTAAAACCCCTGTTAGCGAGAGATAGAGCAGCAGATAACCCTGAAATACCACCGCCGATAACAAGAGCAGATGGTATTACACCAGCCGTTATTCTATCCTTTGGTTCGAGTTTGCTGGCTCTGGCAACCCCCATTCGGACAAGGTCTTTTGCTTTTTGTGTAGCTTCCTCTCTTTCATTTTTATGAACCCAGGAACATTGTTCTCTTATATTGACAAACTCAAACAGGTAAGGGTTTAAACCTGCTTCTTCACAGGCTGCCCTGAACGTGGGTTCATGGGTCAATGGTGTACACGCTGCAACCACCACCCTGTTAAGATTGTTATTTTTAATTCCTTCTTTTATTTCATTGACTCCGGATTCAGAACAGGTAAATAAATTCTCCTTAACATATACTACTCCAGGAAGGGTCTTAGAATATTCTGCTACTTCTGGAACATCAAGAAATCCCCCGATATTGGTTCCACAATTACAAACAAAAACACCTATTCTTAATTTTTCTTCCACAATATCTTCCCGAACTTTAATTAACTATTCTATGCCCTTTTTTTCAATTTTAAACCTGCCAGTGTTTCCATAACTCTATCTGCAGCAGCGCTTGCAGCAGCAACAGATTCCGGAATATCCATTGGCCCCTGACTGAAACCACAGGCAAATATGCCCGGCACAGTTGTATCAGAAGGATACGGTAAATTCTTTCTTACAAATCCATTCTCATCAAGTTCGTAGCCAAACATCTTACTCAATTTTTCAGCATCACTGCTTGGTTTTGCTGCAGTAGAAAGAACAACCATATCAACTTTTAAACTTTTAACCTTCCTTTCTATCGTATCCTCATACCATACCACCGGATTTTGTTCTTCATCTTCAGTAATTTCAGCAACCCTGCCTCTTATATAATTAATTCCATATTCATCTTTTCCTCTTCTTTCATACTTTTGAAACCATTTACCAACATTTCGAAAATCAGTATGGAATATATAAGAATCTGATTCAGAGTCATGTTCTCTTGCAAGCATAGCATCTTTTATTGCATACATACAGCAAACACTGGAACAGTAATTGCAATTATTAAGGTCTCTGGAACCAACACACTGAATATAAGCCACTTTTTTTGCCAGCTTTTTATCTGATGGCCTTAAAAGATGACCGCCAGTTGGACCTGTTGCATTAATCAGTCTTTCATATTCCAGACCAGTAATTATATTTTTCAGTCTTTTATACCCATATTGTGTTAAATGAGAAGGGTCAAACATCTCCAGACCCGTAGCAATCACCACTGCCCCTACATCAAGTTCTACAATTTCATCTTTTTGTTCATAATCAATTGCACCTTTTTTACATATTTTTTCACACAATTTACACCTTCCTTTTAGAAAAAAAGTGCAAACATCTTTATCAATAGTTGCAACCGCCGGAATACCCTGTGCAAAGTAGATATATATTGCTTTTCTATCCCTCAAACCCATATCAAAAGAATCGGGTGCTTTCTTGGGACATTTCTCTATACACTCGCCACAGGCATTGCATATATTTTCATTAACATACCTTGCTTTTTTTCGAATTTTTACCTTAAAATTTCCTGCTTCTCCTTTTGCATCTTCAACCTCACTATAAGCCATAATCTTTATGTTAGGATGCCGACCGGCATCCAGCATTTTCGGAGCAAGAATTCATATAGAACAATCATTGGTAGGAAATGTTTTATCGAGCTGTGCCATAATTCCGCCTATACTGGGCTTTTTTTCTACAAGATATACTTTTTTACCCATTTCTGCAAGATCAAGGGAAGCCTGTATTCCTGCTATTCCACCTCCTATAACCAGTACATCTTCACTCAAATTATTTTCCTCCTAACTTTTCTGCTATTAACGTTGTTATATCTTTAATCCTTATATTATAGTTATTGTCTCTGTCAAAAAGGGCACAATTCAGATGTATTTCACACTTGGGGCATCCTGTTATCAGTGTCTCGGCTCCTGTATTTTCTGCTTCTTTAAGCCGCTCAACCTGAATTAATTTATTAACCGATGTACAGTTTATCCAGTTGCTTGAACCACAGCATAAAGAGTTTGCTCTGTTTCTTGGCATATCTTTAAAAACAATTCCAGGTATATTCTGTATTAAATTTCTTGGTTCTTCATATATTCCCATAAATCTGCCGAGTCTGCATGGGTCCTGATATGTAACTTTATCCTCAGTTTCCAGAAACGAAAAATCTCCATCCCTGAGTTTTTCATTTACGAAGTTGGGCAGATATACACATTCAAAATCCAATTTTCCAAAATACAAAGGATAGACCTCTTTAAACATATTGTATCCTTCAGGACAGGTAAAAAAAACTACTTCAGCACCAGAATTATTTATTGTTTTCAAATTGTATTCTGCAAGGGTTTTAAATACATCAAATTCACCAATCCAGTAATGGTCATGTCCACAACATCTTTCATTCTCCGATATAACAGGTTCAATTCCAAAAAAATTAAAAATTTTTAAAGCTGATACTGCTATATCAATACTTTTAACATTAATATCTTTAAATATAATATTAAAAAAAGGTAAACACCCGACAAAATAATAAAACTTTCCCCTGTCAGTAACTTTAAAATTTTCAGGAATCCACTCTTTTGATTTTCTGAAGAATTCTGTGGTCTGGAGCTCCATCATTGCTTTTAAAGTTCCTGCGTGAGTACAGGTTCCATTTTCACCAAGAAGTTTTGCTTCAATTCTTGACCTCATAATAAACTGGTTAAAATCAACCGATGCAGGACACCTTGAACTACAGGCTTTACAGGTTAAACAGGACCATAACTTTTTGCTCCTTATTACATCATCTTCTTCCCCTAAAAGCAAATTTTCAACCATTAATCTGGGTGAAAAATTAGAGTCTATCCTTGATATCGGACAGCTTCCAGTGCATATCCCACACTCAATACAAAAATATGCTTTTGTATCATCAATTATTTTTTCTATATTCACGAAGAGACCTCCGTTTGAACCTTGCCCATTTTTCTTATTTTCATTACAAATTTATTTACTATCGAAGCAAAGGTCGAACCATCGACTTCTGTGAACAACTTTATTTCCAATCTTTCAGGTTCTATTCCTGAAAACTTCAATAATTGTTTTGTTTCTTCAACTACTTTAATGCATTTTTCATTTCCGACAATATAATGACAATCACCTTCCTCGCAGCCTGCTATCATAACACCATCAGCACCATTCTTAAAAGCTGTAAGAATATTTGAAGGAGTTATCTGACCTGTGCATATAACTCTTATTATTCTAACAAATGGTGAATATTGCTGCATTTCAACACCAGCATTATCTGCTCCAATATAGGGTGTCCATTCACATGCAAAAATAATTATCTCCGGGTCTTTTTTATTCATCTGTTATAATCCTGCTGTGTAATATTTTAAGTTTATTTCTGAATTAAAACAAAATTTTATATTTTCAAAATCTTTACTCACACAAAAACACCTAACATACTATCAATTTGTTTTTTTGAAATAACCTGTGGTTGCAAAGCACCGCTCGGGCAAACCACAGTACACACTCCACAACCCTTACACATAATAGAATTGAATTTTACCTGTTTTATACCACTACCAGTATCGAACAATTCAACAGCATTAAACTCACAAACTTCAACACATCTGCCACACCCTCTGCAGGTCTCAGAATCATAACTGACAACAACAGGTTCAATTTCTATCTTTTTATTCTTTAATACAACATATCCTCTGGAAGCAGCACTATATCCCTGAGCAATACTCTCAAAAGTATTTGCAGGCCAGTGCACATTACCTGCAACATAAATTCCCCGGGGAACATATTTACCCGGTTTAAGGCGAACCTGTTTCTCAACAAGAAATCCATTCTCATCTAAAGGTATTCCGAGTATATTATGGAGCTCTTCAGATTGCTCATCCGGAACAACAGGAACAGATAAAACAAGTAAATTATAAGGTAAATCCCCTGACCTTTTTGTTTCAGTTCCAGTAAACAGAATTACATCTTCAAGTATTTTCACAGGTTCAGCGTAATTATACTGGATAAAATTTATACCGGAAAGCTCTGCTCTCTTTCTGTCCTTTTCATTGAAAGCAGGAATATCTCTGTAAAGAATAGTAATATCTGCCTGAGGTGACATTTCTTTTAAAATAATTGCATTTTTTATTGCAGTAATACAACACACCCTTGCACAGTAAGGCCGTTCATTATTTCTGACACCCTCACATTGAAACATTACAACTTTTCCAGGGTTTTTAAGTCTTTTGTCATTTTCCAGCAGCATTCTTTCGAGGTCCATCTGGGAAATTACTTTATCGCTTTTTCCGTAGTCTGGATTTTCTGGTTGAAGAGCTTTTGCACCGGCTGCAACAATTATTATCCCGGCATTCTTTTTAATTTCTCTGTTATTCTGGGTAATAACAACATCGTAATTCCCAACACAACCCGAAACACTGGTTACTCTGGCATTTGTTAATATCTCAATACCCGGTATACTTTCTATCTTCTTTATCCTGTTCCGAATAAAATCCCTGGCATTAATCATAGTTGGGTAAATTTTATATAAATTCTTCAGCATTCCACCAAGTTCTTTTTCCTTCTCAACGAGTAAAACTTTAACATTTTTTTCTGCCAGAGATATAGCAGATGTAATTCCCGTAATGCCACCACCGATGATTAAAGCTGATGGAATAACTTCTTCTTCAATAACATCAAGGGGTTTACTTTCCTTTACTTTAGCTACCCCCATACCCACAAGTTTCTTTGCTTTTAACAGAGCTTTCTCCTCGCTGTCAATATGAACCCAGGCACATTGTTCCCGAATATTTACCATTTCAAATAAATAGCTGTTTAACCCTGCTTCCTCAGCAAGGTTTCTAAAAATGTTCTCAAATATTCTCGGCGAACATCCCGCAACAATAAAATGAGTTAAGTTCTTCTCCTTTATTACTTTACTTATAAATCTTTTACCATCTTTTGAACAGGAATAAGGAAGTCTCTTTACAAAAGTTACATTATCCAGGGATTCTGCAAATTTTTCAACCTCTTCAAGGTCAATATAATCAGATATTTTGTTTCCACAATTACAGATAAAAACTCCTATATTAATACTCTCGCTCACTTATTACTCCTCTCAAAAACCTGGTGAAAAATGAAAACTTCCACAAACATTACATCTTCTCTCTGAGAATTTATCAGACCATTGATGCATTACACTTATACCACTCAATTCATCAAGTTTGATTGCACCTGTAGGACATACAGTCGTACAGGTACCACATTTAATACAATTCACAGTCGCTGTTAAAAAAGGGGGTTTTACCTCCATTTTATAACCTCTATCCACAAAATGAATTGCCCTGGCACCTACAATCTCGTCGCATGCCCTTACACATAACCCACAAAGAATACAATTGTTATCTTCTTCTTCAAATCTACTTTTCTTAACTCCATACTCTTCAGCCAGTTCTTTAATAACTTTACTTCCGGGGCAATCCGCCAGTAGTAACTCCAGCACCATTTTTCTCGTTTTAATAACTTCTTCTGAATCAGTTCTAACCACAATTCCTTCAGATACAGGAAAGGTGCAGGAAGGAACTAACTTACTTCCATTTTCAGAAACAAGCTCTACAAGACATATCCGACAGGCACCATACGGTTTAAGAGCCTCGTTATAACATAAGGTGGGAATCTGAATGCCGTTTTCCCTGGCAGCTTCAAGAATTGTAAGGTCTTCACTCACAGAAATTTTCCTGCCATCAATGGTTATATTTACCATTATTTACTCCACTATATTGACATAAAAAATTTTCCAGAATCTCATAATATCAATTTAAATTATTCCATATATATAGCATCACCAGCAATAGCATCAAATCTACACACCTCGTAACAGGCACCACATTTAATACATTTAGATGCATCCAGATTATGGGGCTGGGCTTTTGGGCCGGTAATTGCACCCGTTGGACAAACCTGAACACACCTTCTACAACCAGTGCATTTTTCGGGGATAATTCTGTAAATTATCAAATCTTTACATACTAAAGCAGGGCATCTTTTCTTTTTTATATGCGCTTCATATTCATCCCTGAAATATCTTATTGTCGATAGAACCGGATTTGGTGCTGTTTGACCGAGCCCGCAAAGAGAAGCTTTTTTTATAGTTTCAGCAAGTTCTTCAAGAAGTTCAATATCTCCTTCTTTTCCTTTTCCCTGGGTAATTCTTGTAAGTATCTCTCTCATTCTTCTAATTCCACTTCTGCAGGGCACACATTTACCACAGGATTCATCCTCAAGAAAAGAAACAAAATATTTTGCCACATCAACCATACAGGTATCCTCATCCATCACAATAAGACCACCTGAACCCATAATTGCGCCGGCTTTTGTCAGTTGCTCATAATCTACCGGCAGGTCAATAAGTTCCTCAGGGATACATCCACCCGATGGACCCCCTGTTTGAACTGCTTTAAATTTTTTACCGTTGGGTATTCCTCCACCAATGTTATAAATTATTTCTCTTAAGGTAATTCCCATAGGAACTTCAACAAGTCCTGTGTTATTGACTTTTCCAACAAGAGAAAAAACCTTTGTTCCTTTACTTGTTTCTGTTCCAATCCGGGAAAACCAGTCGCCCCCCCTTGCTATAATAACAGGAATATTTGCCCAGGTCTCAACATTATTAATATTTGTTGGTTTTCCCCATAATCCTTTTTGAGCCGGGTATGGGGGTCTTGGTGTGGGTCTACCCACTTTTCCCTCTATTGACTGCATAAGAGCAGTTTCTTCACCGCAAACAAAAGCACCACCACCCCGAACTATCTTCAGGTCAAAATCAAACCCTGAACCAAGAATATCTTCTCCAAGAAGACCATAATCTTTAGCCTTTTCCACGGCAATACTAATTCTTTTCAGAGCAAGTGGATACTCATCCCTTACATAAACAAATCCCTTATGTGCTCCTATTGCTTTTGCACCTATTACCATACCTTCAATTACAGAGTGAGGGTCAGCTTCCAGGATACTTCTATCCATATAAGCACCCGGGTCTCCTTCATCAGCATTGCAGATAATATATTTCACATCTCCTTTCGATGCTCTGCAGAGTTCCCATTTTCTACCGGTGGGAAATCCTGCACCACCTCGCCCTCTTAATCCTGAAATTTTTACTTCATTTATAATTTCCTCAGGGGTCATTTCAAAGAGAGCTTTACCCATCGATTGATACCCATCATTTGCAATATACTCTTCAATCTCTTCAGGGTCAATTCTTCCCCTATTTCTTAATGCAATAAGTATCTGGTGCTTAAAAAATTCAATATCCATCATCTTGGGGATAACCTCTTCCCCTTTCGATGGAGTATACATCAACTTTTTAACGGGTCTGCCTTTTAGAAAATGTTCTTCAACAAGATATGGTATATCTGATTCCTTTAACTGCTGATAAAATATCCCATCAGGCTGCACAACAAGTATAGGACCCCTTTCACAAAATCCGTTACACCCCGTCGGAACAATTAATACCTCATTTTCAAGGTTATGTTTTTTTATTTCAATTTCCAGAGATTTTTTTATATTAAAGGCATTATTGGATACACAAGCAGTTCCTGTACATAAAAGTAGATGGGTTCTGTATCGTTTCAATGTGCTTACCTCTAAAAAATTAAGAATTATTCATACTTACTTAATATCAAAGGAATTTTTGACTGGTTCAACTTTCCATGAAAGTTTTCATCAATAACTATCACTGGAGCAAGACCACAGCAACCAACACATCTTACAGTTTCCATAGAAAACCTGCCATCAGGTGTAGTTTCACCTGTTTTAATACCCAGTTCTCGTTCCAGTCTATCTTTAATATTAGGACCGCCCTTAACATGACAGGCAGTTCCAAGACAGATAGAAATATGATGCCTGCCTCTGGGTTTCAAGCTGAATGCCCTGTAAAAAGTAGCCAGACCAAATACCCTCGATAAAGGAATATTCATTCTATCTGCAATCAATCGTAATAATTCTTCAGGTAAGTATTTCAATTCCTTCTGAACATCCTGCAATATACTTATCAAGGCAGAATCATCAAAATTGTATTTTTTAAGAATGGTTTCCAGTTTTTCAACATTTAGAATATCACCAATAGCAGAAACAGGGGGGCGTTCGGATACTTTTTCCACTGGAGAAGGCTGGACTTTTTCCTCTATAGCCTTTTTAACAACTTCCAGTAATTCATCAGGAGTAAACGGCTTCATCACATAATTAAAAGCCCCTTTTTTCATAGCTTCAACGGCTGTTTCTACTGTAGCATGGCCTGTAATCATAATTGCAACAGTTTCAGGAGCTTCTTCTTTTATCATTCCAAGGAGGTCAAGCCCGTTTATACCCGGCATTACCATATCAACAAGAACAAGATTGTAGAAAGATTTTTTAATTTTTTCTAGCCCCTCTTTTCCATCAGCAGCAGTATCCACCTGGAACCCTTCAGGTTCAAGAATAAGCTTACATCCTTCCCGAAACCCCTCCTCATCGTCCACAACAAGAATTCTAAAATTATCCAATTCCTGCTCCTTCTTTAATAAACCGTTTCACTGCCAAAGGCAAGGGCATAATCCACTACTATATTCCCTCCCAGGATATGTTCCACCATTATCTTTTTAACTTTATCCTCGGTTAAATCAATATACTTTACAGGTGGTTTTCCTGGTATTTCGACTGTCATCATTGGCTCGTGACTGCACAAACCGGCACATCCAGATGTTGTTACAATAACATCCGTTATATTTCTTTCTTCAAGTTCCTTAAGTAAAGAATTCATAATATTCCTTGCTCCAGAAGCAATTCCACAGGTTCCCATGTGAACTATTATTTTTGCTCTTCCCTTTCCATCTCTTGTCTTAATTGATTCTTTGGCTTTGTCCCTTAATGCTTTCAATTCATCCAGTGTTAACTTTGGCATAAATTTACTCCAGATAACAAATTTTATATTATATTTATTAATTTAAATTATTTCGGCAGGAACAAAAATAGAGGGTGAATATACATAATATAAATATAATCTATTTAAAATTAATACTTTATATCATATTTAATTTAAAATTTTCACCCACTCATAATACCTTTTAATTACTAATCGATCCTGCACAAATCGAATTCAGTAATATAAAAAACAACTTTTAATTTTTCAATAAAAATTTACTTTTAATTTTTTTAATTCATTTATGAGACTCTTCCTTATAAAACTTAAAACTTCTACATTATTTATGGGTAAATCACCTAATTCCCTTTTTATCTGTTCCGTATTGAAAAAAAAATTATTGTCATCTTTCCTATGAGAATAAATGAAATTAACTTCAGGATTTCCAGCAATCAGGGTAATAAGGGTTTGAGGAATATCTCCCAATGGTTTTCTATCTATGTTATCATACTCAAAAGTTGCCACAACGGTTGTTCCTTTTCCCTCTTCTGATGAAATTGAGATACTTCCCCC
>Ga0180301_10001277_pt1 | contig 19801 bp, 24 predicted proteins | sample GuaBasSediGuay16_FD_121797 | JGI IMG/M metagenome (GOLD analysis project Ga0180301, IMG submission 121797) | Subseafloor sediment microbial communities from Guaymas Basin, Gulf of California, Mexico - Guay16, Core 4569-2, 12-15 cm | ecosystem: Environmental > Aquatic > Marine > Hydrothermal...
TGGGGTGTGTGATGTGGCTGTTTCATAGGGTGTTCGAGTTTTCTTCGCTCAGAGTAGTAGTTTTGCTTCTGGTGCTATGTGTATTTTTCTTGTTTTCTTGTAGTCTGGGTTTACTAGTTGGAGGTCTTGGAGGTACATTATGTGGCGGTATATTGTTGATGTGTCTTTGTTTAGTATGTCTGAGATTTGTTTTGCTGTTAGTGGCTGGTTTTCTATTAGTTGTAGTATTTCTTTTTTCTCTTTTGTTAATTGTACTGGTTTTATTACTTTTGTTATGTCTGGTAGCTGTATGTAGCCTTCTAGGTTTTCTAGGTCTACTATTATTTGTTTTTGTTTTTCTTTGAGTGTTTCTTGTGAGAGTATTATTGCTGTGTATGTTGCTAGTATTAGTGCTCTCATTCCTCCGCTTAGTATGAATTTTACTTGTTTTGCTTGTTGGGTGTGGTTTGCTATTATTTGTTTTATTTGTTTTACTGCTTGTGTGAAGTCTTCTAGTTTTATTGGGTATAGTGTTGTCTGTATTGGTGTGCTTTTTAGTAGGAATAGGTCTATGCTTCTTTTTGCTTCCTGTACTTTGGGGTTGAGTGGGTGTGCTGTTAGGAGTATTATTTGGTCTTTTTCTGTTAGTGGGAGTTTTGTGAGCCATCTCAGTATGAATTTTTCGTCGAATCCTAGTGTGAAGAAGAGTGTCTGCATGTTTTATACATTTTGAGAGAAAATTTATTGTTTGTGGGAGTCTTTATGCTTAATTAGTTTTACAGTTTCTTTTGGTTTTCTTGTATGATAGCTATTTTATTTTAAGGGTGTTTCGGGTTTGTTTTGTGGTTTTAGGGGAGATTGTTTCGTCTAAGTTTGCTAGGCGTGTTAGGGTTTTTATGCGTGAGGTTGGGGTTTCTGAGGAGCTTCGTGGGTGGAATTGGGATAGTGGGATTCTTTCTCCTCCTCTTAAGGGTGTTTTGTTGAGTGTTAGTGATGTTGCTGCGCGGTATTGTCCTACTAGGCGTGATGTTTACTTGAAGTATGTTGAGGGTGTTGTTGTTAAGCCTACTTTGCCTATGGTTGAGGGGCGTGTTTACCATAATGTTATTTCTGGTGTTGTGTTGGAGGTTAAGAGGAAGCTGTATAGTCTTGGGCTTGTTTCAGGCTATGAGCTTTATGAGAGTCTTGTGGAGGGTTGTGAGGCTCGTGTGAGGGATATTGTTTTGCATAATGTGCGTGTTTTAGAGGAGGAGCCTAGGAGCGAAGATGTTGAGAGAATGGTTGTGAGGGGTGTTAGGCTGTGGAAGTTTCTTGCTCTTCAGTTTGCTGCTAGTGTTGACCGCTATGTTTCTGTTCACGGGCACCTTGATGTGGATTCTGTTGTTGCGGAGGCTGTTCCGCATATTGTTGAGTATAAGGTTGATGGGTCTCCGCTAGGCCTTAGTAAAGAGCTTTCGGTTGATGTTCTTTATCCGGGTTACACTGTTGTTGAAGTTAAGACTGGTTCGCGTCAGGATTTTCATAGGCTTTATTTGGCGGGCTATGCGCTTGCTTTTGAGGCTGATAAAGAGATTCCTGTTAATATGGGTGTGTTGATTTATGTTAGGGCTGGTAGGTCTCCTACTCCTTTCTTTAAGGTCGAGGAATATGTTGTGAGTGATGAGCTTAGGAGAGAGTTTATTGAGGCTCGTGACGAAGTTTTCGAGATTATTGAGAATGAGCGTGACCCTGGTAAGCCTTTGAGGTGTTATCCTTACTGTCCTTACTACAAGTACTGCTAGAGGTGTCTGTGTATGAGGGTGCTTGTTGTCGACTCTTATGGTGTTTTTGTTGGCAAGAAGGGTGACCGTATTGTTGTTAGGAGGAAGAAAGAGAAGATTTGTGAGGAGCCTGCTGGGAGTATTGATTTGATTAGGCTTAGCTGCAGGGGTGTTTGTGTTTCTCTCGATTTGCTTGAGCTTGCTCTCAAGTATGGTATTGATTTAATTATTACGGCTAAGAATGGTGTTCCTTTGGCTCTGCTTCTACCGTTTAGGTGTGGTTCGGCTATTAGGACTAGGCGTGAGCAGTACTGGGCTTATCGTGATGACCGTGGTGCTTTTTTGGTTAAGAAGTTTATTGAGGGTAAGATTAGAAATCAGGCTAATTTCCTTAAGTATATTGTTAGGGCTTATAGGAGTGTTAGACCTGAAGTTAAGGCTTCTCTGCTGGAGGCTTCTGAGAAAATTAGCGGGCTTTTAGAAGATTTGCGGGAGGTGGAGTGCCGTGACTGTGATTATGTGAGGAGAAATGTTCTTGAGGTTGAGGCTCAGGCTGCTAGTGTTTACTGGGAGGCTTTAGGTAAGGTTGTTCCTCCTGAGCTCGGGTTTACTAAGAGGAAGAAGAGGAGTGAACATCCTCGTGACGCATTTAATGTGATGCTTAATTATGCCTACAGTGTTTTAGCTACGGAGGTTTGGATTGCTCTTGTTAAGGCTGGGCTTGATCCTTGGGCTGGTTTTCTTCATAAAGATAATCCTCGTAGACCTGGCCTCGTGTACGATCTTATGGAGGAGTTTCGTGTACCGGTTGTTGATAAGCCTTTGCTCGGATATGTTTTTGAGAAAAGGGGTCTTGTGTTAGAGTACTTGGGGAAGGACAGTAGGCTTTCTCGGGAGGGTAGGCTTGAGGTTTGTGCTCTTTTGAATAAGGTGCTTGGTAGTGAGAGGAGGTTTGGTGAGGAGAAGCTTACGTTGAGGTCTATTATTTTGAGGCAGGCTAGGAGGATTGTTAAGTTTCTTCATGGTAGGTCTGTGTATAAGCCTTATGTTGAGAGGTGGTAGTATTTGAAGACGCTTGTGGTCTACGATATTACTGACGATAATTTGAGGCTGAAGGTTGCAGAGACGTGTAAAAATCATGGGTTGTCGCGTATTCAGAAGAGTGCGTTTATTGGTGAAATTCCTAGTGGTAGGAGGAAAGAGCTTATTGTTGCACTAGAGAAGCTTATGAGGCAGAGGGGTCCTCGGGACAAGATTCATGTTTTCGTCTTATGTAGTAGCTGTTATTCATTGACTAGAGTTATTGGCTCTAGTATCAAAGAGGAGAAAGAAGAGGTGCTTTTTATATGAGTGAAGAGATTTTTGTTGATGTTAGTGATGTTAAGCAGTATTTTTATTGTCCTCGTATAGTTTACTTCAATAAGGTTCTTAATTTGAGGGAGAGGCTTACTGAGTCTATGCGTGCTGGTAAGGAATCTCATGAGGAAATTAAGTTTAGGGAAGAGAAGAAAGTGCGGCTTTTGTCTACGGCTATATTGGCTGAAGAGAAGCTTTTTGGTATTTATGTAGAGTCTAAGAGGCTTAAGTTGAGAGGTGTTATTGATTGTCTGGCTAAGCTTCCTACGGGAGAATGGGTTGTTGTAGAGTATAAGGACACCTATAGTACGAGGCTTCAGAGTCACCATTACTATCAGCTTGTTGCATACTCTCTTTTAGCTCAAGAGTACTTGAAGAGAATTGTTTCAAGAGGATTTCTTTTCTATGCTCTTAGCCGGAAGATATTTGAAGTTGCTGTAACTGATGAAGCTAAACAATATGTTAGGAATGTTTTAAGGAGAATTTTGAGAATTATTGTCTATGAGGAGCTACCTAAGCCTACTGGTGATAAAGCTAAGTGCAGGAGCTGTGGTTACTACAGATTTTGCTATAGAACATAGTTAATTGTATAAATTGCCTCTTATTCTATTAAATTTGTTTTAAAGGTCTTTATTTTTAATTAATATTAGTCTACAGATATTAGTGTTGACTATAATGCTGTAGCTTCTACAGCCCTATTAATTTCACTACTTATTTTGAGGATGAGCTTGTTGAGAATTTCTCTATTAGCTGTAATTTCTCAGGGTGATTTTAAAAGTATGAGATTAGATCTCTTCATAGGACCATAGAAGCCTATTACTAACGCTGATGCATCAAGATACTCGAAGTGCATTAGAATATACTTAGTCAACAACTGCTCACTAAGAGTCAATAAAACTATTGCAAAAACCATAATCACAATATCTCGCTTTGAGCTAAACCACTTCCTCAATCTATATAGCAAAGAAATCCCCTCAACACTACTATGACAACAAATAAAGTACTTACATGCATACGTAAAACTACTTGCTAATTACAATAGCCTTCTGTTTAATGTTTATAAAAGGTCCTTTATCTAAGCCAATCAGGCTCCCGCAACGCGGGCACCTAACTTCATCTCCCTCCTTAACGGTATAGTCCCTAACTATCCGCTTTTTCCAGCAATGCCAAAGCCTACCTTCACCAACCTTAATGTAAACGAATAAAATTTTCTCACAGTGGGCACACTTAATCTTTAATACACGTGGCATACAATCATGGAATATTCCTCAACTTAAAGAAATTTCTAGCAAATTCATACTTTACTCCTCTTGAATCAAACAGACTGTGCTAACACTAAACTTATCTGTAAGCCACTCTCAGATCCCTCAATTAATGCATCAGAAGAAAAACATAAATTAAAAACTAATAATATCTACGAACCTTTTGATTATTGCGCAACAGTTACGAAAACTTCCGTATGTACTTTGATGAATACCTTTCAGTTCTTTTTGGTTATTTACTGTTTATTGTTTGATAATGGAAGTATTTGAGTTTTCCAGCTTCGGGTACTTCTATATACTTTAGTGGTGTAGTAGAGTTGTGGTTTTATGGAGGCTTTGGTAGTTAAGCCCGTAATTACTTTCCGTGAATATGAGAGAAAAGAGAAAAGGAGCTGGAGGCCTTGGGGAGGAGTGCAGACTCGAGAAGACTTGAGAGAAGAAGTCGGTAGAATTGAGAGAGAGCTGGGTAGCTTAGTGGAGAAAGCAGATTTTCCTCTAAAGATTCTTCCAGTATCTGTTGTTGAGAAAGAAGAAGATGTTTATAGTGTTGAGAAGGAGGCTGATGTAGCGTTAGTTTATGCTGCTTCAGGGTCTTTAGAGGTTCTCGAAAAGGTTACAGAGCTATTTAATTGGACAATATTTTTTCTACGCCATAAGTCGGGTCCTGTGTACTTGTGGTACGAGGTAATTCACCCGAGGTTTCTTAGGGCTGGAACAGACTACTTTGTTAGAAAAGATGTTACTGTAGAGGATTTAGTGGTAGATGACTACGGTGAAGTATTGTGGAGGCTGAGAGCTCTTTACGCCTTAAAGAGAACTGAGAAAACGAAAATAGTTGCAGTAGGAGGTACTTCTGGCTGGGGGCCTCTTGGCCGCCACTTATCTCCTCTTGAAGCTAGGAGAAAATGGGGGTTAAATATAGTGGTAGTTACTTACAGTGAGTTAGCTGAGAAAATTAAAGAAGCCAGAAAAGATCATAGAATGCTCGAGGAATCTAAGAGACTTGCTGAAGAATACTTAAAGACCCCAGGGACTACGCTAAAGACAAGTAAAGACTTCTACGTAAACTCTTTTCTCTTATACTTAGTGTTCAAAAAACTGCTTGAAGAATATGGAGCAAAAGCAATTACCATTAATGAGTGTATGGCAACAATAATGCCTATTGCGGAAACAACAGCCTGCCTTCCGCTAAGCATACTAAACGACGAAGGCTACATAGCTTTCTGTGAATCAGATTTCGTAGTTATTCCTGCAGGAATACTTCTTCACTATATTTCAGGAAAACCCGTCTTCCTAGTAGACCCTACTACACCTCACCACGGAGTAGTTACTGTAGCTCACTGCACAGCTCCCCGTAAAATGAATGGAAAAAACTACGAGCCAGCAGACATATTAACACACTTTGAGTCAGACTACGGAGCAGCCCCTAAAGTCTTCTTCAAGAAAGGACAAATAGTTACTGTAGTAGACCCTGACTTCGAGGACAGAAAATGGATAATATTTAGAGGCAAAATTATCGAGTCTCCTTCACTAGCAATATGTAGAAGCCAAATAGACTTAGAAATAGAAGGCGACTGGAAACTTCTACTCAAAGAAATGAGAGGATTCCATTGGGTACTAGCATATGGAGATTATTTAAAGGAACTAGAATACGCTTTAAGCAAAAAAGGAATAGAAGTAGTCAACATAACTCAAAACTAAAACTCCGGCCTATAAACAAACTTTACCCAATAACACCATCATAGTTCCTATAAACAAAAAACATTTAAGTGAAACAAGCAAAAACAAAAATAAATAATATTAATGCTTTATATTTACCAAATATTTCTTCTATATATTTTATAGTATTAGATAAAATTAATAATTTATCTTCGCTTGTAACACCTTTAATAATAATCATTTTTGCTAATACTCTACGTAACTCTACTTCAGCTATTAGACTGGGAATTAATATCTTGTGTTTTCCGCGATAAAATAAGTTTCTTGCTATGCATTCTTTGATCTTCTCCTTAGAATTTATTTGCTGAAAATACTTGGTATTTACGAAAACGTAGACAAGTAAACTTGTATCTAAGACTAGAGATGTATACAAAGTATACACCGCTAATCCTCTTCTTCGGTTAGGGCTTCAAGGAAGCCCCATGATACTAGTAGTTCTCCGCTTACTAGGCTTTCTACTTCATAGTCGTATGACAGTTGTAGGACTATGCTCCAGTGTTCGGGGTTTTCCCATACTTTTCCGATTAATTGTTCGCGTAGGGGTAGTATGTCCCTGACTCCGTAGGCTACTAGAGCATGTGCTGAAGTATAGTCTTTTGTTTTTAGGAATCTGGCTAAGGCTGCTAATATGAGAAGAGGAGCTGCCTTTATTTTACTTTTGTAGGCTAGCTTGTAGGCGTATAAAAGTACGTTTAAGTGATAGATGTCTCTGCGTCCTCATAGCTAAGTAGAGTATGTGCATTGCTTTTAGTGTAATGTCAATTTTTTCTTCGAAGTCTTTAGCAGATAACTTTAGGCTTTTCTTAAGTTCTTTCAAGAAGTCTCCTGGAAATTCATCTAAAATTGCTTTAGCTCTCTTATAGAAGATATCACTGATTTTCTCGAGAGCAATAATCGTGTTTTTTAGATCAATGTTCTGTCCCCCTATTTCTAGCGCGTATCTAACAGCATCTTTTACTTCATTTATTAAATCTACTAAAAGCCTATTAATTCTTTTTTCTAGATTCCTATAAAGTATATCTATTCTCTCTTCTAGCTCATTAAACCTGCCAGAATACTTGTTAACTAGTTTAACGGCACTTAATATAGTACTCACCTATGGTAGCGCTGGACTACGCTAGTATATTGTGATAGTATAAACGTATATATTTTTCCAATATGTATCTGCGGAGAAAATAAGTGTCCTATTGTCTCTCAGACTTTATCTATTTAGCGTCTTTAAGTGAGTACTAAGAAGAAGCTTAACTGTATTTCCTTGTAGGGTCTTCAGTGTTCGTTTAAGTAGTGGTTTAAGTATTTAAGGTAGTTTTATGTAGTTAATTGTGTGATGAGTGGCCTCCTCCCTGATTAGTGATGTGGCTCGTTTTGCTGAGTATTTTGTTGAGTAGTCTGTTTCTGTGGTTTGTGTTATGTGAAGAGAGTCCATGCTGAGTGATGTTGTTCTGTTTGTTTCCGGGTACTTTGGGAAATGTTGCTAGAAGTGTTGTAGTGAAGACTATTGTTCAGTTTTGGTGCTGGAGGTAGTTTAATATAGTTGAGTTCTGATTGCGCTGAAGAAGAGCTGGGAGCAGAGGGTGAGGGGTGATGGAAGGTGATAGTGAGTCGAGTATTGAGATAAAGCTGAGGGAAGGAGAGGAAGTTCTCTTTAGGTTTGAGAGCGATCTTACCTCGGACGGGCGTTTCGGTAAAGAGGTTTTAGTGCTGACTGATAGGAGGGCTATTGTCTTTGATCCTGATAGGGGTAAGGAGAGGAGCTGTTGGTACGATGAGATAAGAGAAGTTAGGTTTTATGATTATCTTGGCTGCAGTGAAATAGAGGTTGTTTTGAGGGATAGGGTTGTTAGCTTGATTCGTTTTAGTAGGAGTAAGGCTGCTTTGTTCCGTAAGGCTGCGAAGCTTCTTGAGGAGCTTTCGGTCTGCCGGCTTGGTGTTGAGCGTAATGGTAAGCGTGTAGAGGTTGAGGAAGAGGAGGAGAGAGTTGAGGTTAGGAAAGTTTTGCCTAAGCTGGTTTCTCTTCTGAAGCCCTACTGGTACTTGTGTGCTGTAGCGTTTTTGACTGCGCTAGGTATTGTGGCTGTGAATCTTACTCCACCGTATCTTATGAGGCTGCTTATAGACGAGGCTCTTGAGGCAGGGAATATTGTTTTGCTTATGAAGCTTACTCTTCTGCTTATTGGAGTCTATGTTTCTAATACTGTTTTGAGTATTGTGAACAGCTATACGCTGAACTACTTGGGCGAGAGAGTTGTTTTTGATTTGAGGCGCAGGCTCTATGATCATGTACAGAAGCTTTCGCTGAGCTTTATAGACAAGTATGGCTCGGGCAGAATTATTTCGAGGATAAGCGACGATACGTTTAGGATAAGGTGGTTCCTAACATGGGGTATTCAGTCTTTAGTGATTAGCGTGCTTCAGCTGATAGGCATCGGCATCATTATTTTCAATATGAATACTTACTTGGCGCTGTTTTCTCTTCTGCCTGTTCCAGCTGTCTTTATTGGGCTAAGGGCTTACAGGAAGAAGGCTTGGGTGTACTACCATAGGGCTTGGAGGAAGTGGGCTGATGTCAGCGAGAAGCTCGTGGATACTATTCCAGGAGCTATTGTAGTGAAAGCTTTCTCTCAGGAAGAAAGAGAGACTAAAGTGTTTGTTGATAGGCTTAAGGAAGTTGTTTCAGCGAACCTCAATGTAGTTAAACTCAATTTGAGGACATTTCCAGTAATGGGTCTCATTACGTCGATTAGCGCTGTTCTAGTATGGTATTTTGGCGGACTGAAAGTAATAGCTGGTGAAATAACTCTCGGTACTTTGACTGCTTTTGTTTCTTATATGTGGCAGTTTTATGGGCCAATAAACACGCTGAGCTACTTGATGGAGCCTCTGCAGACAGCGCTGACTTCCGGTGAAAGAGTATTTGAGTTGCTTGACATAGACCCTGAAGTAAAGGAAGACGAAAAAGCAGCTGACTTCGAGTTCAAGGGAGCAATTAAATTCGAGAACGTTTACTTCGGCTACGAGCCCTGCGTCTACGTTCTTCAGGACATTAACTTGGAGATTAAGCCTGGAGAAGTTGTTGGAATAGTTGGCCCAAGTGGTTCAGGTAAAACTACTTTAACTAAGCTTCTCTTGAGGTTCTATGACCCTGATAAAGGCAGAATTCTCATCGACGGAGTTGATATAAGGAAAATTAAGTTGAGTTCACTGAGACGACAGATAGGTATAGTTCTACAGGATCCTGTGCTCTTCTCGGGTACTGTTGCCGAGAATATTGCTTACGGTAAGCCTGAAGCAGAGCCCGAGGAAATAGTAGCCGCTGCCAAGGCTGCTCATGCACACGACTTCATAATGAGGCTTCCTGCCGCATACGATACTAATGTAGGTGAAAGAGGAAGTAGACTTTCTGGTGGAGAAAGACAGAGAATAGCGATTGCTAGAGCTATTATAACTGATCCTAAGATACTGATACTGGACGAGGCTACGAGCAGCGTTGATACTATTACTGAGAAAGAAATACAAGCGGCGCTGAACAACCTCATTAAGAACAGGACTACAATAGTTATTGCTCACAGGCTGTCTACAGTAATGAACGCTGATAAAATAGTAGTTGTCGATAAAGGTAGGATAGTTGAAGTTGGAAAACACGATGAGCTTTTGAAGCAGAATGGTCTCTACAAGAGGCTCTGGGATGCTCAGTTTGCTGAAGAAAGAGAAGCTGTTAAGGCGAAAATTAGGCTGAGATAATGTCGCTTCAAGAATTTATTAAAAAATTAAATTTAGTTGATCCGAAGAAAGTGCAAATAATTTACGATGAGAAAAGAAATGCTTTGAAGATTTTAGTAGACGGCGTTAAGTACTATAACATTGTTCCGAGGAAGCCCTTTCCATTTAGTAGACCTTACTTCATAATATTTGCTGATAAAGAAGGCGCAGAAGTCTGCGCGGTTAAAGACTATAGAGAGCTTGATAAGGATTCTCGTGAGGCTTTAGAGAAAATGCTTTCTCGCATATACTTTATACCGCTTATTAAGAAAATTAAGAAAATTGTGTATAGGGCTGGTGAATATGTTTGGTTAGTTGAAACTGATAGAGGTGAAAGAGAGTTTGTTGCAAGGGGTAGGAAGAGTATTCAGTATTTTCCTGGAGGAAGAATCATTATTTTCGATAAATATGATAATGTCTATGAGCTTAGGTTAGATAAGCTTGATAAGAAGAGCATGGAGTATTTGGCTTTAATTCTGTAGTCTGCTACACTAAGGTGCATACTTAGGGCAGATGTTTTTACACTATATTATTATACAACTAGGATGTATACTTATCTGGGAAGTTTTATATAGTACACATGTATTTTTCAATAGGTGCACATCCATGAAGAAGAGCCTTCCAGTCTTATTAATTGTGGTTTTAGTGTTCTCTGTATTTGGTGCGATCTGTACACCGCAGAAAGAAAAGCCTGTTGTAGTATGTACTACTACTGTGCTCGCCAGCATTGTTAATGATTTGGCTGGAGACTTGGTTACTATTGAAGTTATTGCTTCACCTGCTGTCTGTCCAGCACACTATGATGTTAAGCCGAGTGATATTGAAGCCTTTAGGAAAGCTGACTTGATTCTTATGCATGGTTTCGAGCCTTGGGTAAGCGAGCTTAAACAGGCTTCTGGGAGCACTGCTCCAATAGTCAAGATCCCTGGCCCCTGGAATGCTCCCAGTTTTCTTAAAGCGAGGTACAGTGCTGTAGCTGATGCTCTCAAGAAGTACTTGGGCCTTGATGTTTCAGATAGGCTTGCTAAGTGCCTTAAGGCTGTCGACGACGTAGACGCTTACTTAAAGAAACTTGCCGAAGAGAAAGGATTTAAGGGTACTCCTGTTGTCTGCATGCTTTGGCAGAAAGCCTTCGTAAGCTACCTCGGCTTCAAAGTTGTCGCTGTCTACGGGCCTCCAGAAAAGGTTTCTGCTAAACAGTACGAGGAGATATTGAAAAATGCTAGTGCGGCTAAAGCTCTGCTGGTAATCGATAATCTTCAGAGCGGCGAAGAGCTAAGTGAGAAGATTGCTCTTGAAGTAGGCTGTGTTCAAGTCGCTTTATCGAATTTCCCTGGAATTGCGCCAGAGCTTAAGAATATAACTGAGGTAATGAAGTGGAATGCTGAGCAGCTTGCCAAGGCTTTGGAGATAGCTGAGCTTAAGGGAGAAATTAATAGGCTTAGAGGCGAACTCGAGACTTGGAAGACTGCTGCGTTAGTAGCGTCTGCGCTTGCTGTAGTGTTTCTGATGGCTTCAATTTTCCTTGCACTGAAGCTGAGAAAGAAGTAGGGTGGTTTCCGTGACTACTGCTCCAGCGCTAGCGCTAGAAGAAGCAGCAAAGCTCCATGGACATAAAGGTCCTTGGCTTGTGTTAGGGTACCGTGCCGGCGCTAGAGCGTGCGAAGTCTTCGACCCAAACGACGAGTTTTCACTATACTGTATTGTTAAGACTCCGCTTAGAACACCTTATACTTGTGCTGTCGACGGTATTCAGGCTTCTACTCGCTGTACGCTAGGTAAACTCTCTATTAGACTCGAGGAAGCGAGTACAGACAATATAATATATATATTTATAGATAGAAAAAGTGGTAGGAGACTTGAACTCAAGTTGAGGCCTAGCGCTGTTAAGTGGATTGAGGAGCTGTGCAGAAAAGATATGAGTGAGGCTGCTCGGAGAGTAGAGGAGGAGTCTTTATGGAAGCTGTTCGAAGAGAAGCTGTACGGCTAGAAGATGTATGGGTCGCCTACTCTGGTTCAGGGAGACCTGCTATAAGGGATATTTCTTTAGTTCTTCTTAGAGGAGAGTTCGCTTTGATTACTGGCCCTAATGGGGCTGGTAAAACTACTTTAATTGAGACTTGTTTGGGCTTGCTTAAGCCTCTTAAAGGTAGAGTACTTCTGTTAGGTATAGATACTAGGTCGAGGAAAATTATTAAGGCTAGGAGGAAGTGTAGCTATGTTCCGCAGGACTTTATGAAGCCTCCCTATGAGTCTTATACTGCTAGACACGTCATTGAACTCGGGCTGGCTTTAGAGAAACTCAGTGGGAGCCGAGAAGTGGAGAAAAGAATCGAGTGGGTTTCACGCCTCCTCGGGATAGAGGATCTTCTCGACAAGCCTATAGGTATTTTGAGTGGAGGTCAGCAGCAGAAAATCTACTTGGCTAGAGCGCTGGCCCGGAAGCCTGAAGTTCTTTTCTTAGATGAGCCCTTTTCTAGTCTGGATAAAGAGTCTCGCGAACACTTAGCCTCAGTTTTGAGAAAATATGTCGATGAAAAGAAGGCTTCAGCTATTATCGTCAGCCACGATACTGGTCCTGTAGCGGAGTTAGTTGACTGCACGGTGATTATGGAGGAAGGTAGAGTTGTTAGAGTGGAGAGGCGGTAGATATGTTTGAATTAGCTGTAGCCGCGTCTATTGTGAGCGGCGCTCTCTGCGGTGTTCTCGGGTACTATGTCGAGAAATTTAAGATAACTACTTTGAGCTTTAGTGTAGCTCACGCCGCCTTAGCTGGAGCAGCGCTCGCGCTCGTCTTAGGACTAGATGCTACTTACTTGGCTTTAGTGTTTGCTGTAGTCTTCGCGCTAATTATGGGTGTTTTGTCGCCGAGGCTTGCTCATGAGCGAGAGCTAGTGAGCATGGGGTTCTTTTCGCTTTTTAATGCTTTAGCCATATTCATGATATATTTGTCTAACGTCTATGTGCTTTCGTCGGCTTCAATAGCCGTTGTTCTTTGGGGAAGTATTCTGGCTGTAACTAAGCCTAAGCTCATAGTGCTACTCGGCTCTGCTGCCCTGTTTTTAACTTATCTAGCTTTCTTTAAGCACCAAATAGACGCTATTCTCTTCGACAAAAAGCTGGCTGAAGCAGAGGGCGTTGACGTGTACTTCCACACTATAGTACTTCTGCTGTTTGTAGGGACTACTATTGCGCTCACACTTAAGCTCACTGGAGGTTTTCTTGTATTCGCTCTCCTCTATAATCCGGTGGCGTCTTCTATTAGGCTAGCTAGAAGCGCTAAACGCCAGCTAATACTGTCGCCTGTTCTAGGAGCTTGTTTTGCATTGCTGGGGCTTGCTGTAAGCTATGTTTTTGACTGGCCTGTCGGCGCGACTATTGCTCTTGTTTCCTCGCTTTCTCTATTTCTGTCACATTTAGCTAGAGCTGCTGCAAATAAGATGCTTTTGCTGAAAGTAGCTAGAATAGGAGCTGAGAGTCGAGAAAAATCTAAATCGAAGAGCGAGTAATGAATATTGAAGCCTCTATGGCCTTCCTAGATGAACTGAGGCGCCTGCTCTCGGGAAACACGTTGATAGTGTGCTTAGGCAATACTCTGAGAGGTGATGACGCGATAGGCATTCTTGTGGGGAGGCGTTTGCTTAAAGAAAAAATTGGCTGTAGAGTACTTGTCTATGAAGACGGCTTAGAGAACCATTTAGGTGAAATAGGGAGACTTAAGCCTTCTAAAATACTTGTAGTAGATGCAGTCGACGCGGGACTCGAGCCAGGTACTATTGTTCTAGCTAAAGCAGAAAATGCTTCACATATAGTTGTTTCAACTCACAAGCTTCCGCTAAGCCTCATGTATAAGTTTCTCCGAGATATCTATGGTGTTGAAGAAATGTGGGTTCTCGGAATACAAGTCGAGAGAACTGATTTCGGGGGAGAAGTGAGCAAGAAAATAAGGGAAGCTGGAAAAGCTGTAGTGGGGTTGATTAAGCGGGCTAAAAGAGAAACTATTGACTGAAGACTGTTCTGAAGTAGTAAAAGATATAGTTCTGAAAGCTACTGTTAATCGGTGAAAAATTGACTATCATCGAGGAACTAGCAAGCGCCTTAAAAAAGAGAAAGGCGAACGTTGTAGTAAAAGCAAGAGTCAAAGGAATGAGTGGAATTGAACACGAGGTAGACCTTCTCGTGCGTAATGGAGAGAAGTATGCCTTTGTTTTGTTAAATGAGTGTAGCTGCGAAAACTTTATTAAACAATTTGTTAAAACTGTTGATCTTCACGGGTATAAAAGCTACTTGCTTGTAGAGAGTAGCTGTGCAGAAAAACTTTTCGAGAGTATCAAGCCTAAAAGCACTATTATCTATACTGATGAAAAAGACTTACTAAGTAAAATATTGTCTTTAGTTGAATTAAAGCAGAGTTAGCTGTTCTACTCTTAAAGTCTTCCTTAAGTAATTGAGCACGCTGTCTCTGTCGCCTATATATGCTTTAAGTTTGTAGGCTACTGTCGAAGCATAGCATCCTCTAATTTCTTCTGCTGGTCTGAACTGGAGCTCTATTTCACCGAATTTCTCGGGCCCTCCTTCGGGCCCAGAGTTATATGACTGGACACAGCCTCTAGGTCCTTCTGGCCTATATTTTGCTACGTCGAGGCACTCTTCTTGGCTGAGTGGAGCGTCTCTAGTTTCGAGTATAAGACAGTACCACATGTCTTTTAGAGAAGACACATAAGCTATTGAAGCACATCCGGGCAGAGGGAGATCTTCTGGTTTTACTCCCAGTTTACATACGTAGTTTCCATCTATTTTGAAGAATACTGCCTCACCAGTAACTTTGATTCTGTTGCTGGGTATCGGCTTGAAGTAGTGTATTGGCTCAGCTCCTTCTTTAACGGGAACTACTACTGTGCCGGGCGGAACTACTTGAAGTAGTGCCCACAAGTTCACTTTAGTCGATATAGAGTTCTCAGTCAATAAAGTTTCCTTGACATAGACTACGACTTCTTCGCTTGCTTTTTCTAGAGAAAATTCTCTCCTAATAAAGCCTTTAAGAACTTCTCCCGTAAACATGTCTTTTAGCTCTATTTCCCCTTCAAGAACTGCTTTTTCTTTACTGTCAGCGAACTTGTAGTTATTCGGGTCTAGTGTCTTGGGACAAAACCACTCGCCGAAGACCTCTGGCTTTCTGTAGAAAAAGTTTCGTTCAGGAGAAATCCATACTCTTAAGCCGCCTATATTCCACTCATTTTCCTTAAGTATTTTGCTTAAAGCTGGGTTTACCCAAAGAAGGTTAGGGGAGCCCCCTATTTTCAGCGAGATTAATCTGGCTCCTCTCTCACATACAGTGACTTCAGCTTTATTTAATGAAAGTTTTTTGACTGAAGTATATTTCTCTAAAATCTCTAGACCCATAATTAAATAATAGTCTTAGAGTTTAAATAACCTTAAGGACTAGGGAAGAGGCTTTTTCTCTAAGAAAAAGAGCTTGTTCTTATTTCGCTCAATACTCATGAGCAGTCCTCTTTCAAGAAAGAACTCTGACAGATCTTCAACGATCTTGTCCCATGAAGGAACTTTTTCTTCATCTTTTACTGTCAGAGACAACTTTAGTTTAAATGTGTAGGGTTTTTCAAAGAGCTCTACGAGCTGCTTGTAGTCTTCTAAAGCATAGCTGTTTTCAGGCTTAAACTTCTTTCCCTCGATTAGCCACTTCGCGACTTCATATACTTCTCTTGCTTCTGAGAGCTTGCTAGGCTTTTTCTCTTTATTGAGAGACCATCTCCATAGAACATCTTTTATGTGCGTGACTGTTTTCTTAAACGGGTTTACTGTTGCCGCGTTCCAGCAGTGAGGTGTAGATATTTTTATTTTAAATGCTTTTACTGAAAGTACTTTGATTACAGCTGGCGGCTCGCTTCCTAGTTCAGCTTTAAGAGCATATCTGCCTTCACTATCGGGCTCAGTTATATCGGGTGGATAGTAGTGTAGCTCAAATTTGACTTTATTTTCATCTATTTCAGCTACTGCCTCTCCCTCAATATCCATAATAGAGTACTTCCATCCTTTCTCCTTTATTTCATTTAAGAAGCTTTTAATCTGAGGATGGAATTTTAGGACCTCTTTTTCGCTTAAACAAATATTGTCCTTAAATACTACTTTTATCAAATCATCCCCCAGTTAATTGTTCCTTACAGTATAGAAGGAGTCTCTTGGAGTACTTTATTTAACTACATAAATTTTCTAAATAACTTCAATCCCACTTTTATATTATCTACGTAATATCTTTTTTGCTTTGTGAAAAGAGATATAAGATATCTTTCATCATTCACTTTGATGGAGAAAAAGTATATTGGTGTTCTGAGGAGGATGGATGGTATATGGTGGCTTGTAGTTAAAGGACGAAAGTACACTCTACATGAGCTTATTAAGGATTTTGAGGAGAAGAAAGTTGAAATAACTATTAGGACTGTTAGAAGTTAATTAGTGTATAGAGGAAAAGATATATCTGGTAGGGGCACCAGTTACTGGTAGGGGCACCAGTCTTGATCTTTGACCCTAGACCAAAAACTAAGAGAAGCGACTTATTTGATAGAGAAGAAGAGCTAAGTAGATTTGAGGAGAGTATTTCCAGGAGAGACCCTCTAATTCTTTTACTTGGTCTAAGGAGGACTGGCAAGACATCGCTGCTTCTCACAGGGTTAAATGAACTTAAAGTAAACTATCTTCTTGTCGATTTAAGAGTTCTTGAAGAAAAGCTTCAGATTACTCGTAGAGATATAGCTTTTCTTCTCGAAAAAGCTGTAGTAGATTTTTTAAGAAGAACTAGTTTTAAGGAAAGAATTACTAAGTATCTTGAGAAAATAGAGGGGCTTCGAATAGCTGGTTTTGAAGTTAAAGTCGACTGGCGCACTAAGCCTTACTACTTTATATCAGATCTATTTCATGCATTGAATTCCTGGGCTGAGGACACTGGAGAATATGTTGTTGTAGCTTTTGATGAAGCTCAAGAACTCGCTAGAGCATATCGAGTAGGGTTTGATAGAATACTATCATATGTATATGATTACTTAAGAAATATTTCAATAGTTCTTACAGGATCTAAGATAGGTTTGTTGTATCGTTTTCTTAGAATAGGAGATCCCGAGGCACCTCTCTATGGTAGAGCCCGTCTTGAAGTAAAGTTAGACTACTTTAATAGAGAAATGTCTCTAGAGTTTTTAAGAAAAGGGTTTGAGGAGCAAGGTATAGCAGTAAGCGAAAATACTTTAGAGAAAGTAGTAGATGTACTCAATGGTGTTCCGGGGTGGCTTGCTCTTTACGGCTACTATGCTGTAAGATATAGTGTATCTAACGATGTCTTAGAGAGAGTTTTAAGAGAAGCTTCCGCAGTAGCTTTAAACGAACTTAAGCACTTTCTCGAATTACGCTACCAGGCTAGAAGTAGGTACCTCACCATATTGAAATATCTCGCTTCAGTAGAATATGCGGTTTGGTCTGAAATAAAGAGATATTTGGAGTCCAGAGAGGGAGTTGCTATAGACGATAAGACTTTCTCAAGACTTCTCAAAAATCTCGTCGATACAGGATTTGTCGAAAAAAGTAGTAAGGGCTATCGTATAGCGGACCCTGCACTTAAGTATAGTTTACGTGAAATAGTCTCTTAAAAAGGAGCTGAAGTTGAAAATCTACTTATTTTCTGCCTGAAGGCAGTGTAGAGTCTTTTGCAGTCTTCTTTGAGCCAGGGCGGTAGTAGTGGGTCGTTCAGCCAGCTTTCTGCCGCCTTAATTTGCTTTGCTGCATAATCTAGTCTGTTTTCTTTTAAGGCTATTTCTAGCTCTATTTCGGTTGCCTTTAAGTGAATTTCATATATTTCTTCGTGGTACCTTACTATAATGTCTTTATATATTTTAAATACTTCTTTGCTTCAGAGAGCTCTACTAGTTCATGTACTACTAGTAGCGGCTCTTTCAGTACTTCAGTTGAAGAAATATCAGTGTAAGGTGTTTCTGCTTCAAAATACTTTATTAGATCTTCAGCGCTCACGTTTGCAGGTAACTTGTATCCATGTTTTTCTGACAATTTTTCAACACTTATGACTGCTTTCTCAACTTCTTCTAGTGGAAGATGTGTAGACACACTCAAGTAGAAAACTCGAGACTATTATGTTTAGTTTCTCGAAGACCTTGGCGTCTTTAATAGTAAGGGTATTAGCCTCTCTTCAATTCTTATACCTAAAATAGTTAACATGGTTTGTTGAGGAAAACGCTACATAATAGTCTCGCGCTCTACATGGTTTGCGCGAGTTAACTTCTTATGTATAAAGCTGTTAGAAAACACATGCGCTTTACTTACTGCTCCCCGACGAAAATAGTTTTCGGGGAAGGAGTATTGGAAAAAATAGGCGAAGAGGCTAAAGTACTTGGAAATAAAGCGCTACTTGTTACAGGTAGAACTTTTGCTAGGAAATACGGCTATGTTAATAAAATATGTTCGTTGCTAAAAAGACATGGGGTAGAATGTATCGTTTTCAGCGAAGTCGAGCCTAACCCCTCTTATGAGACTGTGGAGAAAGGAGCCGAGGTTGCTCGAAGAGAAGAAGTAGATCTTGTCATAGGCTTTGGTGGAGGAAGCGCTATGGATGCTGCAAAAGCTATAGCTGTTTTAACAGCTAAAGGTGGTTCTGCAAAAGACTATATTTACCCTAAGATAATTGAAGAGGAAGTCTTGCCTATAATAACTGTTCCAACGACCTGTGGGACGGGAAGCGAGGTAACAAAATACTCTGTGCTAACGGATAGAAGCTCCAGGAGAAAAACAGTAATGGTTGGTCCCGGAATAATACCTAGAGTAGCTCTACTAGACCCAAGTGTACTCAAGCATCTTCCACCAAGCCTCACAGCCTACACTGCCTTTGATGCCTTTTCTCATGCTATTGAAGCATACTGGTCTAAGAGAAGTCAGCCTATATCGGATATATTAGCTATAGAGAGCATAGTTCTCATAGTGGAGAACCTTGTTAAAGCATATGAAGGAGACTACGCGGCTAAAGAAAAATTGTTTTTGGCTTCGATGCTAGCGGGCTTAGCTATTAACGCCGCTGGGACAACACTTGTACATGCTTTAGGATACCCACTTACCGTATACTACGACCTGCACCACGGTCTAGCTAACGGTCTTCTCCTGCCAGCTGCAATAGAATTTAACAGAGATGCTGTACCGGATAAGCTCAATCACTTAGTTAGGCGGCTTGGATTCAGCAGTATAGAAGACTTCATCAAAAAAGTCAAGGAACTGTTAGCAAAGACGGGAGTAAAAAAACTGAGAGATTACGGTATAACAGAAGATAAAATAGCTTTCCTAGCAGAAGAGGCTGTAACATACTCGAGGAACCTCACTAATAATCCGAGAGAAGTTTCTTTAAAAGACGCTAAACAAATATTCAGCAGAATATTCTAAGGGACCTCTTTGACCCCCTTTCGGCTCTAGGCCGGCTGGCCTTTCATTGCACCTAGGGGTCAGGCGGGTTACCCCTATTTGGGCTAGTGGGGTGTCTCCCTATCGGGTAAAGAACTTAATTTATTTTAGTTTATTTAAAGACTTTTTCTCAACCCATTTTTGCTCTTTAATCAAGTATATGTATGTCCTAGGATAATTAAGCAGTCTCTTCAATACTGCTCTATCCAAAGAAACACTAGTATTATTCCTCATTATGTTATATGCTGCACTTAAATCCGCGTTAAATTGTCCACATTTCTTGCACACTACTAGTCCCCTGTAAGGACGCTGAACCCTCTGACCACACACTGGGCAAACACTACTAGTATTCTCTTCACTCACCTCAACTACCTCAAGACCCCTGACTTCACACTGTCTTCTCAAAGAATCAATTATTTGACGCGGAGCGAAAAATCCTCTAAGCAGTTCTCGAGTACGCTTCGACACAACTTCTTCAACTAAGTCTTCTCTACTAACACA
>Ga0180301_10001278_pt1 | contig 19798 bp, 22 predicted proteins | sample GuaBasSediGuay16_FD_121797 | JGI IMG/M metagenome (GOLD analysis project Ga0180301, IMG submission 121797) | Subseafloor sediment microbial communities from Guaymas Basin, Gulf of California, Mexico - Guay16, Core 4569-2, 12-15 cm | ecosystem: Environmental > Aquatic > Marine > Hydrothermal...
CCATAGTCACGTACCAGAATACGAAAAGAATCCATGAGATTCCATCTGGAAGGTCCCTACCAAACATTTTTAAAGGAGGATTGATGATCAATAATATTGCGACAGCCCAAAGAACTTGAGAAGTGAATTTTAACCTGTAGGAGAAACTTTTGATATCATCGAGCAATCCAAGGATCAACATCGGTAGAGAAAGTATCAAAGCAGGTTCTTTGATCCTGAAAATCATCAGGGAAAGAAAAATAGCGATTCCTCCTGTGAAAGGAACGGAGTTTCTATGATTCTTTCTATTCGTGGGATGGTCGAGAAGTCTTAAAGGGTAAGCGATCTTAATCAAAATAATGTTGAATATGAGTGATACCAAGAACGCTACTAAGTATATCACTCTTTCTCTTCCCCTTTGTTGAAGGTAATACGAGCTTGTGGAACCAGTTTTTCTATTATTCTCATGATACCGGGGATATCTGCTTTTTTGAGAGATTCCTCCAAGAGAACCATATCATTTTCCACTTCATCAGGATCTAAATTGTTTTCGGAAACGATCCTGAAAACCTTTGGATGAGGTGTCGAGATCCTTACCTCGTCAGGATAACACAATTCTTCGTACAGTTTCTCTCCCGGCCTCACACCAGTATAAACGATCTTTATATCCTGGTCAGGTACGAATCCAGCAAGTGTTATCATATCTCGAGCCAGTTTGTCTATTGATATTTGTTCTCCCATATCTAGAACGAAAAGATCTCCTCCTTTCGCATATGCCCCTGCTTGAAGTATTAAGGAAACTGCCTCTGGTATCGTCATGAAGAATCTCTTCATATCAGGATGTGTTACCGTCACTGGCCCTCCTTTTTCTATCTGTTTTTTGAATTTTGGGATCACGCTCCCTCTGCTTCCAAGAACGTTTCCAAATCGTACGACACTGAAAATAGTATCACTTCTTCTGGTTGTGACGTATATCTCTGCTAGTCTTTTGCTCACTCCCATTACTGAAGTTGGATTGACCGCTTTATCTGTTGAAACAAGGACGAATCTTTCCACTCCGTATTTTATAGAGAGTTTCACAAGATTTCTGGTACCGAGTGTATTAACTCTGAGAGCTTCAAAGGGATTTTCCTCCATCAGTGGTACATGTTTGTGAGCGGCAGCATGAAACACGATTTCTGGCTTGTATCTTTTGAAAGCTATTTCAACGATTTCCCAATCTCCTATATCAGCTATAACCCGAACTTTCTTCAACTTTTCGAATTTCTCTGTAAGTTCTTCATCAATCAAATAAACACTGTTTTCTCCATGCCCAAGAAGTATTAAAAGATCTGGCTCCATCCTGGCTATCTGCCTGCAGAGTTCTGAACCTATACTACCACCAGCACCCGTAACCAAAATCCTCTTGCCTCTAAGATAACTTCCTATCTCTTTCAAATTGACTTTTACTTGCTCCCTCCCTAGTAAATCCTCTATGGAGATGTCTCTCAAATGCCCTATCCTAACCTTTCCATCTGTCAGCTCATATATTCCCGGAAGTGTCCTAACTCTAACTCTTCGAAGATCGATAGATTTCAATATCCTACTCATCTCTTCTTTAGTTGCAGACGGTATTGCTATTATCACTTCATCTATGTTCTCTCTCTCGACTATTTCCATCGTTTCAGTTATAGGCCCAAACACGGGTATTCCTCTGATCTTCCTTCCAATCTTCCTTTTCGAATCATCCATGAAGGCGATGACCTTCCCAAGATGAGGTCTCTTCTCAAATTCCTCAAGAAGCATTATGCCAGCATCTCCGGCTCCGATTATTAAAATCCTTTTCTCTCCTGCTTTTCCCCTTCTAAGACTGTTCAACCACTGCCAAGCGATTCTACTGAGTAACAGTAAGATCAACGAACCTAAGAATGTGCTAAAACCAACGGATCTAGGAAGGATCAAACCTTTGTAAAAGTAAAAGAAAGTAACACTGGCAAGGTAAGATATTATGCTTCCTCTGACAAGAAAAAGCATATCTCTGGGTGAAGCGTATTCCCAAACGATCCTGTAATTTCCATTCAGAAGGTACACTACTGAGGCTATAAGGGTGTATATAACAACTGATTCATCATATTTTCCCATTTCTTCGAAATTAAAGCCGAATCTCATGAATAGAGATATTATCCCTGAGAAAAGAGTTAGGCCTATATCTATTAAAAACAAAATTAACTTTCTAAACATAGTACTACCACCTCGTGATGATTCTTACCCCATCTTTAGGAACCACGTCGTATTTTCTCAAAAGCTCTCTAATATCTTCAGTTACATATACACGGACAAGCTGGATCAGGTTACTGCTCATCAATTTGTAGGCAGGGTATTTCTTTATATAATCTTCAAAGGATAATACCTCATCTCTCCAATTATCGTATATGTAGACGTTGCTTTGAAGAAATTCAGCAGGGTGAACTAATGTTAATTTGTACGGCGTGTCAACTTTGAAGATATCCTCAAAGTTCTCCAAAATCCATTGCACTCTACTCACATCCTCTTTTTCCACTCTCCCCTCATCCAGAATGTTTTCGAGCTTCAACCTTATCTTCTGGAGTACATCCATAGCGATGCTGTGACTGACAACGGAGGGATCGATTCCTTCAAGAGAGAAAGGTATCTCCACAACGAGTTTCCAAAGATCTCTTTCCCTGTATTTTTTGACCAATTTGTAAGCTTCTACGAGGTCATAATCTATTGGCTCGAGAACCATCTCCCCTTCCAATATATCCCTCATAACCTTATCCCTATCCTCTTTCAACTCGTCACAGTACTTATCAACTAAAGCTTTAAAGAGCTCTTCCACTTCCACCAGTATGGTTTCATCTGTGAGTTCCATGAAATCTCTTAGATTTTTAACTCTTTCCTCCAACCTGAGAGGTTTATAGGCGTATCGTAAGATCTCTTGGATCATAAGGTCTGCTGCCCTCGCTGTTTTATGAAAATACACGTTCTTATACATCATAAATCTGCCGAAAAGCATAGCATATATGTCATCCATCACCTTTATGTGATAGCACAGAATATCCTTTCCGTTCACCTTCTTTATCATGGAATTCCTTATGATCCTATCCATAGCCCCTGTTCCAAAATGCCTCGTACCACTGTGATAAGAATCTCTCAATAGGAAATCGAGCCTATCTGCCCCTAGCGGTCCTTGGACTATGTTGAACTCCACACTTCCGGACTCTTCACCTTCGAAAACTTTCAAAACCATTCTCATAACTTTTTCAAAACCTTCTTCGAGATTTTTGATCTCCTCTTTTAAAACTACCCGTAGATCCTCTATAACAGCTTTCTTCAAATCGCTTCTTGTCATTCTTTCAAAAACCTTCATCATCTCCTTTGGTAAGATCTCTAGGAGGATTCTCTTTCTGTATTCATCGTGCCCTTCTCTTATACCCAGTCTTTTGTAAACTACATCATCAAATTGATGACTGAAAGGGCCATGTCCAACATCATGAAGGAGCCCTGCAAGGCGTATAATCCTCTCCTTGCCTGGATCGTTGAAGAGGTTTTTTGCATACATTCCAGCAATGTGCATCGTTCCCAGAGAATGTGCAAAACGTGTATGAGTGGCACCTGGATAAACGATAGTAGCTCCTGCAAGTTGTGATAAAAACCTAAGTCTTTGAACAGGCAAAGTATCAACTACTATTATCTCCAGAGGATACAGAAATATCTCTGAGTGTATCGGATCTCGAGAAACCTTCTTAAGCAAGTTTTCGCTCCCTCCTCGTGGGCATGTTTATTTTACAACATAATATGGTATTATTAAAAGTGAAAGAATTGGGAAGAAGGTCATACAATGGCGAGGTGGGTGCTTCCGGAAGTAGACCGGGAAGATGTCGAAAGGTTGAGAAGAGAACTTGGAATCCTAGAAACAACAGCAGAAATTCTAGTAAGAAGAGGATATAAAGATCCTAGTGATGCTTGGCGTTTTATAAACCCATCATCCGATGTTGTAAACGACCCTTTCCTACTCAAAGATATGGAAAAAGCTGTTAAGATACTGCTAGAAGCGAGGAAGAAAGGAGAACCTGTTCTGATATATGGAGACTATGATGTTGACGGGATAACAGGTACAGCACTTCTGAAAGAGTTCCTGGAAAGGAATGGTTGGAACGTCTTATGTTACATACCCCATAGAGTCGATGAAGGATACGGTGTTCAACCTGATGTCGTGAAGTTATTCGCTCTCGATGGAGTAAGATACATGGTTACAGTAGATTGTGGCGTAACTGCATACGATGCTGTGCAAACAGCTAGAAAATATGGTATAAAGATGGTTATAACCGATCATCACGAGATAAAAAATGATCTCCCTCCTGCTGAGGCCGTCATCAATCCTAAAAGGAGCGATGATCCCTACCCTTTCAAAGAGTTAGCTGGTGTTGGTGTGGCTTACAAGCTCGTACAAGCCCTTTCAAATAGATTGGAAAAGAGTCTAGAAGATGATCTGTTGGATTTAGTGGCATTAGGAACCGTAGCGGATATGGTGCCACTTTTAAGTGAAAACAGGTATTTTGTCAAGAAAGGCTTAGAAATACTCAGCAGAACTAAAAGACCTGGTTTAAAACGTCTCATAAAGAAACTGGGATTGAATGGTTCTATAACGGCTCAGGATGTGAGTTACAAGATAGCGCCAAAAATAAACGCTGCAGGAAGAATGGGTAGTGCGGAAGAGGCGTTCAATTTGATCGTAACGACGAATTATACTGAAGCAGAAAAATTGGTGAAGAGACTCCTCGATCTGAATTATCTGAGAAGAGAAACTGAATCCAAGATATTCAAAGAAGCCATTAAAAAGATCGAATTGGAAGGATTAGATAAGGACCCAATAATAATTGTCGTCGACGATGATTGGCATGTTGGAGTGATAGGGATTGTGGCTGCAAAGCTTGCTGGAAGATACAGCAAACCTGTGGTTGTCATTTCCCTAAAGAATGGCCTGGGGAGGGGTTCTGCCAGAAGTGCAAACGGTGCCAACATAATGGATATATTCCTAAAATTTGCTGATCATTTCTATGAACTTGGAGGACACTCCATGGCGGTAGGTTTCACGATAGATCCTGATAAAATACCTCTTCTTCTGAAGAAATTCCGCGAGATCAATTTAGAGAAAGTGGAAGAAGATATCATTATCGATGCAGAGATGAGAAAGAACAATTTGAACGAACGACTATTGAGTGAAATGAACTTTTTGAGGCCGTTTGGTCAGGGAAATCCTGAGCCCTATTTCCTCATGAAAGACCTTTCCGTTGAGAGAGTGTCTGTTTTCGGAGAAGGGGATCAGGGAGTTAGATTGATCGTCAGGAAAGACGGCAAAATTCTCGAAATGGTAGGATATGGATTTAAAAAGATCATCGATATGGTTTCACAGATTCATCCGAACTTTTTAAAGATGGACGCGGTGGTAGGTCTAAGGCCTTTAAGTGGTTCTTTCCAATTCCAGATAGTGGACATGAAATTCTATATGGACCAAATCTTAGAAAGTAAGAGGAACTTCTTTATCTCCGAGGAGAAAAGGGTAGGTGTCATGAATGATTCCAATGAGATAGAAAAGTTTCTAGAAAATCCCACCAAATACAGCGTTTTCGTGGATATAAAAGAAAGAAACGCCCTTTATCTTAGATTGATAAACGATGTCAAAAAGAGAATCGGTGTAATATCTCTGAATAACGCATTGGCGTTGAATGCTTATCATGCTATCTTGAGACACCTTCCCAGAAGAAAACCTGGTTATTTGAATTCCTTAGTCAATAGAAAATCGAGTGATGGTTTCGATTTTATGACACTAACCTACTTTATGAAAAATCCCGACATCCTGCAGGAATACGACATCTTTGTGTTGAATGAACCGGCGGTATTAGCAAGGTTCTTCGAGAACGAATTGGTTCAGAATTTCCTGGACATATTTGAGCTCAATAAAAATAGGTTTCTCATGATTGGGTATATTCTGACAGGGGATTTTGAAAATCTTATACCAGAAGATTTTAAGATCGTTGATAGAAACAAGAAAGTGGAATTCATGATTATGGATCAAAGGAATCGAGGAACTCTAGAGGAAGTTTTGAAAAGGCGAACGTACACGATTCTCCTCTCTGATCAGAAAGAAATACCAAATCTCCTGAAGAAAGCAATAAAGGTTTCAGGGGATAGAAATATCACATTCTATGCAAATGCCATGAGGGATCATCACAAGATGATGGTGATGAGTTCCATAAGTAAGGACAAGATAAAGAGATTCATATGCTCAACGAACACCGATGGTCTACCGTCTCTTTTGGAAGAAGATGAGATATTCCTCTTCGACTTTCCTCTCACATCTTTGGAGATAATCGATGCCATTCAAAGACCCGGTATGATATTGAATCTAGCTTACAGCAAAGAGGATGTTTTAAAGAGGGAAAGAGAGCTTGAAGGTCTCTTCCCGAGCACCGAAAAAATCATGGAAATAATGAAATTGCTGGATGAATATCAAGAAGTACAAATTGATGAGTTCAAGAAAATCTTGAGGGAAAGGTTCCACATAAGTGAAAGTTACATCAAAGTGTACATTAAAGTTCTTGAGGATTTAGGCTACAAGGTTGTGAATGGAAAATTATTAAAAACTAGAGATAAACTGAGTAAGAGTTGGAGATCTATAGAGGGGGAATTCGAAATCTCCTATTTTGAGATAACGAAAAACATCTTGGCAGACAACACCAAGAGTATCTTGAGAACCCTGTTGGATCGGAGGAAAATCCTCTGAATGATTGTCGCCTTAGATTACGGAGAGAGAAGAACAGGTATAGCTTTTGGAGAGAATATTCCCAGGAAAATAGAAACCATCAACACGGAAAAGGTATTGAACACTTTAAAAAAGTTAAAACCGAATGTCGTAGTAATAGGTTTGCCTCTCTCAGCGAGTGGCCGGTATTCTGAGCAAACGTTCAAGACTTTGAAATTTGCTTTCGAAATTTCTAAGTATTTTAAAGTCTACATGATTGACGAAAGGTTCACAACTAAAATAGCGAACAAAATGCATGCAAAAGATAAAGATGCTGTGAGTGCTTATTTGATTTTCGAGACGTATGTTCAGAATCCAAAAATATCTTTGGAACTCAAAGATCCAACAAGAAAAGTCCTTGAAAAGGTTAAGATACCACCCGGTGCTAGGGTGTTGCTTCATGAATTTCCCGATCCCGATTTTGTAAAACCAGAAGAAAACGTATCAGTTGTTACAAAAAATCCCTTTCTCGCGTATATGTACCACACTAGAGGTTTCTTCGTTGAAAGGTATCTGAAAGATTTGGGGAAGTTCGATATAATCCTTACGAGTATAATGTTGAATGAACTAGAAGAGCATTTGAAAGAGAATGGAAAGATCGTGTGCCTGTAGCTCAAGGGATAGAGCGCTGGACTCCGGATCCAGAGGTTGCGGGTTCGAATCCCGCCAGGCACACCAGCCCCTAGACGGGGCTTTTTTCTTAGGATAGAATGAACTCGATGGGGAAAAATTTTAAAGGAGGTATGTGGGATGTCGAAAGGGGATCTTGGAATAGATCTGGGTACAGCAACGTTCATAGTCTATCAAAAAGGAAAAGGAATCGTTCTCTATGAGCCTTCTGTCGTTGCCATATCGGAAAAAACGGGAGAAATCGTAGCCATAGGGACGGAAGCCAAGAGTATGCTTGGAAAAACCCCTGAAGGTTTGAAAGCTGTAAAACCGATGAAAGATGGTGTGATAGCCGATTATAAAATAATCGAATCTGTCATAAAGACTTTCATAAGAAAGAGCCTGGGAAGATTTTTCCTTGTGAAACCGGAATTGGTGATAGGAGTACCAACGAAGATAACGGAAGTAGAAAAAAGAGCCGTTTTTGAAGCGGCTTTGAACGCGGGAGCGAGGAAGGTTCACATAGTTTCAGAGCCGATAGCCGCAGCTATAGGAGCTGGCATAGATGTGATGAAATCTGAGGGTAACATGATAGTCGACATAGGTGGGGGTACAACAGATATAGCTGTCATAAGCCTTGGAGGAACAGTGGTGGGAGATTCCATAAAGATAGCGGGGAATTCCATGGATGATGCCATTATGAAATACATAAAGAGAAAATACAGCTTGGTGATAGGGGAGTCAACAGCGGAAGAGATCAAAAAAAGAATAGGAAAAGCACATGAGATGTACGAAACGTATGAAATGGAGGTCAAGGGAAGGGATGCAATAACAGGGCTCCCGAGAACTGATAAGGTCACATCCGATGACGTTATGGAAGCGATAAGTCAGATTCTATCGAATATTGTCTCCAGAATAAAGATGGTTCTCGAAAGAACTCCTCCCGAGCTCTCGGCGGACATAATAAACAACGGCATACATTTAACAGGGGGAGGAGCGTTGCTCAGAGGTATAGACAAAGTGATACACGAGGAGATAAAGGTGAAAACCATCATATCCGAAGATCCGATAACGTGTGTTGCAAGAGGCACGGGAATGCTACTAGAAGATGAGAAACTCTTAAAAAGCGTTGCTACGACTTACATGAGGTGATGGTATATGCTGAGAGGTATCTACAACTCTGCGATGGGAATGCTCATCGATATGGCAAAACTCGACAGGATATCGAATGATCTTGCCAACGTCGATACGGCAGGTTACAAGCAAGATAGAGAAGCATTCAAGGCGATCCTGGATAGGATGATCGTATGTGTAGAGCCCGAACCTCTTAAAGAAACCGCTGTTGTAACACCAATTGGAAAGCTTGAACATGCTGTAGTTCTGGATGAGGTAGTTGTGGATTTCACCGAAGGTGCTCTGGAGAATACGAAAGTACCAACGCATCTAGCGATAGATGGTGAGGGGCTGTTCACCGTTGAAAGAGATGGAAGGGTTTTCTACACAAGGGACGGAGAGTTCACGCTGGACTCTCAAGGATTTCTAGTTACAAAATCGGGCGATAGAGTTTTGGATGTGAATGGAAATCCCATAAGATTTCTGGACGGTTACAGCTTTGATGAGGAGGGGAATTTGAGGGATCGAAACGGTAACGTCGTGACGAGAATAGGAGTGTACACCTTCGATGATCCCAGAAGACTCGAAAAGTTTGGAAACAACTATTTCTATGAAACTGAGAGAAGTGGTAGAGCGAAACCATCTCAAAACTTTAGGATTTTGGTGGGATATGTAGAAAAATCCAATGTGGAGGTTGTCAGAGCCATGGTTGGGATGATAAACGCTTTGAGGCACTACGAGACTTCTCAAAGAGCCATACTTGTCAACGATGAGACGTTGGGAAGACTCATAAACAACGTTGCCACACTCAGGTGAGGAGGGATCAAGGTATGATGATTTCTCTTTATTCTGCTGCAACTGGTATGTCCGCTCAGCAATTTAAACTCGATACCATCGCGAATAACCTTGCAAACGTTGATACGACGGGATATAAGAAAGTGAGAGCGGAATTTCAAGATCTCGTTTATCAATACATAAAGAATGCAGGTACACCCACAGCAGGTACTTCAAGACTCCCAACGGGGTTATACGTTGGGCATGGTGTGAGACTCGCTGCCACAACCAGAATTTTCACGCTTGGAAATCTCGAACAAACTGGAAACGCTTTAGATCTAGCGATAGCAGGGGATGGGTTCTTCCAAGTGCAACTTCAAGATGGGAGGATCGCTTACACAAGGGATGGCTCGTTCAAAGTGGACAGCGGCGGAAACATAGTGACCTCAAATGGCCTTGCTCTAGTTCCAAATATAGTTGTGCCTACAAATGCAGTCGCGATAAACGTCTCACCGGACGGTATAGTTTCCGCAGAGCTTCAAGATGGTACCATACAGAATCTTGGAACCATTACACTCGTCAGGTTCGTAAATCCAGCAGGCCTCAAAGCTATAGGCGATAACCTTTTCCTGGCTACCGCTTCTTCTGGTGAACCGATCGAAGGAACGCCAGGACAAGATGGTTTTGGATCCATAAGGCAGGGATATCTCGAGAAATCGAATGTGGATGTTGTAAGGGAAATGGTTGACATGATAACAGCTCAAAGAGCTTACGAGTTCAACTCAAGGGCAATACAGACAGCTGATGAAATGTTGAGAACTGCCACCACTCTGAAGAGATGATGACCTTGAGGAAGTTCTTCATGCTCTTTCTGTTACTTGTTAGTTCTGTAACATTCTCAACCGTTGTTCAATTGAAAAGTGATATATCCTTGTATCCCGGGGTTCTAAAGCTCCGGGATATTTTAAGTAGTCACTCAGAAATAGCCGAAAGTCTTTTGGAAAAACCTATCATGTTTCTTCTTCCAGGACTTACCTACAGAATGGATAAGACATTTTTTGAAAGAAAATTTCCCAATTTGGATTTTGAAGGGGCAGACAGTGTAACGATAACTGTCAGCGCATCACCTCTAGATTTCGAAAAGATTCTTAAAGAGAAGATAAAAGATTACCTTGATTTGAAAGATGATTTCCAATTTTTTGTTGAGAGAAGTTACGGTTTCCCAGAGAACCTTGGAAACTTCTCCATAAGAATAACGAGGATATCTCAAAGCAGAGTGAGCGTTTTCATAAAATTTCAGGGAAGAAGTGTTAGCTACGTGACTCTTCAATTGAAACTGGTATCTTTAAGGAAAGTCGTGGTATCAGCCAGAAGAATAAATTATGGTGAGGTCATATCAAAAGAAGATCTTGAATACGCTAAGGTGAACGTTCTGGATATCAAGGGAACATACATAGAAAGTATAGAAAAGTGTGTGAGGAAAAGGGCGAAGAAGATGTTCAATAAGGGGGAAGTCATACTTCAGGAGTTTCTGGAGAAAATGCCGGACGTGGTAAGAGGACAGATAATCTTGGCCTATGTTGAATTTCCCGGGATTAGGGTTATGTCATTGGTTCGTAGCATGGAGAATGGATGGATCGGAGAAACGATAGCGGCAAGGAATTTAGAAACAGGAAGATTGGTCTATGGGATTTTAGAGGAAGGTCCCTTTCTCCGAGTTCTGGAGGTGGCACGATGAAGAGATTTCTCATTTTATCTCTTCTAATAATTGTAACAGTCAGCCTACTTTCTACATCTCTATGGAACTCGTCAAAGAATGAGAGATTCAAGAACCTCCTTGCTTCAAAGAAAGCGCGAGAAGTCGGGGATATTTTAACAGTCGTGGTCTATGAGAATCCAACGATATCTTCCAAATCGAGTCATGACGCCTTTAAAAAGGCACTTCTTGGAGTTGTCAGTGGTACTATACAAGCTCTCACAGACTTTGACCTTTCAAAATACATACCGATAAACAACAATCCAACGACCAGAGAAAGAACTGGCTCCATGAGAACCTCCATAATCATGAAGATAGCAGCTGTCGTGGTGGATGTGGATGAAAGAGGAAACCTTGTTATAGAAGGAAGGAAGAAAATAAAGATAGGAGAGGATCTCAAAGAGATGATTTTAAGAGGTGTTGTAAGACCTGAAGATATAAGCTCTGATAACACGGTTGATTCATCAAAAATTGCAAATTCTGAAATATGGATAAACGGAAGGATAGTTTTCAAGAGTTCACCGGATGAGCAAGAATCGTGGCTTGACCTTATACTCTCAACTTTGGCTGACCTCTTCTTCTAATGGAGGGATAAGAATGAAAAAGATTGTTGCATTTTCACTCATTCTTGCTTCCATTATGACGCTTTCTGTTACTGTGAGATTGAAAGATATTGCAATGTTCAGAGGGGCTAGGGATAACCAGCTCTTTGGTATAGGTCTTGTTGTTGGGTTGAACGGAACGGGAGATTCGGGAAAGATCGTATCGTCCCTTCTTGCGAACATGATAAAGAATTTTGGACTGGATGTTGATAAAGACCAGTTGAAATCCAAAAACACTGCTTTGGTCATGGTTCTCGTTGATATTCCACCTTTCTACAAGGAAGGAATGAAACTTGATTGTGTTGTCGCTTCGATATCGGATGCAAAATCACTTGAAGGAGGATTCTTGATACAGACTCCTCTGTACGGTGCCGATGGTAAGGTATACGCAGTTGCACAGGGGCCTATAAGTATAGGTGGTACAGATGTTAAGGGTTCTGCGAATCTTCAGACAAGATATAAAGTCATCGGTTACATACCAGGGGGAGCTATCGTTGAAAATGAGATACCCCACAATATAGTCGAGGACGATACGGTGACTATTCTTCTGAGAAACCCGGATGTAACGACGGCAGCAAGAGTTGCAAGTTCCATAAACAACAAGTTCGACATGAAACTCGCAAAAGCGATCGATCCTTCCACGATAAGAGTGAAAATACCGGATGTTTTTAAAGATGATGTCATAACCTTCTTATCCCTTTTGGAGGAGATAGAGGTCGTTCCCGACGTATCGGCTAAAGTTGTTGTCAACGAGAGAACGGGAACGGTCGTTTTCGGTGGAAACGTTAAACTGTCTGATTTTACGATTTCATACGGTTCGTTCACCATATCCATAGTGAACGGCAAGATAGAAAACGGCGAAGCTACCGTTCAAAACCTTGTGAATGCCTTGAAAGCTCTTGGAGCAACACCTCAGGATATAATAGCCATCCTTCAGGCTCTTCACGAAGCGGGAGTTCTCCATGGAGAACTAATCGTGATGTGAGGTGAGATAGTTGTTGATATACGGAGTGTCAGATCTCAGAAATTATGATTTGAAAAGAGCTTGTAAGGAATTCGTTGGAAGCTTTTTCTACGAGATCTTTAAAAAGATGTACGATACGATACCAAGATCCGACCTTATTCCTGAAACTTATGCCGAAAGATGGTTTAAAGAGATGCTACTTTATGAATATTCCAAAAAAGTGGCCGATGATTCCTTAAAACCTCTGGTGGATATGATATACAAGACTCTCTCCAAGGGAGTATGGAGAGGAAAGAATGGGAAAATGTAGAATATGTGGGCTCGTATCTGATGAAATAAGCGAAACTATAGGACTGTGTGTGAAATGCTTGAGAGAGAACCCTTCCATGGCTTTGCAGATGATTAAAGAAGTCCGCGAAGAGTGGAGAAAGTCCCTCAAACTCCCTCTTCACTCCCCCAGGATAGGAAACGTTTCATGCCACATGTGTGTGAACCACTGCAACATACCGGAAGGAGAATTTGGCTACTGTGGAATCATTAAAAATGAAGGAGGAAAGCTTTCAACGATTTCCGGAGGATTCAACAAAGCGTACCTTCACTGGTATTTTGACCCATTACCGACGAACTGTGTTGCGACGCCAGTATGTCCTGAAAGAAAGAGCTATGGTTTTTACAATCTGGCGGTATTCTTTGCAGGTTGCAATCTAGATTGTCTCTTCTGTCAAAACATACATCACAAATACATGATAAAAGATGGGAAAGTGAAAAAAGATGAGGGCGTGATCCTGACCGATGAAGAACTTTTCAATATAGCTTTGGATGCTCGAGTTGCCTGTATCTGCTTCTTTGGAGGAGATCCGATACCTCATATAGCTTACACTATCAAGGTTGCTAGGAAGGTTGTGAGATATTCCAAGAAAGTGAAGAGAGTTTGTTGGGAGACAAACGGCTTGATGGATACCAATATCACAGAGAATATGGCAAAGTTGTGCGCAGAAACTGGTGGAAAGGTAAAGATCGATTGGAAGGCCTACACTCCCATACTCTATCAGGTTCTAACGGGAGTTGAAGGCGAAAAAGCTATCGAAAGACTCAAGGAAAATGTGAGGATACTCGCAAGCTACGGGATCTTAGTTGTCAGCACACTTGTGATTCCTCATTACGTGGATGCTATAGAGGTTGAAGGAATAGCTAGATTTTTAGCCAGTATCGACCCTGAGATCCCGTATATCCTCCTTGGATTTGCACCTCAACATCTGATGTTTGATGTTCCCACAACGAGCAGAAAACAGATGGATGAAGTGTATTCCGTTGCCTTGAATTCAGGCTTAAAGAATGTTCATATAGGTAACAGATGGCTTCTCAGATGAGAATTTCAAGAGGAAAAATTTGACAAGTGGTATGTCCAAGGAGTAATATATAAATCGTGTCCTCGCGAGGGCATAGAAATTTGTAAGGAGGAGTTATGCTATGAGAGGAAAAGTTAAGTGGTTTGACCCCAAAAAGGGGTATGGTTTCATAACGATGGACGAAGGAGGGGACATATTCGTACACTGGACAGCCATCGATATGGAAGGTTTCAAAACCCTGAAGGAAGGACAGATAGTTGAGTTCGACATTCAGCAAGGAAAGAAAGGACCTCAAGCCGCGCATGTCAAGGTCATAAGTTGAAAGTAATAGGCCCCCTCGGGGGCCTTGAATATTGATGGTTGTTATGGTAAGATTCTCTGATGACACTTTCTAGAGAGGTGAGATGAGAGATGAAAAAAGGAATACATCCTGAGATGAAGCTCGTTACTGTGAAATGTGCTTGTGGTGCTGAACACACATTCTGGACAACAAAGCCGAATATAAGGATCGATGTGTGTTCAAATTGCCACCCGTTCTATAAAGGTGGAGGAAAGAGTGGTGTGGTCATAGTCGACACAGAAGGGAGAATAGAGAAATTCAGGAAAAAATATGGAGAGAACTACTGAGGGAGCGTCAGCTCCCATTTATTGATTATTATTTTTATATTTCTAAGGAGGGTTCAGTTGTGAAAGTTGGTGAACTTGTGAAAGGCAAGGTCGTAAAGCTGATGAGGTACGGAGCTGTGGTAAAACTTGAAGGAGGAGAAGAAGGATTCGTCCATATATCCAAGATCTCCAACGATTATGTCAGAAGGGTTCAAGATTACCTCAAAGAAGGTCAAGAAGTAACCGCGAAAATTGTTGGGAGAACTAGAGACGGAAAGTGGGAGCTTTCCATGAAGGGACAGAAGAATGTAATCCGAGACACGAAAAAAGATGAGTTTGAAAGAAAACTAGCTCGCTTCCTGAGAGAGAGTGAAAGGAAGCTTTCTGAGTACAGGAAAAGAGTGGAGAAAAAAGGTGGAAGGGGCAGATGGTGATCAACGGGAGCGTGCCAACGCTCCCGATTTTGTTATATCGCTGAGAACTTCTGGAAATTTTTTTCCCCATCTCACAACCAAAACTTCTGTACCGACACCTGCAAAGGCATCTAGCTCTTCCACATCAGGATTAAACATCCTTATGCATCCATGAGAAATCCTCTTTCCAATTTCCCAGGGTTTCGATGTACCATGTATACCATAAGTGGGATCTGAAAGTTGAAGATAGCGTGTTCCTAGTCCATTTATGGGTGATCTCGGTGATATATACTCACCGAACCAGTACAAAGCAGGATCTATTTCTTTCCTGAGAATCCAATATTTGCCAGGTGGAGTGGCATCACTCCTACCAATGGCAACAGGGTAAACTTTCAAGAGGATATTGTCGTAGTACAGAGCAAGGCGTGATGTTGAAAGGTCTATGACTACGGTGGTTGGATTATCGGTGAACATGACTTTCCCTAGTTTCAACTTCTGCCCAGCTATTATCAAATTTGGATTTTCCAGAGAATTTATCAATACTAGATCTCCCACTCTCAGATTGTATTTCATAGCTATGCTCCATAGTGTTTCCCCAGGTTGTACAATATGGTATCTTGGTTCAATAGGCACGATTTCGAAAATACCGACATCTCCCCTTAGAGGAACCGCAACTCCTTTCAGAACGAATATCTCTTTTCTTAACTTAACCGATATACCGTATTTTCCCCTCAGTTCAACCACAACATCTCCGATACCGTCTTTGAGATCTGATTTGAAGAACGATATTACTTCATCATTCATCCTGAAAAATTTTCTTTCTTTACCGCAGACAATCAGCTTTTCAACTTTCCAATCTTTAGATGCTCTCACTATGATATAGATGTAGGGAACTCTCTCTTTGAAATCGGAAAGAATTCTGATATCCAGATCCTCTCTCAAAAACTTCAGATCCAGAACTTCTGGGATACTTCCCTTCATACGATTTCCAAAGATGCTCGTTCCTTCAACGATCGGAACAACCCAATCGGGAAGATCTTTCATATCAAATACGAACCTGTTCATGGTTGAGGAACTTGGCTTCAAAAAACCGGTGGGTGTGTACAGAAGCATTTTGAGGTTCCCTTGGAGCTTGTAAAGAGGTTTTATAGAAAGTTCAATCGTGTTCCCTTCTACCCTATCGATCTTCACCATGTGATCTGCGGAGAATATTAACGACTGTATCAAACACATGAAAAGCAATAACTTCCTTATCATACGGACCAACCCTCTTTTTATCCCCCTCTTTTGTTAGTATAACAACTTCTGCTGTATCACTTCCTGCTGTTCTGCGGACATCGTTCACTACCACCACATCCAGATTTTTCTCCTTCAATTTCTCCCAAGCATTTTCCTCGAAGTTTTCTGTCTCTGCAGAGAATCCAACCAGAACCTTATTATCCTTTTTCTTCCCAAGCTCTTTCAATATATCGGGATTTCTCACAAGAGAAAGTGAAAAACTCTCCATATCTTTCTTTATTTTGCTCTTTGAATACGTGGATGGTCTGTAATCCGCAACTGCTGCGTTCATCACTATCACATCCATATTCTCGTATCGTTTTAACACTTCCCTTTTCATTTCTTCAGCAGATATCACTTTCACAAACTCATCAAGAAAAGGAGGAGGCGAAAGAGATACGGGTCCACTTATGAGACAAACGTGCCCTCCCAACCTTTTCGCAACCTTTGCCAAAGCGTATCCCATTTTCCCGCTGCTCACATTGCTTATGAACCTAACGGGATCGAGGTGTTCCCTTGTTGGTCCTGCCGTTACAAGAATCTTGTAACCTTTCAGAGGTTTTTCCCAAGTCACCATATGAATGGCTTCCTCTATTACTTCGTTATCAGGATATCTTCCTTTCCCCCAATCACCACATGCCAGAAACCCCTCCTCAGGTTCGAGTACAAGCCACCCGTTATCCTTCAGCGTGATCAGATTTCGCTGAGTTATAGGATTTCCATACATCCTATCGTTCATTGTTGGAACTATCACCTTGGAGGCTCTGTTGAAAGCGAGAGCCACAAGAGTTAATAGATTGTCTGCTCTTCCCGTGGCTATTTTTGCTATAGTATCAGCTGTAGCAGGGGCTATCACTAAAACATCTGCCCATCTGGAGAGCTCAGTGTGTGGGATCCAGCCGTCTTTGACCTCGAACGGATCGATGAAAACAGGGCAATTCCCTACCGATGAGAAAACAACTGGAGAGAGCAATTTGGTGGCATTGGGAGTCATGACGATCTTCAGTTCATATCCTTTTTTTCTCAGTCTGCTGACAAGATCCACGGCTTTGTATATAGCGATGCCTGAACTCACTCCAAGAAGAATTCTCAATATACCACCTCATTGTTTAACTTTAGGTATCAGAGCTTTTAGTATCTCTTCATTCTTGATCCTTATGTATCCCAGTTCTAGTTCTTTGAAGGCAATATTCACAGGATTTTCATCGGGGACTGTAAGAAAAGGTCTTGCATACTCCACGATCGCTTCTGCTCTTTTAGCAACTGCTATGGGGATGGCGTACTTGTAAGGGATCTTTTTTAAAAATTCATCGTAGTTTATCTTAGAACTCACTTTCCTTTCCATTCCATCACCTCCATCCTGTATCTCTCAACTACTTCCCTCTGTCGCACAGTTCTTAACCTTTCGGATCTTATGATCGATTTCAGATCATTTATTGCTTCCTTCAAGTCTCTGTTTATTATAAGGTAATCGAACTCTTCTATCAACTGAAGTTCCCATCTGGCATCTTCAAGCCTTCTCTCCATGGCTTCTTTATCCTCTGTCTTTCTCTTTTCAAGTCTCTTTCTGAGATCTTCCATGGAAGGAGGCGCGATGAATATGTAGACAGCGTCTTTCGCTTTCTTCTTAACACTCAAAGCTCCTTGGACATCTATATCCAATATAACGTCCTTTCCTTTGTTTACGGTGTCTTCCACGAATTTCCTTGGGGTTCCGTAAAGGTGTCCATGAACTCTTGCCCACTCCAAGAACTCGTCTTTCTCTATCATTTTTTTGAATTCTTCCTCACTCACAAAGAAATAATCCTCTCCATCGACCTCATCAGGTCTCTTCGGTCGCGTGGTACAAGATACAGAGAAAACGGTATCCTCTATCTCCGATAGAATGGACTTTATCATACTGGTCTTACCGACTCCTGAAGGTCCGCTTACGACGAACAAGATTCCTTTTCTCATCTCTCAACCCCTCGATCGCATTCTATGTAGAAGCTCTTCTATCTCCAGAAAAGATTGCTTGAATCTTTGAGCGATGGTTTCTGGTTGTATGGCACTCAAAATGATGTGATTGCTGTCAGTTATCAAGATAGCTCTTGTTTTTCTGCCGTAAGTTGCATCTATGAGTTTTCCTTCATTTTTAGCTTCTTCTTTCATCCTTTTAAGAGGTGCGGATTCAGGATTCACGATGGCTATGACCCTATCTCCTGCGACTACATTTCCAAATCCAATGTTTATTAACCCGTACATTCAATCACCTCCTACTCTACGTTTTGTATCTGCTCTCTGAATTGGCTTACAAGAATCTTACCTTCAAGGGCAGCATCGGTTATCTCTTTCAAGACAGATTTTGCAAGAATCGTGTTGAGTTCTCTCAAAAACTCCTGAGCCAAAAAATCGAGATGTAGACCTATGGAATCATCTTTTTCAAGAAGTTCTCTTGCCTTTTGTTGATGACTCTTCAACCTAGTTATTTCCTCCCGTATATCAGCTTTTATGAGAGAGGCAGCCAGGGCGTTCTCAAAGATTTTCATATTCACATCCACATTTTCAGGAAGTACTTCTTCGAAATTCTCCATGAGTTTCTTCTTGTATAGAGTTGGTAGATCTTGGGAGTGACTCTCTATGAGAGTGATTTTTTCCTCCAAGTCATTCAATATATTCTGAAGATCTTTTTTCAGTCTTTCTCCTTCTTTTTTTCTATCCTCAACTAACTTTTTCAGGGTCATTTCAAGAGTTGGTTCAACAACGTTCCACACTTTTTCCAAATCTTCCTCAGAAATATCGAATCTGATAATGTCTTTGAATCTCAAAAGATCTTCTAATTTCACAGGCTCTGGGAGTGAAAGGGTGGAATTTATACTCTCTAACGCTTCATAGTACGATCTTAAAAGCCCGAAATCCACAGTTATACCTTTAGGAGGTTCCACAAAGACGATGCGTATCTTTATCTGAATTTTCCCTCTTTTTATGTACTTCTTGACCATATTGTGGATATCTATCTCGTAAGGAGAAAGAAAAGGGGGAATTGAAAGATCCAGGCTCAAGTACTTGGAATTTAGAGATTTTGCTTCCACTTTTACCTTGCATGATTCACCTATGTTTTCGAAGGAAGCATACCCTGTCATGCTTTTCATACGATCTACTCCCTCTTTTGGAGATTATACCACTATAATTTCAAATATTTCACAATTTCTTCCAATTTCTCTAGAAAACTCTTTATTTCATCTTCTGTGTTCATTTTGCTCAGACTGATCCTTATTGCCCCTTCTGCGATCAAAGGATCGAGATTTAAAGCCTTCAGAACGTGACTCGATATCCCTTCTCTACTTGCGCAGGCAGAGCCTGTGGAGACGAAAATTCCCTCTGAAGACAGAGCATTCACCAATACGGAGCCTCTAATACCAGGGAAAGATACTGAGAGGGTGTTGGAGATGGAATCTTCAAGGGGAGATATAACAAACACTCCAAGTTTTTGAACTTTTTCTGCAATCATTATTATGAAATATTAAAGTTTGTCTATGGAGTCATCCAGTTCATAACATGAAAGAAGAAAGGC
>Ga0180301_10001280_pt1 | contig 19795 bp, 19 predicted proteins | sample GuaBasSediGuay16_FD_121797 | JGI IMG/M metagenome (GOLD analysis project Ga0180301, IMG submission 121797) | Subseafloor sediment microbial communities from Guaymas Basin, Gulf of California, Mexico - Guay16, Core 4569-2, 12-15 cm | ecosystem: Environmental > Aquatic > Marine > Hydrothermal...
CTGATACACGTAATTGACCAGGATAAATGCATAAAGTGCGGAACATGCTTTGAATCTTGCCCCCCGCGCTTTGCTGCCGTGAAAAAGATTACCGGTGAGCCTGCACCTCCTCCAATTCCTGAAGAACAAAGAACCATAGTCCGAAAGAGCAAGAAAACCAGTGCCGCATAAAGCCCGGCAATGCTAAAATATCCTCCTCCACAAGGAAGAAAAATAGTTGAACGGGTCAGGAAATAATACTAGATCCTACCAGGTTATTTGGTGTGAAAGAGACATCTGCCGGAGCAGTTCTCAAGAATTGATTGGAGAAGAACCTCTTTTGATTCGTATTGATGGGAAAGCATATTCAGTGGTAATGAGAACGCCCGGGGAGGAGGTATTCCACGCAGCGGGCCTATGTCTTGGGGAAGGGATCGTGGATTCTCCTGACGATTTTGCCACCATAGGCTACTGTGAAGAACTGGATCCAAATGCTATTGATATTCGGCTTAGACCCGAAAGGCGCCAAAGAATTCCTGATATTCTTGACAGAAGGGGCTTTGTCAGCCAGACCAGTTGCGGCATTTGCGGCAAAGAAATGATCAGGGACCTCTTTCAGATACTGGCGCCCGCTCAAGATGACTTCAAAATTGAGATCAGCCGGGTTCTTGATTGTGCCAACAGACTTTCAAGAAACCAGAGCTACTACCAGAGAACAAAGGGATCGCACGCTGCAATGATATTTGACAATCAGCTTGAGGTGATCTCTTTTGCTGAAGATGTCGGTCGACACAATGCCCTTGACAAGGCAATAGGAAAGGCCTTTATGAATAAGAAGCTGCCCGAGGCCTCAATTCTGATTCTGTCTTCAAGGATAAGCTATGAATTGGTCCAAAAAGCCGCAAGAGCGCAGATCCCGATCATGATCAGCAAATCAAGACCAACCGCCCTTGCCGCTGAAATGGGCCTAGCCCTTAACATGACTCTTGCATGCTCTCCCAGTGAATCAGAGTTGATAATAGTATGCGGTGAAAAACGACTGCTGAGACAACAGAATACCTTGATGGGGCTGAAAACAGCAGGGCTGGCTTGAAGATCAATGATGAACAAGGTTGATAAGAAATATCTTGAACCAACATCCATTATAGATAGTGACAATAAGGATATCATCCATTTTGCCATTGACACTATCGGAGATAGCTCCGCTGACGAAATAGATAAAGCGGTAAAGCTTTACTATGCGGTGCGTGATGGAATATGGTACGATCCTTACTCTCCTTTTTACCTCCCCGAGCACTACCGTGCGAGCAATATCCTTAAAAGAAAAAGAGGGTTTTGCGTGCCAAAAGCTTCACTGCTTTGCGCTCTTGCAAGGGCAGTCGGCATTCCCGCAAGGGTCGGCTTTGCAGATGTGCGCAATCACCTTGCCACCAAACAACTCCTTGAAAGGATGGGTTCTGATCTTTTTGTTTACCACGGCTTTGCCCACCTCTACCTCAAGGGAAAATGGGTCATAGCAACGCCTGCTTTTAACGCCGAACTTTGCAAGAAACACAACGTGGCCCCGCTGGAATTCAACGGCCGTGAAGATTCCATTTTTCAGGCATACAACCTGGAACAAAAGGAATTCATGGAGTATGTAACCTATCACGGGGTGTTTGCGGATATCCCTGTGAAAGAGATTGTCTCTGCGTGGGAGAAGGCTTACGGCAAACACCGAATTCAGCGGTGGATAGAGGAGCTTGAGCGATCCGGGGGCAAATCGCTCAAGGATTTCTATGCCGAGGACCTGATCGAAAAGAAAGCCTTTACCTGAGGACGGGCAACTCTAAGAGCCGCACTTGAGTTCAAATTTTCGATCGTGTGCCCTTTCATCTGCAAAGCTCTCATTCAACCTTGGAGGGCTAATGATCCCCAGGCAGTCATAGATGAAAGAAAAAACCACCAGTCTTTTTCAGCTTCATTCTGCAATTCTTCTATTTGGACTGGCTGGGTTATTTGGCAAGTTACTCTCTCTTTCCCCGTTTATCATCGTTCTTGGCCGTGCTGCATTTGCTGCACTTTCCCTGGGCATAATATTAGGCTTGTCAGGGCATCAGCTGCGAGTGCGCCGATGGGAAGACTTACCCAGTTTTATTGGTCTGGGCGGCCTTCTTGCACTTCATTGGACGACGTTTTTTCATGCCATTCAGGTGTCGACGATTGCAATTGGTTTGCTCACATATGCCACCTTTCCTGCATTTGTCACCATCATGGAACCTTATTTTTTCAGGGAAAAAGTTTCCCCTGTCGACGTTCTGGCCACTGGCTTGGTGGTGCTGGGCATTGTGTTGATTGTTCCAAGCTTCGACCTGGTATCAGGCATAACGAGGGGTGCCCTGTGGGGAACCCTCTCCGGATTTTCTTTTGCAATACTATCACTTTTGAACCGCAAATACGTTAAGACTTATTCTTCCTTTGTGATTACCTTCTACCAAAACGCATTCGCAGCTTTGCTTCTTCTACCTTTCTTTTTCATGGAAACCCAATTACCCCGAGTCAGGGATCTCTTGCTCCTCTTCACCCTGGGAATCTTTTGCACCGCGCTTGCTCATGGACTTTTTGTCAAGGCACTTGAGCACCTCCGTGCCCATGTGGCAAGTATCGCTGCATGTATGGAGCCTGTGTATGGAATTATTCTGGCTCTTGTGCTTCTGGGAGAGGTGCCAAAGCCCAGAACAGTGCTAGGTGGGGCTGTCATTCTGGGAACAGCACTTATGGTGACCGCAAGGCATAAAGGAAGCTAAATAAAGCTCAGGCAAGCATAAGCTTTTCTGCTTTGCGCTTCAGCCTATCCCTCCATTTTCAAGGTCAAATAAAGCGTGGCACCCCTGCGGCTTACAAGGAGTAGGACAGTATCTCCTGGTTTATAACTTCTTATTTTTTGCTTAAAAGCCTTGAGATTTGTAATAGGCGCCTGGTCCACTTCCACTATAACGTCACCTGGTCTGAGGCCTGCTCCCGAGGCTGATGACCCGGGTTCAACTTCGACCACTACCAGGCCTCTTGTTTCCGACAACCCGAAAGTTCTTGCCAGCTCAGGCGTTATCTCCTCAACTCTCATCCCGAGTCTTTGGTTTGCTTCCTGGTCGGCCTCTTCTTCTGTCTCTTCTTTGAGCTTTCCTATTTTAACCTGGATTTCTTTTCTTTTTCCCCTGCGGATAACTTCAACCACCACTTTTTTGCCAACAGGAGTTGCTCCCACCAGGTAAGGCAGGTCATTCATTTCTTTGACCTCTCTCCCGTCATAGGTCACAATCACATCACCCCTCTGGATGCCTGCCTTGTCTGCAGGTCCTCCCGGGGTTATATCCGCAACCAGTGCTCCTTTTGCGCTCGCAAGCCCGAATTTCTTCCTCAGATCAGGAGTGATTTTCTGAATCATAACCCCAAGCCAGCCTCTCACAACCTTGCCTTTTTTCAGTTGTGGGAGAAGATCCTTGGCAATGTTGACGGGAATGGCAAAACCAATGCCAATGCTCCCCCCGCTCTGTGAGTAAATTGCAGTGTTGATACCTATCACCCTGCCCTCTGTGTCGAGTAAAGGCCCGCCGCTGTTGCCCGGATTGATCGAGGCATCGGTCTGGATAAAATTATCGTAGGAACCTGCGCCAATGTGCCTGTATTTAGCGCTCACAATGCCTGCTGTAACTGTATTTCCAAGGCCGAAAGGGTTTCCAATTGCTATGACCCAATCGCCCACTTCCAGTTTTTCCGAGTCACCAAGAGGCAGGGGTTTGAAAGGGGTCCCGGAGTCGATTTTGATCAGGGCTAAATCGCTTTTCGAGTCCCGGCCAATGACTTTGGCCTTAAACTCTCTTCCATCCGCAAGCTTGACCTTGATCTCGTTCGCCTTTTCAACCACGTGATTGTTGGTTAATATGAATCCTTGCTCGTCGATTATGAAACCTGTTCCAAGGCTCTGTTGCTTGAAATTTCGTGGAACCTGGTTTCCAAAAAAACGCTCAAAAAAGTCCCTAAAAGGATCATCTTGCCCGAAAGGCAACACTAATTGTCCCCTCCCCTTCACTACCTTCACTGTGCTGATGTTAACCACCGAGGGACTGGCCTGTTTGGCAAGTTGAGCAAATGAAGCAGGGGGTCCTGCCTGAGCTGCGCAGAAGGCTCCAGTGGCGCAAGGGAATAAGCTCAAAGCTCCCACAATAAGAAAAATGGCAACCACAAAATATAACTTTACCCCCGGTTTCACCTTGTTTTTGCAAAAGATTTTCTCATGCTTCATAAAAAGTCCTAACCTTTCCAGTATTTCTTTTTAAAGGATTGACGAAGGAGAAGCTCCAAATATCGTGAGGCTTGCACTTCCAACCTTATTTCCTGAAAAGTCATTATTTCAGGATAAAGAGGCTATTTCAAGCTTCAATCTTGCCCTCTCCCCGAAAATCGTTTCAAAACCTTAGAGCAAATGGGAATTCAGTTAGTCGCTGATGCCTTGTGTTCATTCAAGAGAAGACAATGTTTTGAAAAAGCGAAAAGCCACCAAAAGTGGCTTATTGAATCTGCGGGGTATCAAAGCGGATTCGAATGCTAAGTGTAACAAATTAAAGTCTGACCCTGGTGCCGAAGGGGGGACTCGAACCCCCACAGGCATTCGCCCACTAGACCCTGAACCTAGCGCGTCTACCAGTTCCGCCACTTCGGCACGATAATGGGAGTTGATATTTTTGATTAAATATTTATATTATCAACAAATTTGTGTCAACTACATAATTAAAACGCGATCAGCCTGACTGGCTGTCTCTTGTTTTTCCTGGCATAAATCTTCATCGAGGAAAGCACGGCTTATTGATGGATGTTATTCGTGATCTGGATTCGCTGCAAGAACCGCTTCGCAATCCTGTGCTGACCATAGGCAACTTTGACGGGGTACACAGAGGCCACTTAGCGCTTTTTGAAAAAGTCAAGCAAAGGGCCAAGGCCATGGGGGGGCAGTCCGCGGTTATGACATTTGAACCCCACCCTACGAAAGTGATGAACTTCGGGAAAGGGCCCCCTCTCATCACTCCTGTTAATCAGAAGCTGGATCTAATAAAGAAAGCGGGGATCGAAGTAATTTTTTGCCTTCCTTTTACACGTCAATTTGCCGCCATTTCTGCAGAGGATTTTGTCAGGAAGATCCTTGTTCAAAAAATTGGTATTAAGGAAATTGTCGTTGGCTACGACTACACCTTTGGGCACAACCGCGAAGGGAACATTTCGTTCTTGAAGAAAAGGGGCGCTGAGCTGGGCTTTGTTGTTCATATTGTTGAGCCCGTCCATATTGATAACAAGCTGGTGTCAAGCACTTCCATCAGAAAGCTTGTGCAGGAAGGAAATCTTGAGGAGGCAAAAAAATACCTCGGAAGGGACTACCAGATTCAGGGGACAGTGGTAAAGGGTCAAAGCAGGGGCGTAAAACTGCTCGGTTTTCCCACCGCCAATCTGAAATTGATTGATGAACTGTTTCCAAAACGCGGCGTATACGCCGTAACCGTCCTGATTGACGGCAAAAAGTATCAGGGGGTCACAAATATAGGCCACAATCCCACATTCGGGAGTAACGCATTGTCGCTTGAAACCCATGTGCTTGATTTCAATAAAAATATTCTTGGAAAAACTATAAAAGTGAATTTTGTTCAAAGATTGAGGGATGAGAAATCTTTTCAAAGTGCTGAAGCACTCTCCAGGCAGATTGCCAAGGATGTTGAAGAGGCGAGAAAAATCCTGAAGCAGCGCAAAAATAGCCAGTAGAAATGGCCACATCCAATTTGATGCAAATTGCTTTCTTCCTGATAAGGAAAGTCCCCCGCACCTGATCCGGGCTGGTGCTCCTGCCGCACAAATACTTAAATACTTGCTCAAAAAATTGCTGGACATTTAGGAGCGATTTTCCTATAAATTCCAGATTGTGCTGATTGCTGCACCTAAGCCCATTTGAATTGAGCGACTCTCAAGTTTGCCTGGGACTATGAACAAAGGATTGCTGACTTTTCCAAAAGGCGGCGTTCATCCGCCGGAATCAAAAGAACTGACAGAGCATTTGCCTGTAGAAGCAGTGCCTGTTCCCTCGCAAGTGGATATTCTGCTAACCCAGCACTTCGGGGCGCCTTGCGAGCCCGTGGTGAAAAAGAAGGACCAGGTTGCCGAAGGAGATCGCATTGGCGATGTGGAAGCAGGGCTGGGGGCAAGCGTGCACGCTAGCGTTAGCGGGAAAGTCAAGAACATAGGCTTTGCTGCCCACCCCATAACTGTCAGGGCACCTTGCATCACCATAGAAACAGACACTGAGGCTCCTCCCCGCAAGTTTGAACCTTGCGAGTGGTCCAGCCTTTCAAAAGAAGGGCTCCTTGCCAAAATCAAGAAAGCAGGAATAGTAGGTATTGGGGGCGCGGGATTTCCCACGCATGTGAAACTGTCTCCTCCTCCGGAAGCAAAAGTAGACACCCTGATAATTAACGGAGCTGAATGTGAGCCTTACCTTACCACGGACCATCGTCTCATGCTGGAGCATGCGGAGGAAATCATTGAGGGCGCAAAGATTATCCTTACCATTCTTGGCATCAAGCAGGCCCATATTGGCATTGAGGTTAACAAGGCTGATGCCATTGAGGCAATGATGGAGGCTGTTTCAAAAGCTTCCCTGAACGGTTTTGATGTCAAAGTGGCGCCCCTTAAAGTCAAGTATCCACAGGGATCTGAGAAACAACTCATTCAGAGCATAACCGGACGCAAAGTTCCCGGATTCGGCCTGCCCTTTGATGTGGGAGTCATCGTTCAAAACGCTGGAACCACGAAGGCTATTTATGATGCAGTGGTTCTTGACAAACCCTTGTATGAAAAAGTGATAACCGTGTCCGGGAAAGGGATCAAGAGGCCTGCCAACTTGCTTGTCAGGATTGGTACAAGAGTTTCCGATATTGTATCCTTCCTAGGCGGGATAAACGAGGACCTGGCAAAAGTAGTGCTGGGCGGGCCCATGATGGGTTTTGCGGTTCCCAGCCTGGATGTGCCGGTCATCAAGACCACTTCTGGGATCCTATTCTTGACCCAAGATGAAATTGACACGAGCCCTCACGGGCAGTGCATTCGGTGCGGGTGGTGCCTTGAGGCCTGCCCTATGGGCCTTTCTCCAAATGAAATAGGCATATACGTTGAAGGAGGACAGGCTGAAAATACGGCCCAATTCGGGGTATTTGAGTGTTTCGAGTGCGGCTGCTGCGCCTATGTCTGCCCTGCCAAGAGGCCTCTGGTACAGTTTATTCGGCTGGCAAAAATGAAGGCAAAGAAAAGCATGTGATCTTACTTTATGGCTAGAACGGAATGTAGGTTTAGGCATCGAAATTAGAAGCGAACAGGAGGCGTAAGAAGGCCATCGAAGATCAGGCAAAAGAAAACCAGGCTATGGCACCGGAACCCTCCATTCTGGCAGTCTCCGTGTCCCCGCACATCAGGAGCGGAGAATCTGTTGAGAAAATAATGTGGACGGTCGTTGCCTGCTTGCTGCCCCCCCTCATCCTGTCTATTTTCATTTTCGGCTTTCAAACCCTGATTATCACCCTGATCAGCGTTGCAAGCTGTGTTGTAGTGGAAGCCGTTTCTCAAAAGCTCTTGCACCGCCCAATTACAATCAAAGATGGCAGCGCAGTGATCACAGGACTTTTGCTCGCCTACATTATTCCGCCCGGTGTCCCATACTGGATGCCGATCCTGGGTTCTGTAATGGCCATTTATGTAGCCAAGCATCTTCTCGGCGGCATTGGATTCAATTTTTTCAACCCCGCTCTTATTGGTCGCGCTTTCCTGGTCGCCACTTTTCCCGTTGCCATGACATCTGCCTGGCTTCCTCCCATTCGCCATGCGTCCATCTTCAAGTACATGGGAGGTGGGGTGGATGCTGTGTCAACCGCTACACCACTCTATGTTCTCAAACATTACGGACTTGGAGCCGTAATAGAAAAGTTTGGCTCTATAAGTACAATATATGGAAATTTCTTCATCGGCTGGAGGCCGGGCTGCATTGGCGAGACTTCTGCCCTGCTTCTCCTTCTTGGAGGCCTTTTTCTGCTCTACAAGAAATATATCACCTGGCACATACCCGTCTCCATGATCGGGACCATCGCCCTTCTCACGTGGGCATTTGGTGGAGAAAGAGCTTTTGGCGGAGACCCGCTTCTGGCTATTCTCTCAGGCGGCGTAATAATTGGCGCTTTTTTTATGGCCACGGACTATGTTACATCCCCGTCCCAGCCTACTGCAAAGCTGATATTCGGAGTATGTATTGGGGCATTAACGGTTTTGATCAGATTGAAAGGCGGGTACCCAGAGGGAGTATGCTATGCGATTCTTTTGATGAATCCGCTGACACCTGCTTTTGAACTGTGGTTTAAACCCAAGCGTTTCGCTGCACAAAAAGGTGCGCTTAAATGAGAGAAATTCTGAGAATCACTATTGGCCTGACGGTTTCTTGTCTGATCGCCGCGCTCGTGATGGGAGCGGTGTTCACCATTACCGACAAGGCGAAAAAGCACAACGAGTACATGAACGTGCAGCAAACCATGCTCGGTCTTCTCGGGTATTCCAAATCACATCCTGCACCATCCGAGCTGAAGTTTGAGACTATTTACAGATACATTGTGGCTGAAGGCCAAACCCGCTACCTGGGCTACCTGGTGCCTGTCAAAAAGAATGGAAAAGAAAATTACGCATTCTTGCTGCTTGATTTAGAAGGTAAACTCAAGAAGCTTTATAGTGTCGATATGAGGCCGGAGGCGGCCATCGAGGCATCAGAGAGAGAAAAAGCGCTTCATGAGATTCTAAAGCCACCAAGAAAATTTAACTATGCGGATTCATTTATTATAGCAGTGCTGGGCCGGCAACGCGTGGCATACCTTATCCCAGGGGAATTTCCCGGCTTCAAGACTTTTGTAAGAGTTATGCTTGCGCTTGATCCATCCTTCACCATTAAGGGACTTGAAATAATGGAACAAGAAGAAGATCCGGGCCTTGGTGGAGAAATTGTCCAGGAATATTTCAAGAACCAGTTTGTAGATAAACCCTTTAAGAAGATTGCATCACTGAAAGTAATAAAAAAGCCGCTTCCAAGCGAATACAGGAAGTATCTTGAAAGGAAGAAATGGAAGAAGGGCATGTTTACGCGGGAACAAATTGAGGAGATCCGCAAGAAATACCGGAGCGCGGATATCTATGCCCTAACAGGAGCTACTATTTCAAGCAGGGCCGTGACCAATGGTGTGAAGAACATGGTCAAGAAATTTGCTTACAGAGAAAAGATGCTTGAACGAGTAATTGCCGAAGAAAACATTCAGGCTGCGTTCTAAGAAATTTTGTGCGGCTTTTTCCGAGTGGCGGGAAGCTGGTTTTTAAACTGGAGTGAAACGATAACAAGCTACGCATTTCACAAGGCAGAAATTGTGAAGAATAGCTTTTTGTGGATGAAAACTTAGGAGGGATGAAAGCTTGGCAACTACAAAGACCCCCTCTCGCCTGGTCTTAAACGGGCTGTTAAACGAAAATCCGATTTTTCGCCTCGCGCTTTCAATGTGCCCGGCTGTCGGTATCAGCACCACTGTTATGAACGGGCTGATGCTGGGCACCGCAGTGCTTTTTGTACAGGTCTGCTCCAGTTGCACAATTGCCGCTATCAAAAACTACATTCATCCCCGGATTCGCATCCCCACCTATACCCTGACCATTGCAACATGGGTAACGGTAATTGACCTGGTGCTTTCCGCATACGCTCCCGAAGCATATAAGGCGATGGGAATCTTTATCAAATTGATAGTAGCCTTTGCTATTATTACCATGCGCCTTGAGGTATTTGCCTGCAAAAACACGGTAGCCATGTCTTTCTGGGATGGCTTGGGGATGGGACTTGGTTTTATGTTCGGCATGGTTACGCTTGGTTTCATCCGTGAACTTCTTGGGATGGGAACCCTTCTCGGACATAATGTACTGGGGTTTCGCCCGCTTCTGTTCTTTGCGCTTCCGCTCGCCGGGTTTTTTTGTGTGGGTTTTATGATGGCAATCTTTAATTACGTGGAGCTCGTTTTTAACAGGAGAAAGAAAAGGAGAGGCTGAGAGACAATGGCACGCTTAAGACGAATTACTTACCTTACCCTGGGCTTTCTCCTGCTGGCGTACTTGCTGGTTTTCTCGGGGTGTGCAGGCTCTCAGAATCGGTTCATAAAAAAGACATCTTTTAGGGGGACCCACAGTATTCTAATTACCTTTGCCGGTCCGGTTGACGAGGAGTGGGCCACAAAGGCGTCAAACTATCGCGTGTACGAAAAGCCAGATCCTGACATTGTGCTCAAGATTAGCACGATAGAGCTGAGTACGAACAGGCAAACGGTTATTCTCCACTTTGAAGAACCCCTCAACCAGAATCAGCCCCACATGGTAACCATGAGGGGAATTATGACTGAGGGAAAATCCGTGGGCACGGCCATTGTCAAGGTAAGGAAACTTTACCTTGGTTACCTGTTTTCCATCCTAATCGGTGCAATGCTCGTACAAAACTTTGTGTTCACCAAGTACCTGGGTCTCTGCGTGTTTTTTGGGACTTCGCAGAAAAGGTCAACTGCCGTTGGGATGGGAGTCACCTTTACTATTGTGATTGTGGCGAGTGCAATGATGTCGTGGTTCCTTTACCAGTTTTTCTTAAAGCCCTTTCACCTGGATTTTCTGCAGATCATTGTATTTATCGGCCTGGTTTCCCTGTCTGTGCAGGCGGTGGATACGATTCTTAGAAAGGTGAACCCGATGCTGTTTAAGGCGTTCGGCGTGTACCTAGTTCTCGTAATCGCCAACTGTATTATCCTGGCCGTTCCCCTTATTCTGGCCGATAATGAGTACAATGCTGCCGAGAGTCTCATGCTCGCGCTTGGTGCCGGGCTTGGATTCTTGATTGCTCTGTTTCTAATGTCCTCTGTACGAGAGCGCCTTGAGCTCGCTAATGTTCCGCCCACGTACAGAGGACTGCCGATAGCATTTGTTGTGGCAGGGCTTTTTGCCCTGGCATTCCTGGGGTTTTCAGGAATGTCAATTTTTTGACTTGTTATATACGAGAAGATCATGCTTCTTGCCGAGAACCCAGTTCCTGCGCGGAACTTGTTACCAGAGAATTCATCATGGAAACCAGAGGGGAAGTACATATATGGATCCAACGCTTATTAAACTGGCAATTGGCGGCATTGTATTACTTGGCTGCATAGGTTTGTTTTTTGGAATAGGCCTGGCCCTTGCCGCCCATAAATTTGCTGTAAAAGCCAATCCAAAAGTCGAAGCGGTGCTTGAAGTTTTGGCAGGCGCACAGTGAGGCGGGTGCGGCTTCGCAGGTTGCGAAGGATATGCTGAAGCAGTGGTTAATGATCCTGAGGTGCCACCAAATCTTTGTTTTCCAGGAAAAGAGGAAGTGGCGAAAAGGGTGGCAGAAATCACCGGGAAAAAGATGGCCGCGGTGGAAAACATGATTGCCGCGGTGCGTTGCTCAAGGATCGAAGGCAACGTGCAAAAAGGCCTCTCCTATATTGGCGACCAGACCTGCGAAGGGGCCAACCTGGCCTTTGGCGGACCAATGGCCTGCAAGTTTGCCTGCATAGGTTTCGGGGATTGTGCGAGGGCCTGCCCATTCGATGCTATCACAATGGAGAACAACTTTCCCCGTGTGGACTCTGTTGCCTGCGTTGGATGCGGTACGTGCGTGCGTGCTTGCCCTAAGAAAATAATAGAGCTTGTACCCCGCAGCCCCAGAGTCTGGGTTCCGTGCAGTACGCAAGACCCCGGCAAAGATGTCAGGCAGGTGTGTGAGGCCGGGTGCATCTCGTGTAAAATGTGTGTCAAGGTTTGCCCCGCAAAAGCAGTTACAATGGATCAAAACAGGGTTGTTATTGACCATAAAAAATGTATCGAATACGGGCCGGAATGCGGTGAAATATGCGTTGAGAAATGTCCTAGAAATATTTTCAGATATTACCGCCCGGATCAAAAGAAGATATCGGAAATACACGCTTCGGCCGCTTAGAACGAGAAATTCAAAACTTGTTCGACACAAGGAATTGTGTTGCCATCAAGGCTAGTTGGTGGTAAATGTTTTGTAATTTTTGAGTGGAGGCACACAATGGGAAGAATAAACAACATGCTTCGTCAGGATGGGGGCATGGATAGAAGGTCATTTTTGAAACTTTCAGGCTTGCTTGGAATCGGGGCGGCATCAGCGACCATTGTACCCGTATCAGCAGAAGCAGTCCGCTTTAACAGAAAATTGGTAAAGGTTTCCAAAACCAGGCTCGCTATGGGTACGTTTGTTTCCATGACCCTCATACACCATTCAACCGACCAGGCCCAGGAGGCTATGGGCCTTGCTTTTGAAGAAATTGATAGGCTCGCTGGCCTCTTAAGCCGTTTCAACGAGTCTGCCGCGGTGGCACAGCTCAACAAGGAGGGTTACCTCAAAGGTGTTCCTCCTGAGCTAATGCTTGTTGTTTCCAGGGCCCTTTATTATAACAACCTGACTGGCGGCAGCTTTGATATTACGGTCAAGCCGGTAATAGACCTTTTCGTAAAAGACTTCGAAGGTAGCAAGAAACGAATACCCTCCGAGGCCGAGCTTCAGAAGGTGCTGAGATTTGTCGGATCGGAAAAGGTCAAGGTAAAGCAGGGATCCATCTTTTTTAAGAGACCGGGTATGGGTATCACCCTCGATGGAATTGCAAAGGGCTTCATTGTTGATCGGGCATCGGAGATCCTGACCAGGAACAAGATAAAGAACCATCTTATAAATGCTGGTGGCGACATAAGAACCAAGGGAAGCAAGGCGAAGGGAAGGCCCTGGAGTATAGCCATCCAGGACCCTTTAAAGAGAAAGCATTACCCGGACATTATCCAGATGAGAGACGGCGCCATTGCAACATCGGGGAACTACGAAGTCTACTTCGATCGCGAAAAGATGTTTTACCACATTGTTGACCCCAAAACAGGGCTATCACCGGAAATGACCACCAGCGTCTCTGTTACGGCCAGAACCACGATGGAGGCTGACGCCCTTTCAACCAGTGTATTTGTAATGGGTCCCCGAAAAGGAATGGCGTTCATCAACAGGTTGCAGAACTGCGAATCTCTCGTTGTTTCAAGGGGAGGTACTCTCTCGAAATCCCGGGGCTGGAAAAGCGCGGCCATATAGTCTTTTCCATCTCCTGGAGAAGACCGGAGAAGCTTTTCGGATCTAGCGCAGAAATCGGAATGCCCTCTAACCTTTTTGACAAAGCGACTGCCTCGCCGGGTGCAAGGCGGTCGCACTTGTTTAGAACAAGCAGGGTTGGAATCTCTCCAAGATTCAGCCTAAAAAGAATCCTTTCCACCGCCTTAATCTGATCCTCCATACGCGGGCTTGTCACATCGACCACGTGAAGGAGCAGATCGGCATCGTGGAGTTCCTCCAGTGTGGCTGCAAACGTCTCCATCAAGTCCTCGGGAAGGTTCCTTATAAACCCGACCGTGTCGGTAATAATTACCTCCCTTTCACGGGGGAACCTGAGGCGCCGGCTGCTCGGGTCCAGGGTCTCAAACATCCGGTTGCCAACATTAACCCTGCTATTAGTAAGGCTGTTTAAGAGAGTGGATTTCCCCGCATTCGTGTAACCTACAATTGAAACCACAGGCAGCCCTTTCGCATTGCGCAGCCTTCGCCTTCCCTTCCTCTGGCGCCTGATTTCTTTAAGCTCCCTGTTAAGCCTCGCAATCCGCTCCCTTACCCGGCGGCGATTTATCTCCAGCTTTGTCTCGCCTGGTCCTCTGCCCCCTATCCCTCCAGTGAGTCTGGACATGGCTGTATTCTTGGAAGCAAGCCGTGGGAGGAGATACTTCAACTGTGCCAGTTCCACCTGTATCTTGCCTTCCCTGGTGACAGCCCTCCTGGCAAAAATGTCAAGGATAAGCTGACTTCGGTCAATAATCTTTAGCTCTGTTGCATCGGTTAAGCTTCTTACTTGGGCTGGTGTTAACTCATTGTCGAAGATCAGTAGGTTCGTTCCAGTTTGAAGGCATCTTAATGCTAGCTCCCCGAGCTTCCCTTTCCCGATCAAGAACCGAGGGTGCACCCTGCTTACGTGCTGGACCACAGTGTCTACAACCTGGAGGTTGTTTGAAACGGCAAGATCCCGCAGCTCATCCAGTGACTCCTTCACTTCCCATGAAGCCCCTGTCGTCACCCCCACCAGCAATGCCTTCTCTTTCTGCTCTAACGATAAGCCTCCTTCAGCTCTTCCAAGTTCATCCTCGAGCGAGTGTATGAAGGCATCGAAGTCCAGGTCAAGCCTGCCTATGTCCGGAACTGTTGAAACATTGCACCCCTGCCTCTGCAGGTTATTGGGTAGCACGTGAGCAAAGGAAATACGCCCCGGAATGCCCGATTCCCCTACCTGGATACAAACCATCAGGTCCAGGCCAAGAAGCACGAGGTCGGAAAGATCTTCCTTTGTAAGGGACTCCCCGTTCAGATGGGTATGAACACACCTCAGTCCCCTGAGCCTGCTTGTCCCGGATCTATACCTGCCAAGGTCAGGGATAAGTATTCTTTTGTCTTCGCCCACAACAACATAGGCTGTCTCGCCCTTGCGGGTGATAATTAATGCGACCTGTCTTTTTATTTCAAAAGATATGCTGGAAAGCCGACGGCACAGTTCCCGGGTGATAACTTCGCGGCTGGGTACTTTTCTGCGGTAAAGATTCTGTAGGGCTTTTAAGTGGCTGGCTTTAAGCCCGCCTATTTTGCCGTATACTCTTTCTATGGCTACCCCTCAATAAATATGAATTGTGTAGCTCTTCCCCTTAATCATTATAAGACACGCTAAAAAAGATAAAAACATATATTTGTGTGTTTCACTTCGAATGGTCAAGAAGCCTCTTCTGAAAGCTCTTACTGCATAAGAGCAATAACTGAGAGAGTACAAGCCCTCAAAATTCGTACCGATCCTCTTCCACATAGTCTTTGAAGCGAGTAAGTTCTTTTTGAAAAGTCAGCTTAAAAAGGCCTGTAGGTCCGTTGCGTTGCTTGGCGATAATAATTTCCGCCACATTTCGGTTTTCCTCCGAAACAGGATGATACAGTTCGTCCCGGTAAATAAAGGCAATGACATCTGCATCCTGCTCAATTGCGCCGCTCTCTCTCAAATCGGCCAACTGGGGCCGTTTGTTGGGCCTGTCCTCCACCTTTCTGTTCAATTGAGATAGAGCCATCACGGGCACGTTCAGATCCTTGGCAAGTGCCTTCAACGACCTGGAAATTTCCGATATTTCCATTTGGCGAGATTCAGCAGACCTTCTTCCCTGGATCAACTGGAGATAGTCAATTATGACAAGGCCGAGCCTCACTTTTTTCATCAATCTCCTGCACTTGGCTTTCATCTCAAGCACATTCAACCAGGATGTATCATCAATGAATATCGGTAGCTCAGAGAGACGATTCGCCGAATCCGTGAGCTTCATCCAGTCGGTATCTCTCAAAAATCCCGTCCTCAGCTTGGTGGCATCAATACCTGCATGAAAGCCAAGGAGCCTGAGTCCGAGTTGAAGCTTTGCCATTTCGAGCGAAAAAATCGCCACGCCTTTCCCTGTTTGTTCCGCCGCATTGTACCCGATATTCAAAGCAAGAGAGGTCTTCCCCATGCTGGGTCTGCCTGCGATAATAATCAGATCAGAAGGCTGCAAGCCGGCGGTATAACGGTCAAAGTCCTTGAACCCTGTGGATATGCCTGTTACAAAGCCCTCCTGCTCTGCCACGCTCTCAAGTTTCTTGAAACTTCCCTTGATAACATCTTCAATTGGGGAGAATGTCTCCCCTATTTTGTCCTCGGCGATATCAAAGATCGACTGCTCGGCGAGGTCAAGAAGCTCATCAGTCCCCTGCCAGCTTTGAAAGCACGACTCGGATATAGCCGAACACTGGTTGATTAGCTTCCTTCTGACCGATAGATCCCTCACTATCTCCGCGTGATGAACAATGCCAGCGGAAGTGGAAACAGCGTCCACGAGTGAGGCAAGGTAATCGGTACTACCCACCTTTTCCAGAAGGTCTTTTTCCTTCAAGTACTGGGAAAGAGTTACCAAATCAATGGGTTCATTGTTATTGTAAAGTTCGGTCATTCCTTCAAACAAGTGCATGTGGGATTCCCGGTAAAAATCGTCCGGCGAGAGAATATCTACAACCTGGTTCATTGCCTCATTATTAATCAGGATACCTGACAAAACAGCCTGCTCTGCCTCGATATTTTGAGGAGGCACTTTGACGGGAGCGCTTACCAGCTTTTCTCTTGCCTGGGCCATTTTCTTATCCTTTATGCCAAGGTGCAACGTGATTCAAAAACTCCCTCTCTTCCAAGAGGCTTTCAGGATGTGGAGCGCCAGATGCCGAATTCAGCCACCGCCAACTACCTTTTTCGCCTATTCTTCAGGAATAACTACAACTTTGACCGAACCTGTCACCTCAGGGTGCAGCTTCACTGGAACTTCAAATTCCCCCAAGGTCTTGATGGGCCTGTCAAGGCTTATCTTTCTTCGATCAATTTCGATGCCTTGCTTTGCCAATTGGGAGGCAATATCCATAGTGGTCACAGAGCCATAGAGCTTTTCCTCTTCACCTACTTTTTGGGAAATGGTCACTACCACACCTTCTATTTTTTCCTTGACTTTTTCAGCATCCTCTTTGGCTTTCAGCTTTTTTACTTCAATCTTTTTCCTTTGCTGCTCCATTGACTTAACGTTCTGTTCGGTCGCAGGCAAAGCCAGCCCTTTTGGAATCAGGAAGTTCCGTGCGTAGCCTTTGGCCACATCCAATATTTCCCCCTCAAAACCCAAATCTTCCATGTCTCTTTTCAAAATAACCTTCACGCCTTAAAGATCCTCCTAGCCTTATCCATTAATGTATTCAACTAACAGCCTTCCTTTGATGAATCCTCCTGAAATCGACCCACTGGTCAAAAAGTCCAGCCAGCGCAAGCACCAGCAAAAATATTTGCTGGAAGAAAATCAGAAAATATACTGCAAACCTGATCCACGCCGGAGCACGATACTTGTTAAGAAAAAACAAGACAATAGAAAGGCCGTGAAAAGCATAAACCGTCATAAAGACGATAAAAACATTTACTGAAACCCATCTTATACCACCGACCGGAAGAAATAAAGAAAAACCCGCAACGATTACGACCCAAACCATGGGCTCTGGTGACCGCCATTGGTCCAGGAAACCAAAATCAGGATATTGCAGCTTTCCAGCGAGAAAAAGCGGTTTGCTCAAAACAACGTTTAGCCACACAATCAGTCCAGTTCCAAGGATCGTAAGAGCCGGATACGTCTTCCTCACTATGCTTATAAGCGCCTTAGCGTATTGTTGAAGTTCTACAGTTTTGTCTTGATTCGCCGCCATATTGCCGTAGATCTTAGCAGTATCAGATAGAGTGTTACTCACATAATTCAGAAGCAATTCTATGGGTCCCATGTTTCTTGTAAACCCCAGCACCGAAAGCATAACAAACCCGACCAGAAGCATTAATCCTGTCCCCAGTGTTATTGTGCGCCCAATACTAAGTTTCAAGTGGTAAAGGTAGGAGATAATCAGACCCATAATGCCGAACTCAAGGCAGAGGAACAAGAGCTGAGGGTATTTCAACAGGTGCCCAATTAATCCGACCACGACCAGGGAGAGAGCAAGCGTTTTGGCTCCCTCCAGGAAACCAAATTTTGTTGCGAAATAAAGAAAAGGCAGAGGGACCAGAAAGCTCAGGAAAGGGCCCACAAACGGGATCAAGCTCGAAATCAGTAACAAGGCAGTTGCTGTGCCGACGCAGCCAATGAGGTCAGTAGTTTTCATGGCTTTTACTGGTTCTTCACTCTCAAACCAGGACCAGGCATTTGTCGCACTTAGCTATCAGCTTCAAGCCGTCTTATCTGAGAGTGGACGTTGTATAGGGCAGCAGTGCGATCTTTCTCGCTCTCTTTATGGCTACGGTCAGCATCCTCTGATGTTTGGCGCAGTTGCCGGATATTCTTCGAGGGATAATCTTGCCACGCTCCGTGGTAAACATCCGTAGGGTTCTGGGATCCTTGTAATCAATAACAAAGTTGCTGTCAGCACAAAACCTGCAAATTTTCCGCCTGTGATAGGTCATTTTGTGCCGTCTGTTTCTACTAATCATGATTGCTCACCTCTTGAGGGGATTCTGGCCTTTCTTCCACGGCCGCTTCTCTTTCCGCAGTCTCCGTGGTTTCCTCTGGCGCGGGGCGCTCTTTTTCCGCTTTTTGCCTTTCCTTGCGCAATAATTCCTCGGGATCCACCTTGTTGGCCAGTTTAACTGTCATATACTTGAGAACAGCGTCGTCAATTTTTGTTTCTCTCTCAAGTCTGCTTACAAGTCCAGGCTCCCCACAGTACTCGATCCTTACGTAGAAACCTCTTTCAAATTTTTTCACCGGGTATGCCAAATTCTGGCTGCCCCACTCATCTATTTTTATCACAATGCCTTTCTCTTTTTCAATAAAACCGCCAAATTTTTTGAGCTTTTCAGCATAAGCATCTTCACCCAGTTCCGGGTTCAAAATAAGTACTGTTTCATAATGCCTCATAATCTGCGTTCTCCTTCCGGCCTTTTTATGCTATTGATGGTCCCCTTTGAAGGTTCGAAACCTCTCTTCCCCCCAAGAATTTGTCTGATCCCGGGAACTTCTGAGAAAAACATCCTTTTGCCTTCGCGCGGGACAAGGAGGCGAAAAGTTCAAATACCACCAGACAAACTGCTTGTCAAGGCGTTTTGTCCATGATAAGAAGCAAACTCCCTTGGAATTTTGACGCTGAACAAACTATAAAAACACCCCTCGCGCCCGTTCACGTTGTTCGCTCCGGATGCAAAGCTGTAAGAAAAAAGTAATTTTTGTTTTTGCTCCTATAACTCTGCGATCTCTGTGTGCTCTGGGGCTCTGTGTGAGATAATCTATGTCAAATATTGCGAGGGGAAAAGGATAATTTTCGTGAAGGTGTAGAAATGTGGGAAAAAGAATTGGACACCGTACGCCTCGCCGCACAGGAGGCAGGAGATATAATCAACAGCCTCTACGGTCGGGTAGATGTAATCAAGAAAAAAGGGGACATTGACCTTGTTACAGAAGCCGATCTTCAGGCTGAAAGCAAAATTGTTGAAGTCATCACCCGCGCCTTTCCACAGGATAGCCTGGTGACCGAGGAGGCAGGCCACTATGATCACCATTCCAAGAGAATATGGCTCATCGATCCCCTGGATGGAACCACGAACTTTACTCACGCTTTTCCCTTTTTCGGAATCTCTATCGCTCTTGAGATTGAGAAAAGGGTCGTGGTCGGAGCAGTGTATGATCCTCTAAGAGACGAATATTTTTGTGCTGCAGAAGGTACGGGCGCCTTCTTGAATGGAAACAGGATAAAGGTTTCCACGATCGGAAAGCTAGAGGACTCACTTCTAGCCACTGGTTTCCCTTACGAGGTTTACAACGACGCCCACGAACTTACAAAGCGTTTTGAGAAAATGCTTACCCTGACACAGGGTGTTCGAAGACCCGGCTCCGCAGCCCTTGATCTGTGTTACGTTGCTGCGGGAAGAGTGGATGGATACTGGGAAGAGAGGCTGTTCCCCTGGGATACTGCTGCAGGCAGCATTATCGTCAAGGAGGCCGGTGGTCAGGTAACCGACTACACTGGAAAAACCTACACCCCCTACTCAAGGACCATCCTGGCAAC
>Ga0180301_10001281_pt1 | contig 19794 bp, 20 predicted proteins | sample GuaBasSediGuay16_FD_121797 | JGI IMG/M metagenome (GOLD analysis project Ga0180301, IMG submission 121797) | Subseafloor sediment microbial communities from Guaymas Basin, Gulf of California, Mexico - Guay16, Core 4569-2, 12-15 cm | ecosystem: Environmental > Aquatic > Marine > Hydrothermal...
CTTATAACTTGTGAAGTAAAATATTATTAAAAGTATAATTACAGAAACCTTGAACTACCGGTGGATGCAATTGCCAGCAAAAAAGTTACGCGTTGAAGTGTACGATGAGTCTGGTAACCGCTATACAATAATGTTGGAAGGAAAGATCTCTAAAAGAAATGTCTTGAAGATCTTAGATATTGTTGAACTTCTCGGCGGCATGCACATGGAAGCATCACCGAGATCTGATGAGAGATTAACAAAATTTGAGAAAATTCAATCCATAATTAAGGATAACTTTTCATCCTGTTGGTTCTCCGCTCGGGATGTACAGATGGAGTATGAGAATAGGTTAGGTGAACACATAGGTCTAAGCACAGTCTCTACTTATCTTTCTCGCCTTAGTGATAGAGGTTTACTGGTTAAACAAAAAGTTTCCAACAAGACTCGTTTTCGTCTTGTTATTGCTCGATAGTCATTCAAAAACTTATGAACTTTTATTACTGAGCATATTTTCCATTTCTTTTTTGATACTGTATACGTAAGGGATTTTATTCGTTTTTCTCTCAACATATCCCCTATCATATAGACTTTTCATCAAACGTCCCGTATGTTCTCTTGTCAACCCAATTTTACTCCTTATTTCACGAACAGTCTTATCCCCCTCCGTTGATAAAATTTCGAGAACTCTGAGTTCGGTGGGCGTTAAAGGAGCCAAAGCTCTCTCCCTTTTTAGATGAAAAGCCGCCCTTACTGGTAAGTTAGGCTCTGTTTCATCTCTAAAACCTGTTTCACGTTGAGATGGTTTCTCAGACAATTTTTCAACGATCACACTCATATCATTGATCTTCTTCTCCAACGTTGAATAAAGATCTCGCAATTTTTCTGTCTTGACAAAAACATTGTCAAGTTCTGATTTTATATGATTCACATCAGGTGCCTGATTTTTCTGAAATTTTATATCGATCTCTTCGATTCTTTGTTTCAAATCCTTGATTTCCTTATTGAAGCTTAAGACTATCTCTTCGATTACGCTTTTTGCTTTGACATATTCTACGCCTATTTTCCAGACTTTCTTAATGTAGATTACTATAATCACCGAAATTAATGAGATCATCAATACATTAATCATGAGTAAATATTCGTCCATCTTCCTCCCTCTGTGATGTCACGCATCTCACAGATCACAAAGACATCATATATGACATCACAGATGTCCGATAAAAAGCTTTCCTTAAATAATCTTCTTCTTTCTAAAAAAGACTGAAAAATTCTCCTTTTTAATGAAATGTTGTTGGTCGAATTTTATGTGATGTGTGATATCACGTTATTTTTCGGTCATAGATTTCGGCATCGAAAGTCTAAATAATCCTTTTTCTAATTCACGTTGCAGCATTTGCAATATCCTAAGATGTTCTTTTGATTGTTTTCCTCCTTGCCAGAAGTTCCTATATGCTTCCATATAGTCTCGTATTCGATTGGCAATTTCAATATAAGGATCAAGATTTGGCGTGTCGAGTATTCCTAGATAACCCAAAAGTATGAGAGTATAGATGGATTTTATTATATTATTCTTGGCTTGAGCCAAGGTTCGATTGAAGGAGCCTCGGCTTACACCCGATTTTATGAGCCTCATCTTAGCTTTATCTTCATAAACTATTTTTTTTCCAGAGATTTTCTCGGCTAAAAAATCAATTAAAACAGTTTCTAATTGTGTTTTTGTTATTTGGCTGTTTTTTAGCAATATTTCAACAATAGGATCGCGAAAAATTCCTGATAGCCATCTCCTCACATTATTTTTTAAATCATCATCTTTCATGCTGGTTCACCCTAATGTTTGGATACAATTTTATATACGGTAAAACTACTCTCATACCCTTATAAGCCTTTGTGCCTGTCTGAGAATCTATATTGAAATACTTTAAATGTCATTTTAGTAATCCCTTTTTGGTATTTATTTCATTTTCTCGGCGTAAATGACAAAATAAAAGTGAAATTCATTTATTTCTTATTCTATATAAACTTGAAAATGACCTTAAAATTAGTTTGAAAGCAAAAAGAATCTAACAAATTAGATCATCATCACTGATATCTTCGAGTATTCAGAATAATATGCTGTGATATGTGATGCAACATGTGATCTTAGAATCACCCTTATCTGTTAAATTCAAAACAGTTAAGAAACCAGCAATCTTTAAGAGAGAATAGCATCAATATTCATTTCTGTTGGATGAAGGATGGGAAGACGAAGACGAAAAGTTATTCGCATGCCTAAAAAAAGGATTCCAAAGGTATTTCTATGCCCGAGATGCGGCAAAGAGGCAATAAAAATAGATATAAGGAAGGATTCCGAAAACGCGGTGGTAAAATGTGGTAGTTGCGGATTGATTGTGGAGATGCCGAAAAAGAAACCCTTCGAAGAGGTCGACATCTACTGTAGATTCATCGACAACTATTATAGTTAATATGAATGGATAAGGGATGGAAACATCATGTTAGGCAGAATCGAAAAATATCTTCTCACAACCATCCAAGAGAAAGGATCAATACTCATTCCCTTGATTGATCCAGAAGAAGTCACCACAGAATCCGCTTCTCTCATAGCTAAAGAAGGAGAGAAAGCAGGAGCCTCGGCGATCATGGTGGGAGGCTCCACTCTAGCCTCTTCCGAGTCTCTGGACGATATTGTTAAATCAATTAAAGAAAGTGTCCAGATCCCTGTAATATTATTTCCGAACAACATAACAGGCATAAGCAGATATGCAGATGCGATATGGTTTATGTCCCTCTTAAATTCCGCTGATCCCTACTTTATCATTGGAGCACAAGTATTAGCTGCGCCTCTTATCAGAAAATTCTGCATAGAACCTATTCCCCTCGGCTATTTAATCTTAGGAGAAGGAGGCGCCGCGGCGGTGATTGGGAAGGCTTGTCCTATACCCTATAACAAGTCAGGCTTAGCAGTTGCTCATGCCTTAGCCGCCCAATTCTTAGGTATGCGTTTCATCTATCTGGAAGGCGGATCCGGAGTCAGCAAGCCTGTTCCATCCAGAATCATAAGGATGGTGAAGAACACGGTTAATCTGCCCCTCATCGTCGGAGGGGGGATAAGAACAGGCCTCCAAGCGAAGGAGATTGCTCATGCCGGAGCCGACGTAATAGTTACTAGCACGGTTTTAGAAGAGAGTAATCCAGATTTATTAGGGGTTAAGATCAGAGAAATTATGGAAGGCATAAAAGAAGGAGTAGCACATAGAAATATTGATCAGTCAGTTAAGAGGGAGAAATATTGACCTCATTTGAGAATTATTTTGCATCCTTGAAGAAAATCCTAGGACGAGAGGATCTATACAACATATGGCCTGACTTTGAACCTGAATATGACGAGCGAGAGTTTGCTTGGACAAACCTTAAGGGCTTAGGGGAAACCTTACTTCTTAATTGCGGTCAATGTGACGGCCCATCGGATATGAGGCATGAACGATGTAAGGCATGCGTAAAACACAGAGAAGAACTCGCAAAGAAAGTCTATAATCAAGTAGTCGGTCGCCAAATAGAAAAGTGGCCCACAATTATACTTTGCAGAATCCACACCGAATAGCAAGTAGTTAATATCTAGTGATCAAATTGATTCAAAACTTATCAAAGGAATACCAAGAATACTTCTCCAATCTTGAGAGGTCACTCAAGAAAATTCGCGAAGTCTCTGAGGCTGCTAGAAAATTAGGGCTTGATCCAAAACCTTACCCAGAGATCAGGATAGCGGAAGACCTAGCTGGGCTTGTAGAGGGGTTCATAGGCATACCGAATCTTGCAGAGAGAATAAGATGCCTCTCGAAAAGAATGTCGCGGGAAAGAGTTGCTTTTAAGATAGCTGAGGAGATAGTCAAAGGGAAGTTTGGCCAATTTGATGAAGAGAAATCGGCTACGCAAGCTATCAGAACCGCCCTTGCAATCTTAACTGAAGGCGTCACGGCGGCAGTATACTCGGAAGGCATAGCAAAGGTATCAATAAAATCAAATATGGATGGCTCTCGCTATTTAGCAATATACTTCGCAGGGCCAATACGCTCTGCTGGTGGAACGGAAACCGCTCTCACACCGGTAATAGCCGACTTTGTCCGTCGTTTACTCGGTCTGGATCGTTATAAACCAACCGAAGAAGAGATTAATCGTTTCATAGAGGAGCTTCGGCTTTACGAAAGGGAAGTCGGCCGTTTTCAGTATCACGTCTCAGATGAAGAAGTAAGAAAAGCGCTTAGGCATCTCCCCGTCGAGATAACCGGAATCCCATCAGATAAAATTGAGGTCTCATCTTACCGGAATCTCCCCCGCGTCGAGACGAATTCTCTACGGGGAGGAGCACTTCGAGTGGTTAACGACGGAATAATAGGACGAGCCGCAAAAGTACTCGCAGTCGTAGAGGAGCTCGGAATTAAGGAATGGGAATGGCTGAGGGATATCAGAGAAATAGTGAGGAAGAAAAAATCAGGGTTCATGGAGGATGTGCCCGCTGGTCGGCCGATTCTAAGTTTTCCGTCAAGGAAAGGCGGTTTTAGACTTCGCTATGGAAGATCCAGAAATACAGGACTTGCAGCTGTCGCTGTTCATCCCTTAACAATGAGGGTCCTTCAGAATTTTTTAGCAGGCGGCACCCAGCTCAAAATTGAGACTCCAGGTAAGTCGGGAGTAGTTCTTTCTGTAGATTCAATTGAGCCGCCGATTGTGCGATTAAAGAATGGCTCTGTTGTCAGAGTCTCCTATGGAAACTTTGATCATATAAAGAATGATATTGATAAGATTCTTTTTCTTGGAGATCTTCTAGTGAGCTTCGGCGATTTCCTATACAACAATAAAAAGCTTCTCCCAGCGGGTTACACTGAGGAATGGTGGGCAGAAGAGGTTCAGAAAGCAATAAATGAAAGATTTAATGGAAATGTAGAGAAGGTCGCCGCTCAACTTTCTATTCCGCTTGAGTCTCTAAGGGAATATATTAATTCTCCATTTAGCAATTTGCCAAGCGCGCAGGAAGCTGTCAAAATAAGTCAAAGCCTTAGGGTTCCTCTTCATCCGGCTTATACCTATTTTTGGGCGTATATTCTTCCAGATGAGGTTCAAGAACTTCGTTCTTGGCTGTTTAATTCAAAGATAGAAAAGCATGATGGAAGAGTAACGCGGATAAAAGGGAAGTTAATTTGGAAGATAAAGGAGATACTGGAGCGAATCTGCATCCCCCATAGCATTGTTAAAGACGAGATTCTTATAGAAAATGACGATGCGTATTCTTTCTCTTTCACCCTCGGGTTCCACGGCTCAAGAAAGGAAACGATAGATGAAAGGTTATCCACGCTTGAAAATCTGACCAGAATATCCGGTATAAAGATACATAATAAGGCTCCAACCTTTATTGGAGCAAGAGTGGGGCGTCCGGAAAAAGCAAGCAAGAGGGAGATGAATCCTCCGGTTCACGTTTTATTTCCCGTTGGGTTGAATGGCGGGGCTCAGAGAGACATCCTAAAGGCATGCGAGGCGCAAGCCATAAGTGTCGAAATAGTTAAGCGGAGATGCCCAGAGTGTCAGACAGAGACCTTTATGCCGTTGTGTCCCGTATGCCGATCTCCTACGGTTCTCGAATTTATCTGCCCAAGATGTGGAAGACAACTGGAAAGCCGTATATGTCCGGTCTGTAAAGTTGAGGCGAAAAATTATGAGAGGCAATCAGTGCCGCTAAAGATCCTCGTTAATAAGGCATGCAAAAAAATTGGATTTAAGCCGAAGCAGATTAAAGGAGTAAAAGGCCTAACGAACAAGACAAAGACACCTGAAGCGCTTGAAAAGGGGGTTCTCAGAGCTAAATACGGCTTATCTGTATACAAGGATGGAACAATAAGGTTTGACATGACAAACGCTCCTTTGACACACTTCAAGCCGATAGAAATCGGTGTTTCCGTTGAGAGGCTTAGAGAACTCGGTTACAGTCATGACTATCTGGGGCACCCACTCATTAAGGCAGATCAGATCTGCGAACTTAAAGTTCAGGACATCATTATTCCAAGAAAAAGTATAGATTATTTAATTCGTACAGCAAGATTCGTTGATGAACTTCTACAAAAAGAATATGGTCTCCCTCCTTTCTATAATGTATCACGCCCCGAGGATCTTATTGGAAAATTGGTGATAGGTTTAGCTCCTCATACCTGTGCGGGGGTTATAGGAAGAATAATAGGCTTCACCGACCTGAATGTATGTTTCGCTCATCCATTCTGGCATTCAGCTAAACGCAGAGATTGCGATGGAGATGAGGATAGTATAATGATGGCGTTAGATGCCTTCCTGAACTTCTCAAGAGAGTATCTACCAGATCGAATAGGCGGAATAATGGATTCTCCTCTGTTTATTATTCGGTCTATCAACCCTCAGGAGGTTCAGAGGCAGGCTCATGAGGTTGATGTTGCCTTCAAGTACCCACTTAAGTTCTATGAGGAGACTTTACGGGGTACAAATGCCAGAGAAGTAATGAAGATGATTGACATAGTCAAGCAAAGATTTGGAAAAGAAACGCAATTACAAGGATTTGGATTTACCACTCCAACATCCAACATCAATGAGGCAAATAAGGAAAGCCAGTATAAAAAGCTGCGGAAGATGAGGGATAAACTGAACGCTCAGCTCCAGCTCGCTGAGAAGATCGAAGCGGTAGACGCCAAACAAGTAGCAGAGATAGTGCTTACAACGCATTTTCTCAGGGACATCTCTGGAAATCTACGGGCATACACATCTCAGAGCTTTAGATGTAAAAAATGCAACAAAAGATACAGAAGAGTTCCGCTGAGGGGTAGATGCGTCGAATGTGGCGGAGAGCTTACCTTGACCGTCTATCGCGGCGGCATAGAAAAATATTTGGAGGAAGCTCGTGAACTGATAAAGAAGTATGACATGCCGGGATACTACGCCCAGAGGCTTCTCCTCATCGAGGAAGAGATAAAATCAATATTTGAAAGCGGAGAGGAAACCAGACAGACGAGTCTTTCCACATTTATTAAGCCTCAACAATAACGAAAATGATTTTTACCGTGAATGCAGTAAAATTCTTGGGAAGAGATGCCTAGAATCAATTATCATCCAAAAGCGTTTTTGCTACGTACAAAGAATATAAAGCCCGGACTAGTAGCTAGAACAAAAATAGCGTCGCTTCTAGAGAAGGATTCCTTAAACGCTGTTTTGATAAGCAAGAGATCTGGGCTCAGCTACTCTTCTGTTCTTCATCATCTTCGCCTTATGGAAAAGGAAAACATAGTCACCAAGAGCGATGAAAAACCGTATAAATGGATGTTAACAGGGGCAGGACAGAAAAGGTTAGATGAAATCTAAGGAAACTTTCGATTAGATAATAGGGTAAATAATTTTTCGTAGGGAGGGATACCAATTTTTAAATTGAAAAGAAACCGAGCAAGCGAGAATAGAAAATTCAAAGATTGAACGATATTCTTGGATTTTCAAAGAGTTTGTGGATAATATGAGGAATCGTGTTTCTTATCATCCTAAGCTTGAATGAAAGTCTCGATGGGCTTCCTCCTATGAATGTTTTTCCAAGTTTGACAGCTCGCAGAACTTCACGTATGCTTCTGTTCTTACATTGGATTATCGTATATGCATCCCCCACGGTTTCCGCTGAGTGCGAATCACTTCCAGCAACCATTGGCACCCCCAGCTTACAGGCCAATTTCAGATTTTTCCTAAAAAAGTACCATGGGAAGGGAGTTATTGAAGAGAAAACTTCTATCCCATCAATTGGCAGAGTCTTCATTTTTTCCTCCTTGAGGCCGCTGAAGAATGGAACGGTCGGATGAGGTAATATAGCTAATCCTTGCTGTGCATGAATCTTCTTCAGAGTCTCTAATACTGAAAGATCATCCTCTATTTTTCTTCTTATTCCCAGCGCCAATATCTCACATTGCTTAGTTTTGACTTCTTGACCTAGTATAATAAGAAGATCTCTATGTCTTTTTAACGCTTCATATGCTCCTCTAACTGTCCCATGGTCGGTTATCGCTACTCCATCGAGTCCTTTCCGTTTAGCTTCATCCAAGATTTCTTTAACCGAGCCGCTTGAATCAGAATATGATGTGTGAACATGCATATCGATCTTCAAAATCAACAAGGATCTTGAACCTTGAGATTCCTAAAGCAACAACCTTACACTTTTAATTCTCATGAAAAAGAAAGAGATAACCCGCGAGCCGTTTAGTCTTTCTCAATATTCAAGTTTTCATCTGCATGAACCGCGAGAATCTCACCAAAATACAATGTATGGTAATCTCCAGATGGATAGCATGCTGAGATGATGGATGTGGGGAGATCTTCTTTAATGACCTGCGTCTTGTAGGTAACCTTGCATTCGTAATGTATCACGCATTCCTTTATTATGGGAGACTTCAAATGTTTGCTTGGAAGCAGAGTAAGCCCCTTTTCTTCAAATTTGTTATGATCCCTTCCGGAGACGCTTCCACAATAGTTAACTATCTCTTCCATACCCCTCCTTGGAACGTTTACCGTGAAATCTCCGATTTCCTCTATGAATTGATGAGTATACCTTGACGGCCTAACTGCTACGAGAAAGAATGGCTTACCCCAAAGTATCCCCGGTAAACCCCATCCAATAGTCATAACGTTAGCTCGCTTCAAAGTCCCGGAGACAAGCAGAAGTCCAGGATGATCCAGCCGCTCTACTGTCTCATTCAAGAATTTAAATGTTGAAACTTCAATTTTTCCCATCTTATTCACCATTCCTAAATTATCTTCTAAGAGTCTAATTTAAGGATAATATTCTATTTTTTCTTCTTTAAGTGCTTTTACTAATATTGGTGCAACCGAAACCTTGGCATATTCGTTTACGACGCTGTTGGTTCCAACGATCTCCTCAGCTCCAGCTTCATTTAAGAGCCTTATTGAGTCACCTAAGAGTAGAGCATGAGAGACCCCTACAAATACTCTTCGAGCTCCTTGCCTCCTAAGTATCTTTACTGCATTTGCAGCGGTTTTACCTGTACTGATTATGTCATCAATCACAATAGCATCTCTATCTTTAACGTTCATCTTCTTTTCGTAGGTTACGATCTCCCCCGTGTGGCGATCCCGTTTCTTTTCTAGAAAATCATATTCAGCATCAATCGTCTCCGCTGCGCATTTTGCTCGTTCGATCGCAATCTCTTCATCATCAGGAGATACAACGATGGGGTTTACAAGGTCTCTCTTTACAAAGTACTTAGCTAGCTCCGGTGAAGCCGTCAGATTATATGTTGGTATACTATACATGCTGAGTACTCTTCTGTTATGAATATCAATCGTATACAAAGCTTCAGCACCTAATTGTTCAATGATTCCAGCGATCATTCGAGAGCTTAGGCATTCCCCATCCAAATATCTTCTGTCCTGGCGGCTATAAGCGAGGTAAGGCACAAAGACCCTAATTTTCTTTGCTCCAAGACCACTGGCCGTATGAAGCATAGAGAATAACTCCAACACATGAGAGTCTTGCGGCGGATATAAACTCTGAACAATAAGTAACTCTTCTTCAGAGATATCTTCGTCAAACTTGAAGTAAAATTCGCCGTCCGGAAATCTTCTAGTCTTAGTTGAAACCAAAGGAGCATCTAGCAACCTACTGATTTCTTCGGCTAGTTCCCTCGAACTTGGGCCTCCAACGATCTTCAAATCTCTTCCTCCTCCGAGGATGATTGAGAATTGGAAAGGTTAAAAATAAACCTTCGCTTCTGAGCATCAAAAAAAGCTTTAGTTCGAGTATTACCTCAGTCTCACAGTTTCTCTTCTCTGAGCAGCTAAAAACTTCTTAAGATCTTCCCAGGAAGGCATATTCTCAAAGTCGCCTCTAACAGTCACAACTAAGGCTCCAGCTGCATTCCCGATCTCAAGAGCATTCTCAAGAGGTTTCCCCAGCATCAAGCTTGAGATGAACCCTGCGGCAAAGGCGTCTCCTGCTCCAATAACATCAACAACTGGAACCTTATAAGCTGGTTTTCTTGCTTCTTCGCTTCGAGTGTAGGCAACAGCTCCTTCTACACCGAGTTTAACCGCTACTGTCTCCGCTCCCATTGAAAGAATCTCATCCGCAACCTCTTTTGGTTCTGTCTTTCCGAATAATATTTCGGCGTCTTGCGGCTCAATGAGAACGATGTTTGCTTTCCTAAGCATAGGTATTAACGTCTCTTTTGCCTCCTCCCTGCTCCATAAGCTCAGCCTTATGTTCGTGTCTATTGAGATCTGGATGTCTGACTGAGAAGCAATCTCCAAAGCCTTCAAACAAGCTTCTCGGCAGCTTTTACTTAAAGCCGGAGTGATCCCGGTCAGATGAAATAGCTTTGCCTGTTTTATGTAGTCTGGATCTACATCGTTGACTGACATTTTACTGGCTGCTGAGCCTTTCCTATAATATATAACGCTGCTTCTGCCGGGTATAGGATAATTTCTCTGTATAAAGTAGATCCCGTTCCGCGTCTCTGGATCAATCTTAACTCTTGAGACATCTAAGCCTTCGCTTCTCAAAGAGTTCAAAATATATCTGCCGAATTCGTCATTGCTTACACGTGTGATGAAACCAGCCTTAAAGCCTAATCTGCTCATTCCTATTGCGAAGTTTGCCTCCGCTCCTGCTGCATGCTTCTCAAAGTAGACCACATGTCTTAACGGTCCATTCGTACAAGCGTTGAACTGAACCATAACTTCACCCATAGTTACAATATCTAACACTTTCACGTCACCTCAACGTCTTATTATTCAAAAGTTTTAAATTTTCTGAGTAAATAGCAAGTTATAGAATTCTCCTTTTCTCCTTAAATCTTTAGAGATAAGAGGTGTTCCCTAAAAATTCTGATAGGAATCTGTAAACTCTAAATGCAGCTTTTCGATCTCTCCTATAGCCCGGGGTTGAGGCAAGTAAGCATGCTCCTTCAAATCCCCGCTTCTTAGCTAAACCTAAGATTAATCCGGATAATCCGATTATTCTTTTATTCCTATATAGAGTCGCGCCTTTCTCAACGTATTGAGAAACTATCTCTTTCGAAGTTGCAGATACGTAAATCTTCTCTTGAGATAAAGAGGAAACAGCCCCATCTATGGTTATTATGGATTTACAGGCAAATTTTTCTATGAAGTCTAGAATATCGTTGCAAATTTCATAGTGACCTGGAATATCATCAAAGCTTGGATAACCATCTCCGGTCAGAATGATTAAGTCTCGGCCTCTCCTCACATCGTAAAATTCGTATCGGGGCGGACGGCAAATCCCATTTTTATCGATGAAAACGAAGTCCTGAAATGCAGAGGAATACAGCTCCGCGAAAAGTTCAGCTTGGAGAAGATCGATAAGCATTTTGGCAACTATGTTTCCTATCTCTCCCAATCCAGGGAAACCAGCAATTAGTATAGGCTCATTTATTTTTGGATGTCGAAGTGTCCTTATGAATGATCCATTCATCTGAGCATCTGGATTTAACGTTATCATCTTAAACGTATAGAGTTTTCGTTAAATCTAAGAATCAGTTGTCGGAAACTCAGCAACCTGAGAATTATGTCAGAAGCGATTCTCTTATCTACATCTAAATCCTTCTTATTCTATTTGAGCGTTTGAGCGGATTGCTACTTGAAATCATAATCATGGGTATCCTTCAAGGAGTACTAGAGTGGCTTCCAATCTCAAGTCAAGGAAACGTTATCCTATTCATGGTTTCAATCTTTGGAATGAATGAGGCTGAAGCTCTGAGCCTATCAGTTTATCTGCACGCTGGAACCCTCCTCTCCGCATTGATTTATTTTCGAAAAACATTTTGGAACCTTCTAAGAGCAGTCCCAAATTATAGAATCAGAGATTATACAGAAAATAAAGAAAATCGTTTAATCACGTTCTTGATATTATCAACTCTCTTAACATGTGTCATCGGCTATCCAATCTTTAAATTCGCAGCGCTCGCCGCGAAGTTTGACTCTCTATTTTTTACGCTGATCGGGGCCTCTTTAATATTTACAGGCGTCATCCAAAAATGGACTCTAAGGCTTGGAACAAGAAGCATTGAGGATATTAATCTAAAAGATAGTTTCCTTCTCGGTATGGTTCAAGGATTCTCAGCCTTTCCAGGCATCTCCCGATCTGGAATAACTCTTTCATTTCTTCTCTTCAGAGGACTTGACAGCGAGTCAGCTTTGAAGCTTTCATTCCTTATGAGTGTACCAACGATTCTAGCAGCAGAGATCGGTCTAAGCTTTGTAAGCGGATTGACGTTTACTGGATTTTGGGAAATATCTACCGGCTGCTTATTCGCCTTTTTCACCGGGATGCTTTCAATCAGCATCCTGCTTAGAATCGCCCGAAAGATCAATTTATGGATATTCTGCATAGCAATCGGCTTGATGGCTTTTATTTCCGGCATTTTTCCCTCGTAGTATCCGGAGCCAAATGTTTTTGAGAGAATTAGGGGTGAAACTAAAATTTGATAGATTGGAAAAATGTTGCATGATAAATATAAAATTAGACTTAATTAAAAGCATGTTTAGTTTTTAAATTTGAAGAAATAAAATTTAACTGAGGCGTGATTCGATGGTTAGAAACTTAAGGTTGACTATACTCGTAGAAGATCAGCAGAACCCACAGATTCAAGATCTAAAAGCAAAGCATGGCTTATGCATATACGCTGAGGCCGCAGTTGAGGATAAATGGTTCACCTTTCTCCTCGATACAGGTCCGTCTCCGGACGTTCTTCTAAGAAACGCGGAGGTATTAAAGACTGATCTCTCTAAGATAAAGGTGATATTCTTGACTCATGGACACTACGACCATGTAGGCGGCCTACTTGGAGTCTTGAAATATACAAATAGGGGTGTTCCAGTCGTTGCTCATCCTTTAATATTTGAGCCTAAATTCAGTTTCAAGCCTGTTTTAACATATATCGGCGCGCCATTCACCAGGGAGAAAGTTAAGAAGCATGGTGCTTCGTTGCTTCTTTCTCGAAATTCAGTCAAGCTTACGGAGGGGGTTTTAACAACTGGAGAGATCGAACGTGCTACTTCATACGAGAAAGTTGAAGGCTTATGGGTTGTGAGCAGAGAAAGATTCATCCCGGATGTTTTAATAGACGATCAATCTTTAATCTTCAAAATTGAAGGCAAAGGACTTGTTATAGTCTCCGGATGTGCCCATTCGGGAATAGTGAATACTGTTATTCACTCAAGAAAGTTGATGAAGGTTGAGAAGGTTCACGCTGTAATAGGAGGGTTCCACCTTAAAGATGCGAATGAAGAAAGGATAAAAAGAACAATAAATGATCTGGCATCCTTCAATCCTGAACTTATCTGTCCGTGTCACTGCACTGGAAAAAAGGCCGTGGCGATGTTCAAGGAAGCTTTTGGAGAGGACTGTCTTGCTGTGAAAACCGGAGACATCGTAGAGATTTAATGCTATTTGGAGATTTCTATACGGATCTTTTCTTTCCCGCTGATGCTGACTCCCTTTAGAGAGGAGATCATGCCTAGAACTGATCTTCGGATAATCTCTGAGACGAATAGTTGAATTGGCACTTCCTCATTCTCAATTAAAATTTTTGTCTTTAACTTAGGCTTAAGCTTAAGTGGAATACATTCCTCAAAGTTGGCCTTCCCCGCGTATATGGCCTCGGCAAGCTCTAAACATGAAGCTCTACCGCATTTTCCGCAGTTCAACCCGGCGAGTTCGCTGAGGATTCTGAAGATCTCTTTTCTTCTAATGACAAATTCGACAGCTTTATCAACTATTGTCTGAAGCGTCTCCGGAATCTCAAGAATAGGGTCGCTGAGAGGTTTAAAAGAGCAATAAGCAAGTACCTCGCCTTCAACTTCGCCTTTATATTTATTGTACTCTTCGACGCTTCTGACACAAATCACCTTGCCGACTCTTCTATCCTTCAGAATATAAGATGAGAACCCTTCAATCACGAGAATGTTTGCGCCATTCTCAACGGCTACGTCAACAATCCAATCAAAAGAGCCCCTGTCAGCCTCGCTCTTAAGCTTAATAACTGTCTCCTCGTCAGATACCGCTATAACAGGGGTCGCCCCAGCCTCAGAGTACCGCCACGTATCTTTTCTTTTCTTATCCATCGAGAATCCCTTCTTGCTGATATGTTTTGCCGCTGCTACTCTGAATCCCTTTTTCACTAGCGTTGAAACAATGCATTCGGCAATTGTAGTTTTACCTGAATTCTTGCGGCCTAACACAGCCAACACGGGAATCCTAACATCCATATTTCATCGCATCCCGTACATACAGCATGAACAAACCAAGGATTCGAGAAAATAAATCTTTAGGCGGAAAATTAGGCTTTTCTAGTCTATCCTCAGCGTCCAAGTTCCTCCAAACGAGATGTTAAGGTTTGAAGCTCCTCCTCGGATAACCATCCTTCTTCAGATAATTCCTTAAATCCCTTCTCAGCTTCCCTTCGGAAGGCCTTCTGCTTCAGTAGGTTTGATTTCATGCATATTTTGAAAATTCTGTCTTCAAGCATAGAATTTTCTTGTATCGAGGTAACGATATTCTTGAGAAGATTTGCAATCGGCAATGAATATTCCTGTAGCATTGATCTGATGATGTAAGGGCGCAACGCGCTTTTTATCTTGCTTACGCCATCCATGGTATTTGCGATGGAAGGAGGAAATGTAACGTATCTCTTCTTCAAATCACGACTGTAACATGCGAAGAAAAAGGGCATATACACCAACGTAGCTTTTCTTTTATAAATGGGGCATCCCATTTCTCTTAGATTTTTTAAGGCTAAATTTCTTGTCTCTATTAGTCTATTTATCTGCCCAACAATTTGTGAAGTTAATTTTTCAAGAGACTTGGTTGCCTCTAGATTAATCTTTATCTTTGCATCCCGTGCAGCCTCAAGTTGCCTCACTTCAGTCATGTATTCCTTGGCCTTTAAAGCATATTCCGACTTGAGCTGCGAGATCTTCAAATCTCGAGTAGATTCCATTTCTTTAATCTTTTTTTCTATCTCTTTTAGTCTTTTCCCGATTTTTAGAAGTCTTTTTCTAGATGCCCCAAGTTCCGATTGCCAATATTTCTCTTGTTTCTTGTCTTTTGTTTCTTGTGCAGCGGAAAGCTCATTCTTGCATTGTTCAATATAGCTATTTAGGTGATCCTTCTCAGCTCGCAGCTTTGCATCCTCCTCACTGAGGCTCTGTATTTTTTGGTTGGCATCTCTTGATATCTTGATGATTTTTTTGTCGAAAAATTTTCTAGTCTTCTCTGTCTTCTTTGCAATTTTTGACATTAAATTATTAATCTTGAGGTTACTTCGTTTCTTCGTCTTCTCGATCTCAGCCTTAACAGCATTGATGTGTCTTTCAGTTGTCTTCATCAGAACTTTCGTGATTTCGCTTAGCTTCTTCACATCCTCTTCCAGCGTTTTCTCAAACTTTTGGAGCTCCCTAATCGAAGTTTTAATTGCAGATTTATCCATGATAAGAGGCAGAGAAACTTTCTCTAAATCTCCTTTAACACGTTTAGCTTTATGGAAAAGCGTTAAAAGATCATCTGTTAAATCTAGATTCATTATTAACCCCTTTATTACTTTCTGTCCCTTCCCGTAGGATTTCTCAAAATAATTTAAGTTATGGGAAAGAAATGCAGAGTACGTCTCCAGATTTTTTGAGCTTCCCTTCAGTTCTTGGATAAAGATATTGGCATCGGGAAGAATATCAAATGATATTGTATGACTGTTCATGTCAAAACCGTCAAAAATCAGCGTTCTCCTCTTCCAAGGAATAAACCAAAATGGATAACAAACTTCGGAAATAAATAAAATTTCCTCCGCCGGCTTCTTCGAGATTAATCCTCCTCCTTTATCTCTAGTTAGCTCCGCAAGAGAAAAGATCGCAGCTAGCTCCATTCTACGTCTTAACGGGACTCTTCGATCCTCGGATGGAATCGTGAAGGGAAGCACTACTTTAATTACATTCATCGCATAAGACACCGATGTTTCCGAATATTAACGCAGAGTCGCACTCTTTAATCTTTCTTAACCTTTAAAAAACCTTTATGTTACGATACGATTATTGAGAGCTCATCATTTTCATGTATGCATCTTTGATTTTTCACTTGGTAAAATGGCAGAATTGAAAGTTTCACCTATGGTATATACGATCTCAACTCTCAACGTTCTGATTTAGTATTATAGATGACAGCGAAAACAGGGATTATTTCGATTCTTCCAAGAAGCATAAGCATAATCAGCAAGAGTTTTTGGATGCTAGGAGTAGCTTGAGAAAGATTCACTAATGTATTTCCAGTTGTTGAGATCGCGGAGACGCTCTGGAATAAAGCATCCGTAAAGGAATATCCAAAATCACATAGGATCAGAGAGGCTAAAAAAGAAAGCATTATAAATAGAAAGATAACTAGCAAATGGACTGTTATCTCAGAAAATTTAAGTTCTCTACCATTAACTTGGATTTTGGAATCTCCGCCTATGAGAAATAAATAAGGCAATTTAATGAGGAGTTTTCCAAGAATATAAAGGCGATAGACCCTTATCCCTCCGCCTATGGAGAATGAAGAAGCTCCTATAAGCATCACAGTTACAAGAATTATTTTGCCTATCTCTCCTATTTTGTCTGGATCAATTATGTTTAAACCCACAGAAGCTGATGAGCTAAGGATATGTAAAAAGGAGTTAAACGGATCTATCTTAGTCACTATCCAGTACAGAAAAGTAAAGGCGGCAATAAGAATTAAATGAAGTTTCGTTTCATTCATCAATACAGGTCTCCACTCATTCTCTAAAAAAGATGAAATGAAGCTTCGCCATTTACCCTTCAGCAAGGATTTCCAGTCAGCACCGAGCAAAATTGAAAAGATCTTAAGGTGAAGTGAGAAGCTCAAGGCTGAAATAAGCATAATAACTGCTAGGATCGTCTGCACGGGAAAAGAGAGCGTTTTAACATCGATTACGGTAAGGCCGGTTGTAGAATACACGGCAAGAACCGTGTGAAAAGCTGCAAAAGGATCTATTCCGAGAAGGATCAGAAGAGCCGAGAATACAACTGTATAAATTGTATAAATAAATAATACGATAGTGAATGAAACCTTATAGTCTCCAGCAAGTCTCTCAATTCCTAACGCTTTTCCATAATGAGAGAGAGTGAGGCCTGGATAAAAAGATGAAAGCAGCAGAAAGATTATGCCTATTCCCCCATTCCATTCAGTTATTCCTCTCGCTAAGATTAAAGACTTGGGCAATGAAGCTTCCCTTAAAAGCGTAAATCCAGTCGTTGAGATAGCCGATGAAGATTCAAACCAACTATTTAAGAGCTGCTCAAAAAAGCCTCCCTTAAAGACTCCTAGATATAGAAATTGAGTGGAGATAATCAAAGGAACGCATACATAATACAAGACGAGAAGCATACATGACTGCTTCAAATTCAGCATCTTCGGTTCGAAGAAAAGGCTTAGTATAAGCCCAAGAAACAAAAATATGGCGCATGGTAGGGAAATTGCAACTCCTCCTTCAAATTCTTGGAGATAATAAGCATAGATGATTGTGGGAATAAAAAGGAGACCCAGAAACTGAAAGAGAAAGCCTAGATTTGCAAAAATAGGATCCAAAGCTGAATAGTAAAGATATCTTTTCATTGCACGTCGACGCGAAAAAATCGTGTAGAGAACTGAGACCCCGAGAAGAATGCTTATTATCACAGGCATCAATTGAACGAGAATCATAAACATGCTCCGACACTTTATTTGAATCTGTTAATAACATCTAATTAAATGCTATCATCCACGCGTAGAGAAAATAAACCCTCCAATCTTTTTCCACAATATAACGATATATCTTTTTGCCCTATTCTTTTATCGGCAATTTACAACAAATTATACAAGCATTTTCCATATCTGAAACAGAAAAACATGCGTACCTCCTTTTAAAATATGACTAAAAAACTTCACGGCTGACAACCTCGCTAAGCGGTCGCTTAAAGATACTTCTAGGCCTCTCAGCTGGATATCCGATGGGAACAATCGCGACAGGCCTGATTTCTCTAGGAGCCTTTATGATGAGTCTCACATCGTTTTCATCGAAAGCCCCAACCCAACATGCTCCTAACCCCAAGGCATGAGCCGCTAGAAGAATGTTCTGAGTAGCTGCTGCGGTATCCTGTATGCAATAGAGATCTGCCCCTCGGCGTCCATATATTCTTCTCGACCTCTCCTGATCTGCGCAGACAACAACCACGGTGGAGGCATCCTCTATGAAAAACTGATTTAAAGCGGCCTCGCTAAGCCGCCTTTTCGCTTCCGAATTTTTTATCACTACAAATATCCAAGGCTGGATGTTTCCTGCAGAAGGTGCCCATCTAGCTGCGTCTAGAATCTTTATGATTTCTCCGTCTGGAATTTCCCCTTGAGTGAAGGCCCGTATACTTCTTCTTGTCTTAATTGCCTCTAAAACATCCAAAGCATCAACCTCCTCAAATCAGCATTTCCACTAATACGACACTATTTTTGGGACAAAGATCATTTTAACTGTTTCAGCGTTTAGACAAATTACACATGAATGTTTCTAGGTATGCGTTTCACTTATAACTTTTTAAAGAACTCAACGGCCTCTTTAAGTCTTTGAGGGATATCAATTCCAGCTGGGCATTCTTCGACGCAGCTTCTGCACTCTACGCATTCTTCTGGAGAAGTTTCTAGGGATTGATAGATCTCAATTCCCAGATGACGGGTCTCTTCTGGGTATCCTTGGTATACATAAACAGCTCTGAAAACTTCTGGAATCTGAATATTTTGCGGACAGACCTTAAGGCAGTATCCACATCTTAAGCATTCTTGGCCGTACTTGTAGGTTTTCTTTAATCTACCAATCTCGCGGATCAAAGAGTCCCTTTCTTCACTGCTCATAAGAGGCATATCAGCAGATTTCACGTTCTCCTCAACTTCCCATGTAAATCTCATCCCTGGAATAACCGTACTTATCGCTTGATTTGAAATAATATATCGAAGACACCCTCGAACGATGGGATCGAACCATTCGCTTCCATGAGAACGATGCTTCCGCTCTCTTTCTTCATCGGAAAATGGAAGAGTCAAAGTTCCTCCGGAAAGAGGCTTCATCGCTATTATGCCTATGTTGTGTTTGTGGGCCAAAGGAATAATCTCACGCCCGGTATTCTCCTCATCAAGGGGATTATAAAGAATCATAATAGTCTCGAATTCCCCGCATTTGATTGCTTCTCTCATTACGTCTAATGCTCGATGGAAAGATATCCCTATATGATCAATCTTACCTTCCTCCTTAGCTTTCTTCGCAGCCTCTAATGCCCCTCCAGGCGCAGTCACCTCTTTCCACCGTTTCCAGTCGCATACATTATGAAGCTGCCATAGGTCTATATGATCCGTCTGGAGCTCTTTCAGACTTTTTTCAAGATCTCTCATTGCTCCTTCATAGGTGCGAGAAGCAGTCTTGGTTGCGATATAACATTCATCGCGGCGCCCTTCGATGGCGAGTCCGATTTTATGTTCGCTATCCCCATAGTTCCGAGCAGTGTCAATAAAGTTTATTCCAAGATCAAGCGCTCGATTAATAGTCTCTGAGGCTTGCTTCTCACTTATCTGTGGAAGTTTTATCGCCCCAAATCCTATTACTGAAACCTTTAATCCTGTTTTTCCAAGCGTTCGATACTGCATAAAAATCACTGCAGAATTTTGGCCAGGAAAGTATTAAAAATGTTATGTTTGACGAGTTTAATAAAACTGCCTTAGAAGATCAA
>Ga0180301_10001283_pt1 | contig 19782 bp, 25 predicted proteins | sample GuaBasSediGuay16_FD_121797 | JGI IMG/M metagenome (GOLD analysis project Ga0180301, IMG submission 121797) | Subseafloor sediment microbial communities from Guaymas Basin, Gulf of California, Mexico - Guay16, Core 4569-2, 12-15 cm | ecosystem: Environmental > Aquatic > Marine > Hydrothermal...
CTCTTCTATCACCGTTCTCTTCTTCCAGCCGACGCCACCGCCGATCCGAACAGCAGTGGTTGAGGCATCAACGCCCTCAAGCTCTTGCGGCGTGTGGATCAGGATTTCCCTGAAACCTGATGGATGCATTCCGCGTACACTGGCAGGGCTCCCGTATCCTGGGTGTGCCACTTTAGCCTTGCCCTTGATGTGTTTTCTGGACTTGTTATGCAACCCGCGTGGTTTTCTCCAGTTATCATCAAGTCTCTTCTTTTTGTGGGCGTCTGCCCGTTTGAATTCTGGCTTTTTTGCCTTCTGCTTTTTTCGTACCCTGAGCAGTCTATCCATCCCTTTTCACCTCTCATGCCTTTGCTATTAAGTATATCCCGTCCTGGAAGACCCTTGGATCAAAGCCTTTTATCCTGGTGGCCTGCTCGATGTTTGCCGCTGTCTGACCAACGTCTTCTTTGTTGATACCTGTGACTGTGATTAGATCACCCGCAACCTTCACGTCGACTCCGCTGTGTATTCGTGCGCTGCGTGGTTTTTTTTCTCCGAGAAAGTTTGCTATGGAGAGATGATCGCCTTCAACCCTCAACTGTATCGGGAAGTGTGCAAAGACCATCTTCATCCTGTATGTGTAACCCTCGCTTACACCCTGTATCATGTTTTGGATGTGGGATGCCAGTGTTCCGACCATTGCAGCCTGTCTTTTGCGTATTTTCTCTGCTTTTACTATTATTTTCGAATCTTTCATCCTTATACTCACGCCTGGATACCACAACTCTCGCTCTATACTTCCTTTTTCACCTGTGACGGTGATCGTTCTCTCTCCGACCTCTGCGGTTATATTTTCAGGGATGCTGATCTCTATCGCTTTGATCTCCATCTATTAATCGCCTCTCTCTTCAGTACACGTATGCGAGTAGTTGCCCTCCAATGCCTTTTTCTATCGCTTCGCGGTGGGACATCACACCCTCTGGCGTTGTAAGTATGAGTGCTCCAAATTTTCTTGCAGGAAGGTATCGTTTCTCCCAATCTTCAAATTCCCTGTGTTTCACGTCGTGTCTGGGTTTTATCACGCCACATCGGTTGATCTGCCCTTTCAACTCCACCGTGAAGATACCTGCCTTTCCATCGTCCAAGAGCTCAAACTCTCCGAGATACCCTGCATCCTGCATGACCTTTAACATTCTTCCAATCAGCTTTGATGCTGGTTTGATGGTGCATACCTTTTTGGACGCATGTTCAGCATTCTTGATGGCTGAGAGTGCATCTGCCACTGGATCCAACAACATCTATAAAACGTCACCTCATCTGTATTTTTCAAAACCTATCTCGCTTGCTATCTCTCTGAAGCATTGTCTACAGAGATACAGGTTATATCGTCTAATAAGCCCCTGTTTGCGACCACAGCGCCGACATTGATTGGCGCCACGCCCGAATTTCTTATCGCTAATCTATATCACCTCGATCTTGAACGCTTCTCTTATATGGGCGATGGAGTCCTCTGGTGTGAGCTTATGCCTTGTTGGTACTTTTGATCTCTGCACACGTCTCCGCTTGACCCGATAACCTGGCCTTTTGACCGCTACGATCACGTCCATGCCGAAGATACCGATATTGGGGTCGTACTTCATCCCTGGGAAATCGGTGTGCTCTTCGATACCGAAGGCAAAGTTTCCATTATCGTCAAACTGGTCTACTGCAAGCCTGTTCTCGTTTATTTTGAGGCATGTTTTGAGGAATTCTTCTGCGGTTTTTCCCCTGAGCGTTGTTTTACAACCTATAGGTTCTCTCTTTTTAATGCCAAATCCTGGCAGTGTCTTCTTTGCATGGGTTCGCACAGGTGTACCACTGGTTATGCCGCTCATGATCTTCTCTGCACTTGCCAGCCGCTCACCGCTCTCGCCCACACCGATGTGGACGGTGACTTTGTCAATCCGTGGTCTCAGCATAGGGTTATTCATAGTGAACTCCCGATCATTATCTCTGGCTTATCCTCGCCTATCACATAAACGTATCTCTCAAGTGTTTCAACCTCTCGTTCACCAATCGTAACTGTTACCATGTTAGAGGCTGAGCCGTGCACAACACGCTTTCCAGCAATCGTACCAATCTCTCCAGAGTGCTTGCCACCTATGATCATGGCAGTGTTCCCTTCTGTGAACTCGAGGTGTTTGAATATCTCCTTACTTGGTAGTGACAGGATCAAAGAGTCTCCTGTCCCGTACTCGTTCGTTGCAAGCAGATTGGTTCCATCGTGCAGGTTCAACTGGACCCTTCCTCCTGGCAACACGGTCTTGTTCACAACTTTGCACAGTTTTTTTGTATCCGAGCCTTCAAGGCTTCGAAGCTCCAGCCGCCCTCGTCGATCCAGAAGCATTCTGTAATACTTATCCATCTTCGGAATCGCTATGACATCGAAGAGTCCTACCGGGAACTTGTAGTCCCTGCGCACACCGCCATCAACAAGGACGCTTCCATCATGCAAGATCTTCTTTACCTCTCGAAGCGTTTTTGCAAGACCGAGCATGTCTCGTATAATCACCCCAAGTGGTATGCTCTTAACTTCACTGTGCGGTCCTGGATTCGACTTGACTACCCAAACCTTGGTCTTTCTCGGTATTGGCCAGCTCTTTGGTGCTGCCACTCTCTTCTGGTGTCTGCTCATTTTCCACTCCTCTCAAGTATCTCTTTTCGCTCTCCGTCCTCAAGATTCAGTTTGGTGATCATCACATTGGATGGGTGAATGGGACGCGCAACTTCTGTTCCATCGGCCTTTACAGATACCACACCTTCAACTGCAATAGTATACTTCTTGCGATTCACTGCCACAACCTTTCCCTCAGTACCTGCATAATTCCCACGCATCACCCGGACAGTATCGTCCAATCGGACAGGAAGACTCTTTCTCCCATGTTTCTCCCTGAGATCCCTTGAGATCATTGCACTCATCAATCTGTTCCTCTGGTGAAGTGGTGCTGTAAAACGTGCTTTTCTCTGTTTTCCAGACTGTTTACTTGCTATCATCAATTATCCCTCATACAACTATCGTGGCAGTGGATGCAATCTTTCCAAATCTATCCGCAACCTCTCTCGCAACAGGCCCTTTTATCTCACTGCCCTTCGGAATACCTGACTCATCAGTGATCACAACAGCATTATCCTCAAAGGATACCCGTGTCCCGTTAGGTCGTCTGAACTCCTTCTTCTGGCGTATCACAACAGCGTTGACAATCTGTTTTCGCATCTCAGGTGTGCCCTTCTTAACAGATGCGACTATCATGTCACCTATCCCCGCACACGGATGTCTGTTCTTGACACCGCGATAACCCCTGACCGATATGAGTTCAACAACACGCGCACCTGTATTATCTGCACAGGCAATCCGTGAAGAGGAGTTCAATGATCGTGGGATCGCTGCCTTAAGCCCCCTCATCTCTCCTGCACCTCCACCACAACAAAGCTCTTGGTCTTACTTAAGGGGCGGCACTCTGCTATGCGAACACGATCACCCTCCACGGCATCGATGCATGGCGGGTTATGAGCATGAATCCTGCTTCTGCGTTTCTCGAATCGCTCGTATTTTTGAATCTTCCTCTCAAATGTCCGCTCCACCACAACAGTTCTCTCCATCCTGGAGCTGATCACGACACCGTCCAGGAGACTCCCACGCACTGAGAGCCTTCCATGAAACGGGCATTTCACATCATCACACTCCTTCTCTGGTGATTGAATATCAAGTCCAATATCTCTCGTCATAGTGAATACCACATTAATTCAATTTATATCTCTTACCCTTCTTTTTTATTCGGTTTTCTGGTCGTGAGACGAGCAGGCTCCCCGCAACCGATACCACCTGATCTTCGAGATTGAAGTGAAATATGTTGTGCTTCTTCTGAATCTGCTTCTCGCCACAACCTGTATCGATCATGAGTGTGTTCTTTGTCTCGCCCACAACCATTCCGCTGATCCTCTCTTGAGAAGGGTTTGTGCTTCGTGCTACTGCTAGGTTGAGCCCGATCAATTCATGGTATATCAGATTATAGGGTGTTATCTTCATCTCATCCCGCCCTGTATTGTCTTGATCCTGGCTATGGTTCTTCTGATCTCTTGTATACGGCCTGGTTTCTCTGGTGCACCGCCCGCAGATGCCAGAGCCCTCTCGGTCACAAGATCGCTCTCCAGTTTCAGAAGCTCGTCAGCGATTTCTTCGCGGCTCATGTTCCTAATCTCATCTGGTCTGAGTATCGCCATTTTCACTCCGCCTCTTTCTTATGGACCCTGCTCACAGGGTGCCAATAATCATACTCCTTGTGTTTGTGTTCAAGCACCTCGCCACGCATACGTGTCTCTTCATCTGCCTCGCCAGGCACCTCAACCACAACCTCCTCTTCAAGATCAGCTTTAACTTCTTCTCTTTCAGGTTCTGTCGTTTCGATAGGTGTTTCGACAACTGTCTCAGGTGGTGATTCAGCTATAATCTCCTCTTCAATTGTTGTTTCAGCCTTTGCCTCGTCCAGTATCTCAACAACCCCGGCAGGCTTTTCAGGTTCAGTGGAGACCTCTTCAACCGTTCTTGGAGTTGTATGGAACTGACCAGGAATCTCCACACCAGGCGGGATTATTCGCACCCGGCAACCGATTGTCCCAAGCTTCTTGATCGCTGTTGCAAAACCATCGTCAACCAGTTCCTCGGCAGGCTTTCCAGCATGCAAGATATTACCTGCAACAAATTTCTGGACACGTGATCGCGAACCAGTGAACTTACCCGAAGTAATAATCTCACAACCAAGAGCACCTGACTCCATGATCCGTCGAAGCATGTTATGGCCAGCTTTTCTGAAGTAGATCCCACGTTCCAATGCATTTGCAAGCCGTGTCGCCATCATCTGGGCATTCAGCTCTGGAACTTTCACTTCCTGAACATCGATCTGTGGATTGTCCATATTGAATAGTTCTGCTACGTCCGATGTCAGCTTTCTGATCGTGCGCCCACCCTTTCCTATAATTATTCCGGGTTTCTCTGCAAAGACGGTTATCTGTGTGCCCATAGGCGTTCTGCTGATGGTCATCCCACCATAACCGGCACGATCCAGTTGTTTTATGAAATATTCTGTAATCTGCGCCCGATTTATACCCTCCTGGACAAATTTTTTCTCACTACCCATCTTGAATCATACCTCCTGAAGTATTATCTCAATCGTCACAGTCTCTGTATTCTTGGGTGTCGCACGACCCATTGCACGTGGCATGAAACCACGTATAACACGACCTTTTCTAACTGCTATATGCATGATCTTCATCTCTTCAGGATCAAGTCCCTTGTATCTGGCATTCTCCTCTGCACTCACCAGCAACCTCTGTATCTCCCGCGCAACCTTGACAGGGTATTTTCCAGACCCCATGCCTGGTTTGTGCCCTGCACCCGCGGTGTATTTCTTGAACGGTACAGGTCTTCTCATGTTGATAACATCTTCAAGAAAAACTCCTGCCGTAGTTGTTTTCATGCCACGCAGCGTATTGCAGAGCTCTATTGACTTCTTGGGTGATATGTGCAACTCATAGCCCATTGCCCGTGCAGTATTATTGGGATCTGCTTCAACTGAGTAGTTAACCCTTGCCAAGTATTTTTCACCTCACTTCAACGGTACGAACTTGCTGGACTTGGTTGCTCCAACGCCTGCCGAGCCGTGCCTCACCATTTTTCTCGTGGATGCAAACTCTCCTAGGCGGTGTCCAAGCATCTCTGGCTGTATTGTTACGGATACAAACTCCCTTCCGCTATAAACCGAGATCTTCCGATCCACCATCTCAGGGAGTATTATCATCTCTCGAAGGTGTGTGCGTACCACCCCGTCACTTCTGAGCTTATCAAGCACTTTTTTCTCATCATCAGACAAGCCTCGCTTGAGGCTTCTTCGCGGGCGGGCATTGACTATTTCTGCAAACTCTTCGATACTCATACTTTTCAGTTCTTCCATTAGCTTGCCGCGATACGTGAACTCGCCCTTTCTCTTCGGTAATCGTGTCGCTCCCTTCTTTGCCATAATTTTACCGCCTCTTGCCTGTTCTTCTTGCTGCAATCGAGCCGACCTTTCGCCCTGGTGGAGCGTTCCTGCTCACAGTTGTCGGAAGCCCTACGTGCTGTCGTCCACCACCACCAAATGGATGGTCAACGGCGTTCATCGCAACACCTGAAACTCTTGGCCATTTTCTGGCTCGCGCTTTAAGCTTATGAAACTTCTTTCCTGCCTTTAAGAGTGGATTTTCCACTCTTCCGCCACCAGCAACAACCCCAATCGTTGCACGACACTTATGATCCAGCCATTTCATCCCGCCACTCGGCAGCCGAACGACTGTCTTCTCTGAATCGTGAGCCACCAGGACTGCATAAGTCCCTGATGCACGTGCAAACCGTCCACCGTCCCATGGTCGATTCTCAACGTTACAGATCGGCATGCCTTCAGGGATCATCGAGATCGGTAGCGTGTTGCCCTGTTTGATCTCTGCCGATGCCCCACAGGCTATCTCATCGCCAACCGAGACGCCTTCGGGCGCAAGTATGAAGTGTTGTTCTCTGTTCGAGAGCTGAACTTTTGCTATGGGGGCTGAACGTGCAGTATCATGAACGAGCTCCACTATCCTGCCTTTGACCGTCTCACCCTGCCTTGTTTTGATGTGTTCAAGGTCTGCTTTGAACTTGTGAGAGGGTGCTTTGTACGTGGGAGAGCCTTTACCCCTGCTCTGTGCAATTATTCTCTTTCCCATATAATCATCACAACCATCTTTCGTTTAGAATATTCCAAGTCTTGATGCAAGCTCACTTGCAGTGCCTGCTTCTGTAAATGTTACAATCGCTTTCTTCTTGCCCTTGGGTGTTATCATAGTGTTTATATCTGCCACATCAACATCGTATAGCTTCTCAACCTCACGTTGTATCTCGCGTTTTGTTGTGTTGATGTCAACCATGAAATGGAGCTTGTTATCATCATCTATATGCAGTGTCGCCTTCTCTGTGATAAATGGATACTTGATCGCTTTCATCCGTATACCTCCCCGAGGCGATGTATTGCAGACTCACTCCAGATGACCAGTCTGCCAGCAACCGTGCCCGGTGCAAGGAGTTCTGCATTCAACTGCTGAACAGTAACAGTGTCAACACCAGGCAGGTTTCTCCCGGCCCTGATGATACCCCTGTCCTCACTAACAACTATCAGAAAACTCTTCGGTCTCTTGTATCTCCTGCCCCGCATCTTACCCTTTCCGGCTCTAACCTTCTTCCCATTTTTCGCTCTCATAAGATCATCATGAACATTGATCTTCATTGCAAGATCCAGGACATCACTCGTGCGGGTCAGCGATTCAAGCTCGTCCACAACCACTATTGGAAGACTTCCCGCAAACCTGTGACCGCGCCTCTCCACAAGTTCCTCTGAACATGTTGCAGCTATCGCTGAAGCAATCGCTTTTCTCCGCTCTTTCCTGTTAACCTTCTCACCCCTCAGCGCCTCAGGCTTCGGAGGATGTGCACGTCGTCCACCGACAGCCTGCGGAACACGCGCCGCTCTTCTTGCATTGGTGAGTCGCGGAACCCTCGAAACACCACGACCAACACCCCAGCTCGCAGCAGACGTATTCATGCCAGCATACCTGTGTGGACCATAAGGCTGTTGACGATTTGCCTGTGCCGCAAGAACAGCCCTCTTGATTAAGTCTGGCCTATAGGCTTCCATAAATACCAGAGGCAACCTGATCTCCCTCGCCTTTTCACCTGTAAGATCAAAGACAGCTACTTCCATTCTATCCCACCCCTTGTGTAGACTTAAGGCTTATATTCAGTATCTGCGGCTCCACTGGCTCACCCTTCGGCCTCATCGCGTGTCTCATCCGTATAAGCCTTTTAACAGGGCCTGGTACACTGCCCTTGATCAGGACGTACTCATTCCTAACAACACCATAATTTATGAAACCGTTCGAAGGCGTTATATTCTCCTCACCACCATCCCCGATCTTGAGTATCATCTTGTTAAAATCGGTTCTCTGCTGATACCCAGTCTGTCCAAGTTGTGGAACCCTCCAACTCACATGTGCAGGACTCCATGGCCCAAGATTTCCTACCTGCCTTTTACTACCTGCCCTGGAATGCTTGTTTTTCATTAGACTGATACCCCAACGCTTCACAGGACCCTGTGTTCCTTTACCAGTTGTCACCGCAACAACATCGATGATATCACCAGCCTTGAAGAGATCACCTATCCTCACCGTTGTTCCCAGAATCGATTTTGCAAACTCAAAAGACGCCATAGGCTCGCCACCACCGATACCGGTCTCCATCAGATCAGGCTTCTTCTTCGGTATGCCTGTAATCTTGTGGGCACGCGTGTGAAGAACTGCTCGGAGCTCACTGATCACCCCGGACTCAACCAGCTTCTCCAGATCCTCCAACTGTTTCCCATTCCCCTCATCTGGAACACGAAAACTCTTCGAAAGTTCTTTATCCTGCTCTCTCGCCCACGACTCTCCTACCACCCTCTTTCCATGAGTGCCATTAGCATATCCACGTATTGCCGCAACCCGCATCTCAGGAACCTCTACCACAGTGGCAGAGACAGACACTTCCATGCCCTCAGTCGGGCTGTTCGGCTTACTATCAAGCATCACCACATGGCCCATCCCAGCCTTATAACCAGCAAAGCCCAACAACTTCACCTCATCACTCTCTGGCCAGGCTTTTATCTGCGGCACTTCACTCTTTGCTCTCTTCCTAGGACTATAAGCCAGTGACCCGCGCCGCGGTCTATGAATGGTGGGCATCTCTTAACTCCTCTCACTACAATGTATCTATCTATGAAACCGATGACAATAGTCATAGAAAAATGTATAATCCAACTGAACAAACGTAATACACGCTTTTGGTCATCGCAAATAGAGCCTGACATAAGCACACACAGGCATATCAGCCCAACGCCACCGTCAGCCAACCATACACTTCACAAATCCAACCCGAAATCACTCATTCGGAAATGGACAGCTTCAACACCCATCCAAACAAACTCATCGTACTTAAAGATTGTGTACAACCAGTGCTATGAGATCTCTCCGTTTCAGTGCAAAAATCTTGCCTACACCATAATCCGAAACCAGCAGTAGCGTAACTAAAGCTTGATTCAACTGACAACAACAGACTTTTTTCCGCAATACTACGCGATAGTATGGTTGTAGAGTGGCGTCATGGACTATGTCATCTAAGCTGTAATGCTCGGAGATGACAGTTACAAAGCGCGATGACAACGGTTCCTGTTATTGGCGCGTTTCTTGAGTGATTATAAATTGAATTATAGAGGTGTTCACTCCTCGCCCACCATTTCTTCTATTGCTTACCCTGTCTCTTCTGCTTTTGTTTCTTCTTGTGGTGGGGCGAATATCTCGTCTACCGTCTTTCTGCCGTGTTCGATTACGACGAGATTTATCTGACCAGTCTCACTTGAGATCTCCCTGCCGCGGTAAGCCTTTCTCCTGCGCAAGCCAGCCCTCTTTGGCTTGAAACCTGTGCTCTTTGATACGAGTAACTTTCTCCTCGCTGGACCTGGTAGGTCAGGACGCATGGAAAAACCATCTTTATCACTCCCACCTGTGATCTTCAGGGTGTAACCGCCAAGCCCGGCAGCATCCCCCTCGATTGTATCACCTATTCTCTGTGTGATGAATTTGTTCGCCTGGCTTCCGCTCACCTCAACCTGATGCGACTTCCCTGTTGAAGGGTCTGAAATTACAACTCTGAAATCTGCCATTGAATACGTCACCTTGAAGTATAGTCTCCTTACTTGCAGTCGACTCTACTTAAAACTTGTCGTGTTCCGGGGAAAGCGAGTCTGCAGCCATTCACTTTTCAATCTTTCCCACTCCAAATCGTGTCTCTACGCCAACGCCACGCATGGCAGAGAGCATCTCAGTGGGTGCAAGCAGTGCTTTTCCAACACCAAGCAGGTCATCTGACTCGTTCACGATCAGGACTTCCTCGCCTGAACGAATCTCTGGATCGACGTCTATCGCATGCTTTGCAAAGGCAGTTTTTCCCTCTGCAACAAAAGGTGCTGCTTCACTACTGACCACGACCCGCACTATGGGGTATGGGAGGGACTTGTGAAGCTTTACAGCGCCACGGATACTGAGGGTGAGCATTCCATCGCGAGCACGGAGAGTTGCCAGCCGCTCGCCATCCTCGAATACCTGGCGGATGCGCCCTGTTCTGGAGTGAGTCACAGCAACATCATCTGAAAAGAGCAGCCTGCCCGTGCCACGTCCAAACTGATAATCGGCAATCAGTCGGATCTTCATGAGTTCATCCGATCTCACACAAAACATCTCCAAACACTAACATATATAAACAGACGCTCAGTAAGGCTAAATAAGCTTGCTGCAATATTGAGACAACCGCGTGATCCGGGCTCTCAACTTATTTGGTTTTAATGGGGATCTGAAAGATTCTCTTGATTAGTATATAATCAAAATATACTTGTGAAATAAAGAAGCACAGCGAAATGGCTGGAATAGGAATAATAGTGATCATTATCTTCGATTTCTGTTCTGGTTGCTTATTTGATTTGGTCAACAGTCCCGTTTGGATTCAAAGGCGGAAAGTTTATAGTTGGTCAACCCCGTTTTGATACTTGGTGAGTATTGATGAGTTTGAGTAGTCCAGTCATTGTCCTAAACTTCAAGACTTATTCAGAGTCCGTTGGTAAAAAAGCAGTTGAAATAGCAAGGATCTGTGAAAAGGTCTCGGAACAGGGTGTTGATATTGTGGTTGCTCCACAGATACCTGACCTATACCGTGTGGCTGAGAGTGTGAGTATTCCGGTCTTTGCTCAGCACGTCGATGGTGTTGGAGCAGGCAGTTTCACAGGTCACATAACTGCAGAGTCGCTAAAAGAAAATGGCGTTACTGGAACCCTGATAAATCACTCAGAGAGACGTCTGCGACTTGCCGATATCGAGGCTGCTATTCACATGGCAAAAAAAGCCAACCTCACGGCGATCTTATGCACCAACAACATTCCTACCACGGTAGCAGGTGCGGCTCTACAACCAGATTTTGTAGCAGTAGAACCCCCAGAATTGATCGGAAGCGGTATACCAGTCTCAAAAGCAGATCCCCAGGTCGTATCTGGCTCGGTAGAAGCTGTCAGTCGAATTGCGCCCAACGTCCGAGTGCTCTGCGGTGCTGGAATAAGCAGCGGCGAAGACCTGCGAGCCGCAATCGAACTCGGCAGTGAGGGTGTTCTGCTCGCATCAGGCATCATAAAAGCAGCAGATCCTGAAGCAGCACTCTACGATCTCATAGGCAAATCTTAGAACGGTTATCGTCTAAAAACATACTCTTCACATCATCTTCAGTATTCACGTTTCTGAATGTGTCAAGCTTCGGATCAAACTCTCGAAGCTCATCCACATCGATGTATCGTATCAACTCTCGCCTGAAGGTGGGTGCAAGTATGAACCGCTCACCCTGTTCAATAGAACGCCTTACCTCATCCCGCATCACTCTGGTGCGATACACAGCATGGAGTGGCTCAAACCTCCCATCACTCCAGCGCGGGATTGTAACATCAAAACCCTCACATCTATCCAGGAGATACTTTAATACGTCAAGGTTCACAAAGGGCATGTCACAACCAAGAACCAGTGTGTACTCTTTATCAGAACCACTGAGTCCAGCCTCTATCCCTGCAAGTGGACCAACACCATGGTATCTGTCAACCACGATTGTGATTTCTGGGAACAGCTCTGAAAATAGCTTCTTTTGCACTTCATCCCTGAGAGAGATTATGACCGTGTTGGTGATCTGTGAGAGTTTGCCAGTAACATGTGCAAGTAGCGGTGTGCCATCAAACTCCAGAAGCGCCTTTTCAACATAACCAGCGCGTGACCCGCTCCCGCCAGCAAGTACAACCGCAGCAATCTCCTCATAACACACCATTTCAAAGACCAACCCAAAAAAACACTACTAATGAGAAAACGTCTTGATAGATCATAGAGGCGAATCCCAGAGCGGGTACCACCGAGCAGAATCCCCTTCGAGAGGTAATTCTTTTTCCATCACAGAGCGCGTGCGAAACTCGAGTGCAGTGTCACGCTCCTTACCTGGCTTTGGTGCAAAGGGGTAGAAGTTACCATGTTTGAAGCTGTACACCCAGTAGATAACCTTCTTGTCTTTGCTCTTGAAAGGAAAGAGGGCGCACAACAGTTGTCCGCCAAATCCACGTTCAACAAGCCCTTCACTCACGAGATATATATTCGATACGAGATCTTCGAAATCAGGGTCCTCCAGCAAAATCCACACATACCCGTAATCATCCTTCACTATCTGATAACTGGTGTTGGTGTCCTTAGAGGAGAGTTCAAGCAACTCCTCTACTTCCTGGCGCGCCCTCTCGAAGTGTGATGATGCCTGTGGTTTAAAGCAAATACCTGCCTTCTTGAGCGATACAAGCTCAAGATTTGCTTCCATTGTGACCTGTGCAGTTGAAACTGCAAAGATACCTTCGGTCTTTGATTCTGGAAGCTTCGTTTTCCCAAAGAACGAATCTAATAATCCCATATTTATATATTAGAACTCCATTCTTCGCTGCATCTCTTCAAGCCGCGAAATCCGCTGCTCAACACGCGGATGTGTTGAAAAAAGGCTCATCAAAGTGTCGCCAGAGACTGCAGGCACTATGAAGAACGCATTCATCCCTTCAACCTTGCGAAGATCGTCCTTCGGCACACGATCCATTGCGCCGCTTATCTTCATAAGAGCCGATGCAAGATGTGCTGGCTGACCAGTGATAACCGCAGCACCCCTATCGGCCGAGAACTCACGATACCTCGATAGTGCACGAATCAAAAGAAGACTTACAAGCCACACGAGAACCGATACTATCCACACAACCACCATGCCGCCAGATTCACGCCTGTCCCTCCCCATCATACCGAAGAAGAGAAGATTCCGAACCAAGAAGAACGCGACCGTGGAGAGAAAACTTGCAATGGTAATGACAAGCACATCCCGGTTCTTCACATGGCTCAACTCATGAGCAAGCACCGCCTCAAGCTCGCTCCGATCCAGTTGGCGCATAATACCAGTCGTAACAGCCACAACAGCATTATTCTTACTGCGTCCAGTGGCAAAAGCATTCGGAACACTGCTCTTAACAACAGCAATCCGTGGCTTTGGCAGATCCGCGAGTTGAGAGAGACGATCAACGATCCCATGAAGCTCAGGCTCCTCACTCTCACTCACCACACGTCCACCCATACTCCAGAGCACAAGCCTATCCGAAAAGAAATACTGAACAAATAGGAAAAAACCCGCAAAAGCCACAATACCCACCGTCCCAACACCCTGTGTCAGAAGAAAAGCGATAAAGGCAAGATACACCATTGCAAGCAGAAACATAGTTAAAAACATCCTTGCCTGAAGACCAGTATCACGATACCAACGTTTCATAAACTCACCAAAACAATTAACCATACCAGCAGAGAAATATATAAACTTAATTACCCCCGAGTGATTACGGCGTTTCACCATTCTATTTTTATCAGTCAAGCGCCGGGATCACTCGTTTTTTACCTTATTGAAATTTTATGATAAAACTTATACTTTATATACCAAAACAGATATACGGGGATCGTTATCATAGCACTTTATAGTGCGAGGGTAACCAAGTCGGCCAAAGGTGCAGGACTTAAGTGGTACTGATGGTATCGGAGTTATCCTGTCTCGAAGGAGTTCATGGGTTCAAATCCCATCCCTCGCATCAATTCCCAATCTGATAGATGGGATAAGCAATCACGAGTGGTGGTTCAAGCTTCTCGTGGGTCGGTGATTTCGCCAGTGATGGCTGATGCTGCTGCTGTTGCGGGGGAGGAGAGGTATACTGATGCCTTGGCACTGCCTTGGCGTCCCTTGAAGTTGCGATTGGAGGTTGAGAGCGAGACTTCATTATCTCCGAGTAGTCCGAGTGATCCGCCCATGCAGGGTCCACAGCACGCAGATTCAACGATCGCACCTGCTTCAATAAATTGTTCAATGAATCCAGCTTTGAGAGTCTTTAGGTACTCAGTCTTCGAAGCTGGTATTACAATCATGCGCACGCCCTTTGCAACGGGCTCGTCTCCCATGATTCTTGCTGCAACCTCGAGGTCTTCAAATCTCCCGTTGGTGCATGACCCGAGGAAGATTTGGTCTAATCGGGTTCCTGCTGCTTCCCAGACTGGTTTCACATTGTCAACATTATGCGGGCATGCAACCATTGGTTCAAGATCGCTGACATCGTAGTACATTTTCTTAGAGTCTGCGGATGGGTCGCTCTCCCAATAGGAATCAAGCTTAAAACCAGGGATTCGCTCTCTAAGATAAGACTCGGTTGTTCTGTCAGGCTCTATTATGCCTGCTTTTCCACCCATTTCAATCGCCATGTTTGACATCGTCATTCGTTCAGAGACGCCCATCTCCTGAACGGTAGGACCAGCGTACTCGGCAGCCATGTACCTGCAACCCTCAACACCTACATCGCCTATGATGGAGAGGATGAGATCTTTGGAACAGACGTGTTCGGCAAATTTGCCAGTGATCTCAAATCGTATCGTCTCAGGCACCTTAAACCAGAGCTTACCAGTGGCAAAGACTGCTGCCATATCAGTGCTTCCAACGCCTGTGGAAAAGGCACCGAGTGCGCCGTAGGTACACGTATGCGAATCAGAACCAACGATCAGATTGCCAGGAGCCACATGCCCTTTTTCAGGCAGCACCTGGTGACATACACCCTCGAAGACATCATAATTAAGTATACCCTGTTCATCTGAAAACCGCCTGAGAAGAATATGGTTTCGGGCAGCATCGAGCGAATCGGCAGGCACCTGATGATCAAAAAGCAGAACGATCTTTTGCGCATTCCAGACGTGCGGGCGATCCTTCTCACGAACGATCTTATAGAAACCCTCAACAGCAAGAGGGCCTGTGATATCATGTACCATAGCACAATCGATATCTGCAAGCACGAAATCGCCAGCCCTGACATCTTTTCCAGACGCCCTTGAAAAGATTTTTTCTGAAATCGTCATCTCCATCCAGAATCAACTCACAAACAATAGACCAATCAACGGAATAGTCAAACCTGATAGCAGAGATGATTAATAAAACCGATGGTAACACTTGACCTATCCAATCCGTCAGAGTTCTCACGTTCGCAGTTAGCTTAAGTATGATGCAACGTTTGGTCTTCGTAAGTAATTCAATTTTACTGTAAAAATAAGTTATAAATCAACTGTTTTGCACGAAAAAGTAACATGTATACAAGATAAAAACAGTTATAAAAATTATTTTAATAATACTGTTCCAAAGCTACATTAAAAGAATATTCAAAAGAGAAAACGGTGTGTTAAACTCTCTGAACGACAGTAAAAAAACACTGGATCAGAAACATTTAAAAAAATTAACACTAAAATCAAAATGATTGACAGCCTCAGAACTACGATATCTTTAAATCCTATCTGCAATGAATTAGAGACGTAGGATACTACTGTTCATCTCATACTTACCTGTGATTATTATGAACGATAACGACAATATGAGAGAAGACCTGTTTGGCGATCTGGAATTTGGGTCGACCGAGGATATTGAGGTTCCTGAGAAACTGATAGATCAGGTGATTGGTCAGGAGCATGCGGTGGAAGTTGTGAGAAAGGCAGCAACCCAGCGCCGCCATGTGATGATGCTCGGAACCCCTGGTACTGGCAAGTCTATGCTTGCAAAGGCGATGGCAGAGCTGTTGCCGAAGGAGGAGTTGCAGGATGTGCTAGTCTATCACAACACTGATGATTCCAATAATCCGAGGATTCGTGTGGTCCCTGGTGGGAAGGGAAAGGAGATTGTTGAGGCGCATAAGGTTGAGGCACAAAAACGCGGTCAGGCTCGCAACATGTTCGTGATGCTTTTGGTCCTCGGAATCATTGGCTACTCTTTCTTCACGGGCATGATACTGCTTGGTATAATTGCTGCGGTTCTGATAGCTATGCTGATGCGCCAGTTCATGCCTAAGGAGGAAGCTATGATACCTAAGCTTCTCGTATCAAATACAGAGAAGGAGACTGCACCCTATCTCGATGCTACAGGATCGCATGCTGGTGCGCTTCTCGGTGATGTGCGTCACGATCCATTCCAGTCGGGTGGGCTTGAGACTCCGAGCCATGATCGTGTAGAGGCTGGTGCAATTCATAAAGCACACCGAGGCGTTCTTTTCATCGATGAGATCAACACGCTTCGGCTCGAATCACAGCAGAATTTATTAACAGCGCTCCAGGAGAAGGAGTTTGCAATCACAGGTCAGTCCGAGAGAAGTTCTGGTGCTATGGTTAAGACTGATCCCGTGCCATGTGATTTTATTATGGTATCGGCTGGAAACCTGGATGCTCTCCGCGGCATGCATCCTGCGCTTCGTTCAAGGATCAAAGGATACGGGTATGAAGTGTATATGAGCGATAACATGCCTGATAACCCTGAAAACAGGAAGAAGCTCGTGCATTTTGTGGCACAGGAGGTTATGCGGGATGGCAAGATACCCCATTTCACGCGCGATTCCGTGGAAGAGATCATACGTGAGGCAAGAAGGAGAGCCGGGAGAAAAGGGCATCTTACACTGAAGCTTCGAGATCTTGGTGGGCTTGTACGGGTGGCTGGTGATATTGCTCGCAGCGATGGTTCCGAGCTCACAACGGCAGAGCACGTGTTGAAAGCCAAACATATTGCGCGTTCGGTCGAGCAGCAGCTTGCCAACAATTCTCTCGAGCGGAGAAAGGATTACCAGATGTTCAAGAGCAGTGGCGCCTCGGTTGGCAGGGTGAACGGGCTTGCAGTGATGGGCGAGGATTCTGGCATCGTTTTGCCGATAATGGCAGAGATCACGCCGACAACCTCAAAGTCTGAGGGGCATCTGATCGCAACAGGTAAGCTCAAGTCGATTGCACGCGAGGCGGTGCAGAACGTCTCAGCCTTTGTAAAGAAGGTGACAGGTCAGGATGTTGCCAATATGGATATCCATGTCCAGTTCATCGGGACGTATGAAGGAGTTGAGGGCGATTCGGCGAGTATATCTATAGCAACAGCCGTCCTTTCAGCGATTGAGAACATTCCAGTGGATCAGAGCGTGGCGATGACAGGCTCGCTCTCAGTTCGTGGTGATGTGCTCCCTGTTGGAGGTGTTACCTATAAGATTGAGGCTGCGGCTCAGGCAGGGCTTAAGAAGGTAATAATACCAAAGATGAATATGGGCGATGTGCTCATCGAGAAGGAGTACTCTGATCGGATCAAGATCATTCCTGTCTCCACCATCGTTGAGGTGCTTGAGAACACGTTTGTCGGGGAGAGAAAGCGAAAACTGGTAGATCTCCTGAAAGACGTTGCTTCAATGACGATGAACGTCGAGATAACACCAGTGCCATCACCCCAGAAGGTGTGAAAGTGGAACATGATTTTTACGATATCAGGATCATTGACACACGAGCGAGCAGTATAGTTCTGGACAATGGTGAGATCAAAGAGACGAGCAACAGTTTCATAACAGGTGCAAGCGTCCGCGCACTTGTGGGCGGTACATGGGGGCTTGTCACAACAGAGGATCTGGATGGGACGAGAGAAGCCTGCAAAGAAGCTGTAAGACTCGCTCATACAGCAGGTGAGAGATCAACGAGGGATCGAATCGAACTTGCGCCGATCGAGAAACCTGTCGTGAAAAACCTGCCAAGGATCAGAGTAGATCCAGAAGATATCGATATCGAAGAGAAGATACAACTGGTACGAGAGATATCAAAGTCCGCCCAAAAACCCGGGATTTCAAGCGTGCACACCGTATACGCCGAATCAGAGGTCAGCGTAGAATACAGGAATTCAGACGGTGTAGAGGCAGGCTATACCCTGCCGCGAATCGGTTTCTCGATCACAGCGGTGGCACGTGAGAATGGGAATTATCAAGCGGCAAGAGAGAGTTGTTTTGCAATTTCAGGCTTTGAACTATTCGAGAGGAAAGATCCTCTCGCGATTGCATCAAAAACGGCAGATACTGCGAAAAGTCTCCTCCACGCAGAGGGCGCGCGGGGAGGTGTTATGCCAGTAATCCTCGACCCTGAACTTGCAGGCGTATTCATCCATGAGGCAGTGGGACATGCAGCAGAGGCAGACCACGTACTCGAAGGAGACTCGGTCTTTTCGGGACGGCTCAACACCAAAGTAGGATCGCCACTTGTAACAGTCCACGACGACCCTACCCTGCACGAATACGGTTACTATCCATTTGACGATGAAGGAGCAATGCCCAAGCGAACCGTGGTGATAGAGAACGGTGTTCTCAAGAACTATCTGCACAACCGCGAGACTGCTGGAAAGCTCGGAGGTGTCTCGTGCAATGCCAGGGCCCAAGGGTACTCCCCACCGATCGTACGGATGAGCAACACCTACATCGATAACGGCGACAGTACCTTTGAAGAGATGCTTGAAGATATTGAATGCGGCGTCTACCTCATAGGCTCTCGCGGCGGGCAGGTCGACCCAGGAGATGGTATATTTCAGTTCAACGCCGAACGCGGCTACCTGATCGAAGACCATGAACAAAAAGCACTCTTGAAGGACGTGTCACTCTCAGGAAACATACTTGAAATACTGAACGAGGTTGTTGCTGTTGGGTCAGACCTCAAGATGCACCCTGGGCAGTGCGGGAAGGCTGGTCAAGTCGTCCCTGTGAGTGACGGATCCCCACACATACTCGTGAAAAGAGCAATCGTTGGAGGCAGCGGATGAACCTGAACCTTGAAGAATCCCTTGCGCTTGCAAAGAGGGCGGGTGCAGACGAGGTAGAAGTTTACGCCGTCTCAACCCGTAGCATAGGAATCGAGATTAAACGGGACACTATAGAACTTGCACTGGAAGGTATAGTCCAGGGACTTGGAATACGTGCAATCGTGAACGGCGCAGTGGGCTATGCAAGCACCAACCGAGAAGAGAGAATAAGCGATGCAGCTACCCTCGCGGTTAAAACGGCAAAGATTAGGAAATCAAACCCTAAATGGAAAGAACTGCCATCGAACACGGAACACCCTACAGTAAAAGGATTGTACGACAAAAAAACCGAGGATAGTAGTGTTGAAGACTGTATCAACCATGCACTTGAATTAATACGTGGAGCAGCAGGAACAATCGAAACCCACCCAGTAACAGGTAAACTCACCTGCACAACTACAGAACATGAGATACTGAACACAAACAACGTGAGCAAGCGGGAGAAGACCACCGCCGCGGACGCCTTCATCGAGACCATAAGCACGAGAGGCGGGCAGACAGCAACAGCTTACGACTTTGAAGTTTCAAGAGAGATTGGAAAGATAAACTTTCACAGGATCGGAAAAAATGCAGCAGAGCTTTCAAGGCGATCACTGGGACCCACGAAAGTCCTGCCAGAAACAACCACAGTTCTCCTCCAGCCAATGGCGGTAGCAGACTTGATAGAACACACCTTCATATCTGCCTTAAGTGCAGAAAACGTTCAGAAGAACCGTTCAAACCTAAAAGGAAAACTACAGACAGAGATAGCAAAGGAAGAACTCACAGTAATAGATGATGGGCTCATGACAGGCGGACTCAGAAGCGCAGCCACGGACGATGAAGGTACGCCCTCACAGAGAACGAGAGTGATTGAAGACGGAGTGCTCCAGACTTACCTCTATGACAAGTACACCGCAGACCAGGACGAGACCATGAGCACA
>Ga0180301_10001284_pt1 | contig 19778 bp, 24 predicted proteins | sample GuaBasSediGuay16_FD_121797 | JGI IMG/M metagenome (GOLD analysis project Ga0180301, IMG submission 121797) | Subseafloor sediment microbial communities from Guaymas Basin, Gulf of California, Mexico - Guay16, Core 4569-2, 12-15 cm | ecosystem: Environmental > Aquatic > Marine > Hydrothermal...
AATATCTCGAAGTTCATTATTCATTCAAGCTCTAACATCATATTCAGAAAAAATACCGATAAGAAAAATAAGAAACATAAAGATAGAGAAAATAAACGAAAATAAATTTAAAGTAAAAATAGAAATAGGGGAGAGAGATAGTAAAACACTTATATTTAAAGATAAGAAAAATGCCGAAGACTTAGTAGACACCATAAGAAAAATATTGGAGATAAGTGGGAGAGAAAAGGAGAAAACTGTAATTACATCCAAAGGAGAACTAATACTCCGAGGAAGAATTGAAGAAAAAGAAGAATGGAAAAGAACTATACTTGAAAATATTACAAAATTCCTAGTCTTATTCGTGATAATTTACATAGCATTTAGTGAAGCTTATGGGAAATCAATAATGCTTGCTTTAATTGCAATGCTTATCTCACTAATAGCACTTATACTCTGGAATAAATTGAGAGAATGAAATGGAGGAATAATCTATGTTAAGATTACTTGTATGGCTATGCACCTATAAATGCAACTTAAATTGCAATCACTGCTACGTAAAAGGTAGAAACGTAAATGAAATGAACACTGAAGATGCAATAAGAATGATAAGTGAAATAGTAGAACTTAATCCAAGACACTTCTCCATAACGGGAGGAGAACCCCTACTTAGAAAAGACATTTTTACAATACTAAAAGAAGCAAAGAAACAAGGATTAAACACTAGCATTGTAACTAATGGACTCCTATTAAATGAACAAGTAATAGATAAGCTAAGCAAAATGGACATCTACATCTATTTAAGTCTAGACTCAGCCTCAGAAGAAACATTCAATAAAATAAGGGGATGGAATAGAAGTAAACTTCTAGAAAAAATAGAGATTTTGAGGAAAAAGAATGTTGAATTTTCAACAATAATGACTATTATGCCTGAAAATTACCATGAAGCTGGACTATTTATAGAGCTATCACTAAACATCGGTGCAAAACATGCAGCCCTAATACCAGTGATTCCATCTGGAGGAGCCAAAAACAAGCAGCTAACACAGAAGCAATTAATTAAGGCTATAGAATCAATTGACGAAAAATCAAACGAGTACGGTTATCCTACAAGTTTATGGTGCACACCTTTCGCCAAATGGATTAAGAAATCGAAGTACATTTATGTTGGAAGCTGCCCAGACGACTCCATGGACATTGACCCTGCTGGCAACACTTTACTCTGCGACGTGCTAGAATTCAAAATAAGCAATGTACTGAAATACGGAGTAAAAGAGGCATGGCTAGAATACTCCAGAAACCCAATATCAAAGAACTTTAGGAATCCAGATATACTTGAAGGAAAATGCATGGAATGTAGATATAAATTTAAATGTGTAGGAGGATGTAAAGCAAGAGCCTATCTAACCTATGGTAAATTTACATACCCTGACCCACTTTGCCCATTATAAAGTTTAATTATTAAAGATTAATTACCTGAAAACTATAAACTATTATTAATAAATAAATTATAAGAAAGAGATTATTAAGAATACTAATCTCACAATAGAATAGTAGTTATATATTAAGAGTAACCATGAAATAGACGATGCCAGTGGAGTATGGTGCACAAAGTGAATATGGAAAGCTGATAAAGACAGTTATGCACATACCTGGAGAAGAAATAAACCTTGTAGATGGAGAAAATAGAAGAGACTACCTATTTAGAGAAGTTCCAGACCTTGATAAACTTAGAGAAGAACATTACAAGTTAATGGAAGCATTAAAGAGTGAAGGTGTTGAGGTAATACTTATAGAAGAAGTCTTAAAGGATACAGAGCTTATTGAAATCATAAAAATGTGCCCCAATGCCTTCTTCACTAGAGATGCTGGAACTATAACAAATATTGGAGCCATAATAGGCAGAATGGCGAAACCATGTAGAGCAGCTGAACCCCTAATAATGATGGAAACATTGAAGAAAATCGGTATACCCATAGCCTTAAAAATAGATGCACCAGCAACCTTTGAAGGAGGAGATGCAGTCTGGCTTAATGAGGAAACCTTAATGATAGGATACGTAACCAGAACAAGCGAAGACGCAGTAAACACAATAATAAAAGAAATTCTAGGAAAAACAGCGAAAAGAGTAATAGCAGTCCCACTAACCAAAGAAAGAGTACATCTCGACGGCACATTAATGATATTATCAGAAGACGTTGCAGTTTCAAGAGTTAAAGGAATATCCATGTATCCAAGCAAAATATATGAAGAAGAATCAATAAAGCTAGTCAACTTACCAAAATGGCTTGAAAGTCAGGGATATGAAATAATAAAGGTAAAGAAAAGAGAAGACAGATTATTTGGAGCAAACTTACTATGCATAGGCAACAACAAAGTCCTATCATATACATGGAATAAAAGAATAATGAAAGAACTTGAAAAAAGAGGATTCGATGTAATAGGAATCGATGGATATGAACTAATAAAAGCAGGCGGTGGAATCCACTGCATGGTTCTCCCAATATTAAGAAAATAAGGATAGAAAAAGTTTAAATTACTGATTAAATCATCAACTAAACACAATGATCGACAATACAATTGAGATAATAATAGTGGGAATAACCTCCATCCTAACAGGAATAATATCAGTAATACTGGGAATAGGCGGAGGAATCATACTGGTACCTTTATTCAACATTCTAGTAGGATTACCAATAAAAATGGCTATTGGAACAACTAAATTTCTAATATTATTCAATTCAGCATCATCAGTAATAGCACAATACAGATATAGAAGAATAGACTGGAAAGTAGGAATACTATTATTAATGACAATTATACCAGGATCAATTCTCGGAGCAAACCTAGTTCAAATACTGGATCCAAAAACACTGAAAACCATACTTGGAATAGCACTTATAATAACCAGTTTAAACATGATGAGAAGAAGGAAGAGAAGTAAAAATGAAATAATAAGGAATGGTATTTGGCCAAGGAAAATACTAACAAAGGATGGAAAAATATTCGAATACTCCTTCACGTTAAACAGGTTAATCGCAGGAGTAGCTCTAGGTTTCACATCAGGATTAATTGCAGGAATAACAGGTCTTGGAGGAGGAATAGTAAATGTTCCATTAACAAATCTAGTTCTAAAAATGCCGATTCACATTTCAACAGCAACATCATCATTTATGATAATGGTATGTGCAATACCAACAGTAATGGTTCACTCAACACTAGGACACATAGATTATATAAAGGGTATAATAGCAGTTCCAGGATTAATAATAGGAGGACAATTAGGAGGGAAAATTGTAGGAGGAATAAAAGCCGAATCATTAAAAACAATGTTTGCCATCGCAGTTTTAATTGTGGCTATAAAAATGATATATGATACATTAATGTAGAATTAACCTGCACGTAAAATATTTAGCAAACTCAAAGTCAAAATAATAGAAACTGCCAAAGTTATTGCAACATACTTCCAATCTTTAATAAAAATAAAATAGATAACTGACATTATAACCCGTATATACTGAGTCAACATCAACAATAGAATTCCCATAGACATAAAAACAAAGGACAGATCACTCCAAGAAAAAAGCTTCCCAATAATATTACTAAGTACATCAAATACAGTTTCTCCTTTTAAAAACCACTCATCACCCAAAGCTAAAGTTAATCCTCCAGTCTGCATTAAATATAATCCAACTCCAATAGAAACAAAGAAAATAGACAGAAAAACACCAAAAGTCAACAAACGACTTATTAAAACCTCTAATTCACGTATACTATTTACCATGGAGCAGTGACCCCCTTGTACAACATTTGAATTATAAGGTAGAGAACAACAACCAAAAACAAGTAGCGAATTGTAACATTCCTAAATTTATTCAATATTCTTGAACCAACAATTGCCCCTAAAGTAGTTCCAATAGCCATTGGAGCAGCCAAATTAATGTTAATGAGACCCATGGTCAAATAAACAGAAGCACCAGCAAGAGCAGTCATCCCTATTATAAAGTTACTTGTAGTACTAGAGACTTTAGATGGCATTTTAAGCAATAATTCTTGAACCGAAACCTTAAATGCACCAGCACCAATACCAAGCATTCCAGCAGCTAAACCTGCAATAAACATACCCAAACCGCCTGGAAAAGCATTAGTTATCTTATAATCAACAACTTTACCCAGTGCCTCATCATAATAGCTTCCCTCAAGTCTAAGCCAAGAAGACAATTTATCCTGCTTCTCAACCACAGGTAACTCCTTACTAATATGACCCCTCAAGCCAATAAAGGAAGTCATAAGAAAACCAGCAAAAAAGAAGTACAAAAGCTTCGGAGCTATAAAGTTGGTTATAATAGCCCCTATAATTGCACCAATAACAGTATAAATTTCAAGATACATGGCAACTCTAACATTAGTGAGCTCCCTCTCAACATATGTTGCAGCTGAACCACTTGAAGTGGCAATAACAGTTATCAATCCAGCTGCTACAGCATGCTTGATTGGAACTCCTAAAAGAGTCAGGAGAGGGATCATTATGCTCCCCCCACCTAAACCAGTTAATGCACCAACTAACCCAGTTATAAATGAGAGTAACATGATGACAGCCATATTCAACATGATATCAACCTCAACTCAATTTCACTCACATGCTTCAACTCATTCATAAAGGGGGAAATAAATAACTTTTGCCAATTAATCACAATAAAAATTGAAACTGAAAAGAAGTGTAAGATGAAAAGCTTAATTTAAATAACTTGAAAAATAATTTAGAATCAATGAAAAGCAAAATTAAAGTGTTAATCCAACCCATAGGGGAAATAAGAAAAGAAATCATTAGAAAATTAGCTCAAGAGCTAAATGAAAAACTTAACCTTTTCAATACATCAATATCTAGTAAAATCATCCCCATACCTAAAGAAGCTTTCAATCCATTAAGAAAGCAATATTACTCACCCATAATAATGAAGGAATTATACTTAAGAACGAACAGCAAGGATTATGATAAAGTATTGGGGATAATTGACAGAGATCTCTATGTTAAGGGTTTAAACTTCATTTTTGGAGAAGCCCAACTTGGAGGGAAATATGCAATAATATCAATACATAGGTTAAAACCACAATTTTATGGTCAACTCCCCAATGAACAATTATTCCTAGAGAGAATGCTAAAAGAAGCAGTACATGAAATCGGACATACAATTGGATTAAAACACTGTAGAAATAAATATTGCGTAATGCATTTCAGCAACAATATACTAGACACCGACATAAAAGGATATAAATTCTGTGAAAAATGTCTAGCAAAAATATTCAAATTACTCTGAAAGCTTACTAAGCAAATATGAAAAATAAATTCTAGCAACTATAAAGGAAAGAAGCCCTGAAAGAATAAGCAAAATCCAACCCTCAACTCTAACAATAAAACTCAAAACAGCATATGATAGCAACAATGTAGCTAAACCCAGCATTACAGATTTATTACGAGCTTCAATATATGCCATTAAATATTTACGCTGAGAAGAAATAGACTCCCTAAACTTACTAATAGCCTTCAAAGCAAACCTATAGAAGAATTGAGCATTCAACTCATCTTTAAAGTTTAATAAGATTATCATATTACCTAAATATATTTTCTAATTAGATTAATCAATTGCTCATATTCTAATTGAGATAAACGTCTTTCTTCATGCCTCTCAGCCCAAATAGGCTTTCCCCATAAAGAATCACTTTTATACCGTGGAATAACATGCCAATGCAAATGAGGAACAACATTTCCTAAAACAGCATAATTAATTTTATCAGGATTAAGAGCTACATTCAATGCATTTGCAACCCTAATCATATCCTCAAAAAATCTAATTCGATCATCTCTAGTCAAATTATACAATTCAACCTCATGCCACTTCAAAATAACTAGACAACGACCATAAAAATATTGATCAACATGTAAACATACAATTGAAACATCTAGATCAGCAACCTTTAATGGAAAACCCTCCAAAAGCAAATTACAAAAAAGGCAGTTGGAATCAAATTTTAAATCCATAATTAACCCCCAACTACTAAATTGAGAACATTATATAAAGGTAAAGGATAAACTAAAGCAACATGTAAGTGGTAATTTAATGGAGATACACAAATGAAAAAGAATGAAATAATAAAGAAATTCATTAAAGATAGGAATATTCAGGCTGAGATATTATACTTTAAAGACACTGTTGAAAGTGTAGAAGCAGCTTCAAAGGCCTCTGGCATTCCACCTGAAAAGATAGTTAAAACATTACTAGTTAAAGTAAATGGCGAAATAATTGCAGTTTTAATACCAGGAAATAATCGATTAGATTATAAGAAACTAAAGAAGGTAACCAATTCTAAGCGTGTAAGACTATTATATCCACATGAAGTAAAAAACATAAGTGGATTTGAAATAGGAGAAGTATCACCATTAACTCCACTATTCACTAAACTAAAGGTAATTGCAGACAGAAAAATACAAGATTTAGATGTAGTACTAGTAGGAGGAGGCACTTTAAAAAGTCTAGTAAAAATTAAAGTCAAAGAACTTATACGTGTAATAGATCCATTAATAACTGATGTCACGAAATAGAGAGTGATAGAATGGAGTTAATGAATGTAATTAATAGTAGAGCATCTGTGAGATGGTTTACAGATGAAAAAGTAAAAGATGAAGATTTGGAAACCATATTAAAGGCAGCTACAAGAGCACCCACAGCTTTTGGAGCTGAACAATGGCTATTCATAGTTGTTAAAAAAGAAGATATTAGAAGAAAAATTCATGAAATAATATTAAAAATACACCGAGAATACTATGAAAAAGCAAGAATAAGGAAAATAGATGAGAATAGACTTAAAAAACTAGTTGACAGATTTAAAGAGGGACTTCACTTAGCACCAATATACATTGCGATTTATATTGATTTGAGAGAAAGAAAACTGAAAGACAAATATTTATGGTTAGAGGAAGAATTAGCTAAGCAAAGTGCATGTGCAGCAATAGAAAACCTAATACTAGCAGCACATAATCTTGGATATGGAACATGCTGGATAGGATTAGCACTACTCGCAGAAGAAGAATTAAAGGAAATATTAAATCCACCCGAAAACACGAAGTTAATAACCATAATTACACTAGGCAAACCGAAAATGGAACCTAAAGCAAAACCAAGAAAGCCATTAGAAGAAGTTATAAAGATAATTTAGCCACCAACTCCACTCAAACCATAATTACATAAATTTTTTATCGGACATTCAAAACATAAAGGTTTTTTAGCTTTACAATACTTTCTCCCAAGCGCTATTAAAAGTAAATGTGCTTCTAAATAATTTTCAGGTCTAAAGAAATTCATTAATGTGGATCTAATCTCCTCATAAGTAGCATTCATAGAAACAAAGCCAATACGCTTAGAAACACGCTCCACATGCCTATCAACAGGAAAGGTCGGCATCTTACCACACATAAGCAAGAGAACATCAGCAGTCTTCCTCCCAATACCAGGCAGAGCTAATAATGCTTCCCTAGCATCCTTCAATGGAAGTCTAAATATTGAATTAAAATCACCATTAAACTTACGTAATATAGCCTCCGAAATCAACTTAATAGTCCTACTCTTCCTATAATACATTCCTGAAGACTTTATTGCCTCAATAATCTCATCTAAGGAAATTGAAGCAAAAACTTCTGGTTTGATTTTAAATTTCCTCGACAAGACGTCAAAGGCTTTAATTGCATTTTTATCAGAAGTATTCTGGGTTAAAATAGTCGTAACTAAAACTGAAAATGGATCACCATAATCCCTATAAACCTTTAAGGCTGCAAAGTCATTAACATTAATAGACAAGCTTCCTTTTAACAAGAGGAGAAAATCGTCTGAACTAATCGACAGCATGGCAATCCAGCTCCCAAATACAATAATAGTGTAAAATACCATATAAGTGAGCATAAGACATAAACCCGCTTAACTCATTTTAACGAAATGAAAACTAACATAAAAGTATTAAAAATAAAATCATTACTAGACCATAAATTTAGAAAACTAGAACTAACATTACAATATAAGAGTTACAATGAAAAATTTTATAAAATATAATATCTAAGCAAGCTATTATACATATTTTGATTAAGTTTAATAATATAAAATATAAATAGAACTTAAACAAAGAATACATAAAAGGTGATTTAATGCCCATATACTTAGACCTACCATTAGTAATAGACACCCAAGGAAAAGACGTTTACCTCTTCCTAATAGAATTAAAAGATGTACCAGGAGCACTAGAAAAATTAACGAATGTGATAGCTGAAAATAATATTGATATTAGATCTACAATTCTGATACCATCAGTTGAAAAAATAGGAACAGGACACGCTCTAATGTATATGGATTTCAATAGAAGCAATATAACTCCACAAAAACTATCCAGAAAAATAAAAGAGTTAGACGTTGTTTTAAATGTAGATTATGAAGCCCCAAAATATGGAAACTACATAGTAAACACATTTAGTTTTCCATTAGGAGTCATGAGAGAAAGAGCAGTAATATTCAGAGTTGACTGGCTAAGAAACCTATTTAAACGATTTGAAAAAAAATTTGGTAGCGGCGGAAAAACATTCCTCTTCTACATGGGATTAGAGGGAGGAAGAAGTGCAGCCGCAGAAATAAGAGAAAAAACAAAGCTAACAGGAAAAGAACTAGTAGAAGCAATACTTAAAATGCTACAAGCACTAGGCCATGGAATATTTAAAATAGAAAAATGCGATCTAGAAAAACTTGAAATCATAATTACAGCTAAAGAACTATATGAATGCCTACCATCAAACAAAGATATAGATGAAGGAAGCCAATTCTTCAGAGGATACCTAAGCGGCGTACTAACTGAAGCCTTCAAACAAGACCTAGTTGCAATGGAAGTAAAATGCATATCGAGAGGAGATCAATATTGCGAATTCCATGCACAAAAAACAAAGTATACCAAATGGCTATCCTAAAGCTAATTTATCAAACAAAATAAGTTATATTTCATATGCACACTAAATACTTAATCGTGAAAACATGATGAAACTTTTAGAATTAGATTTTAAAGATGCACTCAACACTGGAAAATTAATAATAATAAAACTTCTCAACATAAAGCCCAATGAAAAGGTCTTGATAATTGCAGATTCAGAAACAAATAGAAAAATGATTGAATCTCTAATATCAACACTTGAACACATAGGAGCAGAGTACATGTTATCAATAATACCAAGAAAACTAAAAGACCACACCACTCTGCCATCAATAGCCCAAAAATGTCTAAGCGAAGCAGACGTAGTAATAGGACTCACTAAAGCATCTGCAGCACCATCATACGACCCAGAAGTTGCAAGACTACTCAAAGAGAAGAAAATTAGATACATGTCCATGGTATTAAGAGACTTAAGCAACTGGACTGAAGGAGCAGCACTAGCAGACTACGACATCGTATATGAGAAGGCTAAAAAACTATCAAATGCACTACAAAATAGAGAAGTCGTAGAGTTAGAAAGCGAGTCAGGCACAAAATTAAGAGCATTAATGAAAAATAGCAGGATAATTATTGAGGCTGGATTCGCAACAAAGCCAGGAGAATCAGCAGCCTTCTCAGATGGAGAAGTATCCTTCACACCAACTGAGGGAACAGCTGAAGGAACAGTCGTAATAGACGGACCAATCACCTATCTAGGCAAATTAAGCAAACCACTAAAACTAACCATAAAGAAAGGAAAAGTAGTAAATGTGGAGGGAGGAAAAGAAGCTGAAACAATAAAGAAATGGCTAAAAGAAGTAGAAAACTTCAACAACTTCGCAGAAATAGGCATTGGAGTCAACTATGCAGCTAGAAAAAACGGAGACTGGCAAGAAGAAAAGAAAAAAGAAGGAAACATCCACATAGCCCTAGGAGACAACATATATTATGGCGGAACCATAAAATGCAACCTTCACGTCGACATGGTAATATACAATGCAACACTAAAAGCAGATGGAGAAACAATAGTGAAAAATGGAAAACTACTCATATAAATCACAAATCAGCAAAACTAAAACTCAAAATTTAAGTTGAGAAATAAAAGTAACTAACAATGATGAAACTAGGAAAACCAGACCCCGAAGGGTACTACATAATCATAGCGAAAAAGGAGGCAAAAAACATTATAAACAAATATGGAGACATAATAATCGAAAGCCATGGAGAAGAAATTATAATTAAAACAAAATCAAGAAGCACTGGAAAGCATATTCTAAGAAGATTATCACAACTCAAGCTAATAGTAAATCCTTAGTCACAAAAATGAAATTAATAATAAAGGCAATAATGCAATCAAAAATTATTAATTATCCTACAAATATTTATAAAAGAAAATGACAAAAAACGAACTCATCCACGATAATAGAATTCTATTCATCATAATCTATCTACTCGCTCCAATCCAAGTTCAAATTTATGAAGGATATTTTACCTATGGACTCTTCTCATGGGGTCGTATAACCCTGAACCCAACACTCTATAATATAAAACCATTTTTCATGCTAAATCCAGAGAAAATTGGATACTTCCATCCATGGCTAGGTCTCCCACTATATATCTTCACAGTAATCATGAACATTAATTTAATAGTAAATTTACTCTCAATACTTGCAGAATACAAATTCAAGTTTAAAAAACTAATTGAAATACTAAAAATCGTAATAATAATCATTGATCTAGCATCACTCATAATGGTGCCTGTAGGCTACATATTAACCGCATACTTGATAGGGTATAGTCCTCAAGTAATATTGACTATAGCTATCACTGTCACTATACCACCGTTCAACTTTACAACACCAGGACTACTCTACAAGATCAGCCAGCAAGTATTGCCACTACAAAGAACTATTAAAAAAGAGAAAGTAGACATCTTCCAACAAATAAAAATAAATCCAAAATTAAATTTAAAATACATCAAACTAATTGAAATCTACAAAACAAAATATTCACACAACCCAGAAGGAGTATTAAAATATCATATTAATCGCGAGTTTGAGAAGGAATGCAATATTGAAACGGTATTAGATAAATTATTAGAAAAATACGAAAGCAAAGTATAATTGCTCATTTAAATTTTCATTAAATACTTCATCAAAATTGATACAGTTAAATTTCTATAAGAAATTTAAAGCCTTCTCTTCATTTTGGCTCATGGCGAAACATATGCTTCTATATCCAAGTGATTTTATCCTCTTAATTAGAGTACTAATTAAACTTGCTCCTATACCTTATACCTCTAAATTCTTTATGAACAACTATTGTTTCAAGCCAGCCATTTCAGCCAAACCACCACCTAAAAATTAGAAATCAACAATAGTACTGTCTAATTCAGCAATCAGAATAGTAGTAGTCCGCCTATTTTCAAGACCTCTTCTTCATCTTCTAGAAACATGCTCTTCATAAGCCTTCCTAGCCTCATCAAAACCTTCATATTCTCTCCAAAAGGCATTTAGAGCTATTTCAATTATTCTCTTGATATCATCTGCCTTTACATTTCTAATTTTAGTTTAGACGCGTCTAAAATCATTGATATTCTCCAATATGACTAATAACTATTAGCTATATCTTTTAATCTTACTGCCTGCAAGATAAGTCAACGTTTGGATCCATCCACTCAATTTCCCGAAAATTTCTGTTAATTGCTTTCTTAAACACAGATTGTTTAGGCTTAATGGGCAGATAGGAAGTTTTAAGAGCTTACTTTCATTTTCATTGCATACATATTTTAAGCATAAATTTTTAGTTGGAAGTTTAAATTTATCAACCCAATTAAAACATCTAGTAGCTTTAACTAAGTGCGTATCAACTGGAAGAATCTCAGGTTCCTGTCTAGTAAATAGCAAGGTGGCATCAGCAACTTTAGGTCCAACACCCCAACAATACATTAACTTCCTTCTCAAAATAAATGAAGACTCATTTAACATAATTTTATCACCATAAAGTGCTAGATAATCCTTTAACGTTCTTTTTAAATGGAAAATTTGATAACTTGAACCAATAATTGAAAGCTCTCTCAACGATAAATTTGCAATAACTTTAAAGTCGCATCTAAATGAACTCCATAATCTATGAAACCATTTTTTAACAAAAACTTCATATCTAGTCCTTTTAGATAAGAGTGCACCTATGAAAATTAAATTAAAATCCCTAGGAGAAATCGCAAGTCTAACGCCTGGAAACATTTTTGAGAGCTGTGATACTGATTCTCTAACTTTCTTTGAAAGATTACCCAAGTAATGTTCAAAGGGATTATGCCATAACCCCGATTCTAACTTAACTTCATCAATAAACATTTTATAATCCAAATCACCATTGTATTCAGCAATTAGAAAATTGCCTTCTTGCTTAAGTTTAAAACTACCTGCAAGAAAGCCTATCTTTTTAATCCACCATCCATTAACTTTCTCATATAGACTAGATAAAAATGATGGCTTCATAGTTAAATCCAAATTATACGGCTCTTCAATTTCAATTACAATTTTCATCAAGTAAAATTAGCAATATTAATTTACTCAAAACTTTCTATCATATATGGCGTGACAGATGAAGAAAAACTTTGACCCAATAAAGCTTACTGAGGAAATGCGAAAATATGTTGTAAAGGATATCATGAGAAAATATTATCGATTAGTGAGAGGAGGAAAATGGTACGGTGGAATAGCAACGTCAGACTGCTGCGGATGTAATTTAAGATGCATATTCTGTTGGAGCAATTATCCAAGAGACCACCCAGAAAAGGTAGGAAAATTTTACACACCAGTTCAAATATTCAACGCACTAAATCGATGCGCGAGTAGCAGAGGGTACAAATTATTAAGAATTAGTGGAAATGAACCAACCTTAGGATTTGAACATCTATTAAAGGTAATTGAATTAGTAGAAGACTTTGGAAGATATACCTTTATCTTAGAAACAAATGGAATCCTAATAGGATACAATAAAATTTACGCAAAGCAATTATCCAAATTTAAAAGCCTACATGTAAGAGTATCATTAAAAGGAACAAACCCAGAAGAATTCTCATTACTAACTGGAGCAAATCCAGAAGCATTCCACTACCAGCTAGAAGCCTTAAAAAATTTATTAGACTATGGTGTTAAATGCCATCCAGCAGTAATGCTATCATTCTCAACAAGAGGAAACATAAGAAAATTAGTCAGAAAATTAATGGAAATAGACCCAATACTCGTAGATGAATTTGAAGAAGAATACGTTTTCCTATATCCGCATGTAATAAAAAGATTGAAGAAAGCTAAAGTAAAACCACTCATATCATATAAACCCAACAACATACCAAAAGAACTAATCTAATTGGATTTGGCCAAGTGAATTATCTCTCTAAATGTAATGAGCAACAAGCTAGTAATCAAAATAAGCATGAACCTATTATTAGAGAAAAAGATTGAAAGTTATTCAATCTCCACTTCTCTTGGCACTTTTTTCTTAGGTAATTCCACTATTAATATTCCACTTTCATACTTTGCTTTGACCCGTTCGCTATCAATAGAATTTGCCAGTTTAATCTTTACTTTGTATGTTTCAGGAGTCCATGGCATCTTAATTGATGGCTTTGCATTTAAACTAATTGCACTCTCAGAAACATACAGTTTTATGTCATCTTTCTTAACTCCAGGCATCTCTATTTTCACAGTATACTTTTCAATATCTTCTTCAATATGATGTCTACAACAACGATCTACTTCGCCTATCTCTTTAACCGTTTTAAATTTCTTCACTATGAATATGCCTGGCCCTGCAACTATTTTTGCCCCAGGAAGCTCTATTATATGATGATTTTCTTCAACATCCTTATGCATAACTTAGTTCACCTTTATAATATATGTCTAAAAATGTATATAAAGTTTATTTTTGGACAATCATTCCACTTTTATCCTCTTCCATTTTTCCATTTTCTTTTTAACTTTCTCTAATTCATTAACTAGAAAAACTCGATATCTTTCAAGCTCACTAATATCATCAATTTCATCAGCTAATGATCTAAATTCAAGTTGCTCCTTAATAAGACCAGACTTCTCCATTAAAAAAGCCACATAATTTAAGAGAGAATATATTTTTTGCTCTATTAATTTAGGCAACTTGTCTACTAGCTCATATCCTCTTCTAGTTAGTTTAACGGTTCCTTTATCCCTCATAACATACCCTTTTTCTTCCAACTCTGATAAAGTAGCATAAAAGGAACTTCTAGAAGAAAAGCCAAAATACTTCATTATCTCCAATAATTCACTTGTGTCAGCAGGACCTTCTTTTAATCTTAAAAGTAAAGTTATTTGAGACTGACTTAGTTTTTCATCTCCAATTCTTATTCGTATCATCATTAATACCTCTCATAATAGCATAGCTCTAAATACTTGTAGGAAACAATCCTTAATAACATTACATCAGCAATGGAAGTAAATAGTTAATAACTAGTAAATAGAGAACTAAATTAAAATAAGATGGTGATATAAATGGAGAACCTTTTTAACAAAATTTTAAGTCAAATTCCAGACTACAAAGAGTTTTTAACAGTTGACGAATTAAATAACAGTTCTAAAAAACTAGCAAAGCAATATCCTGAAAAAGCAGCTCTAATGGAAATAGGTAAAGCGAGAAATAATGAAAGCATATATTGTCTAAGAATTGGAGATGGAAGATTAAAAGCACTACTATTTGCATTTCCACATCCAAATGAACCTATTGGAAGCATGACTCTAGAATACCTATCATGGAAATTAGTGAAGGATGATGAATTTAGAAATAGGATGAATACCACTTGGTATATTATTAAATGCATCGACCCCTTTGGTGCCAGATTAAATGAAGGATGGTTCAAAGGAGAATGGACCCCTAAAAAATATGTTCTAAACTATTATAGACCTCCAGGATATAATCAAGTTGAGTGGACATTTCCAATAGAATATAAAACTTTAAAGTTCAATAATCCAGTTCCAGAAACGAAAGCTCTAATGGAAATTATTAGTGAAATAAAACCAGATTTCATAGCTTCACTACATAATGCAGGTTTTTGCGGTGCCTACTTCTATCTATCAAACCCCATACCAGAAATCTATAACAAGTTACATGAAATTTCAAATATATTTAAAATTCCAATCCATATGGGGGAACCGGAAACACCATATATAGTTAAATTTGCAGATGCAATCTTCAAAATGCCAAGCGTTACTGAAACCTATGAATATATTGCCAAGCATACTGGAAAAGACCCAGCGAAAATAATTAAACATGGTGCAAGTAGCGATGAATATGCTAAAAGAGTTAACAAAAACGTGTTAACAATAGTATGTGAAGTCCCATACATTTATGACGACAGAATCTCAAATACAACAAAAATTGGAGTAAAGAGAAGAGATATAATATTGCTTGGATTAAACTTTCAGAAGAAGCAGTTAAAGAAGCTCAGTAAAAAACTGAGACAAGTAGAACCCTACATAAATAAGGAGTCCCCCTTCTATGAAGCATTATCTGAATTCATTAGAGTAGGAGAAGAATACTCAAAAGCTGAAGAAAAATGGGCCAAAACAAGTCCAGAAACAGACAGGCAGGCAACAGTAGCAGAAGCTTTTGACGCAGCTGGAGCAGTCATCCACTTTTACGCTATGCTTAGATTGGGATTATTCTATAGGCTAATAAAAGAAAAAGTAGATGAAGAAAAGAAATTAAAAAGATGCTACAAGTGGATTTTAAAGGAAATAGATCTACAAGAAAGAGAATTCAAAAAACTAGCAGAGTATAAAGTTATACCCATCAGAAATCTAGTTGGAGTACAACTAGGAGCAATACTTTATGGAATATGGTCTAAAATAAAAACTTGAAACTCAATGGCAATTAAACACAGCTATGTAACAATACAATTAAGTAATAAACAAATAGAAATATAACAATTGAAGAAGATATAATGGGAGATTAAAATGGTTGAAGCAATAATATTAGTCAACACAAGAGTTGGAACAGAAGAGGAGGTAATTAAAAAACTACTTAAAATAGATAAAGTTAGAGAAGTCTATTTCGTATACGGTGTCTATGACATTATAGTTAAAGTACAAGCAGACAATATCAATAAACTTAGAGAAGTTGTAACAACAAAGATTAGAAGAATAGACAACATATTATCAACTTCAACCATGGTAGTCATGGAAGCATATAAAAAGAGCATAATATAAGTACAATTAAGCCAACGCATAAACACATAAAGCAGACCATAAACTAGAGACGATTAGAATAAAAGGTAATATTCTCGCGTAGTTAGACATATATTCCATATAAGTGAATTTCACTAGGAGATGGAAATTATTGAGAAAAATGACTGAAAAAGAGGCAATTGAATTCATAAAAAAGTGTAAAGTTGGAAGAATAGGGATTATTTTAGGTCAACAACCATACATAGTACCAGTCTTTTATGCATATCATCGAGGTAGAATAGTTTTCTATACTAAAAAGGAAGGAGCAAAATTAGAAGGAATACTTAGCAATCCATATATTTGTCTTCAAGCCGACAAAATACCTGACAGACCAGGGTATGCTAAAAGTGTGCTTGTTTTTGGAAAAGCAGAAGTCATAAGTGATCCTAATGAAAAAATCGATGCACTGAAAGCAATTATTGAAAAATACAAGGAATATCATGACATAAAAATAGACATCGATGAAAAACTGGCACACCTTCCAGAAGAAGAATTCTATAGGAAATGTATAAGAAAAATAACCATAATAGCAATTATCCCAAGGAAAATGACTGGTCGAATAAAAAAGATTGAAATGCCAAGATACGAGACAACTGGTTAAACAAGGCATCATCACCTTTCAATCATCAGCATCCCTAAAAACATTCATTATGATAAAAATAGATATCAAATATGGTATCCATCATGACAAATGGAAAAGTATACTTAACTAGAGAGGGAAGTAAATTAGCTGAAAAAGGAGAACTTAACATTTATAGTCAATGGATAAGTAGAATCGAGGGACAAATAACTCAAGGGAGTATTGTTAAAATATATGATTTCAATGGAGAATTAATAGGCCAAGGATTCTATGAAAACCTTGGCGCCATTGGCGTAAGAATACTAACTAAAAAAGATGAAGAATTAAATATTCAATACATAGTCAAAAAAATTATTGAAGCTTACAATTTAAGGGAAAAAAGATTAAGGCTCAACAGCTTTTATAGAGTAGTTAACGCCGATGGAGACGTTTTGCCAGGGTTAATAATAGATAAATATGAAGAAATATTGGTTATCCAAAGCAGTAGCATTGGATTCGACAAAATATTAAAGCCCCTAAGCCAACTGCTAATTAGAGAATTAGATGTAAAAACAATTTATATAAAAAATGATCAAAGATCAAGAAGAGAAGTTGGACTACAAATATGGAGAAAAGTAATTGAAGGAGAAAAAAGGACTAGAACCATAATAAGAGAAGAAGAAGCAAAATTTTATGTTGATGTAGAGAAAGGACAAAAAACAGGCTTCTTCATAGATCAAAGACCAAATAGAATTGAACTAGAAAAATACGTCAATAAAGACGACGAAGTTTTAGATTTATACGGGTATACTGGAGGATTCACAGTCCATGCAGCATTAACTGGTGCAAATACAACTCTAGTTGAGGAATCAGAATATGCAGTAAAAGAGGCGAAAAATAACATAAAACTAAATAATATCCAAAACAAAGTAGAAATAATTAGGGACAGAGTTGAAAATTACCTAAAGAAATGCAATAATAAATTCGATATAATCATCGCAGATCCCCCAGCACTAATCCCAAGTAGAAATAAAGTTAGAGAGGGAAGAAAGGCATATGGTAACCTCTATAGAGAAGTGATAGGCAAAATAAAAACAGGTGGATTACTTATAGCTTCAAGCTGCAGTTTCTTTCTAAATGAAGAAGAGTTCATGAAAATACTAGTTAAAGCTGCTATTGAAAACAATAGAGGATTAAAGGTTATTGGAAAAATTAGAGGAGCATCGCCATGCCACATTACTAGACCTAGAGATAAGCATTTAAGATATTTAAAAGTAATCTTCGCCATAGTTAATTAAAACATTAATGATCATCCCACCCCTCCTCCTCCACCTCCACTAGCACCTCCTACACCACCACCGCCACCAGCAGAAACAAAGCCGCCGCCAAAGGCACGAACACTTGTTGGAAGGCCTTGAAGCGCTATGTTTACAGCGCTTGACAAGTCACTTATGAAATCTCCAAAGTTAAAGCTAATTCCAGTAGCGCTAGAAGAGGGAGATCTACTGGTTACAAACCAAGTTGGCCAGTAGGGAATAAAGCCATACCACATCATTCCCCAATTATACAGGAGTGAGGGCCTCATAGATATTACGAAAGGCAGATGCCTCTCAAAAAACCGTAATTTATTTGAAAGCTTATCTATTAAATCCTTATTCAATCTAAATAGCTTATCGAAATAAATTTTCCATAATTTATACTCTCTAGCACCCTTCAAAGTATAATTTGTAAATAAAGTGTATCCTATCAACGCTATTGGAATCCCACTAAAGGAGAAACCTAAAATTAAACTTAAAGCAGATTTAATGTAAGGTATAGCCCTAGGAATCGCTCCAACAATCTCGGATAAAACAAAAGTGATAATTAATCCAATAATCAGCAAAGCCATACCCCAATAAATGAATTTACTTCTATATTCTCTCGGTCTCGATTTAAAGTATCCATTCTTAACAAGTTCATCTTCAATTAGCTTCCCAATCCTATTAATTTCACTCCATTCACTCCGTAAATTCAAAGAATTCCTCGCCTTCAAAGCAATTTTCAAAAGTTCTCTTTCAAATGGTTTCAACTCAGATTTTTCATCTAGACCCTCAATACTTCTCCTGGTGGGCTTAAAGTGAATTACATCACCATCATACTCTATAACTAGATAACCCCTATTCGCAAGGTCAATTAGGGTTGCCATAACCTGATTTCCACTAAAACTCCTAGAAACTAGAAATGATGCTTCAGCAGGAGTCAAGTTAGAAGGCATTATTCCCAGCGACAATAAACTCTCATTAACTTCAACTTTAGGCATTCTACCCATCACAAACCATAATCCCAACATTATGAGAGTAGAAGCAAAAACAATAAGTAACGAAGATTCAAGTGGATAAACCCTTAAAAAGTACAGGTAATCAACTGGAGGCTCATAAATCTTAGGAAAAACCACTACAACCCTAAAACCAACATGAGGAGGAAGATCATTACCGCTAAAATGAATACTAGTAACACCATCCCTAAAGATAATAGTCTCAGGCTCAGGACTAACACTAAGCAGCGGGTCATCAACAAAATTTCCAGGCAAATTTACAACGACACTAACGTGTTTTATGGGAACAACCCAATCCAATCCAACAGCAAGCCAATCAATCTTATTTTGAGTTTGACTAGCAGCAAACAATGCACCTTCAACCTCATACTTCAATATAAAAGTTGCAATTGCTGGAGCACGCAATCCCTTATAATAAGCCTTAATATTAACACCATTTAAAGAATACTCAACATCATAATCAACAAGAGTTACATTTACAGCATCCACTGAAATAACATAAATATTACTCAAACCCCTAAAAGGAATATCCCTATAAAAGTAGCTGAAAACCCCATGAACATATTTAATTGTGATTTTCTCAGTAACTAGTAATCTTCCACTCTCAAATACATCAATAGAAACATCTATCAATGAAACTTCATAGACTTTAAAGTCGCTCTCC
>Ga0180301_10001285_pt1 | contig 19776 bp, 14 predicted proteins | sample GuaBasSediGuay16_FD_121797 | JGI IMG/M metagenome (GOLD analysis project Ga0180301, IMG submission 121797) | Subseafloor sediment microbial communities from Guaymas Basin, Gulf of California, Mexico - Guay16, Core 4569-2, 12-15 cm | ecosystem: Environmental > Aquatic > Marine > Hydrothermal...
AGAGAAGGCAATATATACCAAACAAAAGAAAATAATACGCCTAAAATAAATAAATCCTCCTTAGCAGCGTAACCAGAAAACAGAAATAAAACCGAGGCTTCTCTTGTCCCCAATCCTGCGATGGTAACAGGCAAATTGGATATCATTATAACCATTGGCACAAAGATAAGAATCTTATAAAAAGGCATAAATATACCCACTGCTTTAGCCAACAAATAAAAATCCACCATCTGCAAAAAATCCATGAAAAAAGCCAATGCTAAAATTATACCTATTGCTTTCCCCCTCACTTGTTTAATGATAGAAAGAAGATTATCTTTTTTTCTCTGGAGTTTAGTCCACCAGGAAATAGTTACATCCCCAGATATCCCAAAGGCTTTAATGTTTAAATGTAAAAAAGGATTAAGAACAAAAAGGGAAAGCATCCCTGTAATAACCATCAGGCATAGAGAAACAATTCCGATAATAAAATTTATGACGACAGAAACTGTTCCTAAAGATAGAGGAAGATGATTCACTTTTGCGAGATATAACGCTTTTAAAAGCTTGCCAGCTTTTACCGGAATAATGTTTTCAAAAGGGCCGTTAGCCAAAATTATGTATAGACTATTCTTATAACAAAGGGATCCTCCCAGATAATTTACAGTCTTTCTCCATCGGTAAGCGCTGATAAAAGGATGAGCTATGATAGAAACAAGAAGGGCCGCTAAAATAAAATTCATCCTGGAAACTTTCATAAGCGCCACCACCTTATGGAAGTCTATACGACTCAACAGAATAATAAAAATAACGGCGGTAATACTTATTGCGCCAACAAGGCGTAAAGGCCCATTATTATTTTTCTTTGAGGTGGAATCATTATGATAAAGCATTGTTCAATATGTCTGCTATACGGCATATATCCTGTATGGGAATTGAATGCCTTAACCGAATCAAAAAGCTATTGCTCTCCATCCACTCCGAAAAAGGATAATGTCCTTTTTCGTTTATTAAAAACGCGCAATTTCTCATAAATCCCATATCAACATCTATACCTTTAGAGATTAACTTTTTAATAGCTTTCTCTCTATTTTTTGCAATTAAAAGAAGAAATAGATAAATGGGCTTCGTATTAGGAAGAATTTCTTGTGATTTGATAGAGGGTTTTAATAAAGATTTTAATTTCTCTACTTTCTCAACTCGCTTTTGGTTTACTATATCTAAAAATTCAAGCTGTCTTAGTCCTATAAATGCTTGTAAATCAGAAAGCTTAAAATCTCCATCGGAAATCTCTTTTCCTTTAAATCTTAAATATCTTCTTATTCTTAAAAAATCAAGTTCGGGAGAAAATAGATTAGTTAAGTAAATTAGAGGCCAAACAGTGAATGAATATACCTTCCTATTTAATAAAAACTTAGCTATGATTCCTTTTATAGATTCTTTCATTAATAAAAAATTTGAAAGTTCTTTGTATTTAGACACCCTTTTTCTCATTTCCATAAATAAACTTCTGTTATTAGTCGTAATCATCCCCCCCAAAAAAGTATTTATATTTTTTGTTAAAGAAAAACTAAAAAAATTCGCATCTCCTATACTTCCTACCTTCTTAAAGTTATACTCAGCTCCGCAACTATGAGCACAATCTTCAATTAAAAAAATTCCATATCTTTTTGCTACATTATTTATCTCTTCTATGTTTGCCACCTGTCCAAAGAAATGTGTAACAATAATTACCCTCGTTTTTTTTGTTATCTTTTTTTCAAGGTCTTTTATATTCATACCCAGCGTTCCTTTATCAATATCAACCAATATAGGTTTTAATCCTAAGGAAGCAATCAAAACAATTAACTGCGGAAAATTATAAGCTGATAAGATTACTTCATCTTTATCTTTTAAATTAAGTACTCTCAGAATAGTAACTAAACCAATGCGCCCTGAGCCTACACTTAACGCATATTTAACCCCTATATACTGAGCAAACTTTCTTTCAAAAACATCAACATATTTCTTATGATGTTTTCTTAAAAAAAACAAATTTTTTCTTATATCAGAAAATGCTCCAGGATAAAGAATAATCTCCCGACGAGGCAGAGAATAAAAAAAATTGCTCTTTCTCATCTATATTGTACAGTTTTTGTAATATACAGGTAGCCTGCCTTTAAAATTTTTCTCAATAAACCCTCTAATATTTCTGTCTCTTGAAGCCCGGCAGAACCCTACATTAAGATTAAAAAAAGGATGTTGATATATCCTCTGCCAGATATTTCTTAAAGATTCTTCCCTTACATTACCGAAAGAAATTTGCACAAGAGGACAGGGAATAACATCTCCATAACAAGTAATATAGATTTCCTCTTTACCAGCAGGACAGAATTCTCCTCTATATCCTGCATCCATATCACTCACTACAAAATTACTTTTAAAAACATCTCTTATTTCTCTAAAATCATCTTCGGAAAATGAAAATTCTTTTCCTAACCATCTACCCACAGGAGCCGGCATAGTAATGCCTAAGGTTATTTTTTTTCTTTTTGCTAAATCAACTAATCTAAAAATTTTGCCTTCTTTTAATAAGTGAGGGGTTAGAATCACACTCATATGGGCAAATATACCTTTTTCCCGAGTAATAAAATTAATAGCCTCCACAGCTTTTTTATAACATCCCTTTAATCCTCTACTCCTATCATGCTCTTCTTCATCAGGATTATCTATGCTTATCTTAAATATATCGACGCCTGCCGTTTTTAACAATTTTATTCTCTCTCTGGTGAGAAGAAATCCGTTAGTATTAATAGTTATAACTGTTTTATATGGTTTAAAGAATGAAATTATTTTTTCAAGATTTTCTTCCATTAAGGGTTCTCCCCCAGTAAAGTTAATCTGAATCGCTCCTAAGGATAAAACTTCTTTAGCTATCTTACGTAATTCTTCAAAACTTAATTTTTCTATTTTATTATCTCTCATTAAGGCTGAAGAGCATTTTTCACAATGAGCCATACACTCAAATGTAATTCCTATCTCTACTTTTCTCAGCCGTCTTTGCCTAAAAACAAATATTCTTATATAATTCTCGATGATTCTTATTAACAACAAAGGTTTTTTAGCCAATATTTTAAAATAGATGGAATATTTGACCTTCATTGGTTTACTTTGCGCGTAGATAAATCATTTTCTTCACCAACAGTTATTCTCTTAGAATTTAAAAGATTCGCTTCTTTGCGGGAATCATCAAAATACACTTTTTTGAGAGAAGACTTGGCTTTAAGATGAAAACTACCTATGTTCTTAGGTATTACAATATACTTCGCATTGGTAAGCTTGAGAAGATTAGGATAACGAAGAAATGAGAAGTAATTTGTATATTGCATTGCCGAAACCCGCAAATCGGATTTCGTAAACTCCAGATACCGCATGAGGGGGGCCACCACCTTGCCGCCAACCGAATCCAGATTGTAATATAGCGGTGTATCTTCCAAAAGATTATTCCGCTCATATAAAATCTGGCTCACTTCCTGCCTGGTCATCCATACTCTCCAAGAAATGCCCGTATTTTCTATCTTGTCATATGCGCTATTATTAATAATACTTCTGTCAACCGCCACAATTCTGCACAGTTTGGAATCTTTTTTCAAGAATTTTACTGTCAACGGTATCTTTGTAAGTGAAACGATATCTTTCTTTATTATCGAATTCCGAAAAGGAACTTCGGCTATCCTGAAAAGATAAAAATTCAGGAAAACAGCAGTGGTTAAAATAAATTTGACCTTATTGGCATTGATAACTTTATTATAAAACAAATAAACACTTATAAAGAAAACCATCCCCAACAGCAACAATATATTATACTCCCGCCACTCCAGAGAATGCAAATATTTAAGAAAAGGGAGGGGAAAGTTCTCCGGATTTAAAATGGCTCTGTTAGCCGGCAAGACGCTAAAAGCCGAATATTTACTTTCTAATTGAAAAAATGCGGCGGCAATAATAAATAAATAAATAATTATTGCAAAAGAAGAAATATACTTTTTTTCTTTTACAACAGCACTTGCTCCTATTATTTTGTCCATTCCAAAGGCTGTTAATATTGAAAATCCAAGCATAAACACAACGTTGCACCGTGTTGGGTCCTTCAAAACAGAAAATCCCGGCAGATGCAGCTGATAAACCAGGTAATAGAAAGGAGTATGTTTGCCCAAGGCAACAATAATAGCGATTAAGGAAACAACAGAGAAAAATTGGATATACCTGTTCTTTTTAAAAGAAAGAAGAGAAAGAAACAGCAATATAAAAACTATAAAGCCGAAGTAATGGTGGGTAAAGCTCCGAACATAATTTCCCTGGCTGTAATTAGGGAAAACCATCTCTGTAAAATTATTAAGGTCAAGGCTTTCCCCGGAAGGACGCACAATCTCCTGATAGGTTAAATCCCTGCGCGCCGAGTGCGTTATGAGCTCATAGGTAGGAAAAAACTGGACCGCAAAGATACCTAAGCTTATTAAAACTATTAACAGCGGAGATAAAACCTTCTCCCTCATGCGAAAATTCTTGCCATAGAAGAAGGCTTTAAATAAGAAATATAGGATAAACAGGACAAATGTATAATAAAAGGTTTGAAACATTCCGGTTAACCCCTGGATTCCCAATGTCAAACCTGCCAGGATAATATACTTTACCCGTAACTCCAGCGGCCGGCTGAAAATCATCTCTGTAAAATAGAGCAGTAAAGGCATCCATATTACAGACGTTATCCAGAAAAGGTGAATATAATTGTGCAGTACTATGCCGTTCATCATAAAAACCCATCCCCCGATTAAACTTGACAACCGGGAAATGCCTATCTGACGGCAATATAGGTATGTGAAGAAAACACCCCCGGCAATATGGACAAATATATTTATGCTAAAGGCTATCTCGACAGGAAGAATGAAATTCATCCAGTTTAAAGGATAAAAGAAACCCTGCTCTATATTAGCGATGAAGGGAAACCCCATAAAAACGTTATTAGTCCACAACGGAAATACGCCTTGACTCTTTACTGCAGCAACGAAAAAACTCCACCAGTCTATATTCGTATCGAAAAGAAAATAGTGAAAAAACAGCCCTTTTTTGGAAAAAATCACTTGAGAAAACAACAAGAGAGGAACAAAAAAGAGTAAAGAGAAGCAAAATCTATATAGATATTTCTTCATATTATTCTCATCTTGATGAGATTTAATAAAGGCTCCAATTTTAGTGAAAAAACCAAATTCACCTCTGCTTCTCCCACACACCAACACTGACTGCAGCTAATAGAATCCAAATGTTTTATCATCTTACACAAATCAATGCCTAATTCGATTCTCTCTCCTTGCCACAAAGGTTGAAATCTACTACAGGAAAATATCCGGCCATCAGCTTCAATACGGAAAAATAACTTTCCTGCACTGCACAGTAAAGGATAGGTATTAGGCCAATAATAAAGATATTTTAGGCCTGTCAATGAATTGTAAATATAAGGATTGCCTTTTTTCTTTAATTCAACCAACTTATTTATACATCTGTGATACGAATCCAGAGAAGGTAAAAGAGGGTTGGGATAATGTGTATCTAACAAAGTTAAAGTTAAAGGTTGAAAACTTGCCAAAACATCAAATCGCTGAGCAATTTTGATAACTGTTTCTATTTTATCTACATTAAGCTTATTTAAGGTAGTAGCTATTGCTACTCTTATATTATGCTTTTTTGCTGTTTCTAAAGCTTTTATAACTTCGTTATATGAACCTCTGCCTCTGATAATGTCATGAACTTCTGGTAATCCCTCCAAACTGATTTGTAAACCATCAATGGATTTAATTTGACCTATTTTATCTGGCACCAGGCTTCCATTTGTGTTTACAAAAATTATAAACTCTTTGCCCTTAGCATAGTTAATAATATCTCCTATATCTTCTCTTAATAAAGGTTCCCCTCCAGTAAAAACAATTATCAAAACTCCGCATCTTTTCAACGCATCAATTATCCAAAAGATATCTTTAGTAGATAACTCCTTTTCTTTTATTTTTGAAGTTCCACAATATAGACAGCGATAATTACACCTTCTTGTTAAAGCAAAACTCACTGCAAAAGGTTTATTTTTCTTCAGCCATCTTGCCTCTAAAAATCTTTTTCCAAAAATAAACATCTTTGAAAGAGGTATCTTCATTTGAACACCCTTTTTAAGAAATTACGTAAATAAACCAAAAAACGCCAATCCTTCTTTTTGAAAGCAGATAGGCCCTGCAATAGATACACCAAAAAAGAAGGGACAAACCGCAATATCATATATCGGTTAGCCTGCAGCATCCATTTCCTTAGGCTAAAAGGCAACAAAGGCAAAATTTTGTAAAAAACTTCTATATCCCGGTAGAATAGCCTGCTTAGATTAAGACTATTGTGTATTGTATCGGCGAATCTGCCTTCTTCAATTTTCCTGATATCCTCTATGGAAATCAAACCCTGTGCGTAAAACTTCCTGGTTAATTCTGCCATCGGAAAATAAGCCAGTTTGAAACATTTGACGCGGTTTAATAAGCGGCGGCCGCATAAATAGTCCAAGCTCTTCAGATAATCTTCCCTGCTATCGCCGGGAATATCGAATATCAAATCTATATCATAATTTAACCCGTATTTCTCGCAAAGGTTTAACGCTCTCTTGATTTCTTCATCTGTCTCTTCACGGTTTAATAGTTCCCTTCTAACATGTTCATTCCAGCTCTGAATCCCGAAATTAATATTGTAACAACCGCTATTTTTTACCAAGACAGCCATCTCTTCGTCGAAGTTGCTAACTCTGCACATAAACTTAAAAGGCTTATGGATTGCTTTTTTATAAACCGGCAGAAATCTTTTTACCCACGGTTTATCAATCAAGAAATCACTGTCAAAAAATATCACTTCTTTATATCTATATTTGTTTAACATATAACTCAATTCTTCAATAACAGAGTTTACACTTCTTTTTCTGAAACATTTCTCTTTATTATACAGCTTTCTAAGTGGAGCCTCACAACAAAAACTACAGTTGAACACACAGCCCCTTTGAGTCAGAATTATATAGCTAAAGTAATCTACATAACCGCTAAAAAGCTCTTTATCCGGGAAAGGAAGAGAATCTAAGTTATTTATTAAAGGTCTTAACTCATTCACAATAATATCTTTTCCTTCACGATAGCATAAGTTTTTAATACAACTATAAACTTTTTTATTATTTAAATTCTCAACAAGCTCTAATAACGCCTCTTCTCCTTCACCCCTAATAATAAAGTCAATATCTGCATCCTGAAGTACTTTTTCAGGAAAGAAGGTAGGATGAATTCCGCCAAATACTATTTTGGCATCAATATTATTTTTTATTAAAGACGATATTTTTTTTGCCCAGGAATAATTGGAAGTGTATACAGAAAATCCAACAATATCAGGATTTATCTCCAGAACTTCTTTTACGATTTTATCAGTTTTATCAAAAATTTTTTCTAAAAAGGGAGAATAAAAAGCATTGTCATTATACGAAAAGAGCCCAGGGTCATAAACTAGATATACATTGTGGCCTGCTTTTTTTAATATACTAGATAAATACTCTAATCCCAAATGCTCACGCACATTATGAATAAATACTACCTTAGCCATATTTTTGATTCTTTTTTCTAAATTTATAAACCTCTATCCCTTGAAATACTTTCTTAGAGATTAAATATCCTTTTGAAAGTAAAATTGAAAGAATAATTTCCTTCTCCCCTTCCCCCATCCATCTATCAATTAATAACCAGAAATTCTCTCCTTTATAGGAATCCAACAGTTTTAATTTTTTCTTTACTTCATTAAGAAAAAAAACTTTTCTTCTCTTTTGTGTTTGGTTTATTCCAATTATATAATATTTGTCTTCTTTAAAACACTGAAGAAGCATACCATTTTCTATTTTCCCATAAGTATCAATATCCCTTAACATCCCTTTTTTATTTTCTCCTCTAAAATAATAAAGAAAACTATTTAACTGGCACAGAGGAGCAATTACGATTGCATCATGAGGCTCGATACCTTCTCTCAAATAAATGACGGCTTTATTCCAGGCAATACTGCAATCCTTAGTGTAAAGAATATTGAAAAAAGGTGCCATTAAAACCGCTATTAGAAATAACATGGATAGAATATAGACTCTTTTCTGCAAGTATGCTATACCGCTAGCAACAAGCAGCAAAAAAGGCGGCAAAGCAACCATCAGATGTTTTATTGCAAATACAGGGAATAGAACCAGGGAAAATAGCCAGCTTACGGCGATAGGGACAACAAACCACAACAGTATAATATAAAAGGCTCTTCTATTGTTTCTTATCAATCTTACACTCCCCAGACTCATAAACAGAACAAATATCAGAAAGAGAATGTTGATAATAATGACATTATGGTTTATCCAGAAATCGTCCAACCCATACCTCGGCCCCCCGTAGATAAAAGTATGAACTGTCTCAACAATACTCTGTATCCCCGGTTTTTTTATCCACCAAACATTTCTTGCCATACGTGCTTTGTCGGCAAGAGAAATCCATACCGCTATACCTGCACAAGTTGCTATATTATACAAAAACCAGCGCCAGCCTTTCCTTGCTCCAAAAACCAGCAAAGCTGAAAGGCTCTGTGCGATTACCACGGTGAGTCCATAAGGATGGGTAAAAATAACAGCGATGTTAAAAACAACATTATAAATAAAGAATCTATCTCGGGGACTGGTCATTATCTTCAAAAAATAGTAATAAGACCCCATACTTAAGGCCGTAATAAAAGTAAATTGTCTTATCTGCTGGCTATGGTAAATATGGAAACAAGAAATGCTAAGCAAAAAAGCACTAACCAACCCTAAGCGATTGTTATCGATAAGTCTGCCTATTTTATACATCAGAAACACACATAATATGCCGAATATCACAGACAACAGACGCAACTTTACCGCGTCGACTCCCCAAAGATATATCCATAATTTAAGAATAAGAAAATAGAGAGGCTTATAGCTGAAGTATAGGTAGAAACTATAAGGAGAAAGGCTCTTCTGTGCGGTAGCTATGCTGCGAGTTTCATCATACCATACCTCATGAAAGCCTATATGATACAATCTCAAAAAAGCTGCTAAGAGCAATATAAAAAAAAGGGCTGGTTTAACATAGCGTTTCTCCATAATCAATCAACAATGCCTGCTGACTCGTTTCCACAATTCCCGTCTTGCTTTTGAATATAATCTTATGTGGTTTTCGTTAAAAGCATTAAACTTTTTATCTTCCCGGGCGTAACTTTCCTGAGATAACAACATATCCCAAAAAGCCAAAACTTTGCGTTTCAGTTCTAAAAAAGAACGCAAACTCAAAATATGCTTCAGCACAAATAGAGGCCTGGCATAATAAGAGATATATGCCCAACGAACCAGTTTATCGATCTCTCTATTTGTAAGGTCAGTCCATGGCCGAGGCAAAGGTCTATCTTTTTCTTCCCCAAGTATCCAGCCGCGCCAGTAATCTCTCTTAGTAGTTTTCACCATCTCTTTCCATAAAGGAGTAAGGGGTTTAGCTAAACATTTCGAAAACTGAACATAATCTAACCCTAAGCTTTTTGCGAACTTAACAGTCTCTTTGACAGTATCTTTTGTATCGCCTGGCGCTCCGATTAAGAAAAAACCTAAAGTTTTTATACCTAAATCCTTACAAGTCCTAATAATATTTCGTATTTGTTTAAGAGTTATCCCTTTATTTACTCTATCCAGTATTTCCTGAACTCCTGACTCTATACCAAAATATATCCTCCGGCATCCTGCTTTTTTCATCTCTTGAAGCAAAGTTTCATCTACTGTGTCTATGCGAGAACGGCATGCCCAGATTATGTCCAAATTCTTTTCTTGCAGCAGACGGCAAATTTCTACTATCCGTTTCCGGATCCCTGTAAATTCATAATCAAAAAAATCAATCTCTCTTATGCCATATTTATAATAACATTCCTCTATCTCTTTTATTACAGTTGCAGGAGAGCGAGGGTTGTAAGGGGTCCTTCCTGCTTCACAGAAGCTGCAAGAAAAAGGACACCCCAGCGAAGTAACCATTACTGTAAAATTACGCCGTTCGGTAGGAAACTCGGCATAAAGTTCATTAGGCAACAAGTGTCGGGCCGGGACAGGAAAATCGTCAAAAACTATCCTTTGAGGATGCGGCGTAACAATTATTTTTCCATTCTTTTTATAAACAAGCCCTGGAACATTATCAAAATCTGGTTCTTCCTTCTCCAACTCTTCAAAAAGGGCAGGAATTGTATAATAAGCGTGTTCAACTACCCCAAAATCTATCTCAGGATGAGAAACTGACTCCCGGGGGTATACTCTTAAGTTATATCCCCCTATAACTACAGGGACCCCTAAATTCTTCTTCAAGAACTTTATCCATTCTAATGTGTCCTGAAACATATAGGTAGTCATCATAAACCCTATGATATCTGGCCTAAACTGCTTTAATATCTCCAAAGTCTCTCCCATAGACAGCTTTAGCGTGCGGGCGTCAACAATAATCACTTGGTGTCCCGCCTTCTCGGCAATAGCCGCAACCCAAGCAAGACTTAAAGGAGGAAACAAACCGAAATATTTTTGAACCACCCGTACATTTTCTTCATGAACTTTATATTTAAATGGATTAAAAACTAAAGCAAACTTCATTTCTCTACTCTGATGAAAATATTCATTCTAACATCTATCAAGAATATTTTTTGCAATACTATAGATTTCCTCAACAGTTATTGCCTGCATGCATCTATTGTCTCTGCAGACTGACCTACGGTGATTATAGGCGGATACACAGGGGCTGCAGGCAAAATTTTTATATATAATTTCTTTACCGTCAGTGAGGGGAGCATAGAGAACAGGGGTTTCGGGGCCAAATAAAACAATCATCTTAACTTGTGTTAATGATGCCAAATTCGTCGCTCCGCTGTCATGGCTTATAAGAAGATGAGAGATATTACATAAATCTATTAATTCTTTGATTGAAGTTTTCCCTGCAAAGTTTATACAACGTTTATTTTTAATTGCTTCCCATACAAATTGAACATCTAAAAACTGCGATTTAAGACCTATTAAGACTATAAAAACATCTTCATCCTTTAACAATCTTTTTGCCAGTTCTATATAATTTTTAACAGGCCATCTTCGCAAAGGCAAAATATCGTTGATACCGGGGTTTAATATAACTATCTTATTTTCTTTGTCTATTTGACCATTGATTTTTTTTAATTTCCGCAATATATTCTCCTTTGCTTCCTTATCCGATTCTATTTTAGGCACAGTTGTAATATAGCTGGTTGTGTCCATTTTAAGAAGGGGCGTGTCTTCAGAATTGGCTCTCAATGACTGAACAAGTGCTAAGAAATTCTTACTTATATGTATATAAGGGTTATAACTCACCTTATGCGTATGTAGATTCCCCCTATAAAGGCCTTCTAAAGAAAATCTATGAAAGCCCACTCTAATGTTTGCACCGCTTAAATAGCTTAAGATGCTGGAGAATCTTGAAAAAAGCTCCATATCAATAACAACATCTATTTTCTCTTTCCATATTCGCCATAGATTCTTTACAACATCTATAATCAAGAATAAAAAATTATTGGTCCTCATCGCAATCACATTTTCTTCGGGTATGACATTTAATATATGAACGCTATCTTCATTCTCTTTGAAAATCCAAAAATAGAGTTTGGCGCCGGGATAGGTTTCTTTTGCTTTTTTTATCGCCGAATATGCCAAGATGGCGCTTCCCATTTCAGAAAGCTCCAAAAACATTATTTTCCTGGGCTCGATTTCTTCAAATCTCCCCGGAATAAAAATCTTTTGTATTCTGTGGAACGCAGACAGAACAAAACAAACCGGAATCCCAAGCCAATAATCAACATTCCTTGCAAAATTAACCCTCATAGTATTATCTCTAAATCAATCTTTGGTAAAAATCATCATTTTTCCCTCTGAGCTCTATCAATAAAAGTACGTAAAATTTCTGTAAAAATAAATGAGTATGAAGCCTGGCCAGCAGAGAATCATACGATGACTGGCTTTAGGTATTCCAAAGCCTCAAGAAACGAGGATTATGCGGCTCTCTCCTGGGTGTAACTGATGGCGCCTGGGCTCCTTAAAAGCCTTCGTAGAAGCATTCCCGAAGACGCTTCGCCAACGTTGCTTCTCGTACACAAAAACGCAATATCTTAAGCAAGGTACCAGAGGGTGTTGTCTTGGAAATAAAAGCCTGCCTCAATACCGTATATTATGCACTGAATAAAAAGGTTGCCTGCATAATACAGGTACAGGCTCTCCGGAAGCGCTCTGGCCGTTTTACCCTTCAGCAATTGCCAGTTTTGACGATAATATCAATGTTTGTCTGGCCCATTTGGCCTCTCCAGCGAAACATCGAAGATATATCAGCTCCACAAGCCTCGTAGAACGACCTTTCCTTGAAGAAAAACTGCTTAAACACCATTCCTCGCTTCTTCAACGAAAAATGTATCAAAGAACGTTCTATTAAACAACCAGAGAGGATATTTATGAAAAACTATTTTACAGAAAAAATTAGAGCTTGACCCAATATCTTTGCTAATTTTTAACATCCGTAACTTACAAATTCGGAAAAAAGTATAGGAATAACATATTGTTCTAAAAGCTCTTTTTTAGCAAGGTTACCTCTCCATTTGAATCCAAATAATAACAACTCGATTTAGAAAAATCAGTGTCTTTCAGGAATGCTTTCTTTATATTCGTTTTCTCTAAATACCCCCTTTCAATCATAAATAATTCCTTTCTCTTTGTATATATTGATTTTTTTAACATCTCTTTTAAAATCCGAATGCCCGTTCTCCTTGTAGTTTTAAATATTCTCTATTATTAGATACCTCCGGATTATGGAAATAAGCTTTTCTTTTATCCTTTAACCCCCACCCCTTCTTTATTACAAAAGTTTGTCTTTTATTATACCATAATTTGTCCAAAGAATTAGGGAATCAGGGTACACGATGTGTGTATACAAATTGTCACTAAAGGCGCTCAATATATATTTGTCAATTACTTACTAAACCTAATTCCTTTTAAAGTATCTTTCCTTTCCTTTAATATTTCCCGGGAAAGACCATCAATACAAACAACACTATCACAGTTCCCGTCAAAGCTGGACCAGTTATAAGGCTTACGGATGAACTTGTTCTCCAGGTTGCTATACAAATCTGTACCGGGAAAAGGCACAGCATAAGAAATCTGTAGAGAATCCGGGTTGACATCTTTTATAAATTTAACAGTCTTATTAATACTTTCGCTCGTCTCAGCAGGCAATCCCACGCAAAAAGTTAAATGGGTTTTTATACCGATTTTCTTAGTATAATTAATGATGCGTTTTGCTTTATCTAAATCTATATTCTTTTTGCAGCGCTTTAATATTTCTTTATCAGCCGACTCTATACCGTATTTAATTGCGTACAGGCCTGCATCTCCCATTATTTCCAATAACTCTTCGTCCATCAAATCCACCCTCGCCATACATGCCCATGGAATCTTAACATTCCTATCCATTATCTCTTTACAAATAGACAATGTATACTTTCTATCAATATTAAATACATCATCGTCAAAATAAACCGCTTTAAAATTATACTTATTGACCAGATATTCCATCTCATCCACAACATCTTTCACATCTCTTTTCCTGTATTTATGCTCTCTGTACATAACCTGCGGCCACAGGCAGAAAGTGCATTCAAAAGGACAACCCCGTGATGCCCACATCTGAACATTTGGTTTAGGTAAACCACAAAATCCATCGTTATAATTATAAATAGGTACATCTTCTCGTTCTGGCCAAGGTAAACTGTCTAAATCTGCTATTGTCTTACGATAAGGATTCTTAATAATTTCTTTGCCTTCCCGATACGCAAGCCCAAAAATAGTATTCAAATCCCCATTTTCCTCAAGACAGCTCACCAGTTCAAGAAGAGTGTATTCGTATTCACCAATCAAAACATAATCAAGAAACTCATAGTCAGAAAGTATCTTTTCCGGAAAAGTGCTTGCGTGAGGTCCGCATATAGCAAGCTGGCTGAATGGAATACTGTTCCTAATATTTCTTAAAATATCAATGTCATTGTAAAAAGAGGGTGTGGACGTTTCTGCAAGCAGGAGGTCCGGGTTATACTCCTTTATTCTTTCTATACAATACTTTTTTTTCCAATTCTCTGCAATAAAATCAAAAAGTTTAGCTTCCTTTTTGTTTTCTTTCAACAAAGAGGCAGCATAAGCAAGAAAGAAAGGGAAAGGAAGGTAATGTTTTTTTCCCTGCTCTAACTCTATAGTAAAAGGCCAACGTGAACCTGCTCTTACTCCATACCTCCCTTCTGCTACTCTCCATGGAAGATTTACTAGGAGCGTCTTCATCTTTTCAAATCAAGATTCCTTTCTATTTCTTCTAAGAAAGAGGTCAATTTATATAAATTTTGATTAATATCTTTTGAATCGCAATTTATCTGTTCGATAATTTGCCGATTTTCTTTTATCTCCTCCATCTTATCTTGTATATCTGATAAAACAACAGCTGTCTTTAATGCGCTTTCTTCTAATTTCTTTTGGATATTTAGTATATCTGACAGGACGGGAATTGTCTTTGAAGTGTTTTCTTCTAATTTCTTTTGGATATTTAACAAAATGGTGTTTGTTTGAAACACACTGTCTTCTATTTCGTGCTGCAAATCAAATATATGGGTGTTTATCTCTGTAACGGATTTTTCCATTTTATTTTGTATATCCAATAAAGCTGCGGCTGTCTTTGAGGTATCTTCTTCTATCTTCTTTTGAATGTTTAACAGAAAAGAGTTTGTCTCTCTTATCCTCTCACTTAACTCATCATGATGTCTGTTTTCCTGCAAGAGAACATCCCGAGAATTTAACTGGATACCGAATAAAAATTCCCCCATATTAGACAATACACGCAAAACAGCAAAAGCTATGACCCCAGACATTAGAATAATCACTGCCGTCAGCCTCTGCTGAGTGTATATGAGATAAAGTGTGCTTACGCTTACACCTCCAAAAAGCATTAACCATGAGATTAATATCAAAATCCATCCTGTAGGCGTCTTTTTCATTTTTCCCCCTTTTTTTTCAATATCCTATAAGAACTATTAACAAGGTCAAAAAAAACCGGGTAAGAAGAACTCAATCCATCTATTGAACGTTTAAAGTTATCTACAAAGTACTTTAAGAAACCTCTTTCTAAATGGGGATGCTCTTTTGTTGTAAAGCCGTCCCATCCGTGAGGAGCAGAAGCCATAAACAGTATCTTTTCAGACAATACATCAAAATCATTTCTACTACGCAAGAATGTTGTTAAATAATATTTTATCGCTGTCTTTAACAGGTCACCGTCTCTTAACCTGCCTCCTAATATACTGCTAAACAATAAGCAACAAGTAAAGAAATTCTTAAGAAGACTATATTCTTCTAACGTGAAGCTTCTTAATTGTTTCTGCTTAAAATCCAAGTGATAAAAAAAACTTAAATCCAACAAAAGAAGATAAACAATATAGAAAGGCAAATTATCCTTAATTAGATATGTTTCTTCTTCCTTATTATAAAAAAATAATAAGTCCTTTAGGGATAAGTACAAAGGAAGCAGTAGGTTGATATACAGCAATTGAACATCGTCTTTTATGATATCTTCTTCCATAAATCTATTGGCAAGACCAACATTCTCTTTACATTTTAGACAAAGGGATGATTTATCTTTGTAATACCCCTCCTCGTAATGGTAATAAAATTGCCACCTCCAGAAATTGTTAAAGAGAGAATGTATATCATCTTCCCTGATATGGAAAGCTAATGCTTCTGGCTCATATGCAAGCTTAAACCCCTTACTATGTAAACGATTGGATAAATCCACATCTTCATAATTATTCTTGTACTCCTCATTATAACCCCCTATGTTGATAAGGTCGCTCTTTCTGAAAACATTATTGGAACCAAACAAGAAAGGAACATCATTTTGTTTACTATCTCCCCAATTCTGCCTCATGTGGTTAAAACGCCATTTAATTATAGGGTCATCTGTATTAGATTCTACAAGCCTGCCTCCCACCCCTGAAATACTGTCATCAAAATTGCTCATAAGAAGCGCAAGCCAATCTTTATGGGGAACACAATCAGCATCTAAAGAAGCAATGAAAGGGGTTTTGGTATTTCTTATAGCAGTATTCCTTGCTGCCGCTAATCCTCTGTTTACATCGTGCGAAATAATCCTCACAGGGAATCTCGAAACTCTACTCAAAGTATCATCTTTAGAACCATCATCGATAATCAGCACCTCTTCGACAGGATAAGTCTGCCTCAAAACGGCCTCGAGGCATTTCTCAATATATCTTGCAGCATTAAAACAAGGTATATAGACAGTAACCTTTTTCTTCATTTTTTTAGCTCTGATTCAAACATACACTTTATTTCTGTAATATCTAATAGCAGTTTTCTGATTTTATCTTTTTCTATATACTGAAGGCTATCTTTATTATAAAATAATTTTCTTTTAAATAAATTTTTTAATCTTAGAACGATGTCACGGGCTGATTTTCTTGAAGAAACATAAAACCTATACCTTCTTGCTATGCTCTTGATTGCATGTTTACTGTATTCTTTTAACCCCCTTCCTTTAACTCTCTTCAAATTCATAATAACTTTACTGGCAACAGTATCATCTCCAAAAATATCATCATAACAACTCATAACACACCCTTTACACCCTTTACTACTTATATCTTCCCTTAACTTCTTATGTCTTTTGGAATTCCATATATTTATAAAGCGGTTTTCTTTTATACTCCCTATAAGATAACGGTCTTCTGTCATTACCCAGCAGGGGTAAATTGAACCATCAGAGGTGATAGCAGAACTTGACAAAAGAGCAGAACAGCCGTTGCCACCTTTTTTGAACTTGCCGGAAAGATACAAAGGAATTGTATTTAAATATGACAGGGGATTTAATGCTATCCCGCATTTTACACATTTCGATACTGCCCTATTGATTACACCCCTTAATTCTCTGGCTTGTCTATGGTTAATAAAAAAATGCTTTCCTTTATTCTTATTGTTTATAAATAGGGTGTTAAAAGGCTGAAATTTTATCGTTGTAGAACCATACCTTATAGCTGTATCAACAATAAACTCTAAATAACGATAATTATAAGAAGACACCATTGTAGCTATAGTCGATTCTATATTGTGTTGCTTTAAGTTATACAATGCAGAAAGCACCCTCTCAAAACTATTCTTACCTCTTAAATAATCATGGATTCTTTGTGGCCCTTCCAAAGAGACATTCACAACGTCAATGCCTGCTGATTTTAATTCACAAGCACACTTTTCATCAATCAACAGACCATTTGTAGTAATACAAGTTTTCATGTTGTTTTTTTTAACAAATCTAATTAATTCAAATATATCTTCTCTTAAGAGCGGTTCTCCTCCGCTAAATACAATGGTTTTTGCCCCTAGCGAAGCGGAATCCGTAATAACACCTTTCCACTTTTCAGTACTCAGCTCCTCTGTAGCAGTCAAAGGTATATCACACATTCTACACTTTAAATTGCATCTATTTGTAATAGATATTACTACTTCCCTTAAATTAAACATGCTTGTATATCTTTTAAACTCTGTTCATATTTACTCAGTATCTTCATTGCTTCTTGAATGAATATTTTTCTATTGGGGTTATCTTTTATTTTGCTCAACAGAATATTCACTATACCTGTTAAAGAATCGGATTCTGGATGCGCCCAGCACGTCTGAAGACACGGCTTAGGACAAAGTTTCATCTTCCCTCTTGCCTCATAGGCGGCTTTTGTTTGTAAACACTCCTCCAGAGTTATTTCTTTTACATTCCCGAAAGAAGCCCCACAACTTCTCACTTCTCCATCAGGACCAATATTTATAAAAACAAAAGGATTGCATTTCCACTGGCGCTTAGTTAGTGTGCCCTTAAAATAATCAAGCCACAGGTAAGGGTCATGCAAGAAGGCAACAAGTCCATATTTATTTTTATAATCTACAATCTTATCTATCTGCTCTCTCAATATCTTGAGATTGTCATCCCTTATCCAGAAAGGAGCGTCTGCTGATGTATTTTGCATATCATCTTGTGCTACAATTACAGGATGATACACAAGACATTCAACACCCAGATCTCTAACTAGAGGTATAATATCAAAAAGCTCAGTTACATTTTCTTTCATAATCGTTGTCCATACAGAAATCTGGGGGCCTTTTCTGTTACGTTTTTTAGCACTAACTAGATTGGACAAAGCCGCCAATGCCTTTTTAAAACTTCCCTTCTCCCGTATAGAATCATGCGTTTTAGCTCTGGCTCCATCTAGGGAAATGGCAATATTATTAAGTCCTGATGAGACTATTTTCTTTGCTAAATCTTCATTTATAAGAGAACCATTGGAAACACATTCTGTTGTTATTCCTTTACTGACTGAATATCTTATAATATCAAAGATATCCTTTCGCAAAAAAGGTTCACCACCCGTTAACATCACCACTGAATCCCAATTCCAGGAAGCTACTGCATCTAAGGAACTCCTTATAACACCAAAGGGAAGTTCGTACCCTTTAAGAATTTTCACCACCCCACACATCTGGCAAGTGTATGTACACCTGTGACTTAAACTTATATAAACCCAGTGCGGCTTAGCAAAAGGATAATTCAGCTTCTCAGAAAAATAATATGTTAGATTCTTCTCAAATTCTTTGAGATAATCCATCTTTTTTAATGACAAATCTGTCCATTACTAGAGTATCTATCCCGCTCTTTACAAACGTATTATAAGCATCAAGAGGTGAATTCACAATTGGTTCGCCTTTTAAATTAAAAGATGTGTTAAGAAGAGCAGGTACACCTGTTTCTCTATAGAATTCATCTATTACGGCATAATATAAGGGATTTATCTCTCTATAAACAAACTGCGGACGAGCAGTACTATCGACATGTGAAGCGGCAGCAATCAAATTATTCTTTGTAGATAGGGTATAAAGCATAAATCTAAAAGGATATTGATCCTTGATACCGTCGGTATCAAATAATAAATCTGTATGTTCATACAAAACCGATGGCGCAAAGGGACGAAAGGCTTCACGAAATTTTACTTTTAAATTTATATTGTCTCTCATATAAATATTCCGCGGGTCAGCTAATATAGAACGGCTCCCTAAAGCACGCGGTCCCCATTCAAAACGGCCCTGAAACCAGCCGACTATCTTCTGCTTAACTAAAGCCTCTTTCACATAATTCAACAGCTTTCTTTCATTATTAAACTTTATATAATGCACACTTTTTCTATCTAGAAAGGATTGTATATCCGACGAAGAATAATCCTTCCCCCAATAAGCATGATTTAAAATAAACCTTCTTGGCCGATTAAGCATGCAATGCCACACATACAAAGCAGCTCCCAATGCTCCTCCTCCGTCACCAGCGCTTGGCTGAATAAAAATTTCTTCAAACGGCGTATGCTTTAATATTTTGTAATTCGCAACACAGTTTAAAGCCACCCCCCCTGAAAGACACAACTTTTTTAACCCTGTATTACGATAAAGATAATTAGCAATTTTAATAAGTATATCTTCAGTAACTTTTTGGATACTTGCAGCAATATCGGCAAAACGCCTATTTTGTTGCAACTCATCCTCCGTAACAGGCGATTTATCATAAAGATAAGTGTCTGTGCCTACAACGAACCGGCTTGAAG
>Ga0180301_10001286_pt1 | contig 19770 bp, 22 predicted proteins | sample GuaBasSediGuay16_FD_121797 | JGI IMG/M metagenome (GOLD analysis project Ga0180301, IMG submission 121797) | Subseafloor sediment microbial communities from Guaymas Basin, Gulf of California, Mexico - Guay16, Core 4569-2, 12-15 cm | ecosystem: Environmental > Aquatic > Marine > Hydrothermal...
ATGTTACGCCCGCGTAGTAGACCCTTAGCCAGGGCCTCTCTCTGCGGCGGGGTGAACCTCTCTATACCCCGCAGCCTAAGCCCCTTGATTATCATCGGGTGCAGCTGCTCCACCAGCTCCACGGCCCCTTGAACACCGTTGGATAACCTTCGCAGCTAGACGGTATATAAGAGGGGGGTGGCCGGAGCTTCTCCTCATCCTAAACAACTATTTCGTAAGATGCGTGCTCAGCACGTCCCTGGCCTCTTCATCCTACCCGTCGGGGGATCGAGGCTCATCACCGCCGGGCCCTCCGCTCTATGTACTCAGCCAATAGCTCTATACCCCTTACGAGCCTGTCCTCGGGCTGGGTAACGAACGTTACCCTGAGGTACCCCTTCCCGCCCTCGCCGAACGCAGAGCCGGGGAGCATCGCAACGCCAACCTCCTTGGCGAGGTCGTAGGTGAACTGCACATCGTCCACACCAAGCCTCTCAAGGTATGGCCTCATATCCGGGAACAGGTACATGCTTGCAGTAGGCTTCAGGACGTGGGCCTCGGGCAGGTACTTCCTAAAGGCGTTGTAGGCCGCGTCCCTCCGCCTCCTATACACCTCTAGCGCGTACCTCAGGTACTCCTCCTTGAACCCCTCACGGAGGTAGTACAGCGCTAGGAACTGGGCTGGTACGGGGCTCGTAATGCTTAGGAACCCTTTCATCTTAACCGCCTGCTCGATGAAGTCACTGGGTCCGTATAGGTACCCTAGCCTGAACCCGGGGATCGCTAGGTCCTTGGAGAAGGAGTTCACGCCTATGAGCAGGTCCTGTAGCTCAGGGTACCTTAGAAGCCATACGTGCTCGCCCTCGTAGACTATATGCTTGTACGCCTCGTCGTACACGACCCAGACCTTGTGCTTCACCGCAACATCGATTATCGTCTCGACGACTTCGCGGCTCACGATCCTGCTCGTTGGGTTGTCGGGGCTCGTTAGGAGTATGGCTGCGGTTCTATCGCTCACCTTCTCCTTTATGCACTCAGGATCGGGCTGGAACCCCCTCTCGATATCCTGCCTACAGGTAACGATCTTGGCGCCTAAGTAGCGTAGGAGCCCCCAGTATAGGCTGTAGCAGGGGTCGAAGACCAGGACCTCGTCGCCCGGCTCGACCACGGTGCCCAGGGCTAGCAGCAGCCCCTCAGCACCACCGCTGGTTATAACGATGTTTCTAGGGTCTACGCGAACACCGCTGTACTTCTCAAGATCCCTTGATATCTCCTCCCTGAGCTCCCACAGCCCTTGCGTTGCGACGTACCGGCTATGGCCAAACGGGTCTTCCATGAACTTCTCGAAGAAGTAGCGGAGCGCTTTCTCAGAGGGAGGTAGTCCAGGCTGCCCAGCTGTGTAGTTGTAGACATCAACACCTTTCCTCCTAAGCTCCTCCACGAGGGCTACCAGGACGCGGTGGGGGGATCTGGGGATTGTTACTATCCTCCGGGAGAGCCTCCTCATTCTGCTCGCCATACACTCTTACCGTTAGCAGGAATTAACCCTTGCTAGCGAGGGATAGGGCTAGAGATGAGCCCGTATACGCGCTTATCACCGTTTATAGCTGGGCCGCTCTTATTAGCGTAGAAGCTGGGGTAGGAGCCGTGGGCTCATCAGAGGCTCTGCTCCTAGACCTCATGCTAGCCATGGCATTAGCGCTCTTAGTAGGCAAGCTATTCGAGGAGCTCTTCGCAAGGCTCAAGTTCCCTCCGGTTATAGGCGACCTCGTTGCCGGGCTTGTGCTGGGCTCAGCACTCCTAGGGGTGTTCCCGCTTAACGAAACCGTCAAGACCATCGGGTGGTTCGGGGTAATGGTCCTGCTGTTCTACGCAGGGCTGGAGACCAGGTACAGGGATTTCATGAGGAACCTCAAGATGTACGGCATTATAACAGTTGGCGAGGCGCTGGCGGCATTCGGCATAGGCTACACCATAGGGATAGCCTTCGGCTACCCACCGCGCTCGGCATACTTCATAGGGGCTGTGCTTGAGGCAACGAGCATCAGTGTCAGCGTAAGGACGCTTATAGAGATCGGGAAGCTGGGGACCCCTGAAGGCTACACGATACTGGGCGTAGCAGTGCTCGACGACCTGACAGCCCTTATAACAATAGTCGTTGGCGCCTCCTTCATCAAGACGGGGCGGTTCGACCTACCCACAATAGCATCTACGGCTGCAACGGCGTTCCTCTTCTGGATCGCTACGGTGCTTATACTCCACCGCTTCTCCAACACTATCGTTAGGGCTGCGATGAAGATGCACGTAGACGAGGCGCTCTCCTCGGTACTGCTAGGAGTATTCGCGCTAGCGGCTTACCTAACAAAGTACTTCCACCTATCCCCCCTTGTTGCTGCATACGCTGTTGGGCTGGCGTTCTCGGACGCCATGGGTGTTAGGAGGGTGTCTGAGAAGATGAGGTTCCTCTCGCTCACGTTCTCCGTGATCTTCTTCATGATCACCGCCGCCGAGCTCGATATCAGGACTTCGCTTAGGCCCGAGTACCTGTGGTTCTACCTCGCCATGTTAGGGGGCGCCTTCCTAGGAAAGACCCTTGGTGGTGGGCTGACATCGTTCATCATTGGCTATCCAGCGCGCGCAGCTCTTAGAACAGCTGTAGGGCTCTTCCCCCGCGCCGAGTTCTGCGTCATAGCGGCGTACATGGGCTACACATTCGGTATACTGGGCCCTGAGGTTTACCTAGCGGCCCTGCTAATAGTTCTCGTAACGAACCTAGCAACACCTCCGCTACTCAAGCTCGTGTTCGAGCGCGGCCCACCAACTACACATATTGAGCCTAGGTGGAGGAGGATCCGTAGGAAGCAGGGCAGGGGTGCTGAGTGATGAGCGAGGTTGCCGAGCGCTTCTACCAGGCGATCGAAAACATCCTTAAGCTAAGAATAGACGAGTTCATGAAGAGGTACAGCGACCTGCTACCAGGCTTCGCCCTGATAGACGAGGATGAGGAGGTGAATAGGGTGCTCGACCTCCTGAGGAAGGGTAAGCATTACATAATAGTCGTAGACTCCAAGCGCAGGATGAAGGGAATCATCTCCTACATAGACTTCATGCTCATGTTTGGCCGTAGGAGAACCACCGCTCTCTCAGCCCCCTTCTCAAGCGTTGGCCGTAGCTTGAGGAGGTCTAGGATGCCTCTAGAGACCTTCGTCAACTTATCGGCATCGGACATCATGTTGAGGCTCCCGCCACACGTATGGCTGGACTCCCAGATCGAGGAGGCTCTGAAGTACATGAGCAGTACCGGAAGCAACTACGCCGTTGTAACCGCAAGGGACGGCACGGTTATGGGGATTATAACTGCGCATGCAATATTTCGCGCAGTCCTCCGCAAAGCAGGGTTTGAACAAGTTGTCCATTAAGAGAAGGATCATCGAGCTTCTAAGGGCGGGAGACTTCCTCACAGCACACGAGATCATAGATGTGCTGGGTCTTGACTGCGACGAGAGGTGCGTATACAAGCACTTACGCCATGTAGCCCGTAGTGTATGGAGGTGTAGCGGAGGTAGGGAGAGGCTTGTTATGAGGCTTCCCTACTGCAGGAGATGCGGCTATGTATTCACGAACCTAGAGGAGCCCTGGAAGCCCAGCAAGTGCCCTCGCTGCGGCTCTCGCCTCATCGAGCCCCAGCGTTCGCTATAAGGAGCGTGGAGTAGCTGTTCTAAGGGGATGATGTGTCTCACGGTACTCCGAATAGGGGAAAAGGGAGTGTGGAGGTCCTCCCTTCGCTGACCCTATCCCCTCTCCTCTTCCTCTACAACCCGGGCGTAGTCCTCGGGCTTGAGGAGGTCGCTGAGCTCATCCCTGTTCACGATCTTGACCCGCGCTATCCATCCATCCCCGTAAGGATCCCTGTTTATCCTATCCGGCTCCTCTTCGAGGACCTCGTTAACCTCTATGACCTCAAGCGTTACCGGGGCGTAGACATCCTCAACGCTCTTTATGGACTCGACAACTGCCATGGATTCCCCCTTACCATACCTGCGCCCTACCTCAGGTAGTTCAACACCTACTATGTTCCTCAGCTTCTGCTGCGCGTAGTCCGTTATGCCCACGAGGGCCTCGTCGTTGATTACCTTTATCCACTCGTGGCTCTTGGTGTAGAGCCTGTCACGGAGCACGGTGTACCTGCCCAAGACCTTGATGGGCTCCGAAGACATGGAGTTCACCGCGTAGAACTCAGAGTGCTCGATATAAAGCTGTGGGGCACACTCGTTTACGGGATGACGAGGTACCCCGGGACCCTACTGACAGGCGGATGAGGTAGTGGTCCTCGGCTGACCGTTCGCGGGGCTAAGGCTTAATTCCCGAGACTTCTGCAGAGCCTCTACAAGGTTGTGCACTATGGACATAGTTAGCCAAGTCCTCTACGCAGCGCTTGGGGTAGCAGCATCACTCCTCGGCTCTATGGCTGGGCTCGGCGGAGGGTTCCTCATGGTGCCCTCGCTCTACTACCTAGGCTTCCCACCGCCAAATGCGGTCGCCGTGTCCAAGTTCATGGTGGGGGTGAACTCCGTTGTTAGCAGCTTCAGGTACTACCGGAGGCTGAGGATCCCCCTCAAGCTATACGCAGTGGTCGCCCCGCCAATGATAGCCACGGCGTACATAGGGGCTTACCTAACGGTCGTTATCCCGCGGAGCCACCTCACACTGATAATAGCCGTTATACTGATCGCGGGGTCCGTGAGGCTGTTCTTCAAGCAGCGGGGAGGTGGTGAGGAGAGAAGGGCTTGGAGCGCTATAGATTACGTGGTGGCGTTCCTAGGGGGTGGGCTCGCGGGTCTTGTTGCCGGGCTAAGCGGGCTGGGGGGAGGTATTGTAGCGGTCCCAGTGTTCCTGTACATCCTCGGGCTCGACCCCCACACAGCCGTTGCCCTATCGATGATGTGTATAATGCCGTCGGCCATAGCCTCCATAGTTAGGCACAGCATCGACGGCACCATAATCTGGGGCGCCGCCATACCCGCGGCTGTAGGCGCCCTTATCGGCGGTTGGATCGGCCCCCACATAGCCCTGAAAACCCCTAGGGAGACCCTGCGTAAGTTCATAGCGCTGCTAATACTCGCTGCATCGCTAAGGATGGCTGTAGAGAGCGTGCTCAAGTTCCTCTAGCCCTCCAAACCCAGCTTCTCTACATAGTACTTGAGGACGTCGGGATACATCTCCGCTATGGTCTCGAACTCCTCGGGAGCGACTATAGTGAAGGGTATGACGTCCTTGATGCTCGGAAGACCGTGCAGGGCCATGATCAATCTGTAGATCCCTATACCAACACCCGCGGTTGGTGGCATCCCGTACTCCAGCGCTCTTACGTAGTCCTTGTCCATTGGGTGGGCCTCGACCTCACCGAACTTCTCAGCAGCTCTTCTCCTAAGCTCCTCCTCCTTCTTGAAGAAGTAGTACTGGATCACCGGGTTGTTGAGCTCGCTGTACCCGTTGCCTACCTCCAGCCCCGCTACGTAGATCTCGAAGCGCTCGGCGTACCGCGGGTCGCGACGCGAAGGCCTTGCTAGGGGGGATATGTCCCTGGGGAACATAGTTACGAATGTAGGGTTCCTGAGCTTGGGCTGAGCAACCTTCTCGAATATCTTCTCGAGGATCTTGCCCCGGCGCGGGTCCTTAACCTCCACACCCAGCTCCTGAGCGAGCTTGACAAGCTCATCGTAGCCAAGCCCGCGGACCTTCACCCCTCCAAGCTTCTCGATCGCCTCTTCGAGCCCTATCCTACTCCACGGGGGCGTGAAGTCTATGACCCCCTTGCCCTCCTTCTCCACCTCCACCCTATACGAGCCGTAGGTCTGCTTAACGGCGTAGCTAACCATCCTCTCGACAAGCCTCATCATATCCTCCCAATCGGCGAACGCCTGATAGATCTCGATCTGTACGAATTCGGGGTAGTGTTCAGCATCTATGTCCTCGTTTCGGAAGCACACCGCGATCTCGTACACCTTGAAAAGGTTCGCAACCACCAGCCTCTTGAGGTAGGTCTCGGGGGCTATACTGAGGTACGCATCCATATCCAGTGCGTATATGCGGGTCTTAAAGGGCCTTGCCAGGGCGCCTCCATATATGGGCTGGAGCTTTGGTGTATGCACCTCTACGAAACCCTCGGAGTCTAGGAAGTCGCGGAACGCCTTCTCTATCCTGTACATGGAGATTATCGCCTTCCTGACATCGCTGTTCAGCATTATGTCCAGGTACCTCATTCTGTACCTCTTATCCGCGTCCGCGAGCCCATGCCACTTCTCGGGGTAGTCCCTCCACGCAATCGCGAGGTACCTAAAGTCCCTCACAAGTAGGGATAGCTCGCCCCGAAGACTGCGGGTAGGGCTGCCCTCAACCCCTATCACGTCGCCAACGTTGAGGAGCTCTAAGAGCTTCCACCTCTCCTTGCCTAGCACATCGTACCTGAACATTAGCTGTATGGTCCCGTAGCCATCGTCGAGGACAGCGAAGGCTATTCTACCATGCCTCCTAACAGCCATCACACGCCCCGCAACCCTGTACACGTCCTCCGAGAGCTGGCCCGGGGCTAGGTCGCTGTACCTAGACCTTATGAGTTGGGTCGTGGCGGTTACCTGGTACCTATAGACGCTTAGATAGGGGTCCACCCCTAGCTCGATGAACCTCCAGATCCTGTGTCGAGATGCTACGCGCGCTTCAATAATGCATCACCTAGTAGCAGAGCCTTGCAGGCGGGTAATAGCTTTAATGCCATTTACCCAGACAAGGAGTTAAGGTGTAGGGGAGAGGCGCAGCGGCATGAACGCTGAGGAGAGGTGCGTAGTGTACGTAGGGGGTAAGGCGCTAGCCCGCTATGTCTTAGCGCTGCTGTACAAGTTCAATGTGGAGGGGTGCGGCGGCGTAGATGTGGTAGCGCGCGGGGCATACGTATACAGGGCTGTGTCCGCAGTAGTTGCATTTCTCCAGCTCATGGGCAGGGGCTACGCAGCGGTCGATGTAAGGATAGGGACCGTTGCCCTCAGGAGCAGCAGCGATGAGAGGCGGGTCTCCAAGATCTCCATACGTGTCGAGAGGATGGACGTGGTTCCGTAGCGCTTAGCTTAATTATCCGAAACGCGATGTCTGCGTGGGACTGCTTTATGTCGGTTCGGATCGGGATATACGGTTTCGGTGCTATAGGCAGGTTGATAGCTAGGGCCGCCCTGGATAGGGGCTATGAGATCGTGGGAGCTGTGGATATAAACCCGGAGATCGTTGGCAAGGACGTGGGCGAGCTGATCGGGCGTGAGAGGCTCGGGGTGTCGGTGAGCCGCGACCCCGATACTCTTGTAGAGGCTGACGTGGTTCTGCACGCAACCGGTAGCTACCTCGACAGGGTTTACGACCAGCTCCTGAGGGTCATAGACCTGGGGATCGATGTTATATCGACCTGCGAAACCCTTTCGTACCCCTACTACCGCTACCCCGTCCTAGCGAGGAGGCTGGACGCCAAGGCGAGGAGTCACGGCGTTACGGTGCTGGGCACGGGGATCAACCCAGGGTTCCTCCTAGACACGCTGGTCACAGTGCTGACGGCGCCTTTCCACGTGGTTAAGAGGATTAAGGCTGTTAGGAGCCTCGATGCCTCGAAGAGGAGGCTACCCTTCCAGAAGAAGGTCGGTATAGGCCTCGACCCCGATGTCTATAGGGAGAAGCTGGCTAAGGGGGAGCTAACAGGGCATGTGGGCTACGCCGAGTCAGTGCTGCTTATAGCCGATGCAGCTGGGCTCCAGCCGAGCCGCGTTGCCGAGCACCAGGAGCCCGTGGTTGCCGAGGAGGATGTTAAGGTGGGTACGAGGGTTATTGGGCGTGGGAAGGTTCTGGGCGCCCGCGGCTACGGCGCCGCTTATGTCGGGGACCGCGAGGTGATAAGGATCGAGTTCATCGCCTACGCTGGCGCCGAGGAGTACGAGCTTATAGAGATCGAGGGCAAGGAGTACACGGTTACCTGGAAGAGCAGCGGAACCCCAGGCGATATGGGTACGGTATCGGTGCTCCTCAACCTTGTCGATGCTGTGCTGGAGTCGGGACCTGGTCTCATAACGATGGCCGACCTAGTGCCATTCAGGCCCAAGCTCGTTCCGTAAAGCTCAGATGTTTTCACCGCCTATGTACCTCAACATGGCCCTCCTAACGCTGTCTAGGCCCACGAGCTTCGTGTATATCGAGCTCGGCTGCCCGAGGTACAGGTCGTAAACCCTGCTAAACCCCCTATCCAGCAGTAGAGGGTAGTATACCGGGCGGTAGTAGGCCACGGAAACCCCGAAGGCCTTACGGAACCCCAGGCCCTCCTCGAGGATCTCCAGCAGTATGCTCATAGCTATCCTAACCCTTCTCAGAGGCCTATCGAGCCCAAGGACGCTTCTATCAACGGGGCTCAGCTCTCCCAGGCCAAGTGAGCCGCTCCGCAGCTTCTCGTACACCCCCCACATATCGCGGAACATCCTATCGGGGCTCCTCTCGAGGGGTTCTAGCGTAGGCGCCCTAAGAGGCATCTCATCGACTATGCTCCCCGGATTGACTTTCCGGGCCAGGAGCACGGTGGTGACGGGCGCCTCCCTAAGCACGCCGGGTATGAAGGCGTCTACGAGGACCACGCGCCCGTCGTAGCCGTCCCTCCTGAGCACGTTGTACCGGGTCTCGAAGAAGGGCTCCCAGATGAGTAGACCCCTCCTCATATACCTACGCAACGCCTGCTCCCGAGGCTTTACGAACGGCAATGAGTACACACCCGCTCAGCCGGATGGCTCTAGCTCACCGCTCGCTTCGAAGGGCGCGTTCATCACAGCTGTGGAGAGGTACACTCTCCACAATCTAAAATCTTTAGTTCCTTCACTCCTACCCCACCCTTAGGTGCTACTGGCTGTGGCCTCGAAGAGCTTCCTTGAAGAGGCTAGCCGAGAGGTCAGGCCCGTATATGCACAAGGCCTATTCTTCGTTGGCATAGGCGCTATATCCTACTACCTGGTTTTTGACTACCACGACCCGCTGGGGTACTACGAGGCTATCACATCGGATAGGAGGCTTCTCGAGGAGGAGGCGGCCAAGCTTAGCTACAACATGCAGAGGTTCCTCGATGAGGAGCGCGTGGTCGTCAACGGTGTTAGGGTTAGGCCCCGCGTATCAATGGTGGATATAGGGTTCAGGAGTTCTAGGAGGAGGCCCTACATAGTGTTCGCAATAAGGTTCAGGGCGCCGGTTAGGCCTGGCAGCAACACTTATGAGAACTGGTACGAGCCTGAGGTGCCTGAGTACAACTACGTGGCCTACTGGATCTTTCCGCCGGGCGCTCGGGTCAGGGAGGTTGTTGTAGGTGAGGAGTTTGACGTTGTTGGTGGAAATGTGGTGGCGATATATGGTAGGAGGGGTGTTAAGACTAGCGGCTACGAGAAGATAGTGTTCGAGATGCCCGAGCTCAGGGAGGGTGTCCATGGTCAGGGTTAGGCTGCACCTCTCCCTGCGCGAGGCTCTTGGCGAGTACGTAGAGCTCGGCATTAGTGGCTGCATAAAGGCGTATGAGCTTCTAGAGGAGCTGCGGAGGCTTCTTAACAGCGCCACCGATACTGGTAGTCTTGTAGTGGTCAGGAACGGTGTGGGCCTAGGTAAAAACGATGTCGTGTGCAAGGACGACGTTGTGGATGTTCTACCCTCGATTAGCGGGGGTTAGGGTTTAGGAACCCAGGATCTCCTTTACCTTAGCGTAGAACCTGTCCCACCACTCCCTAGCAGCCCCCCACGGATCCTTGGAGAACCTCTCAACCCATTCAGCAGACTTTATCTCTGAGGCTATGGATACAACCACGTCCCTAGCCTTCATACTCTCCCAGAACCTCGGCTCAGCACCTGCCCTCCTATCGTACTCTGCTATCCTCCTGTACATCTCCCTAGCATGGGCGTCAAGATCCACATCGACACCCCACATCTCCTTGTACAGCAGCGGCAGCATCTTCTCCGCCCACCTGCGGTGGAACCTGCAGATCCCGGCGTTGTCAACGAGGTACTCCTTGAGGGCCCTGCCAACCGCAGACTTAGCGAAGTCCTCAGGCTCCATGAACGTTGGGGAGTAGTTTGTCCAGTACCTCCCGAGTATGAAGAGCGGGGCGACCATGCCTGGGGTCCAGTAGTAGTTGGGGGTCATGTACCCCTCATCGCCAAAGGCCGCGTAGACTACGAGGTCCTCAAACCTTATCCCGAGCTTCTTAACCCTATCCTCAAACCTCTTATCCAGCTCCTTGGCCGCAACCCTTAGTCCCTTCTCAGCTATGAGCCTCAGGATCTCGTTGTCCTTGCGAACGAGGCCCTCGATGAGCCTCCTAGCGATCTCGGCGTTGGTGTCTGAGTACTCGACGCGGTAGTTCTTCGGGTCGAAGAAGGGCTTCTTATCGAGGCCCAGCTCCTCCGGCTTGAGCAGCCCCTTCCACACAGCCTCCATAAGCCACGAGATCACGTGGCCTAGCTCTATCGCGTCGAGGCCCAGCGCATCTACTAGGTCGACGAGCTCGGCAGCCTTATCGAGCTTGAACACCCCTATCATGGGGCCGAGGCCGTTGAATGGCTCGTAGTCGACCTTCTTCCCCCTCCACACCTTCTTGCACGCCACGGGGCAGGGCTCGCCACAGGTGTACCAGCTCTTAGCCCTGACGAACACCTCCTCGTTGAAGGGCTTCCAGAAGTGCTCCATGATCATCTCGTGAAGCTTCATCCTGAGCTCCTTCGGCATGTACATCATGTCGTAGGCGAATATCGGTACCAAGTCCTTGTAGTGCGGGTAGTTGACCCCGAAGGTCCCACCGGTCCCCATGCTCTCGTCGTAGCGGTACTTCACCGTCGCGCCTACCATAGCCTGCACGTAGTTCTTCCCCAAAGCCTTCCTCGATATCTCATTCACTAGGTTCAGATCCCCGAGCCTCGGGTTCCTCTTCATGGGCTCGAACCTGCCGCCTATTATGATCGCTGCGACGCCGTGCGCCTGGTACAGGACGCTTCCGCCACCGCCACGCGATGCCGAGTCCTCGGCACCGTACGCTAGATCCCTCCTCCTAACGTCTATGTCTATGGAGAAGATCGCGCCGCCTATAGTCTTCAGGGCGGCGGGGCCTATGGCTAGTATACGGGCGTTGTTCCTAGAAACGAAGTCCCAGTACTTATCGGCTAGGTACTTGGTGAGGGCGTAGACCCCTACCTTCCCCTGGTACCCACCGTAGATCTTCTCCAGCTCGTCGGGCTCGATATGCTCGATCCTAACGCTAACCCTCCCCTCCTCGTCCCCCTCTATGAGGAGCACTGCGGGCTTCTCAGACCTGCCCTCGATTACTATGGCATCGATACCGCTCCTCATGAACTTGTACGCCGCGCCCCCGAGGGCGCTTACGTGCAGACCCCTGGTCTCCGGGCTTCTGAACACAGCGATCAGCCTATGGGCCCCGAACAGCTTGCCGCCTGCAAACACCCCCTTGCCTATGACAACGACGTTGCGCTCGCTGAATACGGGGTGTCTCCAGCTCTCGTACCTCTCTAGGTGAAGCTTGACACCTAGGTCTATAGGGCCGAGGACCTCGGGCGCCGAGAACTCCTCGATCCTGCTGCTACCGCTGCTAACGTCTATGAAGAGCGCGCGGTAGGTGAAGGGCACCCTCAACACCACCCTTACCATGGGTTGCCGGAAGGTTATAACATAAACGCGTGAAACGCTAATTACGGGTCTTATTGGTATACCCATGCCCGTGACCGGTATGCCTGAGAGGTGCCTATCCCTACCTCCACGCTTAAGGCCCCTGCTGAGGGAGGCGCACCGCTACTTCACCTCCTACACGGTTGAGGCGCCGCCGCGCGAAGCAGTTGAAAATACGGTTTCACTTGTGGGGAGCCCTACGAGGCTATGGCTCGTGGGCGATGTGGTCTGCTCAAACTTCCTCAACCATGGGTATAAACCATGGGCATGCATAGTCGACCTCAGAAGCGAGCGCCACGCACTCCCTCCAGGGCTTAGGAGGCTCTTCCTCACAAGCTTCGGTCTCGTGATAGAGGTTGAGAACCCTCCCGGTATGTTGTGCAACGAGGCCCTAGAGGCGGTGAAGAGGCTAGCGGTCCAAGGCCCGGGACTTCTGATGGTGAAGGGGGAGGAGGATCTGCTGGGCCTAGCAGTCCTACTAGAGGCACCCATAGGCAGCTACCTAGTATACGGCATACCGCCCCGTCGGGGAATAGCGATCATACCCGTAAACCATGAGAACAGGGCTAAGGCAAGGAGTCTAGTCGAGCTCTTCGAAGAGGCGAATCGCTAATAAGCTACCCTTACCACCAGCATACCGCGGAGCCCCTAGGTAAGAGGGCCCGTAGCTCAGCCAGGATAGAGCGCCGGCCTGCGGAGCCGGAGGTCCGGGGTTCAAATCCCCGCGGGCCCGCCATAGCTTCATCGCCTCCCCCTACACTCCCGATGTGCTTGCATCTATGCTATGGATAGTACTCATCACAGAATATCCGATTTCCTCCTACCCTTCAGATCGGGAGGTTGCACCCCCCAAAATAGCGTTGCAGACCAGAGCTAGATGAGTTCTATTTCTGAGGGCAACATAATAGGTATTGATTGAATTGCTAGGCTACGCACTGAAGTAGTTACTGCAGATACTCACTGATGATGCCGCTAGGAATAATAAGGTGGTTATGAATAAGCCTGAGCATGCTAGAAGCGGGATTATCTAGCTGCATCGCATGCTTAGCTAATGCTGGTATCCCTAGCCGGGTGTGTCTATTGAAAGCCTTGGGATAATGGTCAAAGAGTACTACGACCTGGGGTTCGGTGGCGGAGGTGTTAAGCTAGATATGCGGGTAATTAAGAGCCACTGCCGCTTGAAGGCGTCGAGGATGAGGAGACGGTGACGAGGTTTTGCAGAGGATCGCTAGTCTGTCGACGCCATCATTAAAGAGCTTTACCTATGTTAAGGTTGCACCCAACAAGCTAGCTAGAGCCCAACAGCTATGCAGTTTACGCGTAACACCATGATCGATCCCTAGATGTTACCCTGGACAGCGATCGCATAGGCTCTAGGTGCTTCTCATTAACGCCCCTGTAATCCTTCTGCTCCTCCTCTCTTCAAAGAACTTTAGCGCTACATCTGGGAAGAGGGCGTACGTAAGGTAATCTTCGAACTTCTCCACATACTCCTTGGGGAGCTCATGCTTCGCCCTTTCGAGGTCTATGACCTCCTCAACCTCCTTACGTTTTGAAGACCTTGCCATCTCTACAAGTTCTGGGTTTATTGGTGCCGGTGGCTTCCCGTACTTACCGTTTATGTAGTCTACAACCTCCTTCAGCAGAGCTCTATACCTACCGCTGACAACGTTTAGCACTGCTTGCACACCAACGATCTGGGACAGTGGTGTCACCAGGGGAGGCCATCCAAGGTCCTCTCTAACCCTACTAACCTCTTCAAGAACCTGAGGGAGCTTATCTTCAGCACCGAGCTCACGTAGCTGTGCTAGAAGGTTGCTAAGCATACCCCCGGGTACCTGATGCTCGAGGACCCTTACGTCTACTGGAGGGTTCTTCAATGCGTAATCATAGTCTCTATACTTCCTCCTGATCTCCCATACGAGCCGCGCAGCCTCGTAAAGCACCTTAGCATCTACGCCAGGGTCATAGGGTGTTCCGCGCAGCGCCTCGACAAGGGTCTCAGCGGGTGTATGCGATGTGAATAGGCTCAGCGATGATATAGTCACGTCAACTGCGTCTGCACCAGCCTCGATAGCCTTTAGCAGGGTCATCGGTGCGAAGCCTGCCGTTGCATGGCTATGCACATCCACCCTAATCCTCAGCTCCTTCCTTAGCCTAGACACCAGCTCGTAGGCTACGTAAGGCTTGAGGATGCCGCTCATATCCTTGATCGTTATCCATTCGGGCTCGAATCGATGAAGGATCTCCTCCGCCAACTTTACGTAATAGTCAATGGTGTGTACAGGGCTTATGGTATAGACCATGCATACCTGTACTTCGGCACCAACCTCCTTAGCCTTCCTCACGGGGATCTCTAGGTTATCGAGATCGTTTAGGGCATCAAACACCCTAAATATATCTACACCGTCCCTATGAGCATACTCCACGAACTTCTCAACAACGTCGCGTGGGTAGTGCTTATAGCCAACTAGGTTCATGCCCCTGAGGAGCATCATTAGCTTGGTCCGCTTAGCCTTCTGCCGGACAAGCCTAAGCCTTTCCCAGGGATCCTCCTTCAGGAAGCGAAGCGGCGCATCAAAGGTTGCCCCACCCCATACCTCAAGGGCATAGAACCCAGCTCTATCCAGGACCTCTACAATACGGACAACATCCTCGGTTCTCATGCGAGTTGCTAGAAGGGATTGCTGCCCGTCTCGAACAGTGAGGTCTACTAGGAGTAACAATATACCACCACAGCGTGATTGCTTCACAAACCTATTTAAAGAGGGGTGAGGTAACCGAAGTAGCTGCCCTCAATCCACGGAAGTAGGTACCAGTAGTCCAGCGTAGCAATGAGTGCTAATCCCTCTCTGTTCAATCACTGAGCTATTACACTTCGTAGAGCCCGCGATCTTGGCAGCGGGTTGCGGATGATGGTGGGAGAAGTCCGAGGCGCACATACTAACGTGCTAGTGATGGGTTGAGAACCGTATCCATGGGTTCACGCCACCACTACTCCTCTGAGGATCATCCGGGAGGGATGCGGGATCGGACTGGTAGCGAATCCCTGCGGCTCTGTTGTACGAATTGGGATGCCTCTGCATAATGTCCGTGGCGTTTTAGTGTACGAGTTCCAGCAGCAGGTGAGCTGTTTTAACTCCGCCTAGGCACTCTTCTGTTGGCGGCTTAGGCCTGTTCTCAATGGACTTCATCAGCTCTTCTGCTAGACGGTGAGGGGAGCATCTGTATTCCCTGATCGTGGGATAGCCGTAAAGGCGGGACATGGCCTTGGCAATAGCTTCCTGTTCCATATGCCCCCTTATCGGTATCAGTACTGCAGGTAGTGATGCGCATAGAAGATCTGCTGTTGTTGTACGCCCAGAGCGCGTTATGAACGCGTCGGCAGCTGAGTAGAGTATGGTTATATCCCTTACCATACCCAGGACCCTCATCCTCACCGGGGATCTAGAAGGCGGTCTTCACTCGGTTCTAGGACCCCTAACCACTATAACGAGGAGTTCACGCCCAGTACGCCGCCTAACCTCCTCTCCTATTGTTGGGAGCGCGGAGTAGATACAGTCTAGGAGCCTCCTGGACCCTGCAGAGGTCCCGCCAACCGTTACCACCACAAACTCATCCATATCTATGCCTAGCATCCTCCGTGCATCCCTCTTTGGGAGTAGCTTCCCCGGTACGTAACTGGGGGCGTAACCAGCGATGAAGGCGTTCTCAGCAATCCACCTATCAACCCTCCTCCCTAGAAAGATGAACCATCTACGCCCCCTCACCTCCGCGAGGGAGTTTAGGTAGTCAAGCCTGCGAAAGCCTTGAAGAGCCTTGTGGAAGTACGCGTTTATGGCGAGACTGCCGATCGTGCCTAGAGCGCTGAAGCTGTAGGGCATATAGACTATGTCTGTTAGGAACACCACACGCCTCCGTATAGCGGGCGGCGCTGCGTACACCAGCTCCCAGAACTCATCTGCAACTACAAGGTCGTATCTATCAATGATCCCCTCTACGATCCCCCAGTTACGTCTCAGGATCCCAAGCTTCTCACCAAGCCTCTTAAGGCCCCCAACGCCCCTGAGCCCCTTATTGAATAGCTCCTCAACAATGCCCGATATGCTATGCATAGCCCTGCACTTCTCCAATACGTTGCAGCCATGGAGTTCCAGGTATGAGATTGCAGGCTCAGCACTACACCAGTCCACCCTGACATCACCATCAAGGAGCTTGAGGATGCGGGCTATCGCGAGATCCCGCGCTACGTGACCCAACCCTATGTGACTAGGCAGGAAGAGTACCTCCTAACACTGCAGCGCGGCACCTTAGCTCCACACCGCGGCGATGCTTTGCGGGTTTAGGGCTAAACGGCGCTTGCTACTAGTACAGCTCCAAAGCTTAGCGTAAACACGTACTTCCATAGGAACCTTATTGCTTGGTCAGGCCTGAAGCGCGGCATAATCGTGTCTACGACTACCATTACTACGAAGAGGGCTAGGTACTTGAGGAAGATTATGATTATCGCTGCTACAGGGCTTGTTTCATAGCTGAACGGCGCTGACCCCCCTAGGAAGAACAGCGTGAAGAGGAGCAGTAGGACTATCTTCTTAGTGGATAAGACGAACATTATGAGTGCTAGCCTAGGCCCTCCATACTCTGTGAACATCCCCCAGTAGACCTCAGCCTCCGCCTCCGGTATGTCGAAGGGCTTCAGCTCTAAGGAGGCCATTGTGGCTAGGAGCGCCGCTACGAGCGCCACGGCCATTATGGCCGCGTACACCCAGCTGGCTCCCCATACAGCTGCTGAGAGCAGCGACGTCCTCATAACCGAGTACTCAGGTAGGGTGCTAGGCAGCTTGCTGCTGAGGATAACCGGTACGAGGTATGATGCGAAGAGCGCGGGTTCCGAGGATGCTAAGAGCGCTAGGTACCTACCAACACCTATGCTGGAGTAGGGGTTGGGAGCGCCCATACCTACCATCGCGATAGCTATCGCTGACCATACGAGGAGGTAGAACACCGGGATTATGTCGAGCGGCGCGGCTACGGGATCGGGTGCCAAGGGGGTGAAGAGCACTATCGCTGTAAGGCTCCCAACAGCAAGCGATGCAACTATGATAGGCATGTGTCTAGAGGCCAACCTGTTGGTGAGATCCTCCTTAGCCAGGAGCTTCAGGAAGTCCGCTAGGGGTTGCAACGATCCAAAGGGCCCCACCCAGATAGGGCCGTAGCGGAACATCACCCGTGCTGAGACCTTCCTGGCGATCCATTGGGTGAGCAACACCATCGCTATAACGAATAGTAAGCCAGGGTAGAGAATGTACTGCGTTACCAGGGGTACCAGCACCTCCACATCCACGGCCTATCACCCATGACCGGCCCCTAAGGCTGTGGTGAGCAAGAGCACTATGATCGCGTAAAAAGAACTAGCCCTCTGAAACCGCACCTCCAAAACGCTCAACCCTCCTCACATCGCATAGAGCACTGGTCTTCAGAACGATGAACGCCCTGCTTTATCGGTACTACGAAGCTCTGGGCCGGTAAGCTCTCCATCCCACACATAACCGGGTCGTCTCTACCAGGCTCGCTAACCTTTAGCTTAGAGCCGTAGAGCCTCTGGAAGAACCAGTAAAACATAGCATACACCACGATCCCTCCTAGTCCTGCAAGCCCAGTTGCTATGAGGGTTACTGAGATCACGTCGCCTAGGATCACAACACATCACCTACTCGAAGATCTTCTTAGCATTATTGAACAACCTCGAATGCCCTCCTAGCGCCCTCCTCATCTAGAGTCTCCACGGGTACCCAGCAGGTGTACATGGCCCTGCCCTCTCATCCACGTCAACGGTTACCATACCGGGGATGCTTACTATGAAGTTAACAATGAGGATCTTTGCATAGCCTATCTTAACACCGTGCCCTAACCCCGCAATAGTTGATGGCCTAATGAGTACCCTGGGATGAAGAGTCATCCTCATCACCTCCAACGGGCCTTCACCTTGACAACTGTTAGGTATGGGATTGCATAGACTGGTAAGTAGACCCACCTCCTAACATCTGTGGTCCTCACGGCTTCTCGTTCACCGCATCGGCGAAGAGGAGAAATGCCGTAGCCGCATTGTCTACGTCCAGTACGATGGAGCCTAGCCCCGCGCAGCCCATCACATCTAGGATCATGCTCACTTGCATAAATACCCGCCTCACATCCTTCGGAGTACTTCGAGACGTAGATGCCTAGCATGGATCCGAGACCATAGAAGGGTCCGATATCCAGTACCGCCGATCTGTGGAACATCCTTAAAGGGCGCAAGTCTGCTGTTAGGAGGTAGAGGGTGGACGCTACGTAGAGTGCTCTTTTTAACAGCCCCAAACTCCATATCCATCTACCCTCACCTCTATGCTACGCACTTACCTCCTTAGGATGCGGATGGGGCTTCCACATAGGTGGGCGAGGCGTCCAGATCTCCTTGGTCAGGGTTATGCGGTACTTCGGAACCTCTTTGATCTCCCGAAAACTGTAAGGGTCGTAAGTCCTCGGATCAGCATCCTTGTCCAGGGTCACAAGATCTCCGCCCGTAACGTCGGTCATTGCTAGCGCTCCCGTTGGGCATATCTCTACGCAGAGACCGCAGAACGTGCAGCGATGGATATCTATGGCAGGGAATATCTTCTTCCTGTTCTGCTTCCACTCACCCTCGAGCTTCACCATATCGATCGCATCGGCTGGGCACACTATCTGGCACATGGAGCAGCCGACGCATTTCTCTATATAGAGTATGTGCCTTCCCCGCGTCCTCTCGGTCTTGAAGGGGGGCTCCTTATCTGGGACCTGGCGCGTGTAGGGCCTCCTGAAGAGGTACTTGAACCCTATGAACACGGACCTCAGCGCCGATGCCATGTACATCACCTATCTATGTCGGGTGGGCAGGGGTCGAGGCTCTTCAGGAGCACGGGGAAGTCTGCTATCGTGATCTCCTCCTTTCTGACTATGTGTTTGAGAACCGTTGTTAGGAAAGGCATCGATGGTGTTCTAAGCCTGATGCGGTAGGGTGTTAGGCCCCCCGTACCTATCACCCTGACCTTCGTCAGGACCTTGCCCACCGATACGATGTGTACTAGGTACTCTCCACGCGCCGCCTCGACCCTCGCAAGCCCTTCGCCATCGAGCGCCTTGGGCGGCAGCTGGTACCGGTAGGGCATCGCCTCGTAGCTCACCATGTCGAGGAGCTGCCTGATGATCCTTATGCTCTGCCTTATCTCCTCCACACGCACGAGTATCCTGTCGTAGGCATCGCCATACTTCCCCATGGGTATCTCGAAGTCCACCTCCGAGTAGGCGTCGTAGGGCTTCACCTTCCTCATATCATACCTGACCCCGCTGGCCCTGAGCACGGGCCCCGTAGCGCCTAGCTCTATAGCCTCCTGAGGAGAGAGCTTCCCTAGGTCACGGGTCCTCATTACAGTTATGGGGTTCTCGACGAAAGCCTTGACGATGTCGTTGACTATGGACTCGACGAAGTTCAGCACCTTTATCGTACGCTCCTTGAAGTCCTTGGGGATGTTCCACCTTATCCCCCCGGGGGCCATGTAGTGATGGTACACCCGGTGCCCCGTTACGTAGTCGAACCACTTCAGGATCTCCTCCCTAGCGGAGAAGCTCCAGGAGCCCACGAAGCGTGCCCCGACACCGTGCCCCATGAAGTGGAGCCACATGAGGTGGCTCGCCATCCTGCTCATCTCCGCTATGATTGGCCTAACCACCTTGGCCTTCCTCGGCGGTTCGACCCCGTAGAGGTCCTCAACGGCGAGGACGTAGCCGTACTCGTGGTTGTCCGGGTCCTCGACGCATATACGCGGTATGAGGACGACGTTGGTGTCCCACCTGCGGTACTCCGCCAGCTTCTCGAAGCCCCGGTGCAGGAACCCCGGTACTAGATCCACATCAACGACCCTCTCGCCATCTAGCCTAAGCCTAAACGCGACGTTACCAGGTGCTCCGGGGTGCTGGGGGCCGAGGAACACCTCGACTACGCGCTCGGGCACGGCGATCACCCCTTGACGGGTCTTGAGTAC
>Ga0180301_10001287_pt1 | contig 19763 bp, 24 predicted proteins | sample GuaBasSediGuay16_FD_121797 | JGI IMG/M metagenome (GOLD analysis project Ga0180301, IMG submission 121797) | Subseafloor sediment microbial communities from Guaymas Basin, Gulf of California, Mexico - Guay16, Core 4569-2, 12-15 cm | ecosystem: Environmental > Aquatic > Marine > Hydrothermal...
TCTTTAAGATATTTTTCTAAAGCTATGTTTATCGTGTCTGAAATGTTTTTACCGTTCTTTTTCATCGCAATTACTAGCTCTTCTTCAATTTTTACATGCATGTGTATTCTCCTCTTCCTTTCATAATTCAATATCCTCTTCATCACGATTGACGTTTTAATCACCTCCCAAACATTAAAACTTCTTCAATCTGACTCCAATCAATTTTTAGACTGTTAAGATGGTGTTGAAGAAAGAATAAAGTAAATGTAAAGATGAATACCGCTATTGCTATTGTTGCTATGTCTCTCCAAGTGTAGATCATGCATCCTCCCCTTATCATTTTTCACCTCCAATAGGGAATTTGTCAACAACTTTAGAGTAAAACTCATCTGCTTGCCTTGCTGATGCAAGATAATGCATAGCACAACAGATTTTGCAGCCCTTCCTTGTATGAAGTCTGCAATGTCGGGAGGGATTCCGTTTGAGATCATAAAGTTGTAATGCCATTTTCTTATTGAGTTTGCAGATACTCTTTTGTAAGTTATAGCATCTCTCGTTTGCTTATACTTTAGTTTCATTTTTTCAAGCTGTTTAGCAAACTCTAAAGGCATATATGCAAAAAAGCCCTTTTTTGTTCCCTTCGAGGTTTCAATGATTGGGTATCTTGCTATTCCTTTAGGTTCTATGATGTTTAGATTGTTTGGATTGAAGTTTCTCAACATCTCAATAGCTTGTTTAAGCCTGATTCCTGAGAAGACTATCAGTTCAAACACCTTTTTGAACCTATCATTCACGTGTTCATGTGCTTCAACAATTTCTTCATCTGAAACAAACACGTGTCTAACTCCTGAACGGGTTATTTTTAACACTTTACGATATGCGTTCAATTCTATATCATCAAAACCATATACTTCCTCTAAAAAGTTCAAAAAACTCCTTAATGCCTTTACTACCCATCTTCTTACTCCCTCTTTCTCAATTGAAAGTAAAATATGATTGATCTCTTGTGGTGATGTTATCACTATGTTCTTCACATAACGATCTAAATAGTTAACATAGTCTCCTGCTGTCTTTGGATTTATGCGAGAATATATCCATCGCCTATATTCTACCCGTAGCTCACTGTAATTAAGTGGAATAGACTTTCGAGCCGGCGACCCGGGTTCAAATCCCGGCCGGAGCACTTTGTGTTTATATTATGTCTTACACTTTTAAACTCGCCAAGAAAACAATTTTTGTTAAATTTTTACTGCAACAGAAATCTTAATTAATTCTTCACTAGTCGAGAATTATGGATGAATTAAATATCTTGCTCAATCAAATAAAGGCACATACCGAGTTTTACAAGAATTCGATCCCGCTCATAGCAAGTGAAAACCTAACAAGCCTGTCTGTGAGGAGGTGTTATGTTTCAGATCTTGGACATAGGTACGCTGAGGGTAAGGTTGGCGGGAGGTTTTATCAAGGTTGTGAGTTCGTGGATGAAATTGAGAAAATGGCCATTAAGCTGACAAAGGAAATTTTTGAAGTTGAGCATGCAAACGTCCAGCCAATTTCTGGTGTAGTAGCAAACATTGCTGCATTTTTTGCTTTAACAAAACCCAACGACAAAATCATGTCCATTTCAGTCCCATGTGGTGGGCATATATCCCACGACAAGTATTCTGCTGCCGGAATAAGGGGGCTGGAGGTGTTACATTATCCCTTCGACAACGATGCAATGAACATCGATGTTGATAAGACAAGGTCTATTGCGTTAAAGGAGAAGCCAAAGCTATTCGTTTTGGGTTCTAGTTTAATTTTGTTTCCACAACCCGTTAAAGAAATAGCAGAATTGGCTGAAGAAATTGGTGCAAACGTTTTGTATGATGCAAGTCATGTTTTGGGGTTAATAGCAGGTAAAGCATTCCAACATCCCATAAAAGAGGGAGCAGACGTTGTTACAGCCTCAACTCACAAAACTTTCTTTGGCCCTCAAAGGGCGATAATTTTGTGTAAGAATGAGTTTGCACAGGCTGTTGATAAAGCTGTTTTTCCGGGTGTTGTCAGCAACCACCACTTAAATACCCTTGCTGGCTATGTAGTTGCCGCATTGGAAATGAAGGAGTTTGGAAAGGAATACGCAAATCAAGTGGTGAGAAATGCAAAGAAACTCGCCGAAAGGATGTATGAATTGGGTTTTAATGTTGTTGGAGAGGACTTGGGATTTACAAAATCCCATCAGGTGGCTGCTGACGTCTCAAAATTAGGAGGGGGGGCTAAGGTGGCTAAAAAACTTGAAGAAGTCAATATCGTATTGAACAAAAACCTGCTACCTTGGGATGACGTATCTAAGACATCCAATCCATCAGGTATCAGAATTGGCGTGCAGGAGGTTACGAAATTGGGGATGAAAGAGGAGGAAATGAAAATCTTGGCTGAAATAATGTGGAATGCTGTGAACGAGCTAAAAGAGGTAAGCAAGCTGAGGGAAGAGGTTAGAGAGTTAAAATCGAGATTTGATGTGATAAAGTACACATTTGAGGAGCATCCAGCATACCTTTTTCCCGAAGTAGCTTTAAATGCCAATCTTTAGCATATTTAATTTAAACGAGTTGCTATTAATTTTATTTGGAGCGTTAATTTTAGACTTGCTCTTCGCCGAACCTCCTGAAGTTGCACACCCATCAGTTTGGTTTGGAAGAGTAGTGGGATTTTTCGATTCAAAATGGGAGGGCAAGATGAACTTTGTTGTCGGTAGTGTGGCGACGTTGGTTACCATTCTATTTTCATTTTTGCTGGTTTGGCTTGTAACATTACTGGATTATCCATTCAATCTTTTGTGGGCTACCTATCTACTCTATTCGTCAGTATCAATAAAGAGCATGGTAGTGCATGCAAAAATGACATACAAAGGCGGAGTTGTGGATGCGAAAGAGGTTCAGATGATAGTGAGCAGAAACACTGCCCAATTAAACGAGCATCAGCTAATATCGGCAGTAATAGAATCGATTGCTGAAAACTTTGTGGATGGTGTTCTTGCCCCGCTGTTCTACTTCTCGTTGTTCGGTGTGAGTGGGGCGGTAGTATATAGGGCTATAAACGTATGTGATGCAATGATTGGATATAGGGATGGTAAATACGAGTATTTTGGAAAGATTGCTGCAAGACTTGACGATTTGGCAAACTTCATCCCTGCGAGACTTTCCGTGTTGTTATTCTCAGTTTTCAATATTAGAGCCATGAAGTACGCTTTGAAGTACAAAATAAAATTAAATGGGCATCCCATTGCCGCTATGGCTGGTTTACTCGATGTTAAAATTGAAAAACCCGGCAAGTATTTAATCGAGGGTAAAGAGGGAAAAATTGAGGACATCGAGAGATGCATTAAGTATTACTGGATGTTGTGCGGTTTAACAATTTTGCTCACGTTGTTTTTGATTGCATTTAGTGTGAGCATTAGTGTGAGCGGTTGAGGTATGATGAATTATTAATTATCATCAAAACCGATAGGTATAAGGTTGCTAAATCCAACACACTTTTGTGCAACCTTACCGAACGTGCAAGTTGTTTGGAGCCTTGAGAGTTGTTTTGGGAATTCAGGATGCCATCGCATTAATCCATAGTCCAAGGGGTTGTGTTTACAACCTAAGATACCTCCTCGGTGTTAGAGGAGCGAAAACAAATCGAATTCTTACGACAGAGATGGATGAAAAAGATGTGATATTTGGGGGAGAAGTGAGGCTTAAGAGGGCAATAATGGAAGTGGATAGAAAGTACAAGCCAAATCTAATTGCAATACTGACTTCATGTGCAAGCAGTATTATTGGTGAGGATATAGAATTGGTGGTAAGAGACGTGGATGTTAATGCAAAATTATTGCCAATATATTCAGGTGGATTTGAGGGGGATCAAATAGATGGTTACAAAGAAGCGTTGAAAAAGGTAGTTGACTTGATTGTAGAGGGGGCAGATAAAGATTCAAGTCTGAATCTCCTCGCTGTATATAGATACGGATGGGATTTGGAAGAGGTCAAGAGATTGATTTCATTGGTAGGTGTTAGAGTAAATGCAACGTTGACGGCTAAAACAACGCTGAAAGAAATTGAGGGGGCATCAAAAGCAAGTTTGAACGTGATAATGTGTGAAGCTAGTGGATTTGACGCAGCAAGGATCATGGAGAAGAGATTCGGAATTCCCTACTTACATCCACTCTTACCCGTTGGGATTCGTGCTACTGAGTCGTTTATAACCACTATTTCCGAGTCTGTGGGTAAAAAAGTATCAAACATGCCGCTCAAAGAGAAAAAAGTCGCAGAAATGGAAATTGAAAAAATTAAATCGGCAACAAGAGGAAAAAAGGTTTGTATAATTAGTGGTGCCAGCAGAATTGCCCCTTTAACGCTGTTTGTGACTGAACTTGAAATGGAGCCGGTAATAATTTCAATTGATAGGGTGGGGGAAACAACAACTGATGATTTGAATTCAATTATAAAACAAAACAATCTAAATCCAAAGATACTGATTGAGCCTGAGTTCGATGACGTTTTTGATTCAATTGCAGAAGAGAAGCCAGATTTAATTGTTGGTGGGTTGTATGAAGAGGTTTTATCCAAATCTTTTGGAATTCCACTGTGCGATGTTATGCATGGAGAAAAGAAGACCATGGGGTTTAGAGGAGCGATAACGTTGGCTATGAGGATAAAGGAGGCGATTTTATCAGGCAAATAGCGATTTATGGAAAAGGGGGAATTGGAAAGTCAACCGTGGCTGCAAACTTAGCAGCAGCTTTGACAGAGATGGAGAAAAAGGTGATGTTAGTTGGGTGTGATCCTAAGAGAGATTCTACGATAACACTTACTGGAAAATACCTCAAACCGCTCCTTGAAGTACTCATGGAGGGAGGAGAGGTTGGGGAAGTAATAGAGGAGGGATACAAAGGTGTTTTGTGTATTGAAATAGGTGGGCCCGAGCCAGGAATAGGATGTGCTGGAAGGGGTTTGCTTTTAGCATTTAAAAAGCTTAAGGAAACAGGAATTTTTGAAAAAGAAATTGACTTTGTGATATACGATGTTCCCGGAGACGTTGTTTGTGGTGGTTTTGCTGTTCCCATGAGGAGAGGTTTTGCGAGGGAGATTTACATCGTTACATCGGGCGAATATCTATCTTTATTTGCTGCCAACAACATCTGTAAGGCTATTAGAAGGGTGGGAGCGAGACTTGGAGGAATTGTGTGCAATTCAAGGGAGGTTGAGAGAGAAATCGAGATTGTTAGAAGATTTTCAAGAATGGTTGGGGGTAAGCTTGTTGGAGTAATTCCAAGGGACAAATCCATTCAGATTTGTGAGAGTAAGGGGATGAGTGTTATAGAGTGCATGCCAGAAAGTGGGATAGCTTACGTGTTTAGAGAGATTGCAAAATCCATTTTGGACAATCAACACCTTGTAAAGCCAAAGGTTCTTACTTTGAATGAGTTAAACACCCTTATGCTGTGAAAATCGTTGTATTTTCATGTAATCTTCCTGCAGCATCAGCCCTGCATTGAGCGCAATGAATCATCTGCTTAACAAACCTTTCGCATTCATTTCTAATCTTCTCAACCAATCTGTGGTTTGGTTGAGCAATATTTGAGAATTTGTAGTTTGGGATAAGGGGGATTATGTTCTGAATGTAAGCATAATCTTCTATCTCCCTTGCAACGTCAACCAAATGTTCATCGTTTACGCCTGGAATTAGCACCGAATTCACCTTTACAATCATTCTTTTTGATGCCAATCTTAATCCCTCAAGCTGGTTTTGTATAAGGACTTTTGCGGCTTTACTTCCTTCCAGCTTTTTTCCATTGCATTTTACAAATGAGTAGATTTTGCTCCCAATTTTCGGATCTACTGCATTTATCGTTATTGTGATATGCTTAACGCCAATCTTGTTGAGGAGGTTGATTTTGTGTGGAAGTAGCAATCCATTTGTACACAAACACTTGAGAATTCCCTTTTCTTTGATGGATTTGAGGGTCATGAACGTTTCATTGTTAAACAAGGGATCACCAGGGCCTGCAACGCCAACAACCTTGATATTGTTGTATTTGGCAATTAATTTCGATGTGATTTCAATCGCCTCACTTGGCTTGATTACCCTTTCGCACGCACCCAAATTGGGTTTGTTGCATGAACGATGGTTATTACAGTAATTACATCTAATGTTACACTTCGGTGCTACGGGTAGGTGAATTCTGCCAAAACCCAATGCCTCCTCATTAAAGCATGGATGCAACACTTTCACGTTTATTGTTGATTGGTGGTGTATTAATAACGTATGGTCAGGAGATTGTAAAAAATCAAAAAAGTTTATTCATCGTGGGCTATGTTGAAGTACCGATGCATATAATAGCAAAAATTTTTTAATAGATAAAAGCATTATTAATCACATACATAAGAGTAAAAAAGAACCTACAAAAGCAAACAACTTTTAAGAGTAACTCTTATGAATAACAATCGAGAAGAGAAAGAAAAATTGGTAAAGCGATAAATGGAAAATGAGTAGAAGACAACATAAATCATATAGGTTGGTGAATGAGTATGATAAAAATCATATCTTTAAGAGATTTTATGGACGCTCTAGTGGAACAATATCCTGTTTACGGCGATTTTCTAAAATATCACGCTATTAGGATTGGAGATTTACCTTCAAACATCTCTGAAAACTTAATTAAAGTAGGACTGCTTTATGATAGAATAAAATTTATGACAAGAGGTATGCTACGAGCATACATTCGATTGGCAGCACTTAAAAAAAGATTTGTACCATATTCTGAATTTTTAACTTATTTAGAAGTAAAAAAGGATACAGGAGAAGAAATAAATTTGCAGGAGTTTATAGAGCAAGTTGAGGACTTAACAACTGAGATTGTTCGCGGTTACTATGACGTATCTGAAGATCCAAACCCAGAAGATTACATAAACCTCGATAATCCAAATGAAGGTTGGAGAATTTTTGAGTTAGTTTTCACTCCAACAGTTTTTTCAGGAGAAAAGATTTGGGTTTTAGAAATTGAGACTAAATCAACTTTAGAGAAATTGAATTCTGACTCAAGTATTAACAGACTCTCAAAATTCATTGTAGTCGATCCATTAATGTATCGAATCAGAAAAGACGAAATACAAAAAATAAAGAAAGAAATCATAGATAGAACGGGCGAAGATATTGTATTAAGTGTGTATGAGTTTCTTGATGTAATCGGTATTGAAAGAGAAGAGTTTAATGAAGAATGGAAAGACGTAAGAAAGTCAGCTGAAAAGATTCTTAAAAAAGACTTTCCTTTCCTAGCATATTCCGATGAGATATGGAAGATAAAGGAAGCAAAAAGAGAGTTTGAGAGGGCAAAATCAATTATTCATAAACCAGAATTGACACAAAGCGATTGTAGAGATATAATCTTAAAATCATCTAGGGCCTTAGAAGCTGTTTTAAGCGTAATCTTTCATGTCTCAAAAGGAACTCCTGTAGGCGAAAGAAGTTTAGGTCAAATTCTTTATGTGTTAAAATCTGAAATTGAAAACAGATTTGGGGAAGATGTGTTTAGGGACTTAGAATTTATACGTGAAAAGAGGAATATTGTCGCCCACCCAACCCCAATAAAAGCTACTTATGAAGATGCTTTAAAAGTCTTTAAAAAAGTGGAGTTGTTTTTCGACTTATTTTTCTTAGAAATAGGCTTAAGAGGTGATTAGAATATTTTTCAAGCAAAATCAAGACATTTTAAGCAATCTTGCGTTCATCGCAACGATTACGGTGCTTAAACTCATGAGCAATGCTCCCACCGCTGGGGTTAGCAAAATACCGTAGCTATACAAAACACCCGCGGCAAGTGGGATTGCGAAAGCATTGTATCCAGTAGCCCAAAGTAAATTCTGAAACATCTTTGAATAAGTCTTTCTTGAAAGCTTAATCACATCAGCAACATCCCTTGGATCATTTTTAACTAATATTATGTCTGCTGTTTCAACGGCAACGTCTGTACCAGCCCCTATTGCAATTCCAACATCTGCTTGAGCTAAGGCTGGAGCATCATTAACACCATCACCAACCATCGCAACTGTATGCTTTTTCTGATCCTCCATTATCTTATCAGCCTTTTCATGCGGCAAAACCTCTGCGAAGTACTCGTCCAATCCAATTTCTTCCGCAACCCACTTAGCAACAAACCTGTTATCTCCAGTCAGCATCATACACTTTAAACCCATCTTTTTAAGCTGTCTTATTGCTTCCTTTGATTCTTCCCTGACAATATCAGCTAGAGCTATTGCTGCTATAGGCTTGTCATTCTCAAGCAAAAACACAACCGTTTTTCCCTGTTGCTTTACTTTTTCCACATCTTGGTTGTTTATCTCAACTCCAATCTCATTCAAATATCCGGGACTGACAACTTTGTAGTTCTTGCCATTCACAACCCCCTCAACACCCTTGCCAGCAATCGCCCTAAAATCCTCAACTTTTAAAAGATTTGTGCCAATCTTCTTTGCACTGTTAACGATTCCAGCAGCAATTGGATGCTCAGAGTTTGTCTCTAATAAAGCTGCTGTTTCCAATACTTTGTCTTTTTCAATGTCTGCAAGCGGTATCAAATCTGTAACTCCAAACTCTCCTTTGGTTAAGGTTCCAGTCTTATCAAAAACAACAGCATGTAAATCCTTAGCTCTTTCAAAAGCCTGCCTTTCCCTTATTAGTAACCCATACTTGGCTGCCAAGGATGTTGAGACAGCAACGACCAACGGTATTGCAAGTCCCAAAGCGTGGGGGCACGTTATGACCATGACGGTTACAGCCCTCTCAATGGCAAAAACAAATTCTTTGCCGTATGTGAGCCAAGCAATCAATGTTATTCCTCCAACTGCCAAAGCTATGATTGTTAAGATAAATGCAGCCTTGTTTGCTAAATCCTGCGTCCTCGATTTGGTTTCCTGAGCTTGCTTAACGAGTTCTATTACTTGATTGAGATATGTATCTTTGCCAGTTTTCTCAACCTCAACAACGATTACCCCCTCACCATTGATTGAACCTCCTATAACTTCATCTCCAACTTTCTTTGTAACTGGTTTTGATTCTCCAGTTAGCATAGCCTCATTTACTGTAGTTATTCCATCTATTACCACGCCATCCACGGGTATTTTTTCACCAGGTTTAACCAAAACTTTATCTCCAACTTTTAATGTTGCTACGCTAACCTCGACAACCTCATCGTTTTTTATTAGGTGAGCTTGAGAGGGCATTATTTTGATGAGTTCCTCCAAAGCTTTTGATGCTCCCAAAACGGATCGCATCTCAACGTAATGGCCGAGAAGCATGATGTCTATAAGGGTTGCAAGTTCCCAAAAAAAGAACTTACCCTTTAACCCAAAAACAACAGCTGAACTGTAAAAGTATGCAACGCTTATCGCTACGGCAATCAAGGTCATCATTCCCGGATTTTTCTTCTTTAACTCATCAAAAATTCCTTTTAGGAATGGATGACCACCGTAGAAGTAAACAAAGGATGAAAGAAGGAACAGTATGTAGATGGAGCCGGTAAATTCAAATCTAAATCCAAAGAAGCCTTGAATTGCTGGAGATAAGAGTAAGATTGGAACGGTCAATATCGTGGAGACTATGAACCTCCTTTTAAAATCCTGAAGCATGTGTAAGTGGTGATTTTCGTGTTCATGCATTTCTGACATTTCATGATCCATCATTTTATGCTCAGAATGAGTGTGCATGGCATGTTCAGAGCTATTGTGCATGTCCTTCATAGTTAATCCTCCAATTCTTTTTTCATCTTTGCGTATTCTTCCTTCGTTATTTCTCCCTTGGCGTATCTTTCCTTTAGAATTTCCAGAGGAGTTTTCCCAACTTTTTCAACCCTCGATTCCCTAACAACAACGTAGAGTATCAAGAACACCACACCGATCATTGGCAGAATTACGAGTATAAACCACAGCAAACCATTCATTCCCCTTTTGTTTGCATCCTGATAAACGAGAAACCCTATAACAATGAGTATTAGCCACCAAAATCCAAAGAATGGAAAACCAAACCAATTCCAGTATCCCCACGGGTACATCATACCGTTCATAGTTGGATTATTTTTCAACGTATTTAACTTTAGTCCCTAAAAAATTTCACATATTTTCTGGGGAAAATTTTTAAAATTTAAATCCATAGAGTTATATACTATAAGCTAGAAATGGTGTATGGAAAAGCGTAGCGTATATGTAGCAGTTGGGTTGCTTGCCGGTGTTTTGTTGGGTTTGTTTGTGTATTCAATGTTATTTCAACCGATGGGTTGGTATTTTCAAAGCCAGAACATGGAGCAGATGCCCGTAAAATCAACTTATGGAGATGGAAGGTACTACCCACCCGGATGTTGCCAAGGCCCTGTCAATTTTGAATCAAACGGTGAAAGGATATATTACACCGGGATAAACGAAAAGGGTGAGAGAATTCCGTTTACCGGTGGTCCAACCTGGTTGAAGGTTCATGGAGGAAGTTGTGTAAATTGCCATGGTAGAGACGGTAAAGGTGGAATAGTTCCAATGATGTGCAATGAAAAAACTCCAGACATAAGGTATTCTGAATTGAGAGAAGAGGGAATGAGCGATGAAGAGATTAAAATCGCAATAACAAAAGGGACTCACGAAAATGAAACCTTAGATTATTGTATGCCAAGATGGCAGATGAGTGATGAAGATTTAATTGACACGATTGAGTATTTGAAGAAACTTGATTAATTTTTACATAAAAAAATTGAAATCACTCTATTTTAAACACAGAGTTTATTATTGCGTAGGTAACAAACAAATCCTCACCAATCGGCTCGCAAATCACAACCCTTTTTCCATCAAAAACACCCTCTTTTTTCCCACTACCCTTCGGAAAGCCAAGCATTTCTGGCAAATCTTCTGTTACATGTAAGCCGGCAGAGATGAAGAGTGGTACAACGTAAATCGTTTCACTTTTCATCTCCCTTATGGCTTCATCGGGTGATGGTTTTCTTTTTCTCGCCGCAAATGCAATTTTAACCTCATCAAACATTCCAGCCTTCTCTATTCTCCGTCTATGCTTCTCCATAACCTCTTTGTAATGTGGTAGTTGACTGCCATGTCCAACGATTACGAGTCCCCTCTTACTCAAACAATCACCTCCTAACAAAAACTATTGTGTAATCTGATCTAACCTCCAAACCAACTGCTTTATCACAAACAACTTTCTCATTTTCCATGCACAAGTTTTCCATTAAATAAACTCCCCTATCTCCAAAAATTGAGATGTCAAACTTTCTATCGGCTAAAATTAAAAGATGTCTGAATCTGAGCAATTCGTTTAGATTTTCCGGCTTTTTTGCGTGTGCATCCACAACAACAACATCACACAAATCAACACCAAGTTTTACCAAAGCAACCTGAACACTTGAAATTCCCGGCTCAATCGAACCATTAAATTTAGTCCCCAATCCAGAAACCATTGGATCGCCAGTCGAAAGGATAACGACGTTTTTATCTTTACTCTCTTTCTCGATTCTTCTGTATTCATCATCGCTGTACTTCATTACCCTCTTTTCACACACTATGTAGTCTTCAGCAAGTTTTAATGCTCTCTTACTTCCATAAACCACGTCTGCATTTTTAATTAGCTCAATTGCCTTCCTTGTCAAATGTCCTTTGCAAACACCAACGCCAACCACGTAAAGCATTACAGCAACACCACATCGACAACGTTTTTGTTCAGTTCTCTTGCCTTTTTTAATATATCGTCTTTATTTCTCATTTTGTTTTTCTCCTTTCCAACCCATTTAAACAGCAGTTTTGGCAATCCAACGATGATAATCTCTCCTTCAAAGTTTTTAAGGATGTCATCCAAATGCACACCAAAAACGAAAGGTTGGAATTCCTTGTAGTTTTCTAAAGCGTATCTCCAGCCAATTCTGCCTGTCGTTACAGCAATTTTATCGTATTGCCTCGCAATTTTAATCTTCGTCTCAATCAATTTTTCACACCAAAGTTCAACAAAACCTGTAGAGCCTAAGATCGATACGCCACCTTCAATCCCAAGTAGGGAGTTCTTTGTTTTCTCAGCAATCAACTCGCCATTTGGAATTTCAACTGTTATACTGCCTTTGTAACCGTACTTATCTTTGTACAACTTAAAATTGTCAATTAGTTGCCCCATTGCTGATTTGCTAATCGCTTTTCTTCCGTTTTTAATACCTATTCCTCTGCCAAACTTGATTCCGTTGTTGCAATTTTCTTTTGTAACTGCCTTAACAACCAATCCGTTTGTAACGTCAAAGGCATGGTCGCCAGCAAACTTTTTTACGAGTGCAACGCCGTCTTTTGCTTCAACCTTAATCCTTACGACTATTCCTACCGGGGTAACAACTTCAACCTCTTCTAAGTTTTCATACAACGACGCTATTGCAGCGTTTATTGCTGCTGATGTTGTCGTTGCCGTTGTTATTCCTCGCCTTAACCATCCGTCGGCTGTTAAAATGTAAAGACCACTCTTTACCTTTTTCACCTTCTCAACGTTATTACGATACCACTCCTTAGGATACTCGTACAGTTCAATGGGGTCTTTGAGCAACATGCTCGATCAAACAATTAATGATTGCAGCACAGATTGTACTCCCACCTCTCGTCCCAACTGTGATTATTGACGGAATGTCAAGTTCTCTAATCATTTCCTTAGATTTTGCAGCGTTCACAAAGCCAACAGGAGTGGCTACAATAAAGGCTGGCGGGTGTTTTTTGGCTATCTTACACAGTTCAATTGCGGCAGACGGTGCATTTCCGATACCAATTAAGTTGCCCTCAATCTGGTTTGCTAACTTTCTAATACCATCAACAACCCTTGTTTCTACGCCTTCTCCTCCAAACTCGATGGCTGCAATGGCTTCTCTTCTCAACCCAACCTTGAGCATCTTCACATCCACAATTATTTTGCAACCGTTTTTTAGAACTTCAACGCCAATATTTGGATCTCCTTTGAATGCAATCAAATCTTTGATTGTTACATCACCAGTAGCAATTATACACCTTCTGATAATCTCTTCTCTGAGTCCATCTCCCGGTACGATCTCCTTGGCTATTTCGGCACTCTTTCTTGCTATTTCAATTGCATTTTTTGTGTTTGCACCCATTGAGCCCATTAAGTCCATAAAACCCATTGAACTCAATTACTCGTTTAGAACAAAAAGTTTTCTAAATTTGATTTATTGTAAAAACAAATTGATTTGAGCGATCAAAAGTCATACTTACTTGAGTAACCCCTTGGTGTTACCATCTTATCTCCCTTTACCAGCGTTTCAGAATTTGCAACGAACAAGATCGTGTTCATATCTACTGTTTCTGGACTTTCAACTATTTCCGAGACCCTCTTTATGCTGACCTCGCAACCCTCACGAAAAGCATTTTTCACAATTCCAACTGAAACGTCTCCCCTTTCATTCAACACAATTTCCATAGCCCTAATCAGATTTGTCTTTCTCCTCCTACTGGATGGGTTGTAGATTACGATAACAAAGTCCCCTTTTAATGCATGTAACAACCTCTTCTCTATTTTTTCCCAAGGAGTTAGTAGATCACTCAAACTGATAACAACATGATCTCCACAAACGGGTGAGCCTAATAATGGCGAAGCTGCACACAAGGCTGTGATACCTGGGATAACTTCATAATTCACATGCAGATTGTTTTTAATCATAAATTCAAAAACAAGCGGTAGCATTCCGTAAATGGATGGATCGCCACCACTCACAAGGGATCCAATGCTCTTCTCAGCAAGTTTAACGGCAAGCTTAACCCTCTCAACTTCCTTTCCCATCCCGCTTTCTATGATCTTCTTACCTTCAATCAAGTCCCTTATCCTATCCAAATAAGTTTTGTGTCCGATCACGTATTCTGATTCTTTCAAAGCGTTAATGGCTTTAATTGTTAGTAATTCAACATCCCCAGGCCCAATCCCAACAATGTAGAGTTTGCCTTGCTTACCTTGCGATTGCAACAGTTACACCCCCATAGACCCTCTTTGGAAGTATTAACTCTCCATACAGGGATGTATATATTGCACAAGCCTCTGCGACGTTTTTAATGCCGATAATCTTTGCTTTGGTTTCTCGAATCTCCATTTGGTTGATTTCATCCTTCTTTACAAAAACGAGTGGTTTTTTGAGTTTGTCAGCAACATTAATTATTTCACTTCCTCTCTTATCTTCAACAGTGGCAACAACCCTCACATCATCAAGTTTTGCATCAATCTCATTCAACGCACGATTTATCGCGTCGAGTATTTCATCACTTTGAACGTTCTTTCTGAACCCAACACCAACACTCAAACCTTCGGAATACTCCATTGCCGTCGTTATTATAGCTTTTATTCCCATACCTTCTAAGTATTTTGCAACCTCATTCCCTCCATGATGTCCGCCGAGTATTGGAATTGAATGCAACAACGGTTTATCAACAACCACAATTGCCGGATCTTTCCACTTGTTCTTTAAGTGCGGACAGATGCCTCTAACAACTATGCCAGATGGCATGTAGGCAACGATGCAATCGTAACGATCATGGTCAACTAAGCCTTTCCACACACCCCTATGGTATTTAATAGAATCTACCTCATACTTTTTGCTTAAGAATTCGATCAACCTTTTGGCGATTTCTCCATCTTTTTCGAAGTAGAGTAGAGCTATCCGTATAGTATCGACCTCCCCTTATAACCTTCAACAGCCTTACCAATTATTATCGTGGCTGTTCTTTTTATCCCCTCTTTTTTAACCTTTTTTGCGATATCGGCAAGTTTTGATACAATAACCTTTTCACTATCTCTCGATGCATGATAGACTACAGCACACGGCTCATCAAACCCTCTAACCTTTCCAACTTTCTCTACAACGTAATCTATCTTGTCAACACCCAGCAGTATTATGAGGGTTAGGGGGGTTGATGCAAGAACGTCCAAATAGTCTTCATCGAGAGTTTTGCCCTTAGGGCGAGTAATCACTATTCCTGGAACTTCAGGAGTCGTCAACTCCCTTTTTATAGCTGCCGCCGATGCAAATACACTACTAACTCCCGGCACGACTTCGCACTCAATTCCCCTTTTCTCCAACTCTTTCATCTGCTCTCCTATAGCGCCATAAATTGATGGGTCGCCGCTCTGCAACCTAACAACTTTTTTTCCATTCTTTACCGCTTTTTCAATTATATCAACGATCTCTTCGAGCTTTAAACCAAAGCTGTTAATCTTTTCAGCTTCGAATTGGTCAAGGTACTCTTTATTGATTAACGAACCGGGATAAACTATCAAATCCGCCTCTTTCAGCAAGTTGTACCCTTTTACCGTCAAAAGTTCTGGATTGCCTGGACCAAACCCAACAAAGTAAACCTTCATGGTATCTCTATCTTAGCGTTTTGGCTGTTTTTGGTATTTTTAGCTATTAGAACACTGAAGTAACTCGCTTTTTCAGGCATAACCCCCAAAATTCTCTCTTTGTCTGTAAACATGTTCTCAACCAAAACAAATTCTTTAAACCCCATCGCTTCAAGTTTTTCTGCGATTCTTTTCGGTCTCTTAGCCTTTAACACCACAGCCACGTCAGGAGCTACATCAACGAAATCTTGGGTTGTTAACAACATTGCCTCATTAACAAACACCTTTGCTTTGGCAAGTGAAGCGGAGATGCTTGTTATTCCCGGTATTATCTCAATCTCCATTTCTGGATTTACCTTTAACGCTTCAACAACCACATGGTGAAATGTGGAATAAAAAATAGGGTCGCCAAGGCAACAAAAGGCTATGTCTTCATTAACACATCTCTTCGCTAACTCTTCTCCAAGTTCTTTTGCCACATCGTCACTCTTACCCATCGGAAACTCAACGATTCTTGGCTCTCTCACATTGGCTATGATTTTTCGAGCCATGTTTCCTGGCACAATAACTTCATCAACTTCCTTTATGACCTCAATTGCCCTCAATGTCAGATGAGACTTGTGCAAGCCTATCCCAACACCGTACAGCAAGAAATCACCCCTCTCATGTTTAAGCTTTTAAGCTTTTAATTTCCTACTCAACACTGCTTAACACCTACTACCCACCACCACAAAAACTGGATTTAGGTTTTTAAAAGCAGTTCCACCAGCAAGTTCGTAGCTTTTGGATATATTTACGATCAACATTTCTTTAAAAATCCCCATGTTCTTCATCTTTTCCACAACTTTTACAGCTATTTCAATTCTGGCAGCATTGACGGCAATCTTTTTAGCCTTACAGACTTCAAGCATCTTTTCAACGTTTTTTGTGCCACCAAAGAACACGATGTCGCTATCAGATCTTTTAAGAAATTCATAGCCATCTGAATTGATTAATTCGACATTTTTATGCTTAGAAAGCTTTTTTCTTGCCTGATTTACCGCATTTTCATCAACGTCCACAGCGTACACCTTTTTTACAAATGGGGCAAAGAAATCCGAAACACTGCCACTTCCACACCCTATGTCTGCAAATACCTCGTTTTTCTCAGGTTTAAGTTTGGCAAATAAAATTCCGATGATTTCAAGCTTGGTTGACTTGTCTGACATTTTTACCCATCATATATGTCAAAATTCCAACTGCCGCAACTATCAGTCCCGCTAACAGATCTTCTCTTCCATGCAGTATTTCGGGTGGCTTAAAAGCTTTGCAAGCCAAGTATGTCAAAATTACGATGGTTGAAATGGTGGCTACGCTGAATGGAATTACTACGCCAACCAACTCAACATGCGTTTTTGCCGCAAGCATTAAGGGTATCAAAGGGATGCATGGAGATAAGCCGAGAATGAGTAACAGCATTATTGCAGATGTGGAATGTACGTGGCTATGTTGTCTAATGACTGATAAGATCGCATACGCAAGCCCAATGAAAATCAAAAGGAATGGAGATAGATTTTCAATCGTTTCCGCAAATCCCAATAGGTCTATTCCCAATATCAATAGCATACCGACAACAACGGAGCTTAAAACGTGAATTGTTCCAGCGATTCCAGAAAACACAAGAATTCTTCTAACATCCCACTTTTTGGATTTTCCAATTGCCACAAATGGTATGTAGTGGTCTGGGGCTAAAGAGTGCACGATTGCTATGGACATCGCTGCAAAAATCAAAAATTCCATTACCTACACCTCCATAACCTCAATCCGCATCTTTCAGCAATGTCTTCGGGAATCGTTTTGCCGTTGTAGATTATCTTCCCTCCATCCATTATAACAAACTTGTCTGCAATCTCATACGCAAAGTCCATGTCGTGAGTCGATATTATCAAGGTTTTTCCCTCCTCCTTCATCCTTTTTACCATCTCCACAACGTTTTTTACACCAAAACCATCTAAACCAGATGTTGGCTCATCCAAAATAACTATTTCGGGATCCATAACGATTACACTGGCAATCGAAACCCTTTTCTTTTCCCCTCCGCTTAGCAGATTGCAGAGTTTGTTCTCAAATCCAGCTAAACCAACCCACTCCAATGCCTTCTTAACTTTAATCTCTATCTCATCATCATCCATCCCTAAGTTTTTCAAGCCAAAGGCAATCTCCTGCCATACTGTGGGTGCGACTATTTGATCGTCAGGATTCTGGAAAACAAATCCTACCTTTCTCCTAACTTCAATCAAACTCTTCTTGTCGTATCTAATTGGTTTTCCGTCAATTCTTACCTCACCTTTAATAGGCTTAAGCAATCCGTTAAGGTGCAGCAGTAAAGTTGTCTTTCCAGCACCGTTTCTTCCAAGTAGGAGTGTGATCTTTCCCCTCTCAGCCTTAAAGTTCACACCCTTAAGTATGTCTACCGTATCGTATGCGTACCATAGATCGATCGTTTCTATCATGGCTTCCACCATATAATCCCCGCCCAACTTTAAACCCATTAACATCAAATCAGACATCCTATAGCAATTGCAATTAACACTAAGATTGCTATAGCCCATCCAGAGCTTTTTTCACTCCTAACTGGCATTTTGCCAGAATAACATCGCGCACTCATACTCCTCTCCATCTTCTCCGATCGAGATAGGGACTTTAAAAAGATGGAATATGCAAGTAAAGCAGCCGTGCTAACGAACCTCCTTTTGTTTACATAGCCCAACCTTGACGTTGCAGCGTTGTTCAGTCTTTCAGCCTCATCCAACAGTATCTGTATGCATCTGTAAATCAATACTGCAATCTCTATGATAAATTCTGGCACTCTCAATTTTCTCAAAGCTGATACAAACTCTGGAATCGTTGTCGTTAAGATTAAGTATAGAAGTATTGAGAGGGACGCAAAAGCCCTCAAGCCAGTGATAATTGCAAGATTAACCCCCTCTTTGCTGATTTCAAATATCCAGAGTTTATACATCACCTCCCCCTTTGTAACAATTAAAACTACAAAAAGGCTTGGCAGTAAAAAGTACATCGGAATTCTCAGAATTCTCAGATACACCTTTCCCGCGGCTTGGTATGAGAGGACTGAGAAGATAAGCAACGACAACACATAAGTGTGGATATTTTGGGACAAAACAGTTAAAAAAAGAGATGTCAATGCAAAGAATACTCTCAAGTCCCCTTTTACAACTTTCCTTGAGTTTAGCTGGACAGTTTCAAACGTTTCGTGCATATTAGGATCTCTTAGCCTTGTAGTATCCCAATACATATCCAATTATCAAGGCTCCAATGGCTGCTTGAAGGCTGAATAGCAAACTCTCTATTTCCCCACTTGGCGGCTCCCAAATTGGTGAAAACCAAGGTTCGTAGTTGGGATCGATCTTTGTGATAGCTTCCTCAGCTTTCTCATCTGCTCCTGCCCACTCCTCAGCCATTACAACTGTAGTAAACAGAAGTATCCCAACTATGCCAAGTAAACACAAAAATATCATAGGCATAAGTCTCACGCACTCACCCCCACACCAACGATCTCAGGCTTTGCTTGTACGAGGTATCTAATCAGCAAAGCTGCCACGATACCTTCAATTATCGCCAGTGGAATCTGTGTAACTGCGAAGATCTCTCCAAAAACAATTGCTGACTTTATAACACCTGAAATACCTGCTCCAGACGGAAATGCTGCTGCCAATTGAAACGATGTAACAACGTAAGTGACCCAATCAGCAATAACCGTTGCAATAAATGTTGAGGTGACTAAGCTTGTGCGGTTTTTTACGAGTTTATAGGCAATCCATCCGAAAAACGGTCCGATTACCCCCATTGAGGCTGTATTGGCTCCCAAGGTTGTGATTCCACCATGTGCCAACAGCAACGCCTGATATAACAAAACTATGGCTGAAAGGAAAGCCGTCACAACTGGACCGAACAAAACAACGGCAATACCAGTCCCTGTAGGATGAGAGCAACTACCCGTAACGGATGGAATCTTCAAAGCTGACAGAACGAATATGAAAGCTCCCGCCACAGCGATCAGTGTTTTACTCGACGGATCCTCATCGATCTTTTTCTTAACCTTCCATGCTCCATAGGCGATTATGGGTAAAGAAAATGCATACCAAATCACACACCACTCAAATGGCAAAAACCCTCCATTATGTGCATGTGTCTACCTCCTTTGATATGATGTACGAAGAATTTGATGACTGTATATAAAATTTTCTTAATTTTCAGTCAGTTAAATCTTACTTTATATTTAGGGTGTTTACTCAACCACCAACCAAACCTTCCACCTAATCTGTTTTACCAACAAACAACCACTAAATCAACCTTCCCCCGTAAAAAGACCTAACTAATTCAAATTTCAAAGGAAACAA
>Ga0180301_10001288_pt1 | contig 19756 bp, 20 predicted proteins | sample GuaBasSediGuay16_FD_121797 | JGI IMG/M metagenome (GOLD analysis project Ga0180301, IMG submission 121797) | Subseafloor sediment microbial communities from Guaymas Basin, Gulf of California, Mexico - Guay16, Core 4569-2, 12-15 cm | ecosystem: Environmental > Aquatic > Marine > Hydrothermal...
ATCCGTTTACAAGTTCGTGGCTGTTAATGTCCTTTTGGTGGGGGTAATTGTAGCTCTGGGTTTTAGAGAGAAGAAGGTGTTACAGAGGTTGGCTGAGATGTAGTCTGGTAAGGATCCTATTTAATTTCGTTATTGCGTGTCTCAAAACAAGTGGATCAAAGTACATAACTACTACCCCAGTAGTTAACTCCTTACCAAGAAGTTTATTACTTGTGCCCGGGATTTGAACCCGGGTCACCAAATTGAGAACGGGAAGTAATAAGAAATTTAAACCTTGACTTTAACGTCAAATTTGCATTTAAGATCTGTAATTGTTTCTACTGAAACTGGCAGTTTTACAACAGATTCTGGCAAGCCATAATTTTTCGCAACAATTTTCTCAGCCCTTCTAACCGCTGCCCTCACGTTACGTCTCCACTTTATTTCCCTAGCCCTCTTCAGCGCCGTTCTTACCCTCTTTCTCCACATTATATTTTTAGCTATTTTGATTGCCCTCTCTGTCTTGGCCTTCCACCTCTTTTTCTCGATCTCTTTCAGAACCCTCACCACCTCTTCATTGTCCGCCTTGCAGAACAGGTGAACAGGCGGCTGTATGTCGGTTTGATCTGGCCAATATGTCAACGTTGATTTCACAGTTACACCGATGTTTTCGAAAATGTAGTACATCACGCCGTTTTTCTCGAAGAAAAGGGCGTTCGGTTCTGGTAGCTGGATTTCTGTTTTCTCTGCAACTCTGCTCGGTACTCTTAGCTCGCTAAAGCTGTTGTAAACCTCTGTCGATCCATTGCGGTGTATGTACACCTTTCCATCAATCCAATCTACCGACATCCCGAGATTTTCAAAACTTTGAAAGGTTCTTTTTACCTTTCGTTTTGGAGAGATTGGTTTCAAGTACTGGAAGGATCTTGCTTTTTTCTTCCCATAATTCCTTCCTTTTTTCTTTCTTTTATCTCTACCCATAAAACCGCCCCCTGAGGTAAACTCCACGGTCCGTGAGGAGTACTTCGACAAACGTTCCATCTTTGAACAATCCAAATCCACCCTCTATCTCCTCATTCTCAGGGATCCCTGACAACACATCCCGAGCAACCTCATTTCCAAAGAGAGGAGGCTTCTCCAGCTCCGCTTTTATTTTTTCGATGCGCTCAAACCTTTTTATCACCTCTCGCAACCCCATATCTTCGGCGAGCCGCCTTACCATGTCAAAATACTTTTCTCCAACACCATACTCCTTCATAAGGGCTTTTAAAATAACGTCTAACTCCATTCAACCACCTCCTACAAAATTCAAAAAGGCAAAAAGATGAGTTACTGGCAATCACCCGACTTCAGCAATTCAATCGCCTCTTTTATAACCTTCTTTGATCTCCCCTTTGTTTCAATCGTGCTGAGATATTCAATTGGTCTTTCAGCGTATACAGCAGGGATCATGATCACTACTGGCTTTTCAACGACTTTCTGCTGAATTTTTTCCTTGTAATAATCCGTATTTCTCTTTGACTTCCCGTTTCTCGCGAAAACATTCTTTGCAACTATTTTTTGGGTGACGTCTCTCATGCACTATCAATGCTCCGTTGAACTTCGTTATCACGACGTTTTTCCCTGCTGCGATGATCTCACCCTTTACTTTTGTTTCGACCTTGATTCCAATTCTTTTGTTGCCGTTGTCATTGTTTGCCTTATATGTACTATCTGTCAAGAGGAAAGGGGAATTTAGCGTTGTGAAAGTTCTTACGTGTTTGTTTTGTCTTTGTCTACTTTGTACACCGAACTGTCTGCCGAGAAGATCAGCCCATGTTGGTGCTGCTTCCAGTACAAAGCCCCCATCGTATCTGGTTATGGGGGCTTCGATTTCAACTTCAAAACAATCGACCTCAAAACCAGCCGTAAACTCTGCATCAAATGCCCCATGTGGGGCGATGTCGCTGACATCACTACCGAAAACTTTTTCAAAACCGACTTCAACCATTTTTATCACCTCTTTTTTGGATGCCGCGATGCCGTGTGACGCCGCACAGCATCCGAAAATCGGGACGGCCCGGTTTGACCCGGGGGGCCGGCAATGTAGCCGGCTAACCGTCCCACCATCTTAAACCTGAGAAACTTTATTTGGAGTAAATTCGCTGATCGGCAGAATTATATTAAGAAAAAAGTGTAGGTTTATTCTGCTGGAGATAATAAGCAAGTTCAACGTTAGCATTGTAAACGGGCTTGCTGAAAAGCACCGTTTCACCCATTGCCGGATAGTAATATCGTAAACGAGAACTGTTCCATTATCTCCCTTAGCGAAATAAATCAGATCACCGACGGATACCTCCTTTAAACCAGCCTTAACGGGCTCTTCCGAACTGGATGTCGTAACTGCCACAAAAACCAAGCCCAAACCTATGCAGACGAAACACACCAAATACAGGGTTTTAAACAAAACCTCCATACTAACACCTCCTCGGGTAATAGAGTGCTAACCAAAACCCAAAAAGCAAAAAAGCCCCTGGACGGGGCAAAGGACCTGGGTTTGTTTGATCCAATTAACCCAAGCCCACCTTACAGCCAATTTGGCTGTAAGTCCATGTCCAGGGGCTCTCCAACAAAACTTAACAAAATTTAAGTTTAATCCTGTTTGCTGAGTTGCTTCAAAGCTAATTCAATTCTTCCTATAAACTTCTCAGCTTCATCAATCGAAGAAATAGCCTCATCTTCACTTGCAGAATAATAAACATCATAATCGACTTTTTCTCTCAATTTCAAAGCTTTCACTAAAGCCTTCCCGTATATCTCATCTAAATAACCCTTGCTAACAAACTCCAAACCGAGTTTTGACACAACACCCTTGTGAGTCTTTGGATGTATGCTTTTAACACTCAAAAGAGCCTTTGCGGCATAGTACATCGAATAGTAAGCCTGACTTACCGCTGAATTGTACTTCCTGTTTTCGAAGAGTATCCTTGCCGTTTCAAGTGCATCGTGGGCTCTTTCCATGTATTTTTCTGTATCAGACAATGATTATTCCCTCCCTTTCTATGCTTTCTATGAAACCAGACTTATTTTTTCTGAGCATGGTGTAGTGGTTCTCATCCATAACATGGGGCAAAATCAGCTCACCAAACTCAAGTAAAATTGGATAGCTAATATCAATTATTTCTTCCAGAGTAGTTGTTCCGATAACCAAAATGTCGATATCACTCTCTTCGCGGAAGTTACCTCTTGCAACCGAGCCAAACAGAATGATCTTATTCACTCTATCCCTATATTTTTCCCTCAGTTCCTGCACAAACCTTTCTATGGCCTTTTTTTTGGTTTCTGGAAGGTTGTCTAATTGAATGTTCATTGGTAGGTGTATGTATTTTTCATTATTAAGATTTATCTCAAGTTTAGTCATTACACTTATGCGTTTTAAAACGCACTTTACAATCAGAATAATTTAATGAGGTTGTCAGTTTCAGCTGATTCTGCATAGCTACACTTATGCTGCTCCCACTATTTGTAATTAAACGTCTGTTTTAATAAAATTATTAGTCTGCACTTTAAGTTTTTCAATTAAACAAATTTATTTTTCTTGAATGACTCAATTAATTCGTAAACCTTCCCTATAAACTCTTCGGCACCTTTTATTATATCTTCTGCTACTTCACTGCCGATTTCAATATTTTCTCCATAATCTGCTCCTCCTCTAATATCAAATGCCATCTTATATGCATCGATATATTTGTCCTCCAGAAACCCTTTGTTTACGAATTCCAGTCCTAACATTCTTAATACACCTGAGTGCTTCTTTGTTGCTATGCCTTTCAACGCTAATAAAGCCTTAGCTGCATGAAACATCGAGTAGTACGCCCTTGAAGCTGCACCTCTATAAAATCTGTTTGTCAATAGTAATTTAGCCTCCTCTAGGCACTCTTCAGCTAGGGATAGTTGCTCCTCAATTTCATCATGCAAGCTCAACGCCCTCCTTTAATATTGTTCTATAAAAAGTGTAGGTTTTACGCTTTTGGAACTCATTTTCTGATCGGACTATTGGTACAATAACTTCACCATATTCAAGTAGGATTTTTGACGTAAGCTTCGAGATGTCTAGTAAATTAATCCCCTCCCCTATTACAAGTATGTCAATATCACTTTCTTCGAGAAAATCTCCTCTCACCATTGAACCAAACAAAATTATTCTTATTATTTTGTCTTTGTATCTCTCTTTGAGGGATGATACAAACTCCCTTATGGCCTTTTTTTTGGTTTCTGGAAGGTTGTCTAATTGAATGTTCATTGGTGGGTGTATGTATTTTTCATTATTAAGATTTATCTCAATCTTCACATTACTTTCCCCTTGAAACCAATTTTGTTTCATCATAAAAATACACCTCACACTCAAAACCGTAGTAACAGCTCCATTTCTTAAAATGCCCGTACCTTTAGTTATTGTTAAATTTTCTCTATATTCCCAATAAAAGCTAAATCAATCAAAAACCCCCTCGGCCCCTCTCCATCGAGTGCCGAGGCCGCCTCAGCTCAGCTTATGCAGTGCATAAGCCTTGACCTGCCCCGCAGGGCAGTGCCGAGGCCGATACCTCCCGCCCGTAACCCGCAGGCTACGGGATGTCCCACCCTGTGGGTGGTGAGGGAGATCTGCTCCAACCTAGCTGTGGTTGAAGCATTATATGTCTATCATTTCACATTTTTGAATTTAGGAATAGATGTCTATCCAATTATTTAAAAATTTCGGTATTTGTTAGATGTCTTTAATCATAGATGTTCCTTTCATAAAGTCAGAACCAACTTTAGTCTTTAAATTGTCATCTCCTTTTGAACGAATTTGTTGAATTCGTCCCAGCTTACAAAATATGCCAAAGTCACTTCTTCGAGATCAAAAGAAAATAGAAAAGATTAAGTTAATAAGAAACAAACTAAAAAAACTGTGAAAAGGTTTCTTAAAGAAGACCTGATCAAAATACACCTCAATCTTTTCAAAATCGAAAGAGCAATGAAACTGATGGGTATCACAAACAACTACTTTACACTTTACGACGAGCTCGAGGTCTTTCCCAGCCACATTCACAAGCACAAAGATGAACACGCTGAAGCGATTATGCTTCTGTGTTTGGGCATTCTCGAAGCTCTTAAAGTAGAACCTGAGGTGGAAACTCCTGAAAAATCGATTGAAGTGACAAAATCGATTAATCTAACCAAAGCTACTGTTAAGTAGACATATTACCCTAAATTTTTGATAAGAGTTCTCAGCTACTTCAGCTTATAGTGGTAAACACGCTTTACGAAACTCAGGTTTCTAATTTCGTTCACCTTACTCTCTTCAATTAGGCTGTGGTACACAGTCTTTATTTCGGAGGAAGACAATTCTCTAACGCCAGAATTTCTCAGAATCCTGATCTGCTCTTCGGTCAATGGTTTATAGGTTTCAATCAGAAAGGAATCCGTATTGTTAATCAGTTTATAATCATTGAAGTATGTGTATCCAACTTCGTGTGGGTATACCTTTTCGATTTCGACAACCCTGTTAATCGTGCTTTTTGAGAATCTCGAAACCTCATATTTTACCCTGTCTCCTATTTTCATCCTGTTGAATTCGTTCCGGCTCACAAAGTATGCCAAAGTGTCTCCTTTTTTGAGACTGTTTACCGGGTCACTGGAATTCAATCTTATAGAAACGATGTACTTGATATCAGAATACTCGTTTTTCATTTCGTCTTCCATATTCTTGTCAATAAAGGCATTCTTTTCTTCTTTCGAAAAGAACATCCCGTAATCTTTGTCTTTTATTAGAATCCACGATCCGTTTTCGACTGGCCGATTAACTAGAATGGTGTAAGTTACTCCACCCTCTACTCCAGTTACTGCTTTGTGTTCAACGATACCTTCGACGATAACTGGCGATAAAACAGTCATATAAACCAGCAAACATGCTATAATCAACACCGGAAACTGCATCCAAAAGTACAATTTTTTGTTATCCATTATAACCACCTACAGCTATCAATTTAGTGTTCAGCAGTTATAAACTACAATATTAATGTTTTCTTTCAAATATATCTAAATTGATCGGATATCTTTTGTAATATAGTAATATACCTTCGTAACTTTACGTCAAAAACATTTCCGGCGTTCCGCTTGTCAATCAGAATATACAATCAATTTTCCTTTTAGTTTTGATATCCTGATGGGTAATTCGTATCCGCCAGCAACTCCCTCAATGAATCCGGCAACAAAATCCATACTATCCTCTGTCTTGGGAACCAAAACGTACTTTTTTCATCCATCCTGATTACTGAAAACCAGTTACAAAATTCCAAAAGTTCCAGAAAACCAAAAAAGTCAACCTTGTTCCTCCACTGCTCACCGTGTTCCTTTCCAATTTTGTGCAATTCCTCCCAGAATATATTATCAAAATGATCCGACAAACTCATGAACAGCTCCCAGTGTGCAACGTCCACAATAAGATGCTCGCCCTTACACAGTAGCATTGCGTAGGTCTTTATCTTTTCAAGATCTACTGGATAATCTATACAAAAGATCTCGTAATATAGGGCTATTGCCTTTCGCAAAAGTTCAGATTTTGTCGTATTTTCTTTGGAAAGTAAAAAATCCAACTTTGTTTCAGTACGTGAGTCAAGAAAAACGGAATGGCGTCCCATTTGTATCACCCAATTTAGTTTATTTTTAATAGTATTAAATCTTGCTAGAATGTATTACTCACTATTAAATATGGATATAAGAGATAAATTTGATGATAAAGTGGTGGAAAAAATGGGAGAAATAAACTGGGAATGGGTTGAAGAGAGGTACAGAGAAGAGGGACCAGAATTTAAATCCTTCTTTATACCCTATGGATTTCCCGAAGTGACTGACATAACCGTTACCGAATACGGGCCGACAAAGGGAGTTGAGGTACAACCAAAGTGGGATATTCCAGAAGAGGTGATAATAACCGTAGCAGTTACCGGGGCATTTTACAGCAAGAGGCAAAATCCGACACATCCAATATCGCCAGAGGAAATTTATGAAGAATCTGCTGAAGTGCTGAAAACCGGCGCTAGCAGTGTTCACATCCACGCAAGAGATAAGGATGGATACTACACACTGGATCCTGAAATCTACCACAAAATAATAGATCCACTAAGAAAGGACTATCCGGATGCTCTAATTGATGGCTGTCTTGTTCCTTTCTCAACCGGCGACTGGGAACTGTTTGAGAGGTTGGTGGAGGATGGTATTTTTGATATATCCCCTGTAAATCCCACAGCTTGCTATGCTGGAGATACGCTTTTTGCAAAACCACCACACGTTTTGATTAAGAAAACTAAGATCCTTCAGGATGCGGGAGTCAAACCACAGGTGGCAGTCTACACTGATGGAGATGTTGACAATGCAAACAGATATCTGATTAAAACTGGCTTACTCGAAAAACCATACTACTGGATAATCCTTCCAACTCTGCCAGGGGGAAGTCCGATGTACGATCCAAAAACGATGGTAGAGGGATTGGTAAGGATTGTAAATTTAATTCACAAAATCGACGATGAATCTGTTATAATGGTGTGCGCTGCCGGAAGGGCGTCAAGCTACCTGACAACACTTGCCATGCTTTTAGGATTGCATGTAAGGGTTGGAAAGGAAGACACGATTTACAAATGGCCACACAAAGATGACAGAATTCAGAAAAACGTTGAGGCTTACGAAATGGCTGCTACGATAGCCAAAAACCTAGGTAGAAAAGTTGCAACTTATGACGAATACAGGAAAATGATAGGCATGAAATAAATTTTTAATTTTTTATGTTTTCTTTCTCTTCCCTTTCTCCTAAAATCAAAAAGAAAATCATTGGAAGGGATAGAGAAATCGATTTGATACTTTCAGTTTTAGATTCCGGTAAACACATACTTCTTGAAGGCCCACCTGGAACGTCAAAAACGACAATTCTACGGGCTATTAAAGATGAAATAAATGTTCCTGTATTTTTTCTTACCGGTAACAGTGATCTAACGGCAACGAAGTTAATTGGCCACTTTGACCCGCCTAAAGTACTCTACCAAGGATACACCACAGATAACTTCATTCCCGGTCCACTTGTTATGGCAATGAGAGAGGGAGGGATACTGTACATTGAAGAATTTAACAGAATTCCTGAAGATGCGATAAACGCGCTCATTACTGCGATGTCAGAAGGAGAAATATCTGTACCAAGACTTGGAGTTGTGAAAGCAAGGAATACGTTCAGGGTTGTGGCAGCAATAAATCCCTTCGATGATGTTGGTGTTGAGAGGCTAAGCAGAGCAATTTTAGATAGATTCTGCTCAGTTAAACTTCAGTATCAATCAAAGGAGGACGAGATTAGAATCGTGAAATCCAAAACATCATGCGATGATGAATGGTTAATAGAATTTGCAGTTGAAGTGGTGAGAAGGACAAGAATGCATCCTGATCTGAGGATGGGGGCGTCGGTGAGAGGGGCTATTGACATGGTCCTGATTGCACAGAATCTCAAGAATCTTGGATACGATGGGCTGGAATTGGTAAGAGAGGCTGCAATTACTGGACTGAGAAATAAGGTTTGGGTAAGCGAAGCCTCAGAAAAGGATGCAGATGAGATTATTTCAGAAGTTGTAACAGAACTGTATTTAGAGAGGACAGGAATTGAAGAGCATTTAAAAAAAACGAGTGTGAAGTAGATTGGTTGGAACTAAGAAGAATTGGTGAGGAATCGAGAAGAGAGCTGTTAAAGGTAATAGGGGGAATTCAGGAAGAATTAACTCATGCAGTGTTGGCTGGAGATAAGGATGCAATCAGGGTTGCAGAGATTGTTTGGGATAAGTTAGATGATGAGACGAGGAGGAAATTGCTGCCACACTTGCTGAAGATAATAATTGAGAGGGCAAAGAAAATTTCAGTAACAGGTTTAAAACTAAAAAGAAAGATTGGAAGCTATTCTTTTGACTCAGATGAGATTTGCATCGATTCCACGATTGACAGATCGGCGGTAAAAATCATCCTGAATTTGCTTGAATATGAGGATATTTTGGTCAGCAAAAAAGAGGAGGTTAGAAGGTGTATTGCATTAATGCTAGATAAGAGCGGTTCGATGGTTGGTGAAAAACTTTTCCTTGCTGCATCGATTACAGCAACAATCGCATTAACTTCATACAGATACAATTATGATTACTCATTAATTGTTTTTGATGAAGATACCCGTATAATAAAAAAATTTGGTGAAAACAAGAATGTTAGGGAAGTTGTCGAGTCAGTTTTGCTTTTAAAACCTTATGGATGCACGGATATCGCAAGAGCACTTGAATGTGGTTTAAAAGAGCTAATGAAGTGCAAATTTTTGGATAGGGTGGGCTTGATACTTACGGATGGATTTTACAACATGGGCGATAATCCAGAGGAGAAGGCTCGTTTGTTTCCAAAGCTAAATGTGTTATGCCTGCCTAAAGGAGATTTGAAAACATGTGAAAATCTTGCCAAGCTGGGCAAAGGAAAGTTGATTAAGATGGTCAAAGAGATTGATTTGATAACAATTTAGATTGCAGCATCTAAGCTGTTGTGGGCACATTTGCCGATATTGGTATCCAAATTGTCTACCTTTGATAGGAATGTGGTGAAAATTTAGCTCATTTGAGGTCTATTCTTTTCTAAGATCGTTTAGTATCTCAATCCACTCAGTCAGAACAGTTCCGAAGTCTTTCTCCTTAAATTTCAAATTGGCTGGACGATATTTAGACGCTTTTAGGCAAAGATATAAAAGCGTATAGTAATCTCTCATGTTCTTGTTGGGGGAGATTGCTGGTAGAAGAGCTCCATCAAACTTACTATGTAAATATTTAATGACTTGGGTTGGAACACTGACCTTGTGAGGTTCCCGATCTTCTTTCTGAATAACCCTTACGTTCAGCCCATCAGCTTTAAACTTGACTGGCAACTCCACAGACCTCAAGACTGCGACATTACACTCTAAGAGATTCTCCAAAACTTGCCTTAGGTTACCAAATGCCGCTAGCACCATGGGATCAAATGCGAAATAGACTTTTCGATTGAATTTGACTATTCTTTCCAGAGTACTAACATCAATAGGCGTCTTGGCAAGAGCAGTGTCGGCATCGTCGAGGATTATAACCTCATATCTAAGCAATTCGTCGAAGTTCTCGACAACATTCCTCGCTTGCTTAATGTTTATATTTACGTCGTAACCCAGATAGTCCCTAATTCTCGAAACGATATCAGAGCTTCTCCGATCCGGCAACACTATCACTACTGCTCTGTCGGAATACTTGTATACGTAGTATGCTGCCAATTCTGCCAGTTTTTCAGTCTTACCGCTACCCGTTAACCCAAAGATTGCGGCCTTATCCCCCAAACGGTCGACCACATTCTCTTCTATACTACCGATCCTGTCAAGGAGGATTTTTTCAAACTCGTTCGCGATGCCCTCCTCCAGATACCTCCCTAGAGTCTCGTGGGCCTTCTTGTTCTGCTCCTTTAGTGTTAAGGACGAAATTTCCTTTAGAAACCTCTCCAACTGTGAAAGTTTGCGAATCTGAAGCTGGTAGTATTCAAACTCTTTGGAAATGCTCACGTTCTCCAGACTCGGATCCTTCTTCAAGGTGAGATATCCCATCTCGAACCAGATACCGTTCTTAGCCACATCTATCGTTTTGTCTCCAATTCTCCAAGCATATCTTGTTCTGGTTAACTTACCCTCATTTTCCCACTTCCGCAACCTCTCCATGAGAGCAGTTTTGAACATCTTTGGGCTGTTGGTATCCAACAGAATTACGTCGCTTTCCTCATCAAAAAATACCAGCGCATCCTCTATACTCTCCAAGTCAATTACGTCTCGAATTTTATATGCCACAACAAACCCATTAGTGATCTCGTAGTCGATAACTTCATTCTCTGCCAGAATTTTTAGTACATTTTTCAGAGTAGCCTTACCGTCTGAGTATCCGAAGTGGCTGTAAAATGGGTTTAGAGGTATGGCAAATTCATCTTTTTCGTTCGACGCTCGAAAGTCGCCAATTATCTTAATCAACTTGTTAATCTGGTCGTAAGTTATGGTCTTTATTAACTGCCTTTTCTCGTCAAAATCGTCTGGAGAGAAGACTGTTACAGCGTAACTGTCTTTTCGGTCTCTCCCTGCTCGTCCTATTTCTTGATAGTACTCCTCCAGAGACTGTGAAACGTGGGCGTGTACAACGAACCTAACGTTTGGCAGATCCACACCCATGCCAAAGGCTTTTGTAGCGACAACTATCCTAGGCTTGCTTGACAACCTTACGGCTCTCTCAAGCTTGCTGATAACATCCGCCTTTTCATCTGGATCCATTTGCCCGTGGAAGTACAAGACCTCCTCCCCTATACCTTCCCAAATCGACTTAGCAATATAGTCCACATTCTCATGTATGATGGGTGACCTCACAAAAGATGCAAAAACCAGTCCAATCCAAGGCTCCCCTTTCTTGTCTAAAGTGTCCCTCAACTGTTTAATTGTGTTAACAACCTTCCTGAGCTTATCTTCGTCATTTTTGGCCTGTATTACGCCTATTTTTATTTCTGGCCTCGTTGCAGGACCTCGCAGAGCCAAATTACCAGCGAAGATTTGAACATCGTCTGGAGTAAAGTCAGAATCGAAATCTATTTCGACTTCTCGAAATTTCGAGATGTCAATACCCAACTCCGTGAGCACATCAATGCGAACATCCTCTGGTAAGGTTGCCGAGAAACCATATATGGGCAAAAATCTATTCTTACTTTCTGAAGCTATCATTCTCGCCATATACTTATAGCTGGGCCTAAACGTGCTTCCCCACATGCTCAGGCAGTGAATTTCGTCAAGTATCACGAAACCAACATTTCCACAACTAAGGATTACCCTCAATTCATCTCTTTCAAACCTTTCTGGAGTTACATACAGTAACACGATGTCTCCGGAGATCGCATCCATAATTGCTTTAAATCTCTCTTCAGAACTTATAGTACTGTCTATTTTGGCCACTTTTACTCCCTTTCTCTTTAATCCTTCCACATGATCGTGGATTAAGGCTTGAAGAGGTGAGACTACTATCGTTACAGCGCCAGTTAGTTTATGTAAAGCGATGGCGGCGGACTGGAAAATTACACTTTTTCCAGAACCGGTGGGTAAAACGACTACACCGAAGGGAGATTTCGATCTGTTTAGCGAATACGCCGATAGGAGGAATGCTACAGCTTTTCTCTGATACGGTCTGTAGCGAAATCTCCACACTTTTTCCGTAATATTTTCAGCATACTTGACAGCCTCTTCAACAGAGTTCCATACTCGAACAAAAACATCACTACGTGGCTTTCCTCTCCTACAAGTCTTTTTATCTGCAGCAACAAGTATTTTTCCGAAGTCTGGTATGCGTAAGAAGTCCGAAAACATTCCTGAAGAAAAAGATAAGTAGGCAATTTTATTAGCTTCGATCTTTCTGGCTATGCCGTACACCTTCATAAAACCGTAAGCTAACTTTTCAGCCCAAGTACGACCTTTAACAGTCTTTACTATACTTTGGTCCGAGAACACGACTAATGACTTGAATCCTGATGGTACCCTTTCAAATGAGCTCGTAATTGCTACTCCTTCATTCTCTATAGCCAACCTAAAAGCTGATGAACTGTAACCTTTGTCGTCCACGTAAGTTGGACAGAAATCGCAAAAAGTCCGTATTGCAACAGATCTTTCATAGTCGCTACTGACCAAAACGATGGCCGGTAAGTCGATGATGTCCATCAGGCCGGCAACGTTCGATGCTATGTTCAGTGGGTCTTGCGACGATGATTCTGGAAGCAGCAACACAGGCTTAAATTTTGAATCCACGAATGTAATGAGATCGATCTGCATAGTTTCGGATATCTCTGAAAATGCTTTCGCTAAGGATATGTATGCCAAGACTGTATCAGACAATCTAAAGAAATCTTCTAGATTGGAAGCTGTTGACAGTATCAATTCACCATCGTAAAGTATTACTCTGTCAAATTTACCTGTTAGAAATGGAACGTATTCTGGTAGCGTTTCGATCGACATTTTAGGTAATTCTCTCTTTTTAACGACCTTTGAAATCTCTAAAATTGCTTTTTGTGTATCTTCGTCGTTGATCCATGTCTTCCTAAACGTATTTGGATCGCCATACCCACATTTAGAGTCACGAATTGCACACATAGCAGAGAACACAGCAGCTTTCTGCCAGACATCTTTGGCAGAGTGCGACGCTGGATCAACGATGTAGGGTGACCACGGATTTGACAAACCCTTCCAATCGACCACAACGAACAACTCTCTTTTGTCTTCAACGCCCCGAACAAGTTGCTCGCCGTAGTTCTCAGATATGGAACTCGAGTATGCACATCCAATTTTATCGATGATGTGGGGCAAGCCAGATAGGTACGGGTTACCTTCCAACAACTCTTTCGCCTCTTTTTCGAGTTCGTACTGTCTAAGCTTTTCAACTAAACGCTTGAGTAATGTCAAACTCGCCTTTGCGTCTTCTACAGGGTCATGTTCTTTATGGGGTATTAACATTGAGAGAGATCTTGGTTTTGATCCGGGCTCAACTAAGCAGTGAAGGTAAAGTGTGTCCACTACCTTGTTTTTTAAATCAATGTCATAAACCTCTCTCAAAAATTTCAAGTCATGCTTTAAAATGCCGTGTCCGACCAGAATAGCGCTTGATTTAGATATCACTTCTACGAGAAGCTTTAAAAATTTATCAATGTCGCTTCTACTGAAGTAAAAGGTCACAAATCGATCGTTATCACAAAAAACTATGCCGCCAGCTTCAATAGATCGACTACCCAAACTAATCTCTACATCCAGCGCTATTACACCACCATCAAGTGATTTTGCCATAACTTTTGCATCTTCAATAAAATCGAGCTTTTCGAGAACTTCAAAGGTTTTTTTCTGGGTAATTTGCTATCACGTCTCTCCAAAATCCGGTATATTTGGATAAGTGAAGTAATTCGGGTCTATTAGCTAAGATCTCTTTAAATCTACCATCTCTTCGCTCAATTAGGTAGTCAACTAAAGCCTTAACATCGTTAGTTTTACATACGCTTAAAAGTTCGTCGCAGGTTATTTTACTGTCTAAATACTTGTAAATGCACTTAGCTGTTTTAAATATCGAGAAATTAAACGGAAACTTTGATAGGAGTCTGTAAAGGAGGATTCTCATCTATTATGCTAATCTTACTTACATAATATAAGGGTTATGAAAGATCTGGTCTCCTCCTCGCCTTGATAGGCAAGCTTCCAGCCAATTCTGAAATTATGATGAAAGCCTATGTGAACCACTCACCCTCAGACGTGGTCCTACATTGTGAAGACTCTCCAACTCGGGAAAATAAAATTGTAAAATCACAACACATTTTCACAGTAAATCAGCTGATGAGAATCTGGCTTCCGAACTTGCCCAAAGTCGCTCAAAACTATCCATGCTTACCCCTTCAAAATTCTGATAAGCCAGAAAACCTCGCAACTTGCTAAATGCAGGTGCAAACATACAATTACGTAATAATTGAATGAAGGACAACATAATTTTGAATGAATGGTAATTAGCACATTGGGCATGCAAGTGAAGACTGTAGGTGGTTTGTTGGTTAAACAGAAGAGTAATTAGCACAAAGAGGTAGTTAGAAGTTATGGTATAGCGGCACAAAGGGGATGCAGTTATAAATGTTGGGTTTAGTTGATTGATATGCAAGCAATTTAATTAAGGGGCATGCAGATAAATAAAGCAAGATCGGATAATGCAGGATGTACGAGATTGCAGCAGTTGGCAACCTAGAAACTTCTAGACAGTTCTCTGTGATTTTGACTGTGTGCCATGCAACTTCTATATTTTGTGACATACTATCTACTTTCTGCTGAAATTGGAATATTGTTCTTAGATTGTTTAAACAATGATTGCTAAATTCTGACAATCTCACTTGCTGAAATTGGAATGTTCCAAGCTGCATCTTTGAAAGTGAATATTCTGCTGAAAGTAGGCTTTCTTTTTCCAGCTTCGATATCTCTAACATCTTTGAAAGTGAACATGCTACTCACTCTTCGCCTAGAATCAAAAAGCTGTAAACCGATACTTGTGGGAGGTGATAGGTTTGGCTGATAAACCGAGAAAAGGAAATAAAAAGCTGTAAACTGAGGCGGGGAGAGGGCAGATTTCTTTTGTAAGCTCAGGTGTAGGTATGTGAGGATCATTGCGTAGCCGAAACTGGTTTCCACTTAGAGAGAGTGAATTTCTTATGTAAAAAAGACTAAACTTTGCAGATCTGAAATAATCTCGATATCATGCTTTAAAACTATAGTTGCAAAACTTAAGGCATTTAGTACCAATTAAGCTGGTGGTTGGCTGTCAGATTGCTCAAAGCGTTGGATAGCAAGTGTAAGCCTAGAGGTGTTAAGCTTGTAAATTGAAGGTGTGCTGGAGCTGGTATTAGCACAGTAACTGAATAGCAATATAAGCTTGGAGTGTTAAGATTATGCTGCTGAATTGCTCAATTTCATGCTGCGATTCCAGCCCACATGCTGGTTTTGGCTTTCGGATTATGCTGCTAGATTGTTCAATACCATCTGTAATTCGGCTTCCGATACTACCGAAGTACAGTAGCTGAACAGAAAGGTAAGCTTGGGGTGTTAAGCTTGTAAGGATGTATGGTTTTACCTTGCAGGGACAATTAAAGTATTCCGGACAAATGACAGTCGCTCCAAGAGAACAGTTCAACGTCAACGCTTACCGATGTTTTAATTCGCCGTTTGCATGGAAAGAAGTTGCTCCCTTAAATACCCTGCGTAGCCTCTACAACCGCTCTAAATGGTTTTACTTTGCCGTTTAGGAGAGAGGTTGGGATTAAACAACACCTGAGTCAGCAGGTAGCATGGCAGCAAAAAACAACAGCGTTTAAGAAACAAGTTGGGGTTAAAAACTCCAGCACCATATCTGGAGTTGGCATTTAATCCGTCGAATCATGAACATTCCAGCATGAGATATCAAGATATAGCGGTCTGCACGAAGATAGAAAAATGTATGTAAGATCAGCATTGCATTATGAAAGAAAGTATAACATTTAGATTTGAATAATGAGAAAGCCGTCATCCCTAAAAACAAGATCGGCATTGTGAGAGAGGTATGACTTGGTCTGAAGCTGGCACAAAAAGCAGTTGTATTGATTTCTAGCAAAATGTTAGAGACCTGCTTATCAAGCTGGCGTCAGGCTATTAGGAGTTTAACTTTCAAGGTGCAGGAAGTCCCCAGTTTTTGGGCTAAGGTGATTACGAGACAAGTCTTCTCTGAGGAGTAGAAAGCTACACCATTAACGACGGAGTAGTTCACCCTGTCACCAAAATTATAGGCCAATAATCGATTAAGAGGTGGTTGACTTAACGTCTGCAATGAGCAGATTACGGTGGCATAAAATATCAAGAGATTGGATGGGCAAATTTAGATGGAGTATAGGCTATTAACCGCCTAAAGAGCATTTCGAAAAGTAGGGTGGATGATGGGAGATGTTGGCGATGATTGCAAAGGAGATCACGGCAACCGTGGAGGGAGGATAATATGTACCTGTATCTGCATAGGTGGAAGAAACAGGTGAATGCTGAAAGTGCATATGTCACGGCTGCTGAAAATAATATTACAGCCAAGAAGAAGCAGGTGAATGCTGATAGGAAGAAATAGTAAATGCTTGGGTGTTGGACTGTGTTGCAATTATGTGGGGGGTAACATTGAAGGAGCCTCTTATTATACATGTGGATGATGTTGTAGCTGCAATTATGTGGGGATAACATGGAAAGGTTGGGCTGTATTGCAGCTGGGAGAATTTTAAAACGGAAAAGCAGAACCAATGCTTTCATCAACGACTGTTAATTGATGGATCTAACCTTTTGGCCATGACCAACTCAACCTTATGCATCAACGGTTGGGCAACTTGACATGTAGAAAAGCTGGAATTTGGACGGGCAATTTTAGGTGTTGGGTAGGCGAAATTATGGGTAGGATAGAACTCGGAACAGATCTCGGCTCTATAATTTTATTTCCAAACTGGATATTTACGAGAGAGCTTCTTTTTAAATGGCTGTAAAATTTTATTAAACTTTATAAACTCAAGAAACACAACAATTTTTAATTCTGAAGCGTTCAACCCACATCTACTTCCCTGTATTCTTCCCAATAAAAATATAGGGTAGATAAACAGCTTATATAAAGCTCTATTTTTGCCTACTCGGTAAATCATCGTCGGTTTAAATTATTAAATCCTAATTCGGAATCGCTCATTTAAATTACATTGATACTTTCCTTCAAAATTAAAACTTTAATGTTTAAAAAAGTCTATAAAAAATCGAGAGTTCGAAAATGTGTTTTTATTTATTGTATTTTTAAATTAAAACTAACATAATGATTAAAGACTGGACAATTTTTAAAAAACTGAAGTATGCAGAGTACTGGCAGAATAGAGATTGCAATTAGATTTAATTAATATTTTAATCACCTGTGTAGTGAGCTATAGTGACATCAATCCTCTGAAAGTCATTGAAATGCTATGTAGAATTTTATTAAACGTTACAGTATTTGGTTAAAATCGTATGACCGATGTTCATCTACTTTGAACCCCTTTAACCCCATGATTCTTTCAAAAATAAAAATAGATTTGTTCGATTTCAAATTACCAGTTGTTACGTGGAGATTTCGAATCAACCAGCAAAACTTATGGAATCATAAAAAGATATTTGTGATAAAATACATATTTCGAAATAGAAAAATATGTACGGATGAATGTGGAAAACGGAAATGGTGTTGCAACAAGGATTGTCCTGGGATATAAAGACTATGCAGAAAAATTAATCCCTTTCAAATTTGTTAGTCTTACAACCACATCAGCCCTTTTCATGCTCGCCTATGTCGCCAAACAACGGGAACACCTCGATAACATCAAAGTTCTTAAGGCTGCTTGCAGGCTGAAGGAGGCTGCAGACTGTTTCGTTGAAAGAGCTGCCCGTGTTAAGAATTTTGATAAATGCCTTGAGAATCTCGTTAACATGGGTTTGCTAAAAAAGAAGAGGAGGACAGTCATGCTGCCGGACAACAAATCGAAAATAGAATTGTATCCGGGACGGGGAGACATCTGGTACATTACCCAGGATATTGTGGAGAACAAACTGATTGATGCGAAGGCTCTGGATAATAGAATAGAGGTTGTGGTGAATGGAATAGCACTCTCATACGCCTACACAGTATTTGCGAGAGATTCTTTTCTTCTATTTTTGCTTAAAATGGCTGAAGCTGTCTCAAAGCACCTCACTTTAAAAACGATGGTGGAAGAGGAGCATGCCAAAACTTTCAGCCTTTTGAACAGAAAAAGGGAGATCTGCAATGAATGTTTTGACGTTGTTGAAAAAATAAAGCCCGGTGTTCTTGCAGCCTCATTAAAATACGGACAGGTAAAAAAAGCGGCTCTTGCAGTACTCAGATCTGAGAGATGTATTTACGATGAGGTGAGAGAAGATTGTAGAAAATACTTAAACCGAATAAAAAATAGTGTGGTCTACAAGGCTAAGGGTGAAGTTTCTGATTTACCGATCTCAATTGGTGTTGAAACTGAAACGTACTACATCAATTTTCCCGAAGTTTGCCTGATAAACGGAAAGGTTTGCGGACTATCGTTGAGGCTGGCTTTATCTTTTTACATGACGCAGAAGACTCGGAATTCAGCAGATTACCTGTTTGATGCTGCAAGAGACGCATTTCCCTACGGATGTGCTGCAAACGGAGAGAGGTTAGCAAGAGAACTTATCCGTGTGCTTAAAAGATCCATTCTGCTGAGTAAACGAACGGCGTAAGCTTCAACGCTTTTTGAATGAGAAAACGATGTCATAATCATGTGTGAGATGAGAGTGTCAACATAACCACCCTCCAATAATTATAGAAGGCCATAAAGCTCTCAAGCCAGCTCTGAACAGACTCAAATGAACTTCTGTAAAGAAATCTGTTATGAAACCTCTTCGTTCCTTAAGCTGTGAAAACAGACTCTCTATGGAATTTCTTCTTCCAAACGTCTCATGTTCATATCTCAATCCAAGCCTTTTCAAAGCCCAGATGTACCAGAAACCTCTGTCAACAACAACTTCAGGCTTATTTTCACAGTACCTCAACACCTCTTTAAGGAAAACATAAGCATGAAAGCTACTCCTGCCATCAGAAGCCCAGACAAAGAGAATCTCACCTGTTTCCACATCTCTAGCACTCCAGACGAAGATCTGCCTGTTTTCAAGCTTTAACTTGGTCTCGTCAATAGCGATAAGCTTTCTCTCCTTTTTCTTTGGGAGCTTTATCACCTTTTTCAGCCTGTGATAGTAGGTTCTTACAGATTCATGGCTTAATTCTTCGAAAAGAGACATGAATTTGCTTGTCTTCCTGAGAGAAAGTCCAAAAAAGTATAATAAAGCTGATAATATCTTAATCTTCACATCTTTCTTGTTCCTCCGAGAGACTTTTGTAGCTTCGATTTCTTCTATTAGTTGGTAGATTGTGGACTGCATAGATTGTATCTATGTTATTTATTTTTTCTTATTTTGACAGTCCCGTGTGAGATTACTTTAGAAAACATTACACATATATAATAATAAAGTAACTTCAATCATAGTTAAGGTGATAGGATGAATGGGAGACTGAAAGCTCTCCTAATAATTGTAGCAGTTCTTTTGATTGTCAAACCAGCTCTCGCCGTAGAGGGTTATATA
>Ga0180301_10001290_pt1 | contig 19751 bp, 18 predicted proteins | sample GuaBasSediGuay16_FD_121797 | JGI IMG/M metagenome (GOLD analysis project Ga0180301, IMG submission 121797) | Subseafloor sediment microbial communities from Guaymas Basin, Gulf of California, Mexico - Guay16, Core 4569-2, 12-15 cm | ecosystem: Environmental > Aquatic > Marine > Hydrothermal...
TATAATTTTGATAAATTTTTTACAAAAAATTTATAATAGATATATTTGATATGAAAACCGCATCAGTGGGGGGAACCCATTTTGGTTATAAAAAAGGGAAAAAACTCTATCATCATAGGAGAACCCATAAGAGAGTTTAAAGTATATAGTTTTAGTAAGAAAGTTTTGAAACTTAATACTAATAACATTTTCTTGATGGGGAGAATAACATGAGTAAAAGTAAACAAGTTCTTACTGAAAAATCAAAACAAAAAAATAAAAAACTCGTTGATAAAAAAACAGGGGCTCATGAGGTTGAAGTTTTTGTCATGGGTAAAAGCTACAAGGTCCCTGCAGGTTTAACAATTATGAAGGCTTTAGAATATGCGGGGTATCGTTTTATCCGTGGTTGTGGTTGCCGTGCTGGTTTCTGTGGCGCTTGTTCAACAGTTTATCGTATTGAAAATGAGCAGAAACTTGGTTTTGATCTTGCTTGTCAGAAAGTCGTTGAGGATAAAATGTACCTTGTTCAACTTCCATTTGTCCCAGCTGCTAAAGCAGAGTATGATATTAACAAGCTTAAACCAACTGATAGTGTTCTTTTGGAGATGTACCCTGAGATTGCACGATGTGTATCTTGTAATACTTGTACTAAGTCTTGTCCTCAGGATATAGAGGTTATGAAATATATTCAGAATGCTATACGTGGTGATATAGCTAAATGCGCTGAGCTTTCTTTTGATTGTATACAATGTGGTCTCTGCGCTATGCGGTGCCCTGCTGATATTAAACATTATCATGTTTCTCAGCTCGCTAGGCGGTTACGTGGTAAATATCTTGATCCTAAATCTAAGAACCTGTTGAAACGTTTGAAGGAGATAAATGCACGGAAGTTTGACCCTGAGATTGAGAAACTCATGAAAATGCCTAAAGAGGAAATTATAAGTTTGTATAAGAATCGGAAGATCGAGTCTGAGGAATCTATAACAGCAGGTGGTGATTGATTTTGGAATTAATTGATGGATATCCCAAGTATATGATGGAATCAATTAAGATAGTGGAGGAGAAAAGAGAGCGGAATATGTCTAAAGCTATTAAACCGATGAGTCTTAAAGATCGTGAGGAAATCCTGAGGAAGTATCACCCGGATTATATGGAAGGCACCCGTAGGGAGGTAAGAGTCGGGGTTGATAAGGGTAAGGTTTTTTATGAAGGTATAGTGGATTTGTTAGAGGCTAAACCTGTTGTTAATCCTGATGACGTGGATCTCAGTACAGTTGATTATGATGTTGATCTTTTGATTATTGGTGGAGGTGGCGCGGGTACTGTTGCTGCGCTTTTTGCTTATGAATCAGGTGTTCCACGTGATAGGATTTTGATTGTTACTAAACTTCGTCATGGTGATGCAAATAGTATGATGGCTCAGGGTGGTATACAGGCTGCTGATCGCCCTGAGGATAGCCCTGTTCTTCATTATCTTGATATCTATGGAGGAGGGCATTTTACTAATAAACCAGAGCTTGCCCGTGCTCTTGCACTTGATGCTCCGTTGATTATAAAATGGCATGAGGAACTTGGTGTAATGTATGATCGCATGGAGAACGGGGAGTTCCAGGAGCTTTCTGGTGGTGGTACATGCCGTAACCGTTTACATAGCTGTAAGGATTACTCGGGTATGGAGATCATGCGTAATATTAGAGATAGGGCGAGAAACCTTGAAATCCCTGTGCTTGAATTTTGCCCGATTGTGGAGCTACTAATGGATGACAAAGGACAAGTAGCTGGTGGTATAGCTTTCAATCTTGAAACATATGAGTATTATGTGATACGTGCAAAGGCAACTATTCTTGCAACAGGTGGTAGTGGTAGATTACATTTAGCGAATTATCCAACAACTAACCATTATGGTGCAACAGGTGATGGGTTGGTTATGGCTTATCATGTTGGAGCAAACCTCATTGATCTTGATACTATACAGATTCATCCTACTGGTGATGCTTACCCGGAGCCGATAGTAGGGATACTTTCAACAGAGAAAATACGTGGACTAGGCGCTATACCAGTTAACGCGAATGGTGACCCTTTTGTTTTCCCACTTGAACCACGTGATGTTGAATCAGCAGCTCTTATCAGGGAATGTAGAGAAGGACGTGGTATTGTTACACCCACGGGTATGCCTGGTGTATGGCTTGATACACCTATGATAGAGATAATACATGGTGAGGGTACAATCGCAGAGAAACTAGCCGGTGAACTACGTAAATTCAACAGGTTTGGTATAGATATGACGAAACATCCAATTCTTGTATATCCAACGCTTCATTATCAAAACGGCGGAGTAGAAATCAATGAAAAAACAGAGACACGTATACCAGGGCTTTTCGCAGCAGGAGAAGTAACAGGTGGAGTTCATGGTAAAAACAGGTTAATGGGTAACTCACTCCTTGATTACAATGTTTTTGGTCGACGTGCTGGTATATACGCTGCTAAATACATTAAAAAAGCAAAAACTGGTAAATTAACACTAGATCATCTGAAGAAATACAACAAAATGTTAGAACAAGCAGGTATTAAAACTGAAAAAACTGCGCCAATACTTTTACCAGAATACCGTGGTGAAATGGCAATATCTAGATCACTTGATATTTTATAGCGAGTTATAATGGAGAAAAAAGAAGAAGATGATAGTTGTAAATGAGGATTGGTGTAAAGGATGTAACCTCTGTATCGAAAGATGCCCTGTAAACGCCTTAGAGGAATCGGATACAATCAACCGTAGAGGTGTGAGACCACCACGTCTTAAAGAAGTCAATGAGTGTAACTGTTGCAGACTCTGCGAACTAGTCTGCCCTGATTTCGCTATAACTGTAATACCTGAAGAGAAAAAGAAAGATGTGAAAAAACCTTTGTTGAGATCTCCAGTTGGAGGAATAAATAGATGAGATATAAACGTGATCCTAAAAAAATTAGAGAAGTATTAGGGGATAAAGTACAATTTGTTTTAGGTGACATGGCCTGTGTATACGGAGGGATCCTTGCTGGTTGTTCTTTTTTCGGCGGGTACCCTATAACACCTGCTTCAGAGGTAGCAGAGGGGATGGCTCGGTTGCTACCACGTGTCGGTGGAACATATATACAGATGGAGGATGAGATTGGTAGTATCGCAGCAGTGATAGGTGCATCTTGGGGTGGAGCAAAGGCTATGACTGCTACAAGTGGCCCTGGTTTCTCATTGATGATGGAAAACTATGGATTTGCGGTTATGACAGAGACACCATGTGTAATAGTTAACATACAAAGAACAGGTCCAAGCACGGGTCAACCAACGCTTGGTGCACAGGGGGATATGATGCAAGCCCGTTGGGGTACGCATGGTGATTTCGAAGCAATCGCTCTTGCACCAAGTAATGTACAGGAATGTCTAGATTTCACAATAGAGGCTTTTAATCTCTCTGAAAAATATCGTAACCCTGTCTGTGTTATGGCCGATGGGGAAATAGGTCATCTCAGAGAGCGTATTACTATACCTGATGAAAAAGATTTAAAAATCATTAATCGTGTCGAAGCCACAATTGATAAAGAAAAATTTATACCATTTGGAGTGTCACAAACACGTAAAAGTAAGGTACCTGATTTCCCTGTTTTTGGAACAGGTTACCATACCTATGTTACGGGTCTTACTCATAACGAGAAAGGTTTCCCCGCGACTGATAAACAAAAAGATCATGAAAAACTTGTTAAAAGAATTACATCAAAAATCTCTGACGATATTGATAAGATAGTAAAGGTTGAAGAAACACATCTAGATGATGCAGATATTGCTTTTGTAACATATGGTGCATCTGCTAGACCTGCTGAAACTGCTATGGAACTCGCACGGAAGAAAGGCGTTAAAGTTGGTATGTTACGTCTTAAAATAGTATGGCCGTTCCCAGAGAAAGTAATATACAAGCTTGGTAAAAAAGTTGATAAAATAATTGTTCCGGAGATGAATCTTGGGCAGATAGTTCATCCAGTTAAAGAAGCAGTTTCTGGGAACTGCGAGGTTGTGAGTGCACCAAAAATAGGTGGAGAGATGCATCTACCACATGAACTTTTACCATACCTGGGGGTGAAATAAAATAAATGACTGAGATTAAAACAGCTGAAGAACTCAACAAGAAATACCTCCGCGAGGGTATGTGGCCTACTATTTTCTGCAACGGCTGCGGTAATGGTGTAGTATTAGAATACACTTTTTGGGCTCTTGAGGAACTTGGATGGGACATGGATAAAGTTGTTTTTGTATCAGGTATCGGTTGTTCATCTAGACTACCTGGGTATATCAACGCTGATGGTTTACATACGACTCATGGAAGAGCTTTAGCCTTTGCAACTGGTATAAAAGCAGCGAACCCTGATCTTAATGTTATTGTTTTCACAGGTGATGGAGACTGTGCAGGTATAGGGGGTAACCATTTCATACATGCAGCTCGTCGTAATATTGATATGACAGTTATCATGATCAACAACTTCATATATGGTATGACTGGTGGACAACTCGCACCTACTACGCCTTTTGGTAGTATTGCAACAACAGCACCCTATGGAAACATTGAACATCCTTTTGATATATGCAACCTGGCTAAAGCACTTGGTGCTAACTATGTAGCACGATGGACTGTTACGCATCCCTATCAGCCTATTAAGTCTCTCAAAAGAGCTCTTCAGAAAAAAGGTTTCTCTCTTGTTGAATTCCTGGCGCCGTGCCCCACAGCATATGGTCGCCGTAATAAACTCGGTGACATCAAAAAACTATGGAAATGGTATGAGGATCATACGATTCTACTTGAGGATTACGAACGCATTATGAGCTATGGCTCTGAAGAAGAAAAAGAAGCAATGAAAGATATGTTCCCTATTGGTGTTTTCCAGGATATCGACAAACCAGGTTTCTTTGAGGAATACCAAAAACTAGTAGCTCGTCTCATGGGGAAAAACAATAAAAAAACAGCTGAGGCAAAAGTGGTGATAAAAAAATGAAAAAAGAAATACGTATATGTGGCTTCGGCGGGCAGGGAGTAATACTAGCTGGTTTCATCATTGGAAAAGCCGCCTCGGTTTTTATGAACTATAACGCGGTACAAAGCCAGTCTTATGGTCCAGAGGCTCGTGGAGGAGCAGCGAGATCAGAGGTTATAATCTCTGATGAAAAAATAGGTTACCCTAGGCCTACTAGTGTGGATTTACTAGTAGCGATGTCTCAGGAGTCTTTTGACACATATCGTAATGATTTACGTGATGATACTGTTATTGTTGTCGACCCTGATCTTGTAAAAAAACACGAAATCGGTCAACCAGTTTATAAGATTCATGCTCAGAGGATTGCAGAGGAACTAGGTAACAAAATCGTTACAAACATAGTAATGGTTGGTGCAGCTACTAGCATATTTAAACTACTAGATCCAGAGGCTGTTAGAAAAGCAGTTCTTGATAGTGTACCAAGTCGTTTTAAAGAACTAAATTTGAAAGCCTTTGAAAAAGGACTTGAGGCAGGAAAGAATGCCCTTAAAGGATTATAATCAGAAAATAGATCACGATCTGGGTATTCCACTCTATGACGATTATTTTTATGAAGAACCAGAGGCGATAATTCAAGAAGAAGCAATAAAAAAAATTGAAAATATAGAAACTATTCAAAAAACAGAATGGAAAAAGAAACGTTTAATCAACGCTGATACACTGGTTATCGGTGCAGGGATATCTGGTATGCAAGCAGCTCTGGACATCGCGGATAAAGGATACAAGGTTGTAATCATTGATAAAACCTCCACTATCGGTGGTTCAATGGTTAAACTAGATAAAACATTCCCTACCAATGATTGCAGTATTTGTACTGCTGCACCAAAAATGGTAGAACTCGCGCGTCATCCAAATATCACACTTATTACTTATGCTGAGTTAAACAAACTCGATGGGGAAAAAGGAGATTTTGTAGCTAAGATATGGAAGAAAAGCAAATATGTTGACCCTGATAAATGCACAGGCTGCGGTGACTGTGCAGAAGTATGCCCAGTTGAAGTTATAAACAAGTTTGATGAAAAAATATCAACACGGAAGGCAATATACATTGAGTTCCCGCAGGCTGTACCTATTGTATATACTATTGATATTGAAAACTGTGTAGGCTGCGGATCCTGCGACCGTGTCTGTGAAGCAGAGGCAATTAGTTTCCTTGAACGATCAGAAGAAATAGAAGTCCATATCGGTAGTATTGTTGTTGCAACTGGTTTCGAAGTTTTTGAACCAGTTGAACTAAGGAAAGAATACGGGTATGGTAAATACGAGAACGTATTAACAGCTATGCAATTCGAACGACTGTTGTCTTCTTTTGGTCCAACTAGTGGTAAAATCCTACGTCCATCAGATTATAAGAAACCTAAAAAAATCGGTTGGATACAATGCGTTGGTTCACGTAGCGCTCAGCTTGGATACCCTTATTGCTCAAGAGTATGCTGCATGTACGCTACGAAAGAAGCATCTATTGTTAAAGAAGCAAACCCTGATATAGATATAACAATCTACTACATGGATGTACGAGCATATGGTAAAGATTTTCAACAATACTATGAACATGCGAAAAAACTTGGAGTAAAATATATACGTGGTCGACCATCATCTGTTTACGAAACCAAAGACAAAAACCTGGTGATAAGATACAAGGATACACTCTCTGGTGAAATCAAGGAAGACGAAGTTGACTTGCTTGTACTTTCTACATCAATTATACCACATAAAGATAATAAAAAACTCGCGGAGATAATAGGTGTAGAAGTTGATGAAAATGGTTTCTTCAAACAGGATTCTCTACTTCAAAACCCTGTTCAATCAACAAGAGATGGTATCTATCTCGCTGGTTGCATACAGGGCCCAAAGGATATACCAGATAGTGTCTCTATGGCTAGTGGAGCTGCTGCTAAAGCCGTGGCGCCTATAAAAAACCATAAACGTCACATAGGTAAAGAGTTCCCACCAGAACGTGACGTTACGGGAGAGGAACCACGTATCGGTGTTTTTGTTTGTCATTGTGGTAAAAACATAGCAGGTTTCCTAGATGTAGAAAAAGTAACAGAAGAAATAAAAAAACTACCGAATGTTGAATACGCTGAACATGTAATGTTCGCTTGTTCACAGGATACATCTAAAAAAATAAGTGAAACAATTAAAGAAAAAAACCTTAACAGGCTAGTAATTGCAGCGTGTTCACCACGTACGCATGGTGGTTTATTCCAAGATACAATAAAAGAAGCAGGTTTAAACAAATACTTATTTGAAATGGCTAATATTCGTAACCACTGCAGCTGGGTTCATTCCGACGACTGGGAGAAAGCAACAAAAAAAGCTACAGACCTAGTGAAAGCAGCTGTTGCAAAAGTACGTCTCCTTGAGCCATTAAGTGAGGAAGAATTCACAGTAACACCTGCAGTGTTAGTAATCGGTGGTGGAATCTCAGGTATGAAAGCAGCTTTAGCTCTTGCTGACATGGGGATTAAATCATATCTTGTTGAAAAAGAAAAACAACTAGGTGGGAGACTAAGACATCTTTACACAATGTTCCCTACTGATACTAAAGCAGAAGATATTATTAAACCGTTAATTAAAGAAGTCAACAAAAACAAACTAATCAATGTATTTACTAATGCTGAGCTAGTAGATATCAATGGTTTCATTGGTAATTATGAAGGAGTAATTAAACAAGATTCGAAGAAGAAAAAAATCAAATTTGGAACTATTATTGTTGCAACAGGTTTCAAAGAAATTGATCTTAGAGGTCAATACCAGTACAAGGTTAATAAAAACATCCTGAGTCAAACAGAGCTTGAAGAAAAAATCAAAAAAGATGGTTTAGATAAAAAACCAAAAAATGTTGTAATCATCAACTGCGCTGGTGCAATGGATGAACAAAGACCCTATTGTTGCCGTATCGGCTGTGGAGTATCTATCAAAAATGCTAAACTAATAAGTGAAAGATACCCAGGTTCTAAAATCTATATTTTATATCGTGACATGCGTGTTTTCGGTAAAGAAGAAGAGGAATACTACGGTGATGTTTTAAAAAATTACCATGTAACAGTGATTAGATATCCCGGTGAGAAAAAACCAGAAGTGATATTGGATAAAAAAGATCCAAAAAATGGTCCGATGTCTGTTAAAGTATATGATGATATACTTAATGAAGAAATGGTTTTACCTGCTGATCTCATAGTTTTAACAATTAACACAGAGGGTGCAGAGTTCACTGAAAACTTGAAAAACATGCTTAAAATCCCAGCTGACAACGCAGGTTTCTTCTTAGAGGCTCATGCGAAGATTAGACCACTTGATTTTTCAACAGATGGAATCTACCTGTGTGGTGCTGCGCATTATCCGAAAAACCTTGTTGATTCTATTGCTCAGGCGGAGGGTGCCGCAAGTCGTGCGGCTATACCTATTATGCAAGGTCGTATGAGAGGAGAGGGTCAGATTGCAGAGGTTAACGAAGATCTTTGTAGTGGATGTAGAACCTGTGAATCCATATGTACTTTTTCTGCTATTGAGGTTAAACCCCAAAGGGATGACCCAAAGCATTTAGTAGCAACAGTTAACCCAGCGCTTTGTAAAGGCTGTGGAGCATGCGCTGGTGCTTGTCCATCTGGTGCTATTGAACAGAAAGGATTCAAAACAAAACAAATCGATGTTATGCTTGAAGCTCTCCTAGAGGAGGTGTAACGGATAAAATGAATAAAAAACTAAAACAGGATAAAGAGATAAGTAAAATCACGTTTAAAAAAGGAGAGCTTGCAGCCGAAGTTGAGGAACTCTCTGGTGAAAACGTATTTGGATGCTACCAGTGTGGTACCTGCTCTGCTGGATGCCCCTATGTAGAAGATATGGATCTCACACCTGATGAAGTTATAAGATATATTATACTAGATCGCTCTGAAGTGTTAAATTCTAAAACAATATGGCTCTGCTCAGCATGTTTCACATGTGCTGAACGCTGCCCAAGGGATATCAACATTACAAAAATAATGGAAGCACTTCGTCAGATTGTTCTTAGACATAAAATTGATCATACAAAAGCTTATGAAATACCAGAAAAAGAAAGACATATGATACCTCAAATAGCGTTTGTAAGTTTGTTTAGGAAAAACATTGGCTGATAACTATGAAATTATTGTATTTCCCAGGTTGTACACTAAAAACATCTGCAAAAAACCTTGAAAAATCAGCTTTTGCTATAACAAAAGCATTAGGTCATGAACTAGTTGAAATGGATGATTGGACTTGCTGTGGCGTGGTTTCTTCTCTCTCAGATGATGATCTCATGCGGCATCTAGCACCATTACGTAACCTTATACATGTTGAGGATCAAGGTGAGAACAGGGTTGTTGTTCTCTGTGATATGTGCTGTAACACATTGAAACAGACAAACCTCCGGGTTAAAGAAAAACCTGATGATCTAGAGACACTTAACCTTTTTATGGATCGTGAGAATGATTACAGAGGAACTGTTAAAGTTCAGCATTTCCTTGAGTTTCTCCGTGATGATGTTGGTTTCAATGTTTTGAAAAAGATGGTGAAAAAACCATTGAAAAACTTAAAGATTATGCCCTACTATGGGTGTATGCTACTTCGTCCCCGGGAAGTCGCAGTTGATGACGCAGAGGAACCTACTATCTTGAGTGATCTTCTTTCTGCTCTTGGGGTAGAGGTTGTGGATAACCCGTTTAAAATTGAATGCTGCGGGTCTTATCATACTATACAAGAGAAAGAACTAGTTTCACGTAGGGCTTATAGAATCGCTAGCTATGCTATTGAACGAGGTGCAGATGCTATAGTTCTCTCATGCCCCCTATGTCGTTTTAATCTTGATGTCCGTGGTAAAGAAGCAGAAAAAATGTTTAACGGTTACAAACAGCTTCCTGTGTTTTATTATACTCAACTTATAGCTGTTGCACTTGGTCTTGACCCAAGTGTTTATGGTTTTGATCAACATGCTGTTGATCCTACTTTGTTGTTGAAGAAAAAAGGGGTTTTAGAAGTAGTAAAGAATATTTAAAAAAGGTTTAAAGGCGGTAGTTAAACCATGGTTAAGGAGAAAAAGAAAACAAAAGAAGATAAGAAGAAAAAACTGCAGTTGGTGTTTTATTGGGCTGCAAGTTGCGGTGGATGTGAGATAGCAGTACTCGATATAGATGAGAAGATATTGGATATTATTGATGTTGCTGATATTTTGTTTTGGCCTGTTGCTATTGATACCAAGTATAAAGATGTTGAGGCGATGAAAGATAAAAGTATCGATATCTGTTTTTTCAATGGAGCGATACGGACAGAAGAGCAAGAGCATATTGCGCATCTGTTACGTAAAAAATCGAAGGTTCTTGTAGCATTTGGAGCATGCGCTACTAATGGTGGTATCCCTGGTCTTGCGAATATTGCGAATCGTGAAGAGGTTTTCAATGTAGCATATCTTAACAATCCTTCGACGGATAATCCTAAAAAAGTTGTTCCAAAAACCTCAGTCAAGGTTAAGGAGGGGAACCTCACACTACCTGAGTTTTATGATACTGTGAAAACACTTGATCAAACAGTTGATGTTGACTATTATTTACCAGGTTGTCCACCTACTCCAGGGCAGGTGTTAACAATTGTTAATGCGATTGTTGAGAATAAACTACCGCCAAAGGGTTCTGTTATTGGTCCATTGAAATCAGTTTGTGACGAATGTCGTTTTGAGAAAACTGAGAAAAAAATCAAAGAAATAAAACGAATCTGGGAGGTTGATAAAATCGAGGATAAGTGTCTTCTGGAGCAGGGTATAATATGTATGGGTCCTGCTACTCGTGGTGGTTGCGGTGCATGTTGTCTCGATGCGAATATGCCCTGTACTGGTTGCGGTGGTCCCACGCCTAACTCTCTTGATCAAGGTGCTAAGATGATATCTGCACTGGCTAGTATCCTTGGTTTGGAGGACGAAGAGAAGATGAGTGATGAAGAAGTTCAGAGACTCATTGATCAGGTTGTTGATCCTGTTGGGACTTTTTACAAGTATGGTTTACCTTCTGCTCTTATTAATAGGAGGGTGACGAAATAATGGAAACAGTCACAATTGATCCTATAACCCGTCTTGAGGGTCATGGTAAAATAAGTATTTTCCTTAATGATAAAGGCGATGTAGAAAACGCGTATCTTCAGATTCCTGAGCTACGTGGTTTTGAACGTTTCGCTCAAGGTCGTCGTGCTGAGGATATGCCACAGATAACATCCCGTATCTGTGGTGTCTGCCCTGTTGCGCATCATTTCGCATCAACTAAGGCTCTCGATGCAGCTTTTAATGTTGATCCTCCATCTGCTGCTAAGAAGCTACGTGAACTTATGTACATGGGTTATTTTATTTATGATCATACTCTTCATTTCTACTACCTTGGTGGTCCTGATTTCGTAGTTGGACCAGATGCACCACCAGCTAAGAGAAACATTATTGGTGTGATAGAAAAAGCGGGTGTAGAGATTGGTAAAGAAGTGATAAAACATCGTGCATATGGTCAAAAAATAACAGCTATACTAGGTGGGAAAGCTACGCATCCAGTTTGCGGGTTACCAGGTGGTGTATCCAAAGGTCTTAACAAGGACGAGGTTAAAGAAATAGAAAAAATGGTTGACTCGTGTATAGAGTTTGCCAAGTTTTCTTTGAAACTCTTTGATGAGATCGTGTTGCAGAATAAGAAATATGTTGATCTCATACTTAGTGACCCTTATCAGCTTGCAACCTATAATATGGGGCTTGTTGATAAAAACAATAAGGTAAACTTTTACGATGGTCAGATTCGCGTAACAGATCAAAAAGGAGAAGAGTTTGTAAAGTTTGATGTGAGAGACTACTACAAGTATATCGCTGAGCATGTTGAAGAATGGACTTATATCAAATTCCCGTATCTCAAAGCAATTGGTTGGAAAGGTTTCAAAGACGGTAAAGATAGTGGTATCTATCGTGTAGGACCACTAGGTAGACTCAACGCCGCTGAGGGTATGGCGACACCACTAGCTGATAAAGAATACAATCGGTTCTATGAAACACTTGGTGGTAAACCAGTGAATAGCACTCTCGCATTCCATTGGGCGCGTCTTATAGAACTACTATATGCAACAGAAAGAGCGAAGGAGCTCATAAAAGACCCTGAAATAACTTCTCAGAAGATTAGGAACCCTGTTGGTGAACCTGGTGAAGGAATGGGTGTTACAGAGGCAGCACGTGGGACACTTATACATCATTATAAACTTACTAAGGATGGTCTCATTGACAAGGCTAATCTTATTGTTGCTACTACAAACAATGCTGGTGCTATTAACATGTCGATTCGTGAAGCAGCAAAAGGTGTGATATCTAGAGGTAATGTCAGTAACGCTACCTTGAATATGGTTGAAATGGCATTCCGGGCATATGATCCTTGTTTTGCATGTGCAACACACACGTTACCTGGTGGTATGCCCCTCGAAGTGAACATCTATGATCATGAGAGGAAATTATACAAAACACTTAGACAAAATCTATAAAAAAACCTTCTGACGGGTAAAGGGATGAAAAAAACGAAAACTATAGTTGTCGGAGTTGGAAACAAGATACTCGGTGACGATGGAGTAGGTATCCATGTTGTGAATCAACTGAGAAAACAAGTTAAAAACCTAGATGTTACATTAGAAGAGGCAACAACAGGTGGTTTGAACCTGCTTGATATCATAGTAGGATATAATAAGGCTGTTATTGTTGATGCTGTTAGATCTAATAATGGTGAGCATGGAGTTGTGAAACGTTTTTCTTTGGATAACTTCGATACTATGCATTCATGTAATCCTCATGATGTATCTCTGATTGAGGCTATAGATATGGCGAAAAAAATAGGGGAAAATAGGATACCACGTGAGATCGTTGTTATTGGTATAATGATGAGGAATATTCCGTCTGAGTTTAGTGAATGCCTTAGTGATGAAATCGCTATGACAGTTCCAAAAGCTGTGGAAATGACGCTTAATGAAATTAAAAAAGATAATATGAGGAAAATATCAAGCTAAGGTGAAAAAAAATGGCGAAAGAATTTGAACCAAATATAATAGGGTTTTTATGTAATTGGTGTAGTTATGCTGGTGCAGATTTAGCAGGAACTAGTAGATTAAAATATCCTCCAAACATTAAAAGCATAAGAGTTATGTGCTCAGGTAGAGTAGATCCTGTGTTTATCCTGGAAGCACTTAGGAAAGGCGCTGATGGTGTTCTTGTTGCTGGTTGTCACCCGGGTGATTGCCATTATCAATCTGGTAATTATAAAACCAACAGGCGCATAAAGCTTCTTAAAAAATTGTTGCGAGAGATGGGTATTAAACCAGAGCGTATACGATTTGAGTACATTTCTGCATCTGAAGGAGTAAAATTTGCTCAGGTTGTAACAGATTTTGTTGATGAACTCAAAAAACTAGGTCCAAACCCACTTAAGGTAAAAGTATGAAAAGTTTAGATATTAAAAAACTACGGGATATAGTTGGTGAAGAAAACATCCGTGATAACCTCGCGGATTTGTATGTTTATTCATCTGATGCATCAGTACATAGTAGCATGCCTAATGTAGTAGTCAGACCAGGATCTACACAGGAAGTTCAAAAGATTCTTCGCTATGCTAATAAAAACAGGATTCCTGTGATTCCACGCGGTGCTGGTTCTGGTATGTCAGGTCAAACGGTTCCCATTGATGGTGGAATAGTTCTTGATATGAAAAGGATGAACAAGATACTTGAGATCAGACCTGAGGATGTATTATGTAAAGTTGAACCTGGTGTTATAAACGATGAGTTAAACCGCGTCTTAGAACCCTATGGTTTTTTCTTCCCACCAACACCGTCCTCTGGGAAGATTTGTACAATTGGTGGTATGATTGGTACAAATGCATCTGGTAATCGATCGGTGAAATATGGTGCGACAAGGGATGCAGTTCTCGGGATGAAAGTTGTTCTTGCAAATGGTGATCTTGTAACACTTGGGTCTAATACTAAGGTTGATTCATCTGGTTATCAATTAGCTAAACTCATGGTTGGATCAGAGGGAACCCTAGGTGTTGTGGTTGAGGCAACGCTTTTGATATCACCTCTTCCTAAATATCGAGCTATGGGTATAGCTAATTTTAAAACACTTGAAGATGCTGGAAAAATGATTAGCAGTGTTATCGCAGCAGGCGTCACACCATCGATGCTAGAGCTCATGGATCATGTTGCGATAACCGCTGTTAACAAGGCACAAAACCTTGATCTACCAGATGTAGCTGCTATTGTTATATTTGAATGCAATGGGATGACAAAAGAAGCAGTGGACTATGAGATAAACCAGATTAAAGAGATATCTAGGAAAAACAATGGAACAGGTGTTAAAGTCACAGATGATCCGGATGAGATGACTAGGATATATGCAGGTAGGAAAAAGCTTTTCCCCTCTTTATCACGCTATAGGGAGAAACTGTATACAACCGCACTTGCAGATGACATGGCTGTACCTATGTCAAAGATAGCAGATACTGTAAAAAAAATCCATGAAATCGCTGAGCGTAATAATATTGTTATGAGCGCGTATGGTCACTGTGGAGCTGGCTTGATTCATACAAAGATACTTATGGACACCAGTGAAAAATCTCAATGGGAAGGAGCAAAAAAAGCCGTTAAGGAGATCTATGAATATGTACATAAAATAGGCGGAACAACATCCGGTGAACATGGCATTGGCTTCTCAAAAGGTCCTTCTTTCAAACAGGAGAAAAAAGATTCACTTGATATGATGAGGAAAATAAAACAAGCTCTTGATCCAAATAACATACTTAACCCGCATAAATTAATGGACTCACCTGATGATTGGTTAACAGCTACACCTTTAAGATATCAGATTAAAGATCTATAATCAATTTAATTCGAGGGAATGAAATTTGACAGATAAAAACAAATCAAAAACTAAGGGTAAACACCTAAAGAAATATGAGCCACAAATGAACATGTGCATCAGATGTGCATATTGTTTTGAAAGCTGCCCAATTGTAAAAGAAACACAATGGGATACCGATGGTGCACGTGGTAAAGTAATCTTAAGCTATGGTTTGCTCACAGGTGATCTTGAACCATCTCAGTATATCGCTGATAAGTTTTTCAGATGTACTTTTTGCAGAGATTGCGTTGAACGTTGTCCATCAAAGGTTGACATACTTGATATAATTTCTTCAGCTAGAGCAGAATTAGTTGAAGCAGGATTTGCTTCAGAAACCCATAAACACATAGTTGACAACATCAAAAACACAGGTAACATCTATGGAGATACTGAGGTTATATCCCAAGAACGTGACGGGAAAACACCACTTTTTATAGGATGTCAATATCTTGGCCGTCCAAATAAAACCAAAAAATACATTAAAATACTTGAGAAACTTGGTTTTGAACCATTAGTTTCAAAAGAAATCTGCTGTGGTTTCCCAATGGAAGTACTTGGATTTAGAGAGGAATATGAAGAACATAAAAAAAAGTTCAAAAAATATTTTCCACATGAAAACGCGATTACTCTATGTCCAACGTGTACTGTTTTCCTGAATGAAGGACATAATATAGATGCTAAACATGTTTTACAGGTAATCCTTGAAAAAATACCAAAAGCAAACTTAGGGTTGAAGGTTACATATCATGATCCATGTGATTTCTCCCGTGGTCTCAAGATAATAGAAGAGCCACGTGAAATACTTAAAAAATTAGGTGTTGAGATTGTAGAAATGGAGCATAGCAGAGAAAACTCTCGTTGTTGTGGGGGTGGTGGAGGCATTCTGATGACTGATCAGAAACTATCAGATAATATTGCTAAAAAACGGATATATGAAGCACTTGAAACTGAAGTGGAAATACTAGTTACTTCATGTCCCACCTGTGAAACAGTTCTTAAAAAAGCTGCTCAGGAGATAAGTGAAGAAGAGGGTAAAACAATCTCTGTTAGAAATATTGAGGATATAATCTGGATGGGGTTGAAAAATGTTGAAGCTTCTTAAATTAGAACATATGCCTGGTCAACAATCAATGCTGGTATTCCATGCATTAGCGAGATTAGGATTTGAAGGGTTAGTGATTGTATCACCAGAGAGACCATTAGCATCGATTGGGTATTTTCAGGATGCAGCGAAAGAAGTAGATCTTGAGTACTGCAAAAAAGCAGGTATACCTGTTATGCGTAGAGAGGTTGGTGGTGGTGCAACATATCTTGATCAAAATCAGGTTTTTTATCAGCTGATATGGAAAAAAGGTAACCCTCGTTTTCCAACACGTATCAAAGAAGTATTTCCTTATCTTTCACAGCCTGCTGTTAATACTTATAGGGATTTTGGTATAGAAACAATGTTCCGCCCAGAGAATGACATAATTACAAAAAAAAGTCAACGTAAAATCGCTGGTGAAGGAGGAGGTGACATTGGTGATAGCATGGTATTTGTCGGCGGTATACTAATGGATTTTGACTATGACGCAATGAGTAAAATCTTGAAAGTACCTGATGAGAAATTCCGAGATAAAATACATAAATCAATGAGGGAGAATCTTACAACTATGAGAAATGAGTTGGGCTATATGCCTGACCGTGAGGAAGTAGTATCTTCACTAGTTAATAATTTTGAAAGCATCCTTGGTAAGCTTAAACCCGTTAAACTTTCTAGAGATATAATTGATAAAATGATTGAGTTGGAGAGATGGTTCACCTCTGATGAGTTTCTCTTCAAAAAAACACCGCGTATTCCTCAGGGTGTAAAAATACGTGAAGGTGTGGAGATACTTTATAGTACATATAAGGCACGTGGAGGTCTGATCCGTACTGCTCAGGAGGTAAAAGAAAACATAATTGAAAACATTGGGATTTCTGGTGATTTTCAGTTTTATCCAAAATCCGAGTTATCTGGTCTTGAGAATAGTCTGAAAAAAGTTAAACGAAAAGAGCGAGTAATAATTGATAGAGTTGAGGATTTTTATGATAAAAAAAAGGTTGAAAGCCCAGGTGTGGAACCTGAGGATGTAACTGAGGCTATTATGGAGGCTGAATAGTATGATTGACTCTAATGAGTTGGATCCTAATTTTAAATATGAGGTAGCTGCGGAACCTGGTGGTCAGCATATTTCAAGATGCTTTGCCTGTGGAACTTGTACCGCTGGCTGTCCAGTTCGTGAGATAGATGATAAATATAATCCTAGGAAAATTATTCGTATGGTTCTTTTAGGGATGAGAGATAAGGTTCTGAAGAGTGATTTTATATGGTTATGTAGTACATGTTATACTTGTTTTGATCGTTGTCCTCAGGGTGTTCAACTTACTGCAATCATGACCGCCCTCAAAAATATAGCTGCTAGAGAGGGATATATTCATCCTTCTTTTAAAGAACAAGCACGTTTAGTTAGTAAGTTTGGTAGGTTATATGAAGTTGAAGATTTTGATAATAAAAAACGTGAGAAACTAGGTCTTCCTCCTGTTAAAAAAACATTTGATGATGTTACTAAGATTGTGAAACCTCTTCTTCCAAAGGAGGTGACTGATTGAAATATGCATTGTTTTTGGGTTGTACTATTCCTGTTCGCGGTCAAAACTATGAAATGAGCGCACGTGAGGTTGCTAAGAAACTTGATATCAATTTTGTTGATATCCCTGAGTTTTCGTGTTGTGGTTTCCCTATTAAATCTACTAATTCTGAGGCTAGTCTTGTGATGGCTGCGAGAAATCTTGCGATCGCTGCTAAAAAAGGTGAAAAGATATGTACTCTTTGTAATGCATGTACTTCTGTCCTTACAGAAGCGAATAAGGAGTTATCAGAGAATAAAGAGCTTCGTGAAAAAGTGAATAAAGAACTTAAGAAAATTGGTTTGGAGTATAAACCTGGTGTTGAAATTAAACATTTTGCTAGGATCTTATATGAGGATGTTGGTGTTGATAAAATAGAGAAAAAGCTAGATAAAAAACTTGATAAGATTAAGATGAGTGTTCATTATGGTTGTCATTATCTTAGACCTGAGGAGTTGTATGATGGTTTTGATGATCCGGAGAATCCTTCTTCTCTTGATAACTTAGTTGCTGTTGCTGGTGTTGCTGTTGTTGATTATAGAAACAAGCTTGAGTGCTGTGGTGGAGCTATCCTTGGTGTTGAGGAGGATATTGCGTTATCTATGGCTAAGGATAAGCTTGATAATGTTACTAGAAACAAGGTCGATGCTCTTGTCACGATTTGCCCGTTTTGTAGTATTATGTATGAGGATAACCAACGGAAAATCGAGTCTAAGTTTAATGTTGAGTATAACCTACCTGTGTTGTATTACCCGCAAGTGTTAGGTCTTGCAATGGGTGTTGAACCTAAGCTTTTAGGTTTTCGTTTGAACAAGGTCAAAGCCAATAATGTTCTTGAGAAAGCGGGGGTGGAAATGTGAGTAATAAATCTGGTAAGATTGGTTCTGTTTTGGTTGTTGGTGGTGGTATTGGTGGGATGCAAGCGGCTCTTGATCTTGCTGATTCTGGTTTTAAAACATATTTGTTGGAGGAGAAACCTGCTATTGGCGGAGTTATGGCGCAGTTGGATAAGACTTTTCCTACGAATGATTGTAGCATGTGTATTATGTCTCCAAAACTTGTTGATACTGGTCGTCATCCAAATATTGAGTTGATCACCTATGCAGAGTTGGAGGATATCAAAGGGAATGCTGGTAATTTTAAGGTGAGAATTAAGAAGAAAGCAAGTTATGTTGATCCTGATAAATGCACTGGTTGTGGAGAATGCGTAGAAGTATGTCCTGTAACTCTTGAATCTGAGTTTGATGAAGGTTTAGCTACTCGTCATGCGATTTATAAGATGTATCCTCAGGCTATTCCTAATGTTTTTACTATTGATAAAATAGGTGTTCCACCGTGTATGGATGCTTGTCCAGCGCATGTAAATGCTCAAGGATATGTTGCTTTAATTCGCGAGGGTAAATTTCAGGAGGCAGCCGATTTAGTTCGTGAACGTAATCCTCTCCCAAGTGTTTGTGGTCGTATTTGTGTTCATGTTTGTGAGGAGAACTGTAACCGTGGAGAGATTGATGAACCAGTTGCTATTCGTGCTTTGAAACGTTTCGCTTTGGATTATGAGAGGACTCATGGTAGGAAGAAAAAAAAGAAAGATGATAAACTTAAGGAACGTGGTAAAGGTAGGAAGGTAGCTGTTATTGGATCAGGTCCTGCTGGTTTAACTGTTGCTTATGATTTAGCTAGATGGGGTTACAAGCCAACTGTTTTTGAGGCTTTATCAAAGCCAGGTGGTATGCTAAGGGTTGGTGTTCCGAAGTATCGTTTACCTCCAAAGATTCTTGATTATGATATAAAAATGATTGAAGAGGAAGGTGTTGAAATACGTTGTAACACGCCTATTGGTCCTGATTTGACTCTTAACGATTTACATAATGCTGGTTATGAGGCTGTTTTCATAGCAATTGGGGCGCATAAAAGTAAAAGACTTGGTATTGATGGTGAGGATCTTGAGGGTGTTGTTCATGCTGCTGGTTTCTTACATGATCTCGGTATTGGTAAAAAAGTTGATTTTCGTGGGAAGATTGTAGCGGTTATTGGTGGTGGAAATGTTGCGATAGATAGTGTACGTACTGCCTTGCGGCTTGGAGCAAAAACTGCTTTTGTTTTGTATCGCCGTTCACGTGATGAAATACCTGCCAGTAGGGAGGAA